>Ga0207684_10003868_pt1 | contig 14381 bp, 14 predicted proteins | sample KBSK5501metaG_FD_184342 | JGI IMG/M metagenome (GOLD analysis project Ga0207684, IMG submission 184342) | Corn, switchgrass and miscanthus rhizosphere microbial communities from Kellogg Biological Station, Michigan, USA - KBS K5-50-1 metaG... | ecosystem: Host-associated > Plants > Roots >...
GTCGTCGCGGACCAGATCCGGACCTGCTGATCGCGGTCGGCAACGTTGGGATCACGCGGGGCCAGAATCGCCTCCTGACCGACCGGCTCGAGGTGAACCGCGACATGGTCAGGCGATGGCCTGGCGCAACCTGGTCTTCTACGACGGGCGCGGACCGGCTGGTCGGCGAGCGCGTCGACCACGCTCTGAAGACCGGCACCGGGGTGGTCTGCAAAGCGGTGTCCGCGCCGTATTACCACCTCTCCGCGGAGCGGATGGCGGACCTCGGCGCGTACGACCTGGTCCTGCTGCTCACCGCCCACGCGGAGTTCGACCCGCAGCGCCTGGTCTCCGACGCGCGGCTCGTGGTGGACACCCGCAACGCCACCGGCGCGCTCGGCGCGCTCCCCCACGTGGTCCGTCTCTGACCGGTCCCGCCGAGCGGTCTTGAGCACCCTCATCGCCGTCCTCGTCGCGCTGCGGCCCCGGCAGTGGGTCAAGAACTTCTTCGTCTTCGCGGGCCTGATCTTCTCGCAGAGCCTGTTCACCCCGCTGATCTGGCCCGCCCTCGGCGCGTTCCTGATCTTCTGCGCGCTGTCCGGCGCGATCTACGTGTTCAACGACCTGGCCGACGTCGAGAAGGACCGCCTGCACCCGACCAAGCGCTATCGCCCGATCGCGCGCGGCGCGCTCTCGGTGCCCGCGGCCGCGGCGCTGGGCGTCCTGCTGCTCGCGGGCAGCCTGACCGCCGCCTATGTGCTCTCGGTGCCCTTCGGGGTGGTGGCCACCGCCTACGCGGTATTGCTCACCGCCTACTCGGTCTGGCTCAAGCACGTGGTGATCCTCGACGTGCTCACGGTGGCCGCGGGCTTCGTGCTGCGTGCGGTGGCGGGGGCCGCCGCGATCCGGGTCGAGATCTCGGGCTGGCTGGTGATCTGCACGATCCTGATCGCACTGTTCCTGGCCCTCGGCAAGCGCCGCCACGAGTACCGGACCTTGAAGGGGGACGCGGCGGCCCACCGGCCGATCCTGGCCGAGTACAGCGAGGGCTTCCTCGATCAGATGGTGGCGGTGGTGACCGCCTCCACCGTCACCGCGTACGCGCTCTACACCATGTCGCCGGAGACGGTGGCCAAGTTCCACACCCGCCTGCTCCCGGTCACCCTGCCGTTCGTGCTCTACGGCATCTTCCGCTACCTCTACCTGCTCTACCGCCGGGAGATGGGCGGCAACCCCTCCGACCTCCTGCTCAACGACCGCGCGCTGCTGGTCAACACCGTGCTCTGGATGATCGTGCTGCTCGTGATCATCTACGGGCCGCAGTGGGGGCCCGCGTGGGCCGCCCGGTGGAGTAGCTGACGTGGGGCCGGTGGTGGAGGAAGTGGCGGGCTGGGGGCGCCACCCGGTGGGGCGCGGGCGCGTGGAGCGGCCGGAGCACCTGGCGCTGCCCGCGGACGGCGAGCCCCTGGTGCCGCGCGGGCTCGGTCGCGCCTACGGCGACGCCGCGCTGCCGGCCCGCCCGGGCGGGCTCGTGCTCGAGAGCACCCGCGCCGACCGCATCCGCTCGTTCGAGCCCGCGACCGGCCGCCTGCACTGCGAGGCGGGCCTGAGCCTCGCCGAGATCCTGCGCGTCTTCGTGCCGCGCGGGTGGTTCCCGCCGGTCACGCCGGGCACCAAGTTCGTCACCGTCGGCGCGTGCGTGGCCTGCGACGTCCACGGCAAGAACCATCACCGGGACGGCTCGTTCGGGAATTTCGTCGACCGTGTCACCCTCCGCACCGCGGACGGCCGCCTCGTCGAGTGCGGGCCCGACCGGGAGCGCGAGCTGTTCCTGGCCACCCTGGGTGGCATGGGCCTCACCGGACTCATCGTGGACGTCACCCTGCGGCTGCGGCGCGTGCAGAGCCCGTGGATCGTCCTCGAGACGCAGGGGATGGCGAGCCTCGACGCGATGCTGGAGGGCTTGCGCCTGAGCGCGACCCACTGGCCCTACACGGTGGGCTGGATCGACTGCCTGGCCCGGGGCCGGGACCTCGGACGGGGCATCCTCATGCGCGGCCGCCACGCGACCCAGGTCGAGGCCGGCACCCGTCGGGCCCGTCGCGCGATGCCGCTCCGGGTGCCGTTCGACGCGCCGGAGTGGCTGCTGAACCCGCTGTTCATGCGCTGGTTCAATCGCGCCTACGCGTGGAGCCACGGCACCGCGCTCCGGCGCCGCGTGGTCTCCTACGACGCGTTCTTCTACCCGCTCGACGCGGTCGAGCGGTGGAATCGCCTGTACGGGCGCCGGGGCTTCCTCCAGTACCAGTGCGTGCTGCCGCGCGCGGCCGGCCCCCGGCCGGTGGCCACCCTGCTCGAGCGCCTGGCCGTGGCGGGGGCCGCCTCGTTCCTGGCCGTGATCAAGGATTGCGGCCCCGCCTCCGACGCCTACCTGTCGTTTCCGATGGAGGGCACCACGCTCGCGCTCGACCTGCCCAACCGGGGCGCGGTGACCGAGGCACTGGTCCACGATCTGAACGCGAGCGTCATCGAGCACGGCGGGCGCGTCTACCTCGCCAAGGACGCGGTGACGCGGGGCGAAGACTTCGCGCGGATGATGCCCCGCCTGCCCGAGTGGCGGGCGGTGCGGGAGCGCTGGGACCCGGCCCGCCGTTTCCGCTCCGCCCAGTCGGTGCGGCTCTTCGGGGACCCCGCGTGAAAGTTGCAATGGTCGGCGCGACTCGCGGCATGGGGCGCGCGCTCGCCCGCCGGCTCGCCGAGCGCGGCGACGCGCTCTTCCTGCTCGGCCGCGACGAGGCCGAGCTCGACCTCTCCGCGCGCGACCTGGAGGCGCGGGGCGCCCCGCTACCGGTGGGCCAGGCGCGGCTCGACCTGGGCGAGCCCGCCGGCTTCGCGGCGGCGCTCGACGCGGCGGACGGCGCGCTCTCGCGGATCGACGCGCTCGTGGTCACCGGAGGCCTCTTCGCCCGCCAGGACGAGCTGGCCGCCGATCCGGCGCGCCTGACCGCCCTGCTCCAGGCCAACTTCACCGGCACCGTGCTGCTCTGCCAGCAGGCGGCCGAGCGGCTGGCCGCGCGGGGTGGCGGGCTCATCTGCGCCTTCGGCAGCGTGGCGGGCGACCGCGCGCGGCGCAGCAACTATCTCTACGGAGCGTCGAAGGCGGGGCTCGCGGTGTTCCTCGACGGGCTCGACCTGGCCTACCGCGAGCGCGGGGTGCGCGTGCTCTGCGTGAAGCCCGGCTTCGTCCGGACCGCGATGACCGCGGGGCTGCCGGTGCCGCCCTTCGCGGGTGAGCCGGAGGCGGTGGCCCGCCGCGTGCTGGCCGCGATGGACGCGGGCGGCCACGAAGTCTACGCCCCGGGCGTGTGGCGCTTCGTCATGCTGCTCATCCGCGCGCTGCCGCGAGCGGTGCTCCGGCGCGTGCAGTTCTGAGAAAGGGAGCCATGCCCAGGATCTGGCGGGTCTACAGCGGCACGGACGGGCAGTCCCACGTCGAGGAGATGCCGCTCGCCATGAAGCCCTTCACCGACACCGAGGGCGCCCACGGAGAGGGCACCGCGATGCAGCCCACCGCGGGCATCGTGTTCCGGGTCTCGCCGCCCGGCTACGTGCTGGACTGGCACTGCGCCCCGCGCCGGCAGTACTCGATCACGCTCTCCGGGGAGGCGGAGATCCAGGTCGGCGACGGCACCGTGGTCCGCGTCGGGCCGGGTGACGTGCTGCTCGCCGAGGACCTCACCGGACGAGGCCACGTCACCCGCTCGATCGGGAGCGGGCCCCGCTTCTACGCGATTATCCCGTTGACCTGACCCGCGCGTCGGGGGTCAGGGCTTCTCGGGGGGCGCCACCGGCACGCCGCGCACCCCCGACTTCTCCAGCGACCGGGCCACGAATCCGGACGCCTTCACGTCCTCGATGAACTCCTTGGCGTACTGCAGGCCCGCGTCGCGCCCCCGGGGCATCCCCATCGCCTGCTCGATCACCATGAAGCGGTCCTCGAGCACCTTCGAGCCCGGCAGCTTGGCCTGATCCATCAGGAGGAGCTGGCGCACCCCGGCGATCACGTCGGCCTTGCCCGCCTGCAAGAGCCCGAGCCCGGCGCTGTTGCCCGCCCCGCGCACGAGGGTGGCGTGCTTGATGTTGCGGGTCAGGAAGTGATCGTAGGCGCTCTTCTCGGACACCGCGATGCGCACGCCGTCCTTGTCGACATCGGGGACGCGCGCGTGGGGCGATCCCGCCGGCACCAGGTAGGTGCCCTCGATCAGCAGGTGAGGAGCGGTGAACCCGATCTCGCCCGCCCGGCCCGGCTCCCGGGCGAGGAACGCCACGTCCCACGCGCCGGTGGCGAGCGCGTCGGTCATCTGGCCGGCCGAGGTGTACTGGACCACCTCGACCGGCACGCCGAGGCGGCGGCCCAGCTCGTGGGCCATGTCGACCGCGACCCCTTTCACCTCGCCGGTGGTGGGGTTCTTCTGGGCGAGGACCAGGTTGCCGTGGTTGATGCCGACCCGCAGCGTGCCGGTCGGGGCGAGGTCGGAGCGGACAGCCGGAGAGACTGGTGACATGGTCGTACAGGCTCCTAGTAGGAAGAGGGTGGGGATCAGACGACGCACTGGCCGTCCCGGGTCACGACGCGCCCGCCGCTCACCGCGAGCGCCCGGGCGGGTCGCATGGCCACGATCTCGCCGGCGCTCATGCTGCGCCGAGTATCGGCAGCCCGATGCGACAAGTCAAGCCGCGGCGGGCGCTTCGCTCCGCCTTGACGCGGGGCGGATCGCTGACGCAGGATGGGCCCCGTCGTGAGCGGAAGCGTGCGGTGCCCCGGCGCCCTGAGGAGGAGATCGATGCGTCCTGCGTGGTCCAGGAAGTGGCTGACCCTCGCCCTCATCGCGCCGCTCTGGCTGATCTCGCCTGCGCTCTCCGTCCGCCCCGCCGCCGCGCAGGGCGGCGGCACCCTGGTCGTGGGGCTCGACCAGGAGCCGCCCACCCTGGACCCGCACGCCTCGCCCTCCGCGGTCACCTACCAGGTCATCGCCTCGGTGGGGAGAACCTGCTCTACCGGGGGGCCGACGGCAAGCTCGTGCCCTGGCTCGCCGAGTCGTGGACCGTCGCGCGCGACGGCCGCAGCGTGACCTTCAAGCTGCGCCGCGACGTGAAGTTCCACGACGGCACGCCGTTCAACGCGGACGCGGTGAAGTTCAACTTCGACCGGATCGTGGACCCGAAGTTCAAGGCGGGCGGCTCCCGCGCCGCGCTCGGCAGCTACGCCGCGTCGAGGGTGCTGGACGAGTTCACCCTGCAGGTGCTCTTCGAGACCCCCTACGCCCCGTTCCTGAACTCGGTGGCCTCCGGGGTCCTGTCCATCGTCTCGCCGAAGGCGGTGCGTGAGAGCGGCGACCTGGTCCACACACGCCCGGTGGGCACCGGGCCCTTCATGATGAAGGACTACGTGGCCAAGGACCACGCGACCATGGTCCGCTTCCCGGGCTACGCGCGGAAGGCGCCGTGGAGCGACCGGACCGGCCCCGCCCTGCTCGAGACGGTGGTGTGGAAATTCATCCCGGAGCCGGGCACACGGGTGACCACGCTCGAGAGCGGCGAGACCCAGGGCATCTACCTCGTGCCCGCACAGTCGCTGCCCCGGCTCGAGAAGGACCCCGGCTTCCGGGTGGAGAAGCTCCCGTGGCCGGGGGTGCCGCGCATCTGGCTGCTCAACACCACGAAGCCCCCCTTCGATGACGTGCGGGTGCGCCGGGCGGTGAACTTCGCGGTGGACCGGGACGCGTTCCTCGCCACCGTGTACCGCGGCACCGGGCTCAAGGCCTTCGCCCCGCTCACCGCGCTCATGCTCGACGATGCGGCGCTGCGCCAGGCCTACCCGTTCGACCCCGAGAAGGCGAAGGCCCTGCTGGGCGAGGCGGGCTGGGCTCCCGGGGCGGACGGCATCCGCGCCAAGGCGGGCCAGCGCCTCGAGATCGTGCTGAACGCGATCGAGTACGGCGGCGGCGCGGACCCCACCGCGCAGCTCATCCAGTCCTCGCTCCGGGACGTGGGGGTCGACGTGAAGATCAAGGCCCAGGCGCGGCCGCCGTGGTACGAGGACAACTATCGCTGCGCCACCCACGGACCGGTGATGTTCCTGCGGTCGATCGATCCGGACGGGCTGTGGTCGCTCTTCCACTCCTCGCAGGTGGGCGCCAACTTCAACTGGTCGTGCGTGAAGAACGCCAAGCTCGACGGGCTGCTCGCCGACGGGCGTCGGGAGGCGGACCCGGCCAAGCGGCGCGCGATCTACCTGGCCGCGGAGAAGCTCGCGCTCGACGAGGCGCTCACGGTGCCCCTGGTGGACGAGCTCGCGGTGTGGGCCTTCCGGGCCCCGGTGCAGGGCGTGAAGTACAACTTCAACGCCTATCCGGTCCTGAGCGACGCGACGATCCGCCGCTAGCTCGGCCGCGTGCTGACCTACGTCGGCCGGCGGATCCTCGCCGTCGTCCCGGTCCTGTTCGGGGTCACGCTGGCCGTCTTCAGCATGCTGTTCCTGGTGCCGGGCGACCCGGTCAAGATCATGCTCGCCGAGTTCGTCACCACGCCCGACCAGATCGCCCAGATGCGGGCCCAGCTCCACCTCGACGAGCCGGTGCTCAAGCAGTACGGCCGCTTCGTGGGCAACGCGCTCCGCGGCGATCTCGGGGTGTCGATCCGGAGCCGGCGGCCGGTGGCGGCCGAGATCACCGAGAACATCGGCAGCACCGGCCAGCTCGCGCTCGCCAGCATGCTGGTCGCGATCGGCCTCGGGGTGCCGCTCGGCCTGGTCGCCGCGCTCGGGCGCAACTCCTGGCTCGACGTGGCCGCGATGGTGGTGGCGCTGCTCGGGGTGGCCATGCCGAGCTTCTGGCTCGGCTTCCTCCTGATCTTCGTCTTCTCCCTGCACCTGGGCTGGCTCCCCGCCACCGGGGGCGGCGATCTGCCCCACCTCGTCATGCCGGCGGTGGCCCTCGGGATGATCGCGGCCGCGATCATCGCGCGGCTCACCCGCTCGAGCATGCTCGAGGTGCTGGGCCAGGACTACGTGCGGACCGCGCGGGCCAAGGGCCTGGGGAGCGGGAGCGTGATCGTGCGCCACGCGCTCCGGAACGCCCTGATCCCGGTGGTGACCGTCTTCGGCCTGCAGTTCGGGAACCTGCTCGCCGGCGCGGTGATCGTGGAGACCGTCTTCAGCCGCCCGGGGCTTGGCCGGCTCATCGTGGGCGGCATCCTGGCCAAGGACTTCCCGCTGGTGCAGGGGACGGTCCTGTTCGTGGCCGCCGCCTACGTGCTGATCAACGTGGTGGTCGACGTGGCCTACGCCTACGTCGACCCGCGGATCCGGATCGGATGAGCGCGGCGATCGGCCTGGTGCGGCACCGCGGCGCCCTGGTCGGCCTCGTGATCCTGGCCGCCCTCGCGGCCATGGCGCTGGCGGCGCCGTGGATCAGCGCGCGCGACCCGATCCGGACCGCGCCCCGAGAGGCGCTCCAGGCGCCGGGGGCGCGCTTCGTGCTCGGGAGCGATCAGTTCGGGCGCGACGTGGCGAGCCGGGTGCTCCACGGGGCCCGCGTCTCGCTGCTGGTCGGCCTGATCTCGGTCTCGATCGCGGTGGGGCTCGGGGCCCCGCTCGGGCTGGTGTCGGGCTACTACGGGGGCCGGCTCGACGCGCTGATCATGCGGGTGATGGACGTGATGCTCGCCTTCCCGGGCATCCTGCTCGCGCTCGCCATCGTCAGCGTCCTCAGCCCCGGGCTCGGCAACGTGATGATCGCGGTCGGGCTCTCGGCGGTGCCCGGCTACGCGCGCCTCGTGCGGGCCACCGTGCTCTCCGCCCGTGAGCATCTCTACGTGGAGGCGGCCCGCGCGCTGGGCCGCCGCGATGGGGGCATCCTGGTGCGCGACATCCTGCCCAACGTGGTGGCCCCGCTCATCGTCACCGCCACCCTCGGCCTGGGCGGCGCGATCCTCTCCGCGGCCGCGCTCAGCTTTCTCGGGCTGGGCAGCCAGCCGCCCCAGCCCGAGTGGGGCCGCATGCTGAGCGAGGGGCGCGACTATCTCCGCGAGGCCTGGTGGATCTCGACGTTCCCCGGCCTCGGCATCCTGCTGACCGTGCTCGCCATGAACCTCGTCGGCGACGGGCTGCGCGACGTCCTGGACCCGCGGCTCGAGGCGTGAGCCGCGTCGCCCGGCCCCGCCGGTCAGAACTCGAGCTCGACCTCGCGCCCCTCGCGCCGCGATCGCTCCGCCGCGAGGCAGACCACGATGCGCTTCCGCGCTTCTTCGGCGGACAGCAGCGGGCGGCGGCGGAGGAAGGCGTCGACGACCAGGCGGGCCTGCTCGCCGAGCTCGACCAGCTCGCCCGAGCGCTCCACCGGGATCGTCTCGGCGCCGTCCCCGCGCCTCCGGTCGATGCGCAGCTCGAAGCGGGGCTCCGCGGTGCGGTCCAGGACGCCCGACCACCACGAGCGGATCGCGCCCCCGGTGCCGACCACGTGGAGGAGCTGGTGATACTCGAAGCCGCCGAGGGTCTGGGTGATGACCGCGTGGGCCGGACCCGGGAACCGCAGCAGGGCGGTGAAGTGATCGGAGAGGCCCGCACCGCGCGCTCCCGCGTCGCCCACCGCCCGGATCGATAGCGGATCGCCGACCCGGTCGAAGTACCACATCATGAAGTCGAAGAAGTGCACCGGCTCCTCGAGGATCCACGACCCGACCCGCGCGGCGTCGTAGCGCCAGCCGTCCGATCCCGGGCGGAAGGGGAAGCGGAAGAGCGAGAAGGCGGCGTAGGTCGGCGTGCCGATCTCGCCCGCGTCGATCATCGCCTTCACCCGGCCGTACTGGGCGGAGTGCCGGAGCTCGTGGCCGATGGTCAGGACCCGGCCGCTGGTCCGCGCCGCCGCCAGCAGCCGGTCGCAGTCCGCGAGGCTGGTCGCCATCGGCTTCTCGAGCAGCACGTGCTTGCCGGCCTCGAGGGCGGCCACCCCCACCTCGGCGTGGAGGTGATTGGGCACCACGACCGCGACCGCGTCGAGGTCCGGCCGCGCGAGGAGCTCCCGGTAGTCGACCGTCACCGGCGTGCTCGGGAAATCCCGGCGCGCCGCGGCGGCCGTCGCCGCGCTCGCGCACGCGATGCCCGCCAGGGCCGCGCCGGGCGCGGCGGCGATGGCGGCGGCATGGTGGCGCCCCCAGAGGCCGTAGCCGATCAGGCCGAAGCGCAGCGGGGCGGCCACGTCGGAGGCTAGCCCTTCAGGGCGCCGGCCACGAGCCCGCGCACGACGTATCGCTGCAGCGCCAGCACCAGGACGAGGGTGGGCAGCAGGCCGAGCAGGCAGATCGCCATCATCAGGGTGAAGAACACGAAATAGTCCGAGACGAGCCCGGCCAGGATGACCGGCACCGTCATGACCTCGGGCCGGGAGGCGACGATGAGGGGGATCAGGAGCTCGTGCCAGGACAGGATGAAGACGATGACTCCGCCGGCGGCCAGCCCGGGTGTGGAGAGCGGCAGGATGATCCGGAGCAAGGCCTGCCAGCGCGTGCACCCGTCGATGCGCGCGGCGTCTTCCAGCTCCGCGGGAAACGCGGCGAAGTAGGGCACCAGGATCAGGATCGCGTACGGCAGGAGCAGGCCCACCTCGGCCACGATGACGCCGGTGAGCGAGTTGAGGAGCCCGTAGCTCCGGAACAGCACGTAGAGCGGCACCATCAGGACGACCAGCGGGACCATCCGGGAGACCAGGCTCAGCTGGAGAAGGGCCTGCGTCCAGGGCGTGCGCAGGCGGGCCACGGTGTAGGCGGAGAGGCTCGCGGCGGCCAGGGTGGTGAAGGTCACCGCGAGGGCCACGATCAGGCTGTTGCCGAACGCGGTGGGGAACTGCTCCACCGACTTCGGCAGGTAGGTGACCTGCTCGAAGATCGGGCCCTTGCTCCGGCCGCCGGAGAGGACGAGCTTGAAGTTGGCCAGCGTGACCTCGGAGGGCAGCAGCGCGCGGACGTCCTTCTGCATGCTCTTCTCGGACTGCAGGCTCCCCAGCACCACCGGCACCAGGGGCAGGATCAGGAACGCGATGCTGACCAGGTTGAGGGCCCACAGCATGAGCCGACGCGGCCGCGAGAGCCCGATCACCGCCCGGCCCTCCCGGCCATGGCCTCACGCATACTCGAGGCGCCGGTAGACGAGTCGCACGTACGCCAGCGCGGCCAGCCCGGTCAGGACCGCCAGGACCCACGCGGAGGCCGCCCCGAGGCCGATGTTGAAGGGCGGCTGGAACGCAGTGCGATAGGTGTACCAGGCGGCCACCCAGGTATCGTTGCCGGGTCCGCCCTGGGTGATGGCGAGGATCTCGTCGAAGACGGTGAAGCTGAAGGTCGTGCGCAGGATCAGGGTCACCGCGACGATGGGCCGCAGCAGGGGCAGGGTGAGCCGCCACAGGCTCTGCCACGGGGAGGCACCGTCCACCGCCGCCGCCTCGTACACCTCGGGGGGAATCCCTTGCAGGGCCGCGTGGTAGAGCAGGATGTTGAACGGCGTGGTGCGCCACACGTAGGCGGCGATCACCACCGCCATGGCGAGCCGGGGGTCGCCCAGCCAGTTCACGTAGTCGGTGATCAGCCCGAGCTTGTGCAGCGCGCGGTTGAGATAACCGTACTGCGCGTTGGCGATGAACGACCACAGGAGCCCGTTGACCACCGGCGGCACCGCCCACGGGATGAGGATCAGCACCCGCGTGACCCGCGCGATCCACACGCGCTCGTCGCTGATGGTCAGCGCGACCGCCAGGCCGATCACCACCTCGAGGGTCACGGTGGCGGCCACGAAGACCAGGGTGTGCCGGAGGGAGAGCCAGAACACCTCGTCCTGGAAGAGCCGGGCGAAGTTCGCGAGGCCGACGAAGGGGAACTCTCCGGAGCGGAGCTGCCGGATGCTGACCTCGTGGAACGACAGGTAGCCCGCGAAGGCGATCGGGTACGCGAGCACGCAGGCCAGCGCGACCAGCGTGGGCAGGTTGAGGATCAGGGCGAGGCGCCCCGCCGGCGCCTCGCCCGCGCGGCGCATCAGGCGCGCTTGGCTCGGATGACCGCCGCGGTCATGTTGTCGCACGCCTGGTCGGCGGTGATCTTGCCCTGCAGGCAGGCGGTCAGCTCCACGTTGATCGCATCGCTCCAGCGCGGGTACCAGGGCTGCGAGACCGCCGGCACCACGTCGGCGAAGTTGGTGGCCTTCCGGAAGACGTCGAGCACCGTCGGCACGTCGGCCCACTTGGCCCAGCCGGTCCGCAGCAGCTCGCTCTCCATCACCGGCTGGTAGCCACTGGCGAGCATGGCGTCCTGGGCGAGGCGGTTGGCCTGGGTGTACTCGCCGCTCTTGGTGCGCCCGCCGAGATACTGGAGCAGCTTCCACGCCCACTCCCGGTTCTTGGTGGCCCCGGTGAGGATGTAGAGCATGGTGTAGCCGATGGTCTTGCCGTCCCCGGGAAGCCCGAGCACGCGGCCCTTGCCCGCGATGGGCGACTGGGCCTGATCGTTGACGAGGCTGATGTAGTAGTGGTGGAGCGTGCCGAGGTAGACGTGCTGACCCGCGTTGAAGGCCTTGACCGCGGGGATGAAGCGGAGGTTGAGCGAGTTGGGGTCGGCCAGCTCGTCCTTGAACGTCGACTGCCACCACTTGAGCGTCTCGCGGGCCACCGAGCCGGCGCCGAGCTGCGGGGCGAGCTGCTTGTCGAAGATGACGCCGCCCCGGTTCCACGTCATGTTGAACCACGTGGCCGGAAGCTGCTCGAAGCCGGCGCCCGCGACCCAGAGGATCGGGTACTTGGCCACCCCGTCCTTCTTGGCCTTGCGCGCCTGCTCCAGCATCTCCGGATAGCTCCGGAACGGCCGGTCCTTGAACCCGGCCTTCGCGAGCAGCTCGTCGTTGTAGATGAAGGTCCACGCGGTGGAGAAGTAGGGCAGGCCCCAGGTCTTGCCGTCGCGCTGCGCCGCGGCGCGCGCGAACGGGGTGAAGTCCTTCACGTACTGGTCCACCCCGGGTAGCCCGTCGATGGGTGTGGCGATGCCTTGCTGGATGTAGCTCGCGAGGTACTGGATCGGCGAGAGCGAGACGTCCACCTCGTCGCCGGCCCCGAACATGGTGGTGAGCTTGGCGACCTGGGGCTCCACGTTGGGCTCGATGATCTGGTTGAGCTTGACGCCCCAGTCGTCCTCGAACTGCCGGGAGATCTGCTCGTAGATCTTGCCGTACTGCCAGACCACGAAGGTGAGCTTCTGCGGGTTGCCGGCGGGACGCTGAGCCCACGGGCCGGCCTGGGCGCCGAGGGGACGAGGTCCGAGGATCGCGGCGGCGGCCCCGGCGGCGGTGCCCTGGAGGAACCGGCGGCGGTGGAGAGAGGTCGGAGTGCGGGTCGACGAGGCCATGAGCGTGTCCTCCGCGGTCCAGCGGGTGCGCACCAGCGAGGCTGGCGGAAGAATAGACGAGGGTGGGGGGGCGGGGCAAGGCGGTCGCGGCCGATCCCTCGGTGCCGGGCCCTGGCCGGCGCCAAGTCTGGTAGGCTATGGCGCCATGGACCTCGAGGATCGCGTCGCGCTCGTGGCCGGTGGCACCGGAACGCTCGGCATCGCAATCGCGCGGGCGCTCGCCGCGGCGGGCGCGCACGTGGGCATCACGTATCTCGAGCGCAAGGACGCCGCGCGCGAGACGTGCGCGGCGGTGGAGGCGCTCGGAAGGAAGGCGTGGAGCATCGCGCTCGACCAGACGGACGCGACCGCCATCCCGGCCGCGGTCAAGGCGGCGGCGGGCCACTTCGGCCGGCTGGACGCGCTCGTCAACAACGCGGGATGGAACATCGCCATCCCGTTCCCCGATCTCGAGACCCTCGACCCGGCCACCTGGGACCGCCTCTTCGCCACCAACCTCCGCGGCCCGTATCTGATCTGCCGGGCCGCCGCGCCCTACCTCAAGGCCAGCGGGGCCGGGCGCATCGTGAACATCGCCTCGGTCGCGGGGCTCAATCCCGGCGGCAGCAGCATCGGCTACGCGACGAGCAAGGCCGGCGTCATCCACCTCACGCGATGCTTGGCGGTGGCGCTGGCGCCGGAGGTCAGCGTGAACTGCGTGGCCCCCGGCCTCATGGAAGGAACGCGCATGACGTCACGGCTACGGCCCGAGACCGCCGACGGTGCGCGCCAGCGCGCGGTTCTCAAGCGCGCCGCGAGCGTCGAGGACGTGGCGGACCAGGTGGTCGCGTTCTGCCGGACGGACAGCGTCACCGGCCAGGTGCTCAACATCGACGCGGGTGTCTTCTTCCACTAAGCTCTTCACCTGCGGGGGCCCCGACATGGCCCCCGCACTCCCCCAGCGGCGGGCAACCGCCTCCTACCTCCAGCTAGCCGCCCGCCTTCTCGATCCGAGCCCAGGTGTCCCGCAGCCCCACGCTGCGGTTGAACACCGGGCGGCCCGGGCGGTGGTCCTTCCAGTCGGCCACGAAGTAGCCCACCCGCTCGAACTGCACGTGCTCCTCGGGCGCGGCGTCCGCGAGGGCGGGCTCGACCTTGGCGCCGCGCACCGTCTCGAGCGAGCCCGGGTCGATCACGCTCTTGAAGTCGGGGGCCTCGTCGGGCTTCGGGACCGTGAAGAGCGTGTCGTAGAGCCGCACCTCGGCCTCGACCGCGTGCGGGGCCGACACCCAGTGGATGGTCGACTTGATCTTGCGACCCTTGACCTCGCCCCCGCGGGTGTCGGGGTCGTAGGTGCAGCGCACCTCGGTGATCTCGCCGGTCGTGGGGTCCTTGGTCAACCCGGTGCACCTGACCGCGTAGGCCGAGCGCAGCCGCACCTCCACCCCGGGTGTGAGGCGGAAGTACTTGGGCGGGGGCGTTTCGCGGAAGTCGTCCTGCTCGATCCACAGCACGCGCGAGAAGGGGACCTTGCGCACGCCGGCGCCGGGATCTTCGGGGTTATTGGCCGCCTCCATCTCCTCGACCTGCCCCTCCGCGTAGTTCTCGACCACCAGGCGGAGCGGCCGCAACACCGCCATCCGCCGGAGCGCGTGGCGGTTCAGGTCCTCGCGCAGGCAGTGCTCGAGCAGCGCGACCTCCACCAGGTTGGCGGCCTTGGTGATGCCGATACGCTCGCAGAAGTCGCGGATGGCCGCCGCGGTATAGCCGCGCCGGCGCAGCCCGGCCAGGGTCGGCATGCGCGGGTCGTCCCAGCCGCTCACGAGCCCGTCCTGCACCAGGGTGAGGAGCTTGCGCTTGGACATGACGGTGTGGCTCAGGCTCAGGCGCGCGAACTCGATCTGGCGCGGATGGTAGACGCCCAGCGATTCGAGGTACCAGTCGTAGAGCGGGCGGTGATCCTCGTACTCGAGCGTGCACAG
>Ga0207684_10003870_pt1 | contig 14375 bp, 13 predicted proteins | sample KBSK5501metaG_FD_184342 | JGI IMG/M metagenome (GOLD analysis project Ga0207684, IMG submission 184342) | Corn, switchgrass and miscanthus rhizosphere microbial communities from Kellogg Biological Station, Michigan, USA - KBS K5-50-1 metaG... | ecosystem: Host-associated > Plants > Roots >...
TCCAACGCCTGGACTGGACCCGAAAGAAAAAGACATTACGAGCAAGCGAACAGAAAGAAGCTGATCGGGCAACCTGGCGAGAACAGGCTCAAACACTGGATGCAAGCAAACTGATCTTTCTCGATGAATGTGGCTCCACTATCGCCTTAACCCCCTTGTATGGCCGATCGCCCAAAGGGACACGGGCATGTGGTGTTGTTCCACGAAACAGAAGAGCCACTATCACTCTTCTGGCTGCTCTCTCGCGAAAGGCGAATGGGCGAGGCGCTTATCCTTGAGGGGTCTGCGGATAGCACCGTCTTTGAGATCTACATCGAACAGATTCTGGCGCCGAGTCTGCACGCGGGACACATCGTGGTCATGGATAATTTGAGCACGCATACCGGAGAAAAGGTTCGGCAAGCCATCGAAGCACGGGGATGCCAACTTTTGTTTCTGCCTTCCTACTCTCCCGACTTGTCACCCATTGAGGAGGCGTTCTCCAAACTCAAAGCCTTTTTACGTTGTGTGGGAGCACGAACACCAGAGGCGTTACAGGAGGCGATTGGACAAGCCCTCCTCACCATCACGGATCAAGATGCTCTTGGTTGGTTTACGCACTGTGGTTACCTCCCAGGACAGGCCTGAGAGTAAAGGGATCTCTCCTGCTTATGACCTGTAAGTGTCTTTCGTTAGGAAAAGATACCATGTGCCGTAGAAGTAGCGATGAGCAACTGATGGGCAAATCAGCAGGAAGAAGTGACGTATAGTCTCGTGAGCGAAGAACTGAGAACGCCCAAGTAGAGAGAGGACATCCTTGCGCCCTCGATCCAGGTACTACCTTTCGAGCCTGCTGACGCGAAGCGTAGCACGAAGTGCGTTGCAGGCTCGCATTCCAAGGTACTACCTTTTCGGCGCTCTTCTCCTCGGTTTACGGCTTCGGAAACAGCGCTTGCAACCGTGCCGCGAAGAGAACGTCGCCTGTGACTTTCAGTTTTCCCATCATACATGCGTTCACTGGGTCCAGCGTTCCTTCCACAAAGGCCAGCCAATCTGTCTCGCCCAGGATCATGATCGTATCTGGCCGCTCGACTTCTCCAACCATCACCTCGCAGGTGTCATTGGCAATCCTCAAGGCCCAGTTAAGAGCATGTTCTCCGGTAATCACCACTTGCACGACTTTGTAGATGCCTGTCGCAGCACTCGGGTGAAACCGGTGTCGGAGGTGTTGAAAGCTCTCTTCAATCGTCATCATCTGGGTTCCCTCCGCGGCTCTGACGGGCTGTGTTTCCGCAAGTGCTGCTGATCGATGAGTCGGTCGAGTCTGTGGACGTTCTTCTCTGTGTCTTTGGAGACCCTGGGCAGCGTCGGAGACTTGCGTGCCTGAAGCAGCATCGATGTCAATCTCCAAGATGGTCATCAGACGAGCGAGCATCTGGTAGTAGCCGACGGTCAGCAGCACTTCAACGATCTCTCGCGGCGAGAAGTGCAGGCGCACCTGCTCAAAGGTGGCATCCGAGAGGCACGGCTCCCGCAGGACCTCACGGACAACGGCAAGAGCCAGGCGCTCTTTGCTGTCAAAGACCTCTGCTTCAAGCACTCCTCGGTCCACGAGGGCAACCTGCTCATCGGTGACCCCAGTTGCTTGTGCGATCGGTATATGCTGCACCCACTCGTAGCGTGCCTCGGTCTCTTTGGCCACTTGTAAGATCACCAGTTCGCGGATTTTCGGGTCCAATTCGAGCTGACCGAGAATCGCTCTTCCCAACAGTACGCTGGGCAGAAACGCTGTCTCCGCATGGGCGAGCAAACGAAAAATGTTGAGTTGAACGGGCAGTTGCGCCAGTCCCTGGCGGACGACCTCAGAACTCTGTGAGAGGTCAGGATAGGGGATACGAGCCATGATTCTGTTCTCCTTTTGGCACGTCAGCAGGATCAGCGAACAGTGGAAAGCCCACCATCAACGACAATGGATTGCCCAGTGATGTAACTGGCCTCATGAGAGAGCAGAAAGACGGTCGCGTAGGCCACTTCCCATGCCGTCCCTTGTCTGCCTAAAGGAATCGGCGTTTGCGCTCGCTCGGGACGCACCATAGTGGCGAGACGACCCAGGGCAGTATCGATCAGGCCAGGGACCACCAGATTCACCCGGATGCCCTTGGGGGCTGCTTCCTTCGCCACGTAGAGGCACAGCCCCGAAAGGGCGGCCTTCGAAGCCACGTAGGCTGGGATCTCTGTAGTCGAAGGCAAGACCGCAGCGGTTGAAGACGTCAACGTGATCGCACTGCCCGGTTCCAAGACTGGAAGCGCATACTTACAACTTAAAAAATGCGCTCGCACGTTGAGGGCAAAGACCCAATCCCACTCAGTGACGCTGGTCTGTTCGAGTCCCTGACCACGCCCCATGCCGACGTTGACCACCAGCCCATCCAATCCGCCAAACTGCTTCACCGCCGCCTCAATCATCTGTTGGACACTCGTTTCATCGGTGGCATCAGCGGTAAGAGGAAAGGCAGTGCCCCCCTCAGAGGTAACGAGCCCGGCGGTCTCGGCTGCGGCATCTCCATTGACATCAGCGACGGCCACAGAGGCTCCCTCTCGACCACACAGCACACTAATCGCTCGTCCATTGCCCATCGGAGCCCCTTCCATTCCAAAGGTCAACTGACCTCCTCCAACAACCAGAATGCGCCGGCCTGCTAAGCGTCCTCGTCCTGGTGCTGTTCCTTGTGCCTCCGCAACGAGGCCGTGTTGCAAAATGTTTACTGTCATCATGTTCTCCTTTTGTCATTCTGTCCGTTCTTTTGAACGGCACAGAACGCATGTCTTCGATACACAGGTCGTTTTTTCTGCTGCCTGTCACACGATAGTTAGCGAGAAAGGCGTGCGAGTCCATGCTCGATCTGTTCGGGCGGTATTCCCAGTGCCTGGAGGTTCCAGCGAGCCAGGAAGCATCCAAGCGTCTCGGCATCTGCCGTGAGCGTTCCCAGGATCACCTCTTCGACCACCTGAAAGATCGACCCCTGGTAGGCCGATACAACGAGGGGCATCTCTTCGGGACTTCTCAAGAGTCCTGCATGTTCCAGAAACGTCGGGAGGCGAGCCGCAAAATGATGGAGGACAGTCCTGCGTAGTTCAGGATGCCCAGGTTCCGTGAGTAAGACACGTGCCAGGTCCGCCTGACTGAGAACCGCCTTGATCCCAGCAGCCAGGGCGACGGCGAGTGGGGCAGACCCCACTGGAACGTCCGCCACCGCAGCATCAATTTCCTGACCAATGACCTGGGCGAAGTCAAGGGTAACAGCCTGCAACAATGCTTCTTTATTGGAAAAGTAAAAGTAGCAGTTGCCGATGGATGTTCCTGCCTCTTGAACAATCTGCTGCATCGTTGTGGGTTCGTAGCCTTGTCGAACAAAGAGATCACGCGCGGCGGTGATGATGCGCGTGCGCATGGCTTGTCGGCGTTGCTCGGTTCGTTCTGTCACTCGGTAGGGCATCAACGCCTCCTTCCTTGCATAGAATACTATTCTATGCTTACATATAGTATAGAATAGTATTCTATCTTTGTCAAGGAAAAAAAGGCCAATGCGAAGCATCCCATTGAAAACAGCGAGGCCTTCTCGACGTTCGAAAAGAGGGAACAGAATTGAGCATTCCTTCCTTATTGATACAAAGTGTCTGGTGCTGTATATGTATTCGTTGTATCGCACCTCTGAGCTTGCGAAGCACAGCGTCGGTGCTACCTAAAACCCAGGGTTGCAAAAAAAAAGTGAAACTCCTACGGTTCTGACAAAAGTCCCTCTCGCCCAATTAGCTTGAATACGCTTGAACCTCTTGAGGAGAAGGCATGTTTTCGCTAACCTGAAATGTGTCAGATTCTTACTCAGAAATGTGACAACACCCCACTATTTTCTCATCCATTGCTACAGGGGGATGGGGGCAAGTGTGGCCTGACTTCATACGATGAAAGAGCTGTGCTCACTTGCCACATTTTTCGAGTAAGAATGTTTCCTGACTTGTAACCTTTTTCTTTAGCGAAAACAAAGGCAAGCTCAATCTTTGTGAAGACCGCTGTAGACAACATGCAGGACCTAGAAAGGGGGAAAGGCTATAAAAACAGATTCTATTTCTATTCCCCAGGCTGGGCAAACCGTCATTGTGCGCAATCGCCCGGCGCTTGTGCGTTCCGTTGATGAGCGCACTCATCCGAGCGTGGTAGCAACACATGAGGTGCAGGTCGAATATATTGCTGGCTGGCCTCATCCCGACTGGGCTCCCAGGGCGGCATATAACCCGGGGCTGCTGCTCGAGGAGCAGGGCGACCGGGTGGGGGGCCAAAGCCGCCTACCAGCGGGTCATCGACAGCGGGCACGCCGAGGCGGCGCCCAACGCGGCCGTCAGCCTCGAGCGGCTGCTCAAGGACTTTCCGCCTCCTGCCACCTCGTGAACTAATGAGTGTCGCTTAGTGCCCAAAGTGACACTGTGGACCTTGCTATACCACGCATGGTATACTCCCGATTGGGGTGGGGTGGTCCGGGACTGGGGTGAACTGAGCGCTTTGAGTCTCGGTACGAGATGCGGCGTGTCGGACAGCGGCGGCACCGCAAGGCGATGGGGAGCCTGCGTGGCTTCTCGATCACCCGTCACCGGCCAGGGTCCCGTACCAGCACGCGTGAAATGGATGTTCGTCGATTTCTTGTGAGTGACGAAAGAGGGAAAGCAGATGGGCCGCCAAGCTGGTCGGTGCGCGACCGTCGTTGTCGTGGCAAGCAGCCTGCTCTGGTTGTTGCTCGTGGCGGGGATGGTCACGGGACCTGCGCAGGCATACCGTGGATCTGCTGTGTCTGTGCAGGTAGCGGCAACCGTCAGCCCACAGGCAACGCCAACCAGGGGGCAACCGGCTCAACAGGGAAAGGCGATTCTGAACGAGCAGGTCCCATCCTGGGTGACGCTCAGCCTGCTGCTCACCGGCTGTGCTGTTCTACTGGCTGTCCTCGGCTTCATGCTCTGGATAGGCAGACTCTTGCCTTGGCGTCGACAACGCCAGCCAGCCGGGTGGCGCTATGAGGTGCTCCTGGCTCTCCTCGCTGCGCTCGCTGCGGTAGTTGCACTAGCGCCGCGGGTCTTTGCTGTCTTCACCCCTCCGATCTTGGTTCGCGTTGTTCTCCTTTCCCTGGCGGTCGTGCTGGTGCTGGTAGCGACTGTCGTGAAGCTGCGTTCGACACAACTGGAGAAAGAGCGCAGCTGGGCACAGCAGGTTCGTGGGCTGCCGAACCTGAGTCTGGAGACGGACGGCTCGTTGCCTCGGCTCTCAACCCTCAGCCCCTACCAGCTGGGGATCTCACCGAGCCGCTACGGCAGTGAGGAACGGCGAGGCGACGACCCGTATGTGTCCCGAGTCATTGACGAGAAGCTGGATCAGGCATTGGCCAGCAAGCGCTTCGTCCTGGTGGTCGGAGACTCCAAGGCTGGCAAGTCCCGCACGGCGTACGAGGCAGCCACCCGCCTGCGGCACGCCGGCCGCTCGCATGACCCACGAGTGCTCGTCCCGAATATGGAGAAGAGTACGGACGTCCTCGGGCAGCTGCTCGACCTGGACCCCCCGTTGGACCTGGACCCCGAGCCCGCCCTGCTCTGGCTGGACGATCTGACCGGGAGTGAGCTGGAGGTGCTCACCCCGGCTCTGCTCGACCGTCTCACCGCACAGATGATCGTGCTGGGCACCATGACGGCCCAGCGCTATGACCTGGTCGTACGCAAGGACAGCGACATCGGCCGCACTGGCCGGCTGGCGCTGCAGCATCGAGCCACCGAGATCATCCGGCTGGAGGCTGGCCTGACCGATCAGGAGCGGGCGGAGGCGGAGCAGAAGTACCCGCAGGAACGGTTCAAGGTCGGCATCGGCGAGCAGTTGGTCGCTGTCGACGAACTGACCCGCAAATACGACAACGCCCGTCAAGGCGCCAATTATCATGGATGGGCAGTGGTGCAAGCGGCGATCGACTGGACGCACATGAGCGTTGGGCGGCCGATCAGTCAGCACGAACTCGTGGCCCTCTGCCCGCTGTACCTGCGGGCTCATGCCAGACTCCAATCCTAAGACGGTCGTAGAGGACCTGTACGCATGCTTTAAGGAACCCCCGCCTCGTTTTACACGTCATCAGTACGCCAAAGAAGCGGCAAAGGCGATTCTCGCATACGACTTGAAACTGCTCTTTGTGGATGAAGCCGATCTGTTGGGAAGGCGTGAGTTTGAATTTTTGCGGTTTGTCTATAGCAAAACGGGCTGTCCACTCGTAATTGTCGGACTGCCGAGTATTTCGACCCTGATTAACCGACACGAAAAGTTCGCCGGTCGCGTCGGGCCACGCATTCGCCTCCTTGCCCCCGATGAGGACGAGGTGCTCAAAACAATTCTCCCCAACCTCGTGTTCCCACACTGGAGTTTCGATCCAACAAGCGAGGCGGATCTAGCGATGGGAAGAGAACTCTGGAGCAAAGCCAGGTCTTCATTTCGCGAACTGCGCCTGTTACTGCAATTTGCCAGCACGCTGGCCGTGGATGCCGGGCAAGAGCGCATCACCCCGCAAATCCTCAAACTGGCATACAGTACGCATTACCGGCATGCTTACATCGAGGAAACAGAAGAGGAGGATAGCACGCCTGATCCACAAAGAACCCAGTTCGAAGTGGATTCAGAGGAGCGCCACAAAGCGAAGCAGCAGGGAAAGGGAAAAGGAGGGGGAGACGAATCAGATGAGCAGTGAGGCTTTCAACGGCTTCAATACGGATACAGCGCTAAGCAAGCTTCTGCCTGGCGAACTCTACCAGCGGATTCACGTCACGGCTCTCAAGAGAGTAGTGCGAGGGGTCCAGGCGCATGCAGTGCCCGATGCCATCGATGTTGCGCATCTCAAAGGCTGCCTATCCTACGATGGACCTGACAGCCTTCTCGCCCATCCTGCCGACGTCGAGCGCATCTTTGCCGACGTGACGCTGGATACAGTCCGAACCATCGAGCACCTCTATTGCTCTCGCCTCGGTAGAAGCATCCGCATGGTGTGGCGGCTCTTGAACGACGGGGAGCAACACTGCGAGTCGCATGCCATCTCCTATGAGGCGGTATGGGCGATCTGCCTGTACTTTGAGGAACACCGCAGAGCCAGCGTGGACATCAGTATCGAGCGCGGTAAGGAGATCTGGTGGCTTGGCATCGTCAGCCCGGATATTACGCTGAGCGACCCGCATACGCCATCGCATTGTCCCGCCATCGCCTGTCTTGTCGATGTCCAGACCCAGCACGTGCTCTCCTTCAGGATAGCCTCGGTGAAGAACCTCCAGGAGTCGATCGGGCTTGCGCTTTTTGATGCACTTGCCGCGCAACGCAGGCCTCAGCGCCTCGCCCACGCAGGACTGCTCTGGCACCTTCCGCAACGAATCGTCACAGAGGGAGCGCTCCCCCAGAAGTATTCGACCCTCTGCCGGCAAGCGGGCATAGCAGTCGAGGCGACAGCCGGCACGCAACCGGTGCTCCAGGCACTCCGCGAGACGTGGGCAGCAGGCCTGGCCGGGCGCATGCTCTCACAAAATCACTGCGCCCTTCTGCTCGATACCCACCTCAGCAAAATGCACAAATACGGCCCCCGTCGCGAAGGCGAACTGCGCGACCGTGCTTTTGCAGCGGCGCAGGGCTACAGCCAGGACCCGGCCTGGCAATTTCCACTCCTGCGCCTGCTGCTTCCCCGAAAAGAGGGATACATCACCGACGAGGGGCTCATTACCTGGAACGGGCTGCTCTACAGGGGCGAGTTCCTCCACTTCTGGCCTGGCCATCCGGTGACGCTGCGCCTCTCGGCGCACAAACCGGGAAATGCCTGGGCCTACCTCGATGGCGAGGTGCTCTGCCTGGCGCAGCGCCAGCGCGGGAACACCATCGGGAAAGGGGAGATGAGCGAAACTCGCGAGAAGAAGGGGAGCGAACCATGTATCTCATAGCGCTGCTCCTCACCCTGCGATTGGTCGAAGAAGAGCAGGCTCCTTTCCCAATGGAGTCCCAGGCCCTCGTGTGCGCCATCAGGCGCTTGCTCCGGCAGGAGACCATGCATCGCCAAACGCAGGGCATCACCGTCGCCTTGCTGGGAAGCGATGGACAATCCGCGCGGATTCGATTGAGTCTCTCTGGAAGCGACGTGACTTCGGTCATCGCGGGCCTGCATGCACTGGCAGCCCGCTCACCGCTCCACCTCGGCCAGCGATACTACGAGGTGGTGTCCATCGACCTGGCTCATCCTCTCTGGTCGCGTGTCAACTCCTGGGCCGATATCCTGGCCCCATCGGCGGCTCGCTTGATGCACTTCTCATTCGCCACTCCCCTGATCACCAGGGAACCGACGAACCAGACGTCCCGGGAGGCGCTGCCCTTTCCTGAGCCGGTCCCGCTCTTCTCGGGCCTGATCGACTCCTGGTTGGAACTGGGAGGGCCGGAGCTTCCCGCCGACGCCAGGCAGCTGCTGCAGACGACTGACTGCGTGATCTCCTACTACCGTTTTCGCACCTGTCCTGTCGCCATCGGAGAGCATTCCTTCACTGGTTACCTGGGCTGGATCGAGTACGAGTGCCGTCGATCAGACCATCCTTATCTCGCCTCGCTGAACGCCCTGGCTCGCCTGGCATTCTTTACCGGAGCAGGCTATCACACGGCGCAGGGCATGGGAGTGACCATCGTCAGCTTGAGATCGTGAGGGGAGCCTATGCAGTGGTGCGTTGCGAAAACCGGCTTTGAGATGTTCGACGCGTTGCACGCCTATGGACTCGGCACACTACTGGCAACAGCGTACTACCAGCCAATCGAACTGTCAGAGGCAGCGCTTATGTACCGGCTGTCCAGCCAGGCGCAGACGGTACCAGTCGCCACTGTCACCCTCCTCGACAGGGCGCTGGAGCTTCCGGGAACGGCTGACCTCGATATCCTCCGGGATAACTGGCCAGTGCGCTCCCACTCGTGCTATCTTCTCAGCGTCGCTGTGTTCGATGGGCTGCTCACGGCGCTTTTTACCGTCCCGGGAGTGCGAACGCTCTCCGTGAGCGATCTCGTGAGCGACCAGCACTATAGCTTAGAAATCTCAACGAGTAGCCTCGCCAAGGCTGCCTCCGCTATCGCGAAGTGGAAGGCATTCGTGGAGCGGGAAACTCCTCATGCAGCGAACTGGCTCTCATACGTCCTGCAAGACTATACATGCCCTCACCCCGTCTCTCCCCTTCCAGCTGAGGCAACCAGAAAGCAGGACATCAGGCTTTCTCTGATGATCGATCCATCTTTCGGGTATTCGCTCCGCAGGCCGACCAGTGATGGACAGCTGACCCATAAGTCCAATATGACGGTTCACGGCACACGTTTCGCCCCCGTGCTGACGTTCCTGGGCGCATCGCGCTTCCTGCGTGCGCAACGTGTCGCCGGAAGTCTGGTCAATGTGTACGTGCCGCTTGCGTCCAGCCTGATACTGACGCGCAAGACAGCCCTTCCCCCATTGGCTCACCTGAACTGCCCCGTAGGTGAAGCCGCCGCCAGGCAGTGGCTCACGTTCTACTCTCACCAGCGGCGATTCTCAGCGAACTGGCGGGGGATAGCATACCAGACACTGCAAACGCAGAAGCAGCAGCAATCCATTACCCTTGACAGGGGGTTTCTCGACTGCACATGGCTGCTCCACCTCCCGGCACGCGTCAGGCAGAAGATTGTGAACGGCTGGCAGGCACAGCTCGACCAACGAGGAAGGGCCGATCTGGATGCGAGAGCGCACCTTACTGATGTTCTGCTCTCGCATCGGATCGACGACTGGCTAGCGCACCTGCGCGACCGGATGTACGCCGCCATCCGCCCTGACGGTGGCAACATACGCCTGTACAGTATTGATGAAGTTAGGAGGCTCTCCGCCATGATGGATGCTTCGACGAATCACCCGCTGAGAACAATTGTAGAACGGCAAGAGGGCACGCTGCGCTTCGGACATGCACTCAGGCAACTCGGCCGCTATAACGCTGCGATCCTGCGAGACGTGATAGAGCCGTTGGAGGCGGCACAAACGCCTGAACAGTTGAACCTGGCGCTCCATCTCGCCTTGCAGGAATGCCAACTGGCGAAGGCGAAATACCCTTTCATCAGCAGACCCGATGATACCGACTGCGCTTTTCTGCTCGACGACGTCGAGCGGCACGGTGTCCGAATAATAGCCAGTGTGCTCATGCTCCTCTCGGTGCTGCGCTATCCCCTCGACGATGAAACCGACGGGCACGAGCAGCCAGCAGGGGTGGGAAGTGACGCGAGCGATGACCTCGCCCTTGCGACCAGCAGCGAACCGATCACCTTTGAGACGCTTGCCTTTACCGAGGAGGGAGAACTTGAATATGAGCACTGAGAATGGCAGCTTCCCGGTGTACGACCTGTCGATCAATCTCCGTGTAGGCTGGCAGGCGCATAGTCTGAGCAACGCCGGTAACGACGGGTCGATTCGCCTGCTGCCGCGCCGCCAGTATCTGGCAGACGGAACGGAGACGGACGCCTGCAGCGGGAACATCTTGAAGCACCATCACGCCGCGCTGATGTCCGAGTACCTGGAGGCGGAGGGTAGCCCGCTCTGCCCGGCCTGCCGCAGGCGCGATTCGCGACGCGTGGCGGCCCTGAGCGAGAGGCCCGAGTACCAGAATATCGCCATCGCGCGGGTCCTGAATGAGTGTGCACTCTGCGATGCGCATGGTTTCCTGGTGACAGCGAAAAAAGCCGCAGGCGATGGAAGTACAGAGGCGCGCCAGCGCCTCTCCAAACACACGATTATTGACTTCGCCTATGCGCTAGGGATTCCCGGTCAACACCGGGAGAGCCCGCAGCTGCATACACGCTCGGGCGGTTCTAAAGAGGAGGGACAGATGTGGATGAAAGTAACCTCCCGGTCCGGAACATATACCCTGTGTATCCGTTACCACTGTGTCAGAATCGGGGTTGATACGGAGCAGTGGCAGTTAGCGGTAGACAACGAACAGGAACGCTTGAAGAGGTACCAGGCGGCGCTTCGCGCGGTACGGGACATGTTCACCAGCCCGGAGGGCGCTCGCACAGCGACGATGCTACCGCACCTGACAGAACTGAGCGGAGCGATCGTTCTCTGCGGAAAGGCCGGACGGGCCCCCCTCTACTCAGCACTCGCGGATGACTACCTCACCCGCTTGCAGGCCATGCAGGGGGAAGATTGCCAGATCTACTCCTTCGAGACGATTGATGGATTCTACAGGCACCTGACGCATCTGAGTGTTGCATCTGCACCTGCTTTGCCGTCGGGGGCGCAGCACAGGCGAACGCAGACCGGGGAAACGCAAGAGCGAGGAGGGGCATAAATGACCAGAACATGGCTGGCGGCTGATTACCACTTCCCCGCTACCTACTCCTGCCGCATCCCGATGAGCAGCGCGAGCCATGCGACCGTCACGCCAGCCCCCGGGCCAGCGACAGTGCGCCTCGCACTGATACGCACGGCTATCGAGCTCTTCGGCCTCGAGTTTGTGCGTGACAAACTCTTTCCTTCGATCTGCTCTCTTCGCGTTCTGATTAAGCCGCCGGAGAGGGTCGCCATCACTCCTCACCGTCTGCGGGCCTTGAAGTGGGAGGCTGGGGAGAAAGGCAAACAAGATCGTGTTCTGGAGTCGGTGGTGGTGCGCGAGATCGCTCACGCTCAGGGGCACATGACAGTGTACCTGGAGGTCCCTCTACAGGAGGAGTTGCTGTATCGCCAGATACTGCAGACCATTGGGTACTGGGGCCAGACCAACTCCTTTGCCTGCTGCGTAGAGATCACCCACGAAGAGCCCCAGCCCGGGACGTACGCCCTCCCTCTCAGCGACTTCAGGAGTACAGAACCGCTCCAACCACTTTTTATCTGTTTACTGACCGAGTTCCGAAAGCCAGTCCTTACCTGGCAGGAGGTTACCCCTGCGTTTCACTTGGACCAGCGCAAGGCATTCCGCCTCGATATCTATGTATGGCCGATGATTGTAGAGCGGAAACAAAACGGAAGCCAAATACTGGTTCGTCGGCTGCTGGAATAAAAAAACCGCGGGAAACACCTCACATGAGAAAAGACAGGAGAGGAGACCATAAACCAGGGAAGCCCTGGCCAAACGACGCAGTTAGGGCAAAGGAATCCCAATAGAGGTACGCTCGATCGCGATTAAGCAAACGATCCAGAAGGAAACGCGCATTTTATTGCACCCTCTGGTCTAAAAGTTCTTCAAACGCTCGATCACGATTGCTCCTTTTATTGCGTCCACATCTACACTATAGGTGCACTAAGGCAACCCCTCGGTCGCCAATGGAGCATCTTCTGCCGGTTCTGGCAAATCGCACAAAACCGCCAGGTAGGGCATCAAACGCTCAGTCGCGATTATAGCTTCTCCCACCTGAGAGGGTGGCTGTGACTGTCGTAGCTTCTTCGTTGCATCAAACGCTCAGTCGCGATTATAGCTTCTCCCACCCCCACATATAGCGTACTACATTCCACCCCAATCTTTGAAAGACCCTGCGCGAGGCTACCTTAATTAGAAATATAACATGTGCCAAGGAGATGGTCAAGCCGGGAAATGGTTAGTATTGGCAAGGGTCGCAGCCTATGCGAGAGGTGGTGCAGGTGTGGAGCACAGCAGAGCCTCTCGCAGATGAGAAATTGCAGAGAACAAAGTGCATTTACCTACTAAGAGCATTTCAGACTTTTGCAAAAAGGATAATTATCACTCCCTTTCGCCACAAACGCCAAGCAGACAAAAGAGACGATACTTGTACCCGTGATTTTCTAAAACGGGTCATGATATATTGATGCTGCTAGCGAATTCTATGATCAACGAGCAAGACAACCCCAAGGATGTAAGTGCGCGATTGATTGTGCTTGAGAGGTGTGGCAGCTTTCCGTTCAAGGGTTCGCCAGTAGCATCGATATATGATGACCTCTAAATAAGGAAGAGAAGTCAGGGTGGCTTTCAATAGAAGCTAGAGCAGATCTGTTCCAGATCTTGAGTGGTGAACATCATAAAAGGAAGAGCTTGAGGGGCTATTTTGCAGTATCCAAAAGACACTCTCCGAAACCCCTCTCACAAGAGAAAAATCGGCTTCTACATTGTAAAGTCTTACAAATACAAAGGAAATATTGCATTATTCTAATGCAAAGTCTTATCCAGTGCAATGCAAAGTCTCATTTTACACCGGCCCTCACATCGCTGATAAAATTCTTCAACGAAACCGGTACAGCACACTTGATCGCACCTTCCGGCTTTAAAGTCACTATCCTGGCAGGGCTGGTAGCTGGCAGCACGCGCTGGCTCTATAAAAGACAGAGGCGAGTTAAGCAGGAGAAACCTTTACTTCCTGCCCAAAGGCGCGCAGGACAGTGGCGACGCTGGTTAGCAACAGCACTGGTGATACTGAGTATTTCCGGTTATACCTTCCTCAGCGGTGGAGGACCTGCAGCTATGCGAGCAGGAATTATGGGCATACTCCTGGTTGTTGCTCCGCGCCTGGGACGCATCTACAACATCTATACCGCCCTGGCGCTTGCCGCACTTCTGATGAGCCTGTTCGATCCTTTTGTATTGTGGGAAGCTGGTTTTCAGCTATCGATACTGGGTACGCTGGGTATTGTCGTGCTCACACCCCTCTTCCTGCGGCTATTTCATCCCATTGAACGTTTACCCTTTGTTCATCCTGTTATGGAGACAGTCGCAGTTACGCTGGCAGCCCAGGTGGCAACTCTGCCCATCATTGCTTTCACCTTCCAGCAAGTTTCGTTTATTGCCCCTCTTACTAATCTACTGACAGTACCCCTGTTAGGCGCGATACTCGTGCTGGGAACAGTCGTTTGCGGGGCGGGCGCCATCTCTATACAACTCGGTATGCTATGCGGTTTGATCACCTGGCCGCTGCTCTGGTATGTCGATAAGGTCGTTTCGTGGGGTGCGATACTTCCAGGGGCTTTTGCCACCGTGAACAATTTAGATGCACGCCTGGCCTGGTGCTACTATGCACTTCTCATCCTGGTGTTAAGCGCTGCTTTACATCGATGGCCTGTACAGAGGCAGCCGCACGAGGTAAACGCCGCTCCCCCGCTCCTCTCACGACCTATCAGGCCGGTATTACGATACGCTGCAGTTATCATTGTGATTCTGGCATCAGGAGTGTCTGTAGCAGCAGCGCAGCCCAATCAGCAGCTGACTATCACACTGCTGAATGTAGGTCCGGCAGGCAAGCCAGCGCAGGGTGAGGCCATTCTTATCCATACCGCAGATGGTAGGACCGCCTTTATCGATGGAGGTGCCGATGCCGCCTCGTTATCTCAAGAACTGGATAGCCGCCTCCCCTT
>Ga0207684_10003871_pt1 | contig 14373 bp, 9 predicted proteins | sample KBSK5501metaG_FD_184342 | JGI IMG/M metagenome (GOLD analysis project Ga0207684, IMG submission 184342) | Corn, switchgrass and miscanthus rhizosphere microbial communities from Kellogg Biological Station, Michigan, USA - KBS K5-50-1 metaG... | ecosystem: Host-associated > Plants > Roots >...
TGCTCATCGCGAGGAGTGCAATTTGCTTGGCTCAATTTCCAGCAATCGAATCGCACTTGCGGAGCAGGGAACAGTCCCGATGGGCTCAGTTCCCCTATTACCTTACTTCAATATTTGTCCAACGAAGGAGACCAAAATGCGAAAGCTGGTAGGTGAAGATTCTTCGATGATGCGCACCCAACTGACCAGTCTGTTTTGCGAGCTGGGCGGTATTGAAGTTGTTGGCCAGGAGCACTCGAGAGGCTGGAGCGCAATTCTTTTTTGGAGAAAAGCTATGGAATTCGGGACGATGCGAGAAACTATTCAGAAACTGATAAAGAGATTCAACAACACCACACTGCCGAACGCTTTGGTCGGCAACACTTGAACGATGCGCAGACGAAAGGAGCAGTTGGCTCCTTGTGGCCGGACACAGCCTTTGCGTCCGGCGTTTGCCTCGTCAGATCCGGGCGATCCTCTGAGGACCGAAAGGTTTGAGACGCATACGGTGTTGGTCGTCAGTTGCATTCCAGACCAACTGGAGGCGACGAGCATTCTGTTGCAAAAGTCCGGGTACCTCGTCCTGACTGCTGGCAATGGGATTGAAGCCTTTGAACGGGCACAAGATGAGCACCCGGCTCTGGTCATCAGCGATGTTTCGCTGCCTGAGATGAATGGAATCGAATTATGCCGCCGCCTGCGCGCAGATCCCTATTTGCATCAGACGCCCGTGCTCCTCGTCAGCCCGTTCCACAATGGCGACGAGAGTGTAGTCGAGGGATTGAAGGCCGGCGCCGACGACTACATTGAAGCGCCATACACGATGCGGCTGATTACAAAAGTGGCCCAGCTCATCGAGCGGAAGCAGTCCGAAGAGGAGATTCGAGCAGCTGAAGACAAATACCGTGTGGTTGCTGAGACCGCCACCGATGTCATAGTAACCATCGACGAGAACGGCAAGATCTTATTTATCAATAAGTCCTTGAAAAGGGTTTTCGGTTATGAGATTGCCGAAGTGCTTGGCAAAGATGTCACTCTTCTCCTTGGTGAGCGAATGCGATCCGCTCTTAAGGCGGCGCTTAGCAAATACCTGGAGACGGGAGAGAAGAATCTGAACTGGGAAGCTGTAGAGCTTGCGGGACTCCACAAGAGCGGTCGTGAGATTCCGCTAGAGCTCTCGCTGGCCGAGTTTGTAAAAAACGGCAAATGTTATTTCACCGGCATCGCGCGTGACATCAGTGAGCGAAAACGCGCCGAGCAGGCACTCCGCAAAAGTGAAGAGCGCTACCGCGACCTGGTTGAAAACGCTCGCGACATTATTTATACGCACGACCTCGACGGTAACTACACCTCAATCAACAAAGCCGGCGAACAAGTGACTGGGTACTCACGCGAAGAAACGCTCGAGATGAACCTGGCGCAAACCGTCGCTCCGGAAGATCTGGAGAAGGCCAGCCGGATGATCTCGAGAAAACTCAGTGGCGAGCCGGAAACAGTTTATGAATTGGAGATCATTGCCAAAGATGGAAACCGCGTGGCGCTTGAAGTCAACACCCGGCTCATCCACCAGAACGGAGTTCCCGTGGGCGTGCAGGGAATAGCTCGCGACATCACGGAACGCAAACAGTTGGAAGCACAACTTAGGCAGTCGCAGAAGCTGGAGGCCGTCGGGCAATTGGCGGGCGGGGTGGCGCATGACTTCAACAACTTGCTAACAGTGATCCTGGGATATAACGAAATGATGCTGAGCCGCATGGACGCGGACAATCCACTCCAACGTGCCGTGTGTGAGATCAAGAAAGCGGGCGAGAGCGCCAGCTCACTCACTCGCCAGCTTTTGGCCTTCAGTCGCAAGCAGGTCTTGCAGCCGAAAGTAATCGATCTCAATGTGGTGGTTTCGGATATGGGGAAAATGCTAGTGCGATTGATCGGCGAAGACATTGAGTTAGTTACTGATCTGAAGCCTTCCATGGCGCGGGTTAAGGCTGACCCGGGGCAGATCGAGCAGGTGCTCATGAATCTGGCCGTTAACGCCCGCGACGCGATGCCCCGAGGGGGCGCTTTGATAATTGCGACTGACAACGTTTCGATGGACGATGAACTGGTGCGCAAGTACGTCTCCATCCAGCCGGGTCCACACGTAATGCTTTCGGTAAGCGATACAGGACTCGGGATGGATACTGAGACCCAGGCACGTATCTTCGAGCCTTTCTTTACGACCAAAGGCGCAGGTAAGGGCACGGGCCTGGGATTGGCGACTGTCTACGGCATCGTCAAACAAAGCGGTGGCAACATCTGGCTTTATAGCGAGCTCGGTAAAGGGACCACCTTCAAGATATTTCTGCCTCGCGTTGATGAGTTCGCCAGCGACCTGGAGACTGTTGAAGACACGCAACCGATTCCACGAGGATCGGAGTCGGTGTTGCTCGTTGAGGATGAGGAGCAAGTGCGCAGAATCATTTGCGAGGTTCTTGAGCAACAAGGCTACAACGTGCTCACTGCTGCGAACGGCGAGGAAGCGCTAAAGATAGCTGAGGACGCGCGAACAGATGTTCAGCTTCTCTTGACGGATGTGGTGATGCCCCAGATGAGCGGACCTGAGCTTGCTGAACAACTCAGCGTGCTGCGGCCACAGCTCAAAGTCTTGTACATTTCGGGCTACACGGACGACGCCATCGTGCGTCACGGTCTGTTGGACGAGAAACTTCATTTCTTACAAAAGCCTTTCGACGCAGCCAGCCTGGCGCGAAAAGTAAGAGAGGTGTTCGATTCCCATTTCTAACAGCGAACCGAGAAACCTCCCGACGGTTTGGGCCTTCCACCCTGTTAGGGTTAGTGAACCGTCGGCAAACGCTCAGCACATAAGACCTGTAGCAAACAACTACGCCAAAATCCTTGTCATCGACGATGACTCGCAGATCCGGCGTTTGCTGCTGGATATGCTAAAGGCGAGATACGCCTGTTTGGAGGTTGCTTCTGCCGAAGCAGGTCTGGTGCTCCTGGCCCAGGAAAATTTTGACCTGGTGATCAGCGACATCAATATGGGCAGTATGAGTGGCCTGGAACTCGTGCCTCACGTACATGCGATTTCAAGTGACTGCGTGGTGCTTCTGATTAGCGGCCAGAGCAATATTGAAACTGCGATCGAGGCCCTGCGCGCCGGCGCCTTCGACTACATTATGAAGCCTTTCGACAGTCGCCACGTCGAGGCGGCAGTCCAGAGAGCGTTGAAACAGTCGTCCCTCCTGAAAGAGAGACGCCTTTACAAAGATGAGCTCGAAAGACTGTTGACGGAACGTACCGCCGAGGTTAACCAGCTGGCGTATTACGACACGATCACCGGACTACCGAATCGCACGCTGTTTGAGAATCGCCTCGAGCAGGCTTTGGCAGTCTCGCACCGCACCGGTTGCCCCCTGGGGATTCTCTTCGTTTCCGTCGATCAGCTGAAAAAAGTAAACGACACCTTGGGACTGCTGCCGGGTGATCAGCTCCTGAAACAGGTGGGCGAACGCTTAAGAAGTTGTGTTACCGAAGGCGATACGGTGGCGCGATTCGGTGGGGATCAGTTTGCGGTGATGTTGACGAATATCACCGGAGCGAAAGAGGTCGTGGAAACTATCAGCTCCATAGGCAAGGCGCTGCACCCACGATTCGATCTAGACGGGCAGCCACTCTTTGTCACCACCAGCGTCGGCGTCAGTCTATTCCCGCATGACGGCCAGGACAGCCAGTGGCTTTTGAAGAACGCGGCCAGCGCCCTTTATCGAGCCAGGAAATCCGGCGGGGACAGTTATCGTTTTTACACTGAAGACATGAACGCGCAAGCGTCAAGACAGTTTGCGCTTGAGTCGAGCCTGCGCCAGGCGATCGACAATCAGGAGTTTGTTTTGCACTATCAGCTGCGGCTGGCCGCTGCCTCACTAAAAATCACTGGGGTTGAGGCTTTAATCCGTTGGCAACACCCTCAACTCGGGATGATACCCCCAAACGAATTCATTCCCCTCGCGGAAGCCAGCGGCTTGATCCTACCTATTGGCGAGTGGGTCCTCCGCACAGCTTGCCGGCAGAACCGGGAGTGGCAGGAGAGAGGTTTTCCAGCGTTCAGCGTCGGGGTTAACGTCTCCGCTCAACAATTTCAGCAACAACAATTCGCGGAGATCGTCCTGCAGGTTCTGGCAGAGACTCGTCTCGCGCCCAATTACCTCGATCTGGAATTGACGGAGAGCTCAATCATGAGCAATGCGCAGGCGACCATCGACGTGCTTAGTACCCTCCAGTCGATGGGGCTCACGATTTCACTTGACGATTTTGGCACCGGCTTTTCTTCGCTTTCTTATTTGAAGCGTTTGCCAATCGACACCTTAAAGATTGACCAGTCTTTCATTCGCGACTTAACCGCGGATCCTGACGCTGCTGCACTCGTGATGGCGATAGTTACGCTGGCCCATAATCTCCGCCTTGACGTAGTCGCGGAAGGTGTCGAAACAGCGGAACAGTTGAAGTTTTTGCAGCTACTCGGGTGCGACGAAGTCCAGGGTTATCTTTTCAGCAAGTCGTTGCCGGCGGAAGAGTTGGAGCAGGTGTTGGCATTAAATCCCGGCGAGCTTCTTTCACACGCGGCAATGCGAGCGTGAGTTGTCTTCGGTATTCAAGCTTCAAGTTTCAGGGCACTAAACAACAACTGAGCTAATATCATGTTGCCTCGGGGCGTCTTTTTGTTGCTATTTGCTTCGAAAGCGGCACTGCGCCTTTGGCTGGTCGCTAGGCTCCCAGTTCTGATCTTGCGTGGCCAAGTTGAAATCTTTGTCTCGGCAATTTTCTTACTACTCCCACCTTAGATTAGACTATCCCGCTAATCATGAAAGCGATTGTCGAAACCACGATTGCGCACTACCGCATCATGGAGCCGATCGGGGCCGGCGGCATGGGCGCAGTCTATAAGGCGTATGACACAAAGCTGCAGCGCGTTGTGGCGCTCAAGTTGTTGCCGCCGGAATACCTCTCTCAACAAGATCGGAGGCGTCGCTTCTTTCAGGAAGCCCGCGCCGCCTCGGCTTTGAATCACCCACACATTCTCACCGTTTACGAGGTCGGAGAGGATGACGGCAAACCCTACATTGCCATGGAGTATGTGGAAGGCGAAACGCTGCGTCACAAGATTAAAGCGCGCTCATTAGAGCTCAAGGATACGCTGGATATTGCGATACAAATCGCCGAAGGCCTGGGTAAAGCTCATGAGGTCGGCATCATTCACCGCGATCTGAAACCGGAAAATCTAATGATCAGCCGGGATGGCTACGCGAAGATTCTCGACTTCGGTCTGGCGAAACTCGTCGCGCAGCGCGAGCGCGCACTGGCTGGCGATAGCGAACAGAAGACGCTGCTCCGGGTCCAGACCGAATCGGGAACGCTGCTCGGAACCGTCAATTACATGTCCCCGGAACAGCTATTGGGCCAGCGCGTCGACCGCCGCTGTGACATCTTCTCTTTTGGTGTCGTCATCTGCGAATTGCTGACGGGCAAATGTCCCTTCGTCAATGACAACCGGATTGACACGATGCACGCCATCCTTCACGAGGAGCCAAAGCTTTCGATGTCAAGCACGGCTGAATTGCGGCCCGATCTCCGTCGGCTCCTCAACAAAGCCCTGGCCAAAACGCCGAAGGATCGTTATCAAACGGTCACTGAATTGGCTGCGGATCTCAAATCCGTCAGGCGCGATCTCGAATTGGCCCATCTCAGCCAGACAGCGCGCAGCCCGGCCAGCACCAGACTCGTTTTGAGACGGACCACGGTCACATCGCGCTCGGACGGGATAGATTATGAAAAAGAACTTAACCAGTCTCAGTTCAAAGCGGTGATGACGACCGAAGGTCCGCTTCTGATCGTCGCCGGAGCGGGTACAGGAAAGACGCGCACGCTCGTCTATCGCGTAGCACGGCTGGTAGAGACAAGCGCAAAACCCGAGTCGGTTTTGCTGCTCACGTTCACGCGGCGCGCGGCGACGAGCATGCTGGCGCGCGCGGCGGCATTGGCCGACCCGCGTTGCCAGCGAGTCTCTGGCGGCACCTTTCATTCGTTGGGCCACTCAGTCTTGCGGAAGTTTGCAGATCAGGCAGGTGTCCAGCGCAACTTCACTGTGCTCGATCAGAGCGACACTGAAGATCTGATCGATCTGCTGCGCCGGCAGATACGACTCAGCAAAGACCGCCGCCTTCCTCGCAAACGCACCATCGCCGCAATCTTCAGCACGATGGTCAACAAGGTGAGCCCGTTGAAGACAGTTCTCAACCAGAGTTATCCGCAGTTTGTCGAAGAACGTTCCGACCTGGAGGCCCTTTACAAATCCTTCGAGAGCTACAAGCGCACGCGGCACATGCTCACGTATGACGACCTGCTCGTGCGCCTGCGCGAAGCGCTTGAGGACAGCCCCGCCATGCGCGAGCAGCTCTCGGATCAGTACCGCTACATCATGGTCGACGAATATCAGGACACCAATAAACTGCAGGCCCAGATCGTGAAGCTATTGACGACCCATCATGAAAACGTGGCCGTGGTGGGAGACGAATTCCAGTCGATCTATTCCTTCCGCGGCGCCAGCCACAAAAACATGCTGGAGTTTCCGAAACTATTTCCCAAGGCGCAGATCATCAAGTTGGAAGAGAACTATCGCAGCACACAACCAATACTCGACGTGGCGAACGCCATTATTGAGGACGTCAAAGAAAGCTTTAAGAAGCGTTTGTTCTCGCGCATCGAAGGAGGCGAGCCCCCGGTGGTCGTGAGCGCGCGTGATGAGAATGAGCAATCTCGTTTCGTTGCCCAACGCATCGAGGAATTACGTGAAGAAGGCGTGCCCCTCAGCGAGATCGCGGTGCTGTTTCGCTCCAGCTCTCACTCGTTCGACCTGGAAATAGAATTAGGCAAACAGGGAATTCCGTTTCGCAAGTTCGGCGGCATCAAGTTTGCCGAGTCGGCCCACATCAAAGATGCGCTGGCGTTTTTGCGTGTGGTCGTTAAACCTTCAGACACGCTTTCGTGGTTTCGCGCGCTCAAGTTGATCGAACACATCGGGGACGCGACGGTCTATCAAATACTCGATCACCTCGGTGTTGAGCGAAAGGAGTTCCGGTCGGCGAAGACGAAAGACAGTTTGTTCAAAAAGCTGCACCGCTTTCCGGCGCGGGCGAGTTACAAGGCCCAACTAATCCGGCTCGCGCGCGTGTTGACGACCGTTCTCGAGAGCAAGTCGCCGGGCGAACAGCTCACGGCCGTACTGCGTTTTTACCGGCCGCTTTTGAAAGCCAGGTACGATGACTCGCAACGCCGCGGGCGCGACCTCGAACACCTGCAGGCGATTGCGAAACGCTACAAGACTTCGGCAAAACTCCTGGACGACGTGGCGCTGGATCCTTCCGGTGCGACTGAGGGAAACAGCACGAGACGCGGTGGCGGCTTCGTTACTTTATCGACAGTGCATTCGGCGAAAGGTCTCGAGTGGGACAGTCTGTTTGTGATCTGGATGACCGATGGCTGGTTCCCCTCGAGCCGCTTCCGAGATGAGTTTGATGATCTGGAGGAAGAGCGCCGGCTTCTTTATGTTGCTACGACGCGCGCCAAGCGCGAGCTTCATTTCGTGTATCCGTTGAATGTGTATCGTTACGGCGAAAACGATTCTGTTCCGGCGCTCTCACGGTTTCTTGAACCAATCCCATCCACGATTCTGCCGCATGCAGCACTCTCGGGAGAGGAGTAGAAAACGCTTTAGTCATTCAACGTGTCAGTGTAATTCAATGAAACTTGCGGCATGGACACCAATCTACTGCATTTTGAACGACGCACGGGGAAGGGAAGCTTTTCCTGTTTGACTGAACCCGCGGTTTCTCGCTAGAGTACCGCCAAGCCCGACGAGATCGATTTTGATTCGGACATAGAAATCAGATCGTCTCCCACTCTCCCGATACCCGCCGCTAAGGCGGGGAAACAATCAAAATTAGATTTTGACAAGCGTTACGCGCGATTCGACCAGTGCTCAGGCACCGGCTCATCCCGCCGTCGCATGCTGATCAGGAATAGGGGAGGCGATCATGTCAGCTCTAGCGCCACGAAACAGTTATCGAATTGCTGATGAAGAGGAGTGGCTGGAATCCTCAGACAACGTTGACCTTTCGGCTGCGTCTGTCTGGGTGCCTGATTACGAGGAAGAGGATGAAACAACCCTGCAGGGTAAGCGAGTCGATGCTCAGTACATCGAGCCGATGTCTCCAAACATTGAGAGGGAAGGCCTGGTCGTTGATACTCCTCGCCAGGTTCGAATACTCGATGAGTCGCAGGTGCTTCCTGGCGAGGCATCGTTTGCCACTGTCAGTCTGAATCAACCCTTCGAAGAGAGCGCTCTCAAACCGGAAAACTCCTGGGAGCCGATCTCAAGCAGCAGCGTCGACGACTATCATGAACGCAGGTCCGCTTCGCAAGTTCAATTACTGGATGAATCTCAGGTTCTGGCTGGCGAAGCATCGTTTGCCACAGTAATGTTGGGCGAACGCACGAGAGCCCCACGCTACTCGCCGATTACCGAGTTCCTCGTCAAAACGAAACTGAGCTTAATACAACTGGTGCTGGCCACGCTGGCACTGGTTTCAGTCTTCGCTCTGGCGATGACCGTTCTTTTCATTACGACGAGATCCGAGGCTGTGTCAGTTAGCTCTGTGCCGCCACCGACGACCGTGGATACCACCAGTCAATCAGTGTCGACTTCAACTCCTGAGTCTCCCGAATCGGTCCTGCTTGGGAATTCGCAAGGCAAGGTAAGTGGGAGCGCCAGCCCAATTCAAGCTGTGGCGACAGTTGAAGAGACGCATGGTGTCGCGGAGACAAATTTAATTGAAAGACCCAGCTCTGACGACTCACGAAAAGCGCCGTCGAGTGATGCGAAATCAGGCGCTGTTCCTCACGAGATTCTTCGAGAGCCTAAGGAACATATTGCTGAGACAAAGAAGCAATCAGCTTGGGTCGGCAAAAAAGCGGTGAAGGAACAAGTGGTCGTCAAGACGCCGAATGCCTCTGTCAAATCGGAGCCACGCGAGACGCGCCCCGAACCAGCAACCAGACAAAGTGAGGCGCCGGTCACAGTAGAAAATGTTGAAGCGAAAACGTCGTCCATGACTGGCGGCGGGGAACGACCGAGGACCGTCACGCGCAAACCAAGTCCCTAGGCGAAAAGAATGGACGAGGAGGGGTCATTCAGGCACTTGATGTCGCGGCGTCTAACAAGATCGCAGAATCGCAGACCTGACCGCGACTATCCGCTCTGTGAGTTACAAATTCGTCAGGCAACATTCCCGCCATCGACAATAATGTTACCGGCGATCAGGTCAATTACCTTCCTTGGTCCGAATTAATCCCGTCGTAACAGAGCGCAGTTATGGTCATCCAAATGCTTTGAAATCAGCGTTTGTTTGCAACTGAACAAACTGCTTGCTTTGAGGCACGTCGAAGATCCTGGTGGCCTATCAGTTGCTTGATTCGCCAGGCATTCAAAAAAGTTAGTGCGGGGGGATTTGAGCTATGGCGACACGTGATGTAAGGCCTTCAGATCAGAACATGCGGACGATGTTGCGAATCATACGCGCCGCGCAACCGATCTCACGCGTGGATCTCGCGCGGCGACTGGAAGTGCATCGCAGCACCGTAACTCAGATCGTGACGCCTTTGATTGCTTCGGGAGTGTTGCGCGAAGGGGCGCCGGAACTGGGAGGTACATGCCGTCGCGGTAGACCGCCGATTGGTCTCACACTACGCGATGAGGGCGCGTTGTTTATTGGGGTCAACATCGGTGTACGGCGTACTCAGGTTGGCGCTGCTACTGCCGCTGACCAATTGCTCGATGAAGAATCGTTCGAGACGCTTTCAGATTCGAAGGCCACGCTCACACGCGTTGATTCGATCGTCGGTCGACTACAGGAATCCCATCCTGATCGCACCCTACTTGCTATCGGTGTAAGCGTTCCCGGCCCCACCGATGCGGCACGAAGAGAGCTACTCTTTGCTCCGCATTTGGGATGGCTCAATGTGCCTATAGCAGCGGAATTGAATAGGGGATTGAGACAACGAACAAAAGACTCCAGGGTCAGTGCGTCAGTCATTGTCGAGAACGACGCTACTGCCGCGGCCATGTACGAAGAGAGACGCCGTTCACGAGATTGGGCGCGGAAAGGGCGAGGCGATTTCGTTCTGGTCCGAGCGGGTACTGGTATTGGCGTCGGACTGGTGGTAGGTGGTGAAGTTTATCGAGGAACTGGCACGGACTGCGGCTTGCTCGGCGAGTTTGGTCACATGACGGTTGTGGCTGGCGGCAAACTGTGCAAGTGCGGAAACCGGGGTTGTTGGGAGCTCTATGCTTCGGCTACCAGTGCCGCGGCGCTTTATTCCGGTGAAAGGGCATCGGGCGGCGGCGAGAGGCGAATGCGCTTTGTAGAGATAGTGGCGCGTGCCGAAGCTGGAGAGTTACGAGCGCAGGCTACACTGGGCCGAGTTGGCAAATATCTTGGGATTGGTATCGGTAACCTCATTACCGGATTGGGGGTCTCACAAGTAGTGGTAAGCGGGCGCATCGTTCACGGCTGGAGGTTTGTGCATGAATCGCTTCGGGAAGCGGTGTCCGCCACGATGGCGGGACGGTTGTCGAATTGGTCCGTCGAACAAGGGCAACCAACGGGTGCGGGATTGGGTGGGGCGTTCGAAGTGGCGGTTGAGTCTTATCTGACGCGGCTGTCAATGCCTACCGGGGTGGCCGCTTGAGCTGTTTACTTTCCGAAACAGTAGTCGTTAGCCTTCAAAATACCCCAGTCTCCAGTCTCCATAAGGCTCTCGCTGTACCTTTGGAAAATTCAAAGCGTCCAGTCGAGGATCTGGAGGAATTCATCGCCTTGGCCGCAGAGGTCTTTCGGTTGAGGACGCATGACGACCCTGCTCGATGATTTTCGTCGCTTGACCCTCCCCAGAGGTCGCTCTTCCCACCAAAGCGATTGCAGCAATAATGGCCAACCATCCAAATACGAATTGAGCTGTAAGAACCTCTCCGGCTATGGCCCCGCCAAGAACCAACGCTACCAGCGGGTTAACGTAGGTATGGGTTGCAATTAGTGTTGGTGGAAACGGTCCAACAACCAGAAATAGGCGGAGCAATTCGAGACTGTTGCCTTCGGTTGTTCAGCGGACTAAGATTCAGGCGACCGTTTGTTTTCGCGCATCTTCCTTGAGTCCCCCGAAAAACGTCCTGGAGTTTTTTGACTCTCTTCTGAATTGTTTCTGCCGTGAAGGAAGCACCTGAAAATCAACCGGTTATTTACGAGTTCGGAAAGTTCGTTCTCGGTGTTTTGCGAATTCAATTCGGGAAGTGCAACAGAACTGTTCTTGTCGCTTCGCCCCCGAGGGGCGAGATGTTTATAGCTTAGCGGTCCTTCTTTACTCCGAAGCTCCGTAGGAGCGCAATCGCTTTTGGCTGCCTCCGGCGAAGGTTCCGCTGCCGCGTTTCGTTCCTAACGGAGGTTTTTGGTTGGGCGCCCGCAGCTATAAACATCTCGCTCCTCTGGAGCGAAAACGAATTCACCTGTTGCACTTGTAACTTGAATCCACCTTTTGAAATCGAATAAGACCTTGGGAGAATTGTTATGAAAAAAACACTTCGGTTTATTTTATTGGCTGCTACGTCAACGTTTTTCGCGGCATGCGGAGCCCCGACTGCTAACACCGGAGCAACTAATGCCAACACAAATACGACCAAACCGGTCGCGGCCGCACCGACTGCCGACGCGTTGATGGCCCTCGACAAAAAGGCCAACGAGGCTTATGTGAAGGGCGATTCGAAGTTTTTTGAGGCAATGCTGAGCGACAAGTTCGTCATTCTCACCGACGGCGGCCAGCGGATGGACAAGGCCGCAACCGTCAAGATGATCGCCAGCGTCAAGTGTGACATCAAGTCAATGGACCTGACCGAGCCCGCGATGTCGATGATCGACGCCGACACGTATGCCCTCAGCTATAAGGCCAGCTGGGACGGCACGTGCAACGGCCCTGACGGCAAGCCGATGAAGGTGCCGGGCCCGATTCGTTCGGCCAGCATCTGGGTCCACAGCGGTGACAAATGGCAGGTGGTCTTTCACGGCGAGAATTTGATCTTCGATCCGAAGAATCCGCCAAAGCCCGAACCCACAGCGCCGCCAAAAAAAGAAGAGCCGAAGAAGGACGTCAAGACTGCGGCTAGTTCAAAAACGGCTTCTAACACCACTGCTCCGGCAAAGGCCACGCCGGATGTCAACGCAGACGCTCTCGTCAAGGTCGAACTCGCGTTATGGGAAGCATGGAAGGAACACGACGCCAAGAAGCTCGACGATCTGATGGCCAGGGACGTTTCCTTTGTGAATATATTCGGCACCTACCTGGCAACCAGGGCCGATGCACTGAAGGACTGGACCGGAAACGGTTGCCAGGTCAAGAGCGTCAGCGTCAGCGATGGCTTCGTCACGGCTCTTTCCCCGACCGTCGAGATGCTCACGCGCAAGGGCACAGCCGACGGCACTTGTGGCGGTCAGGAGATCGGCGGAACTGCTATCTGGGGCGTGTCAATTTATGTTAAGGAAGGCGATGCGTGGAAGTTCGCCTTTGGCATGAATTTGTCCGCTATGTAAGCTTAGCTGGTTCTTTGTCGATCGAGTTCGCTAACAGCAGAATGGCTCCGCAGAAAAGCAGTGTGTCGAAGAAAAAGTTGAGCGCAACCACGTCTGTGGGAGCGGCCAGGAGCATGGGCAGGTAGATCCATAACACCGTCAGCAGAATCGTAAGCCCTAAAGTTGTGGCTGCCGTGCGCGCTTTCTTATTCACGAGTAAGCAAACGCCGGCGAGAATCAAAATCACGCCAACAAAATAACTCAAGAAAATTCGACCGGGTATCCATTCGGGAGTGAGTTTTTGCAGCGGAACTCCCGGCACGTATTCCGGATGCAGCAGATGCTCCACCCCGTAGAATAGCGAAGCAATACCCACGAAGAATCGCGGAAGGGCGGCAGCAGCCGTGCGCCAAGCAGGCGACGACTGGCTAGATAACGTGCTCCACTGCGACATCGCGAAAGCAAACGCGCCCCCGCTGAAGGCAAGTTGTCTCAGGGCTAGAGCCCAAAAGAATCTGTTGCCTGGGTTCGCAACGACGGCCGGCAGGTCCATTACGAATACGAAGATCAGCAGGGTCATTCCGACCAGAGCCGCGGCCAGTCGTGCCTGCACGAGAACGACGATACTGAGCGCCGCGCCAAGAAAAGCGAGGCCCACCAGATAGACCCAAAACGTATGCGCGGGAATCCAGCTTGGAACGAGGGCCGCAACATTCGCCGTGAAAGTGAAATGCTCGGAGCCAAAAACTGCCAGGGGAATCGCAAAAAACAGTCGGCCAAACGGCATGATCTTGTCGACGCCATGTTCCTGCCGGAGTTCTCCGAGAATTTTGATGAGGCCGACGATGGAAACCACCAGGGCAGAAACATAGATCCAGAATACTGCCGCCGGTATGTCAAACGGCGCGAAAGCCAGCGCCGGTACGACGACAACGAACTGTTGGAAACTGCACACGACGATTTGCAACGCTGGGCACCCCCCCTGTGACTTCGAGGGGAGGCATTCTAAAGCGCCAACCAAAGGAAGCCAATCAGATTGTGACCAACGCACAAGATTCGGGGCCGAGCTGCAAGTAAACGATGGCTAGCAGTACTGACCGACGGACGATCTCGTCCGTCGGGTGAAACGTAAAGGAGAGCGCCGAGAGCAGGGAAGCGAAGCGCTCTTCACTCCGTTAGGAGTGAAATGTTTATAGCCGTGAATGCCAACAAACCAACCTTCTCCGTTCGGAGGAGCGGACGGGCAGGTTGCGATTTATCCCTCAAGTCAGTCTCCGCTCCTCCGAACGGAGATGTAGTTGTTTTGTTGTTCCAAAACTATAAACATCTCGACCCTAATGGGGCGAAGAGGTTGTCTGGATCTTCACTCAATTCGCAATGCAATCTTGCCCAAATGGTGTTCAGTAAGGGCCTTGTGCGCCTGGCTGGCTTCTTCCAGTTGAAACGTATTGTCCACGTGGACTTCAAACGGACCAGAATCGATCAGGGCGTTGAGTCTGTTGATGAGTGCCGGGTTATTTTGTCCATCGTACGCCTCAATGGCAACACCGTCAGGAGCAGTCGGCTCAGGCATTACGCCATGTGGATACGCGATCCGCCCGCCCTGGCGAATCGCTAACAGGGCTTCATCAGTTTCCTCGCCTCCCGCTGTAACAAGTGCCGCATCGATTCCGTTGGGTGCGAATTGCCTGGCTGCGTCCAAAACATTAGGGCCACGTCCATC
>Ga0207684_10003872_pt1 | contig 14367 bp, 12 predicted proteins | sample KBSK5501metaG_FD_184342 | JGI IMG/M metagenome (GOLD analysis project Ga0207684, IMG submission 184342) | Corn, switchgrass and miscanthus rhizosphere microbial communities from Kellogg Biological Station, Michigan, USA - KBS K5-50-1 metaG... | ecosystem: Host-associated > Plants > Roots >...
CCCGCAGATCGGATCCGTTACCTTGGCGATTTGACGTGTCTCGTCTGCAATTTCACTCCGACTGCGTATTTGATTGCTCCGTCTCTGCAGAATGATCTGCGCGAGTATGCTAATCGCGATCTCTTCGGGGCCTAGAGCGCCGATGTCGAGGCCAGCCGGCGCCTTCACCTGTTTCAGTGCGCCTGCGGCGACGCCCTTATTAGCCAGAAATTGCAGAACTTTCAGCGCTTTGGCAGGACTGGCAACGAACGCAACGTACGAAGCGTTTGTTAGCAGAGCTTCTTCAAGTGCTTGCTCATCGTTCTCGCCTTGGGTCGAGACTACAACAAAGGTTTCCCGGGTAAAGTCGGCGCGGCGAACATCCTGTATTTGCACCAGACGATCCGCATCCGAGAAAAGACCAGGATCTGAATCCGGAGCGGCTACGATTACCAGATAACCCATTGCCTTTCCAAGCTTGCACAGAGCCTGGGCAACTGCCGTGCGCCCGAAGATCAAAAGCTGCGGTGCCTGAAGCTCAGGTTCGATGTAGATTTCCATAGCCCCTCCGCTTTGGCATGTCATGCGATAGTTGATCACCCCGTTCTCTGGTTTGGGTTCCGGGCTGGGAGCGATCCGGATCAGTCTAACCTCTCCGTCGTTAATTGTCTTTAAAGCTTCCTGAACCACAATCGTTTGCACGCAACCACCGCCGATCCATCCGTAAATTTCGCCGTTGGCCTGTATGATCGCCTTATCGCCCGGTTTTCCGGACGCCGGTGATTCGACGCGAACAACAACGGCGACTGCAAACGGGGAGCCCTCGGATCGAAGCAAGGCCGCCTTCGCAAAGAAATCCTCGAACATAGCTATCTCTGAATCAATCTGTTCGCAGATGTCTTTCTAGATCCAACAGGCTCTGCAAATTGTGTGCTGGCGCAAACACATCAACAAGGGGAAGAGCAGCGCTCATCCCGCGTGTAACCGGTTCGTATTGATCGAGTCCCAGCAGCGGATTGAGCCATACTAGCTTTTTGGCCCGTTGTTTCAGGATTGTAAGCTCAGTGACCAAGGTTTCAGGCGCATCCGTATCCCACCCATCGCTCAAGATGAAGACGGTTGCGTCGGTGGAGCGTATTTGCCGGCCGTACCCCCGGTTGAACTCACGCAACGCACTTCCAATTTTTGTTCCTCCCGACCAGAAAGTTTCGATCGCCGACAGTGCTTTTAATGCTTCAGGAAGAGTCGTCGTTTTCAGGGCGCTAGTTACGTCCACTAACCGCGTGCTAAAGACGAAACAAGCTAATCGATCGAAATGTTTGCCGAGGGCGTAAGCGAATCTGAACAGGAAATGGCTGTAAGGATTCATCGAATCACTGACATCCAATAGAATTACCAGTCTCGATGCTTGGGTCCTGCGTCCTTTGTAGCGTAGCTCGATCAATTCGGTTCCGCGCGCCGCCGCCGCCCTTATCGTGCGCCGCAAATCGATTCTACTCTGTGAATGGACGAACTGAGCTCTTCGTGAAAGTCGAAAGCTCATCCGGCGCAGCAATCGTTGCGAAAGCTGCTCTAGTTGGGCAAGATCTTCCCCCGCCAGTTGAGAAAAATCGATCTTGCTCAGTCGTTCAATCGATGTTGCACCAGCGACCGCTTTCCGTTCCCGAACAATTGGCTGAGACTCTTTCGATTTGTGATCGCCGGAGAAAAAATATGCTCTCTGCTCGCCGTCCTTGCCCATCGAGCCGAACAGCCGGCTGACGGACCGTTCAGGCTTATCCAGTCGGCGACCATACCAGAACGATTCAAATAATGGATCGAAAAGGTCCCACTCCTTTTTCGAGCGGCAAAGCACCGTTCGGAGTGCATGTCTCAGCGATTCACCTTCGACGATGCGCGCGGCGCGCACAGAGTCGATCGTTGACCGGACGCTCGAATCCAGCCCATTCCGATAAGCGAACCGGCAAAATTGTATAATACTTAACTCAAAGTCATCGCTAATCGATTGACGGGGCGCAGCCGGAGCCAAGTTTGACGGCATGCGACCTTCCTTCATAGCGTTATTGAGAGATTCGTGACACTAGTTTCTCGATTCCCTCCTGCCTGATTCTCGCCAGATCGCTGGCCGATTTCAGCACGCATCCTAACATCTGTTCGGCGGTTGCGGAATCGAATTGCTTCATTCTGAGAAGCATGGAAGCTCGCGAAAGGTCGAGTGTTTCGGCCACTCCTGGAGGCTTCGAGAGATTCATTTGTCTGATCAACTGGACGAACCGAACAACCTCTGAGCTCAGGTCGTAATCGAACTCAGGCAGTCTGGCTCGTACTATCTCGATTTCTTTTTGCAGAGAAGGATAGTCAATCCAGTGGTAGAGACACCTGCGTTTAAGCGCATCGCTTAGCTCGCGGGTACTATTAGAGGTTAGTACCACGTGCGGGATTTGTTTTGCCTGAATTGTACCAAGCTCCGGAATCGTGACCTGAAACTCCGATAAGATTTCCAGCAAAAACGCTTCAAAGGCTTCGTCCGCCCGATCGATCTCATCAATCAGCAATACCGGCGCTGATTCGCAAAGGATCGATCGCAGAAGAGGTCGTTTCAAAAGAAAATCATTTCCAAAGATGTGGCGTTCCAGCTCTTCGGCCGGCTTGTCGCTGCGCTCCCTGGCTTTAATCGCCAGAAGTTGCTTCTGGTAGTTCCATTCGTAGAGCGCCGATTGAGCATCCAATCCCTCGTAACACTGGAGACGGATGAGTTCCGTTCCGAGGTAGGAAGCAAGAACCTTAGCAACCTCCGTTTTTCCCACCCCGGCGTGCCCCTCGATTAGTAAAGGTTTCGGGAGTCGCACGAGCAGATAGACCGCGGTTGCCAATCCAACGTCAGCAACGTATCCGAGCCGTCCGAATCCGTTTATGAATTCGCCGATTTCTCGTAGTTCAGGATTTTCAGCGCCGGCGGTAGGGGAAGGCATCTTACCTGGTTTCTGAAATCACCCAAAACGCGATGATCACGGATCTTTGTTTCCTCCAAAGATCTGCTTCACAGACCGCGCGATACTCTCCCCGATCGCAGAAACGACGATTGGCAAGGCCTTAATTGGTTGCGGTTCGTTGCCGGTTTCTTCGGCAGGTGAGTTCGGGGATCCACTCTGCTTGGAGCGCTCTTTCTCCAGTTCTCTCCGCAAATTCGCTGTAAACTGTTCAAACATTTTGTTGGATACTTCGTGGATCATCCTTGCGCCTAACTGCGCCAAAAGACCGACCACATTGATTTCCGAGACAGTCATGACCTCGCTGCTGCCCTCCGGCAAACTCCGAACCGAGCCGCTCATCTTCATGGAGGCGCTTCCTTTGCCTCTCACATCCTGTCCTTTTCCGACCATCTCAATTTCATGTGAGTTGTGATCCAGGCGTTCGATATGCGCCTGCCCCTTGTAGTCGGTTACGCTTGGACCGACCTGCACCTTGATTAGCCCTTTGTAGGTGTGTTCGTCTAGTTGCTCAGTAATCTGGGCGCCGGGAACACAGTTCGCCACTTTGCGTGGATCGCTCAGAAAAGCCCAAACGCTTTCCAACGGCTCCTGAATCTGAAAAGTCTTCTCGATCCTGATTGCCATAATTAACTATTCTGCCACCCCCTTTTCCTTAAGAATCTGCCAAACCTTCCAGGGAGTGATAGGCATATCGATGTGTCGAACTCCCAAATGCGAGAGCGCGTCAACAACGGCGTTTACAAATGCCGCGGGCGAACCAACGTTCGGCGACTCGCCTACTCCCTTTGCGCCAAGCGGATGATGCGGGGAAGGTGTACAAGTTTTGTCGGTTTCCCAATTGGGCGTCTCCATGGCGGTTGGTACCAGATAGTCCATGAAGGTTCCTCCCTGGACATTTCCGCTCTCGTCGTAGCCGATTTCCTGCATAAATGCGATAGCCAGTCCTTCGGTCAGGCCGCCGTGGATCTGACCCTCGACGATCATTGGGTTGATAATATTGCCGCAATCATCTACCGCCACAAACCTTCGGACTTTGATCTCTCCGGTGCCTTTGTCGATGTCCACAACACAAATGTAAGTGCCGAACGGAAAGGTAAGATTAGGCGGATCGTAGTAATGAACCGCCTCGAGCCCTGCCTCCAAATCGGGCGGAAGATTGGTGTACGCCGCGAAAGCGATCTCCTGGATTGTTTTGGCCTTGCTCGGTGCACCTTTTACGTAAAATCTGCCCGGTTCCCATTCGAGATCTTCTGCGCTTACCTCCAGCAGGTGACCGGCAATTTTTTTTGCTTTCTCTCTGATTTTTCGTGAGGCCATCGCCGTCGCTGCTCCGGCGGTAGGCGTGCTTCTGCTGGCGTACGTACCAAGACCATAGGGCGCCGTATCTGTATCACCCTCTTCTACGGTGATGTCTGCCACTGGGATGCCGAGCTCTTGCGCTATAATTTGTGCAAACGTTGTTTCGTGGCCTTGACCCTGAGCTTTGGTTCCCATGCGGGCAATTGCTTTGCCGGTCGGATGAATTCGGATCTCACAGCTGTCGAACATCTTGATTCCCACGATGTCGAACGTGTGCGCGGGCCCGGCGCCGACAATTTCAGTGAAGCTGGAAACGCCAATACCCATCAACTCACCGCGCTCGCGTTTTTCTGTCTGCTCTTTTCGCAGCTCTCGATAACCGATCTTCTCGAGCGCCAGATTCATTGCTGCCTGGTAATTGCCGCTGTCGTAGGTCCACCCGAGTGGAGATTGATAAGGAAATTTATCGGGCGGAACGAAGTTTCTTAATCTCAAGTCAACCGGGTCGATCTGTAACTGGGCGGCCAGAACATCCATCAAGCGCTCGATCAAATAAGCAGCTTCTGTAACTCGAAAAGAACAACGATAAGCGATGCCGCCGGGCGCCTTGTTTGTGTAAACGCCGTCCACTTCACAAAAGGCAGTCGAAAAATCATACGAGCCAGTGCAGACGCTGAATAATCCCGCAGGGAATTTCGACGGCTGGGCCGCAGCGTTAAATGCTCCATGATCGGCAAGCGTCTTGACGCGCAGCGCCTTGACCTTTCCATCCGCATCAGCAGCTACTTCGGCCGTCATATGATAATCGCGCGCAAAGCCGGTCGACTGCAGGTTCTCGGAGCGCGTCTCGATCCATTTCACGGGACGACGTAGTTGGAGAGAAGCAACTACCGCGCAAACATAGCCCGGATAAATCGGTACTTTATTGCCGAAACCACCGCCGATATCGGGAGCGATAATCCGAATATTGTTCTCGGGAATTCCCGCAACCAGGGCGAAAAGCGTCCGATGAGCGTGAGGGGCCTGCGAAGTTTCCCAAATAGTCAGTCTCCCTGTTGCCGGGTTGAAGTCGGCTACGCACCCGCATGTTTCCAGCGGTGCTGGATGGCATCGTTGGAAGACGGCCCGAACCTCGGCACGAACCGGAGCGGTTTGCAGCTCCTGATCGGTCCGGTGTCGGTCGCCTACTTCCCAATGAAAAATCTGATTCGTCTTTTCTTCCCGGTCGTCTCGCAGAATGGGAGCATCCGCATCGAGAGCTTTGTGTGGATTCACCAGAACAGGCAGCTCCTCATAATCGACCTCAACCAGTTCGGCGGCATCGGCTGCTGTGTAGCGATCTTCGGCGACGACAAACGCTACCTCCTGCGACTGGAACAAAACCTTTCCAGTGGCTAGCACCATCTGCTTGTCATGAAATAAAGTCGGCATCCACGAAAGACCCGCCTTTTCAAGGTCCTGACCCGTAATGACTGCCAGAACACCTGGATGATTCTTCGCTGCTTCTGTGCGAATAGCTGCAATTTTGGCGTGAGCATAAGGACTCCGGATCATCTGCCCATAAACCATTCGGGGGAGGCGCACGTCGTCGACGTACGTGCCTTTCCCTTGAACGAAACGTAGATCTTCTTTTCGTTTTACTGAGTGCCCCATTCCGCCGACTTCAGCAGAGGTCTTTTGTAGCATCTCGTCCTCCGATTATTTGATTTTGTCCGCTGCGTATCGGACCGCTTTGACGATGTTTTGGTATCCCGTACAGCGACAAAGGTTACCGGAAATACCCCTGCGGATTTCTTGCTCACTCGGATGAGGATTCTTTTTTAGAAGGGCGTGCGCCGCCATGATCATCCCGGGCGTACAAAATCCGCACTGCAGCCCGTGTTCTTCCCTGAACCCTTCTTGCAGTGGATGGAGCTGCCCATTCTCGGTCAAACCCTCGATAGTTTGAAGTTCTTGCTCGTCTACTTGAACTGCAAACAAGGTGCACGATTTGACCGGTTTTCCGCCAAGAAGAACCGTGCACGCGCCGCAGCTAGTAGTGTCGCAACCGATGTGCGTTCCGGTTAATCCCAAAACGTCTCTTATGAGGTGGACCAGCAACAGCCGGGGCTCGACCTCCGCCTCGTGGTCCGCTCCGTTTATCTTAAAGCGAATCCGTACTTTCGTGCTCATAGCTGAATTCCGGTCAATCGCCGTCATTGAGACGCCCTTTCGCGGGCGCGAACCAATGCGCGAGCGGTTAGTTCGCGTACCATCGAAGTTTTGTAGGAAGCGGGACCCCGTAAATCGGAGCTTGGTTGTGCATCCTCCGCCGCAATTCGGCCGGCTTGCTCGACGTTCACCGAATCGAGGGTTTTTCCTTGGAGGAACTCGCTGGCTCTTTGCGCGAAAAGAGGAGTCGGCCCAACATTCGTCAACCCAATCCCCACACGATCGCAAATCCCCGAAGCCCGGAGTGTGATTTGCGCGGCCACGCCGACCGTAGCAAAATCGCCGACTTTTCGTTCCAGTTTGAGGTAAGCACCGCCGCTACGCTCGGGCGGAATAGGGATTCGGATCTCGGTTAGGATCTCGTCTTGCTCCAGCGCGGTCGTAAACAGAGAAATGAAGAACTCTTTGACTGGTATCACTCTCTCGCCACGCGGACTCGAAGCGACGATTTCAGCGCTCAATGCCAGCATCGTAGCCGGGTGATCGTTGGCTGGGTCGCCGTGCGCAAGATTCCCTCCGACAGTGGCCATGTTTCGGACCTGGGGATCGGCGATCATACTGGCTGTGTCCAATATGATCGGATATCTGGTTCTGATAAGGTCTGAGTCTTCGAGCTCCGACTCGCGCGTCAGGCCGCCTATTTTCAGATAACCGTTTGCTTCCCTGATGTAGTGTAGATCCGGGATACGATTGATATCGATGAGGTACTCAGGCCGTGCCAGACGCAGCTTCATCATCGGAATTAGGCTTTGCCCGCCGCTCAGGATCTTGGCGTTGTTTCCGTGCTGCTGCAGGAGCGAAAAGGCTTCCGCAATGTTTTTCGGCCGGAGATATTCGAAGGATTGCGGGATCATGGAGTGGCCCGGCAAAAGAGCTTTCTTTGTTTTGACAACAAATCACGCATAAGAGATCCACGCGGTCCTTTGGCGGAACTCTGCCTCGGCGTTCGCAAGACGCTGGGGGGAGTGGACACAGGTATTCCTGCAGCTACTAAGATATAATTTGGATTAGACGCAGCCACAAGAAATTTGTGCCGCAGTGATCGGCAACATCTGGTCAATCCGTTCGCTCTCCTGCATTGAAGCGCCAACGTGAGCGCGCGCTGGCGGCAATTCGATTTCTGGTTTAATTGAGCAGCTTCGCGTGAGGCTGATTCTGAAAATATTCTGTACTTTTCTCCTGTTTCCAATCTTGGCGCTCAGCGCCCTTGGGCAATCGATTCAAGGTCTTCCCAAGCTTACCGACACAGCTCAAATCTCGCTCATCACGTATTCTCCTGGCCCCGAGCTTTATCAGGCGTTCGGTCATAGCTGTATCCGAATCCGAGATGACAGTTACGGGATGGACAGGATGTACAACTTCGGTGTCTTTGATTTTGAGACACCCAATTTCTACGTCAAGTTTGCCCGAGGCGACTTGCTTTATCAGCTTACGGTGACGGCCGGCGCAGAAGAAATCCAGTCTGTCGTTGCCTCTTACGGACAAGGGGTGACTGAAGTTGTGCTGAACCTGACCCTCGATCAGAAACAGCGGTTGTTTGAGGCGCTCGAAGTGAATCTGCTGCCGGAGAATCGTTATTATCGCTATGATTTTATACTGGATAATTGCTCCACCAGAGTTCGAGATGCTTTCGAGCAGACAATCGGTGGTCCGGTCTCGGAACCTGACATCGGCAAACAAACCTTTCGCCAAATGCTGGATCTTTACTTTGAACGGACGCCATGGATCCAGTTCGGAATTTATCTTCTGCTCGGTTCAAAAGTGGATCGGGTAGTGACTCCTCGGGAGGCGTGTTTTCTGCCGGCAGACCTGGAGCGCGCTGTCCAAATGAGCAAAAACGGAGGGCAGAATCTCGGTCCGGAAAAGAAAAAACTATACCCGGCTGATCTGCTACCTCAGCCCAGCTTGTTTCCAGTTCCGATAATCGTAACCGGATCCGTCCTTTGGATTTGTTTCTGGCTCGTACGCGGACTCAGGCACGCCAGATGGCTGACCGCCGTGTTTCTTCTGTTGGCTGGTGGCAATGGACTGTTTCTTGCCGGATTTTCGGTCTGGAGCCTCCATTGGGAGGCGTGGGCGAATTATAATCTCCTTTGGCTATTACCAACTCATTTTGTCGCTGGCTTTTGGCTTTTGTTCGAACGAAAGCAACCAAGTCTTTTGCGATGGTATTTGTGGTTGGGCGCACTGGCAGCGTGCGCTTTTTTGTGTTTGTCTTTCCTGCTTCCCCAAAAGTTTCATCCGGCGATTTATCCGTTGATCGCAGTTCTGGCGTGGCGTTGCGCGCTGGAAGCTCGGGCGATGCGAGGACTCGCAAGCAATCAATCGGAGGCGCCCTCTTGAAACCGATCCTCAAAGAGTTACTCGCGTTGTTTCTCGCCGTATTAAGCGGCGTGCTTGTTGCCCTGGCGTTCCTGCCTTGGAATCTCGAGTGGATAATTTGGGTAGCGTTTGTTCCGGTTTTGTTCGCTTTGTTATTTCTTAGAAGCAACTGGCTGACTGCGCTCGCACAAGGCGCGGTATTCGGCGCGGTGTTCGGCGGAATAACATTTTTTTGGCGACTGATGGCGGGTGCGCCGAGCGATTGGGCTTGGAATGTCTTCGGCCTGGCGGTGGTAGGAAGTGCCTGGAGCACATTCATCAACCGGTTCGTGCATTTACCGGAGAAGCCGCAGAATAAGAACGGCAAGCTCTCCCCGATACTTCCTGGTTACGGGTTTCGGCCGGAGGCATGGAATGCATCTGTGGCGCATCTACGCGCGGCACTGTTGGTGGCAGCGGCCTGGACGTTCCTTGAATGGGCGCGCGGGGTGTTGTTTCCGGGCTGGAACCTGGTTGGCACGGTCGTACAGAAGAATTTGCCGTTGTTGCAACTCGTCTCTTTGACCGGCGGTTCCGGTTTGTCATTTGTTGTGGTCTTCGCCAATCTGATCGTCCTGACCACGGTTCGCCGTATCTTTACTGAGCCTGGCCGGATGAATTGGGCGTCCCGATTTGATGCGCTTGCGACGTTAGCCGGGATCTTTGCCATCGCTCTGTTTGGTTTCGTTACCTTACAAAAACAACCGGAGAGTGGTCTGAGACGTATTGTGCTTGTCTCGGGCGACGAGCTCGATCCGGATCGGCTTATACAAATCAGCAAAGCCGCGACTACCGACCCTGTCGATCTGTTTGTTTGGCGTTCAGCTAGAATTGCCGGAAGCGACTATGGAAAGCTTGCCGCGCTGGGAGGCGGTGTCGTTGCTGGTGTGCCCGGTGCTAAAGAGGATCGCCTTGGCGGTGCGGTTGTCACTATTCCAGGCTCGGTAAAAAACGTGCTGGTGACGCCGGTCAACGAAAACATTTTCCAGCCGCGGTTTCGATTGTCGGGCCGGAGCTTAAGCCCTTTTTTGTATAAGGACACCAATTGGATGCCGCTGTTGAACTGGGAGGGGAGCGATCCTTTATTGATTCGTGCCGCGCTGACCAAAGGTGTCCAGGTGCCTATGGTTTTGGCGCATCCGGCAAACAGCGCTGGGTTTCAGCAGATGCTGGCAAATTTTCGGCTCTGGACTGTGGCGCTTGGCCGGCCGCTGATTTTTTCCGCAGGCAAAGACGCTTCAGCCATCGTTAGTCGCTCCGGAGCAATGGCTGGCCACGATTCCGCTGGGCCGGATGTTTTGGTCGGTCAAATCGATCCACCGAATCCATTCGATGCCACGGTTTACGGGCAATATGGTGATTGGTTTGCAATTGCGTGCGGAACAATCGCGATGGTTCTTGCGATCTCCGGGCGGTTGCAGCGGGCGTCATGAAAAGTTTGGTCGTCTCGATTCACGATGTCTCACCGGTGACTCGGCCGATCTGCGATCGAATTCTTGAAGAGCTCGCTGCTTTGGGCATCGAGCGGACGTCACTGTTGGTGATCCCTAACTATCACCATAGCGCCCCGGTGGCTGACGATCGGGAGTTCCAGGGATGGTTGGTTCGAAGGGTTCAGTGCGGCCACGAGCCGGTGTTGCATGGATACTATCATCAGCGACCGAGAGCACAGACTGGATCGCTATTATCGAGGGTGACGACAGAAGTGTATACCTCGGGCGAGGGTGAGTTCTTTGATCTTTCGTTCGAGGAAGCAACTGATCGGCTGAAGCGCGGTTTGGCAGATCTGTCGTTTGTACCGGTTAATATTGGCGGGTTCATCGCGCCTGCTTGGTTGCTCGGGACGGAAGCGGAGCGCGCGGTGCGACAATGCGGATTTCTGTACACGACGCGAATCGGATCCGTAATCGCCCTGAAGAATGGCTCCGACATTGTGTCGAGGTCGTTGGTCTGGAGTACACGCGCTGCCTGGCGCATTGCAGCGAGTCTCGCCTGGAATCGGGGACTCAGCTGGACCTTAAGATACTCACCAGTCGTTCGAATAGGAATCCACCCGCCGGACTACCAACATGTCGTAGTTTGGAACCAGATTGTTACGTTGTTGCGCGAGCTTTCTCTTCGGCGGCAAGCAGCGTCCTATCGCGATCTGGTCGACACCGGGCTGTAGGGCGGCATAGGTTCCGAGTTCCGGGTTCCGAGTTCCGGGACTGAAGCTGCTAGGAACCAGGAACCCGGAACTCGGAACGCGGAACCTATGCTAAACTCGAGGACGACTACGGGGACGATTTTGCAGGGGACATATGATATCATCTGGCAAATCCATGGCCGAGAAAGTCGATCTTCATATTCATTCCAAATTCAGCGATCACTCCGCTGAATGGGTGTTTCGGCGATTCGAGTTTCCAGACAGTTATTCAAGTCCAAAGAAGCTCTATCGGCGACTCAAAGAGAAAGGGATGACCTATGTCACTTTGACCGACCACAATCGGATCGAAGGTTGTCTCGAGATCGGAGAGTTTAAGGATGTGTTCGTCAGCGAGGAGGTCACGACACGCTTTCCCGATGACCAGGTACCGGTGCATCTGTTGGTTTGGAATATCAACGAAACACAGCACCGCGAGATCCAGGCGCTCCGTTCGAACATTCTGGAGCTTCAGAAATATCTGACTGGTAACTCGATCAGCCACGCCGTTGCGCACCCGCTCTACGACATGAATCGTCAGCTTACGGCCGATCATGTCCAGAAGCTGATCCTATTGTTCAAACACTTCGAAGGAATCAATGGACTTCGCGACGCTTTGCTGAGCGATACAGCGAGATTTATTTTCCGGTCTCTGACTCCGGAAGCAATTCAGCGCTTTGCCGAACATCAGCGACTCGAGCCAACACATCCGGAGCCGTGGCGAAAGATCTTGATCGCTGGTTCAGACGATCATGGCGGAATCTTCCCTGGCTCCGCGTACACGGAAACGCCGGACTGCCAATCGCCCCAAGAATTCTTTGAACACCTGAACAGAGGTGACTGCATCGCTCGAGGGCACGGCGGAACGCCATTGGCGATTTCGCACGGGCTGTATAACACCGCTTATCAGTTTGCCAAGGACAAGTTTTCGTCGGCGGTCGGTCCAAATCTCGGGTTTCTCGAGATTGTGTTTTCTCGCTTCCTGGAAGGGAAGAACCCTACGCAGTTCACGTTGGGCGAAAAAGTGGCGCTACTAACGAACGGGATACTTTCCGGCAAGATCTTTGAATTGGCTAAGCCAGCAAACCTATCGATTTGGCCGGAGCTGGCAGACTATTTCGGCCGGCCAGAAGTCCAGGCTCAGATCGGCAAAGAAACCGAGGGAGTGAAAGAACCGGAAAGGCGGGCGTTTCTGATCGTGGCGCTGATCGTCAACCAGTTGGCATTTCGATTCTTCGACAAATTCGTGAAGCAGATAAGCGCCGGAGGAATCTTTGAAGCGGTGCAAGCATTGAGCTCGCTTCTTCCCATGGGCCTTTTGCTGGGCCCTTATTTCTACGGGTTTCATAGCCAGGCGCCATCCCGAAAGCGTCTGGCCGACATGTGCCGGTCGACAGTTAACTTCCTTCCAGACGTCCTGCAAAATACGAAGCGCGCCTGGTTTACTGATACACTCGAGGATGTTAACGGCGTTGCTACGACAATACGGAAAATGGTGTCGGCTGGACTCCACACTGGTGCGGAACTGATCGTCGTGACGTCGCGCCAACAGGTCAGTATTTCGGATATCCCGATCAAGAATTTTCCTCCGATTGGAGAGTTTGAACTTCCAGAGTACGAGCTGCAGAAGCTTAGCTTTCCGCCCGTCCTGCAGATGCTGGAGTACATACAACGCGAGCGCTTTACCGAGTTGATTATTAGCACTCCTGGGCCGGTTGGTTTAACTGCGCTACTAGCTGCCAAGATGCTCGACCTGAAAACAACCGGGATCTATCACACCGATTTTCCGCAGTACGTCCGGATTCTTACCCAAGATAATTATATGGAGACGATGGCGTGGAATTTTATGCATTGGTTCTACTCCCAATGTGATCTCGTCTACGTGAATTCGGAGCACTACCGAAAGCGGTGGATTGAACGGGGCATCGCCGCGGAGAAGCTCAAGATTCTGCCGAGAGGATTGGATACGCGTTTGTTTTCGCCGGGAAAGAGAGACCCTGAATATTGGAAAAAGCACGGCTTGCGATCGGGTGAGACCGCGCTGTTGTACGTTGGGCGCGTATCTAAAGAGAAGAATTTAGATATAGCCATCGCGGCGCATAAAAGGCTTCGCGCAGAAGGATTGCCGGTCAGACTGATCGTTGTGGGGGACGGCCCCTATCTGAAACAGCTGCGGCATTCGCATCCCGAGATGCTCTACACCGGATATCTGAATGGTGCTGAGCTGGCGACAGCCTATGCGTCAGGCGATATCTTTGTTTTTCCGAGTACAACCGATACTTTTGGCAATGTTGTGCTGGAGGCTCAAGCATCCGGATTGCCCTGCGTTGTGTCTGACGTTGGTGGTCCCTGCGAGCTGGTCCAACACGGCGTGGACGGGTATGTTACCAAAGCGCTGAATGTGGATGTCTTTGCGGATGCGATCAGAATCCTTTGCAAAGACACGGGTCTACGACTGAAGATGGGCGAACGGGCCCGAATGCGCGTGCAAGACCGAAACTGGAGCAATTCGTTTCGACAATTCTGGAACGAGACGTTGTAGATGGCGGGCGTTCTACATGGTTGCGACGCGCACGAGGCTGAGCTAATTCTCAGTAACCGTCTCGTGAAGCACAGGATTGACGGACGTAACGGTGAGTTTTGGTCAGAAGGCAGTTAGCTAGTTAGGATCGAGCGGCCCAGGCAGTGGGTGTCAGTTCAGCAACCCGACTGACCGGAAGGTGGGCTAGACCGGGCAAGGTAGCAGTGAGATAATCGCGGATGGGGATCTGCCAGCGACGGCAGGTTTCAACGCGGAAGCCGTGTTTTCTAGGATAGAATTTCTGCCAACGCACAGTCACATATGGCGATCCATGCGTATAGCTGCTTGTTTGTAAGCGTCTTGTTAACCCCATCTGGCGGGAGGGAGCAGGATTTGAGAAGAGTCGAGAGTGCAAGAGAATGAAGGAGCGAATATCGAGGCTCGGAGAAGACGCCGGAGCCGAGAAGAGATTGCAGAATTGGTCCGGGAGTTTAAATCCAGCGGGCTGACACAGCGCAAGTTTAGCGAGAATCGCGGGATTGCGCTGAGCGTGTTACAGCGGAGTCTGAAGATTGAGCGCCGGGTGAACCAGCCCAAGCTGATGGCAGTCCAAATTGAAGCCGATGAGCCAACTCATCGGGCGCTGGAGTTGATGGTTGGAGAAGACTACCGGATCAAAATCGGATCCCGGTTCTGTGCGGCGACATTGCGTCGGCTACTGGCGGTTTTGGGCAGTTGCTGAGGATGCTGGGCTTTGGGTCAGCGACGCGAGTTTACGTGGCGATCGGAGCGACCGATATGCGCAAAGGCTTTGAGGGCTT
>Ga0207684_10003873_pt1 | contig 14362 bp, 6 predicted proteins | sample KBSK5501metaG_FD_184342 | JGI IMG/M metagenome (GOLD analysis project Ga0207684, IMG submission 184342) | Corn, switchgrass and miscanthus rhizosphere microbial communities from Kellogg Biological Station, Michigan, USA - KBS K5-50-1 metaG... | ecosystem: Host-associated > Plants > Roots >...
CCGCGTGCTCCGAGTTCCAATTCAGCCAGGCCGCGGCTTTACCGACGGTGAAGATCGCGATAGCGGTGCGCACGTTGCAATCCTGACCGAACAATTCTGGCGCCGCCGATTCGGTGCCGATCCCGGCGTTATCGGAAGAACGGTAACTTTGGATGAAACTAACTACGTAATTATCGGCGTCGCCCCGCAAACTACCGTTCCTTCCAGAGCAGGTAACCAAGCCTCGATAGCCCTGTTTGTTCCATTTGGCCCGGTAGCGGATCGGCCGCCGTTAACCATCCGGGATTCCCACCCCGGCATGAAGGTTATCGGGCGTCTGAAGAGCGGAGTCTCTGTCGATCAAGCACGAGCCGAATTTGCGGTAATCAGTCGAAACCTCGAGGAGCGCTACCCGGAGTCGAATACTGAATCTCGTGTCTTCATGGCACCTCTGCTGGATGCGTCTGTTCAAAGATATCGTGAAACGCTCAACGTGTTGTTCGCGGTCGTCGGTTTCGTGCTTCTGATCTGTTGCGCAAATGTTGCCAACCTGCTTCTGGCCAGGGCGGCAAGCCGGGAAAAAGAGATTGCGCTTCGAACCGCCCTGGGAGCAGGCCGCCGTCGGATCATGGGGCAACTAATGACCGAAAGTCTGCTAATCGCATTTGTTGGCGGCGTTTTCGGAGTGATCTTCGCCTTCTGGAGTCTGGACGCGATCATTTCCCTGGCTCCGCACGATTCGTTACGGTTCCAAAACATTCGCGTCGACGCGCCAGTGCTTGGATTCACTGCCGTCATAACATTGATCACCGGGCTTTTGTTCGGTCTGTTTCCCGCCTGGAAGATCTCTCGGGCTGATCTTAGCAGTAGCCTCAAAACTACCGGAGCCCATGGAGGAACAACCAGTCGCGATCGGCAACGTGCACAAGGCCTGCTTGTTCTGGCTCAAGTCGCGATCGCCAGTATTGTTCTTATCGGATCCGCATTGTTAGTTGATGGCTTTCGCACGCTGCAAACCGCCAATCTCGGATTTGACCCGCATCGTCTTCTAATGGCAGACATCGCGTTGCCGGAATCTAGATATGGCAGCGAACATTCACCCGAACCGAAACAGGAAGAGCTAGCTCGATTTCTCGATCAAGTGTTAGCAAAAGCTTCGGCTATTCCCGGGGTGCGTTCCGCGGCGATAACTATCAATCCTCCGTTCGGAGGAAGCGATTGGGAGTTCTTCTTCGGGATTGTTGGACGCCCTGATCCGAAACCCGGACAGGAACTGTCTTCGGAAGAGCAGTTTGTTTCGCCGAGCTATTTCGAAACAATGCGTATCCCGATCCTGCGCGGACGAGGATTCAACGAACAGGATCGATTGGGCCGAGAGCGAGTGACAATAGTCGATGAAGCTTTTGCCAAAGAATTCTTTCCTGGTCAGGACCCAATTGGCCACCAGATTCGTGAGACCGGGAGTGACCCCACCACATGGACAATTATTGGCATCGTTCCGGTCGTCGAACATCGGGAACCAGGGACAGACCTCCGCAAAATCGCGCTGTCATATCGCCCGATCGCGCAGATGCCCAACAATTTTTTTTCTATTCTCCTTCGCAGTGACGGCGATCCGCGCGCACTGATTCATCCGTTAACCGAAGTCGTACAGTCATTCGATTCCGGGGTTCCCCTTTTTGAGGTACGGAGCATGGAGGAAGCGATTTCGCTCCGGCTATCGACACAGAGGCTGGCGATGACCCTGGTCGGTTTGTTCTCCACGATTGCTCTCGTCCTTGCCGCAGTCGGCCTCTACGGAATGCTCGCTTACTCAGTGGTTCGCCGGACCCGCGAGATCGGTATCCGGATCGCACTCGGCGCGATCCGGGCCAAAATTTTCCGCCTCATTCTCTGGAACGGAATGAGCGTCGTCGGTATCGGGCTCGTCATTGGACTAATCCTGGCAGGAATAGTCGCCCGATTTCTCACGACGTCACTCTACGGCCTCGAACCCAGAAACCCTAGCGTTGTGCTCATCGTTGTGATGACCCTGCTAGGAACAACCTTCTTTGCCTGCTGGTGGCCAGCCCGAAGAGCTATGAAGATCGACCCAATCGTCGCACTGAGGGAGGAGTGAGAAAAACGCCGGGAACGCCGACAACGCCGTGATCGCCGGGAACTGAAAACCGAAAGCTGAAGACAAACCTACTGAGCCTGCCGGACGCACAAGGCTGACCTAAAGGTCAGCCCTACCAACACTCACACTCACTCATGTTTTCACCGCTTCGCTACGCCATCCGCCGTCTCTGGAAATCTCCCAGTTTTACTCTGGTCGCTGTCCTGACGTTGGCGCTCGGGATCGGCGCAAGCTCAGCGATGTTTGCCATCGTCGATTCAGTTTTGATGCGTCCGCTGCCATTCAAGGATCCGGACCGTCTGGTGAAGATCGATACCATCATGGATAGACGCGAGGTCGTCCCCACCGCAGCAGCCGATTTCGTCGACTGGCAAAGACGTAATCAGTCTTTCGAAAGTATCACCGCGGGCTGGGACAAAGGATTCGCGTTTCAATCCGCGGACGAGCCAAGGGAAATCAATGTGGAAACTGTGCTGCCGAATTTCTTTGATGTAATCGGCGCCAAGTCGGTCCTGGGCCGAACTTTCCGTTCTAACAACGGTGCGGCTGCAGAGACCGCTGTCATACTCAGCGAGGATTTCTGGATCAGGCAATTTTCAAGAGATCCTCAGATCCTCGGAAAAAAAATCATGCTGGACGGACTTCGCTATGAAGTGGTTGGGGTGATGTCCGGACAATTCATGCCAGGTAGTTTGGCGGTCGATTGCTGGATTCCGGTCGTGTTTACCAATGCGGATCTGCAATCGCGAAGCATTCGCGGATGGACGGCGATCGCCCGGTTGAAGCCAGGAGTAGCTTTGGCAAACGCTCAGGCGGAAATGACAGCGATTTCCCAGGCAATGGCCAAAGAGTACAACAATCCGTTCGGTACGCATCTTGTTCCGCTGACTGAGGCTCTAACTGGATACCGCAGAAGCCAGCTGGTTTTTCTGTTTGGGATCGTAGGCTGCCTGACCCTGATCGTTTGCATCAACCTGGCCAACTTGATCCTTAGCCGCAGTTCATCGCGTCTGCGGGAGGTCGCAATTCGCACCGCGTTGGGAGCAGGGCGCCGGCATTTAATCGGCCAGTTTATTCTGGAAACGACCCTTATCGGTTTGATTGCAGGATTGGTCGGATGGCTGGTTGCAATGTTTTTGCTGGACCTGTTTCTGAAGATTGGCGCGAGCTATATACCGAAGGCGTCGCCGGTTTCGCTGAACGGTACGGTGTTCGTTTTCACGCTGGCGCTTGCGCTCTTGACCGGGCTCCTGTCTGGTCTTTTACCAGCGCGCGCACTAGTCAGCCACGCTAGCGCCGACCTGCAAACACCGTTGCGGGAGACAAACCGCGCCGGGTCAAGCGCCTCACATAGGCTGCTCCAGAATGGGTTGGTGCTTCTTGAAGTCGTCGGATCCGTTGTCATGCTTTGCTGTACCGGTCTGCTTCTCCACTCTTTTCTGGTGCTCGAGCGTGCCAATACAGGGATGTCCGGGCCGGATAAGATACTTACCGCCCGGCTGACTTTGCCAAACACAACCTATCCGGACGACGAGGATCTCGTCCAATTTGCCAAACGGCTTCGGGAGAATCTTCAACAAGAGCCAGGAATCCAGTCGGCCGGTTTGATTAACCTGATCCCGCTAAGCGGTGTGAGCACACCTGTCGGGTTCAGCCTGCCCTCGAGAAGCTCGGACCCAGACCACTCCACTCCAAATCCCCAGTATCGAGTTTTCGATGGCGACTACTTTGCGGCGGCAGGTATCTCTCTAATCGCGGGAAGGCTTCTCAACGAAAATGATGACCAGGGTGACAGTATCAATGTCGTCGTAAATGAGCGATGCAGTTCTATTTACTGGAATGATCCGAAGGAAGCGATTGGTCAAACAGTGAACGTTTTCGGCGGCGAGCCGGTAACGATTGTGGGGGTAACCAGCAACATCAGACAGATCTCTTTAGATCAGACCCCTGCGGCGGAGGTCGATTTCTCGCTTCGCGGTACCTGGCGGCTTGCCCGAAAGCTTAAGGTACGGTTAGGCGCAGGTGACATGATGGATTCCGCGTTCGGGGTGATTGTCCGCGGTGCTGGCAATCTCGATGGGAACAGCCTGGTCGCCGATGTGCGAAACGCAGTTCGTAAGACTGACCCGAAGATGCCGGTGCAAGAGATCAAGACAATTGACAGCCTGGTCGGCGACACCCTTTCAGACCGGCGATTCGTGATGGGCTTGGTCGCCAGCTTGGCCGCTGCTGCTCTTTTACTTGCCTCATTCGGGTTATACGGGGTCATCTCCTATAGTGTCGCCCAGCGAACGCGTGAGTATGGGGTCCGCATCGCGCTCGGAGCTGGATCAAGAGATATCCTTCGTTTGGTGATCGGCAGCGGCATGAAGATCGTCGCGATCGGCATCGTAATCGGATTGCTGTTATCTCTAGGGATAGGAAGATTGTTAGGCGCGTTCCTCTACGGAGTTAGTTCCACCGATCCCGCCACACTGGCCGGAGTAGCCATCGTTGTGACTATTGTTGCGCTTTTCGCCAACTATTTCCCCGCGCGCCGCGCCATGAAAATTAACCCAATTACAGCGCTGAGAGAGGAGTAGGAAACGCCGTCAATGCCAACATCGCCGCCATCCTCCTTCGCCAAGGCTGCGGAGGACGGGTCGCCGGCAACCGAAAACTAACTAGCACTAGCACAAACACTAACACTCGAACTCACACTCACCACATGCTTTCCAATCTTCGTTTCATTTTTCGTGCTCTTAGCAAGAGTCCGGCATTTACAGTTACATCGATTGTGACATTGGCGCTCGGGATTGGTGTGAACACGGCGATCTTCAGTGTGATTGATGCGGTGCTCCTGCAACCGCTGCCATATCCGGATTCCAGCCGGCTGGTGGAGCTGCAGCAAACGTCTGCACAAATTCCGGAAATGGCTGTTGCGTACCCGGACTATCTGGACTGGCGGGCGAATCAACGGTCATTGATGGATATCGCTGCCTATCGTATGGATCATTTTAATCTCACAGGCGACAAAGAACCGGAACGTTTTAGGGGCGTATATGTCACCGCAAGTTACTTTTCTGTGCTCGGTCTTCGTCCGGAACTCGGTCGGGCCTTTTCCGAAGCAGACGATCGAAAAGATTCGGAGCCGGTCGTTATTCTGGGTAACAAACTCTGGAAGAAACGGTTTGGCGCTGATCTCAACATCATTGGCCGAAAACTGGTCTTTAACGACATCAGCTATGAAGTTATCGGCGTGGCTTCGGCCCAGAACGTAACGCCGGAGAACACTGACCTGTACGTCACCTTCGGGCCGATTTCGGACCGGCCTCCGTTATCTGAAAGAGGCAGCCATCCTGGGATCCGAGCAATCGGGCGGCTGCGTCCCGGAGTTTCGGTGGCGCAAGCGACAGCAGATTTCGATGTGATTTGCCGAAACCTGGAATCGCAGTATCCAGACACCGACGCTGGCGTCAGCGTGAAAGTGGCTCCAATGATCGAGCGTGTTGTCGGAATGTTTCGGCCTACGCTCTTCCTGCTGGCGGCTGTAGTCTTAGCGGTGCTTTTCATTGCTTGCGCCAATGTAGCGAACCTGATGCTGAGTCGTTCGATCCTGAGGCGCAAAGAAATCGCAGTGCGCGCGGTACTAGGGGCGACGAGACGGCAATTGATCGGCTTGCTTTTGATCGAAAGCGTCGGCCTGGCACTGGGTGGCGGGCTGGTTGGGCTTCTTCTTGCCTTCTGGAGCATGGATTTGATCAAAACAATCGCGCCCCAAGGTACAATCCGATTTCAAGAACTTCATTTGAGCGGGTCAGTGATTCTGTTCACCGGGACGATCAGTCTTCTTGCTGGCATTCTGTTCGGCTTAATTCCCGCCTGGAACATGTCGAATGCCGGTGATGCTCTGAAGAATGCGGGGGGTAAATCAGGCACAACTGGGAGAGAACATCAGCGAAGTCAGAGCTCGCTCGTGATTGGGCAAGTGGCCGTGGCTTGCGCGCTTTTGGTCGGCGCCAGCCTGCTGGTCCAGAGCTTTCGAGCGCTTCAAAGAATTCCGCTCGGCTTCGATCCTCACAAGCTGGCGACCGTCGATATCAAATTGGCCGGAGTAAAATATCGAAACGAGCCGGGGCAACCTCCCAAAAAGACAGAAATGGCGCTGTTCTACCAACAGCTCCAACAGAGACTCCAGGCCTTGCCTGGCATTCGCTCGGTTGCGTTCGGCCTCAATATTCCTTTCGGAGGCGACACATGGACGAACGATTTTGCGATTACGGGTCGTCCGGACCCCAGACCAGGGGAAGCGCCATCCGCACAGTATTCGACGGTTTCGCCAGATTATTTTCGCGCGATGGGAATTGAGTTAGTCCGCGGACGTACCTTCAACGCTGAGGACACACTCGATAAACCGGGTGTCGTGATTATTGACGAACGATTCGCAAAACGGTTCTTCCCGGGCGAAGACCCAATCGGCAAACAGCTCAATGATAACGCGCGCACCGGCCAGCGAACTCAATACACAATCGTCGGAGTGGTTCGAACAGTGGTCCATGACACCCTCGGCGCCGAACCTTCCTATGTTCAATACTACATGCCGGTGTTGCAGAGTCCGGAGCAGATATCGACTATCATCGTTCGTTCCGACAACGAACCGTCATCGCATGTTCCTGACGTTCAGCGGGCCGTTCAGGCGGTTGATCCGGATATTCCGATATTCAATGTGCAGACAATGGATCAGCGGTTAGCGAACAGCCTGAAAACTCAACATCTTGCGATGACGCTGGTTGGACTGTTTTCCGGCCTTGCCCTGATTCTGGCGGCGATAGGGCTGTACGGTGTGCTCGGTTACTCTGTTATTCAACGCACACGCGAGATTGGGATTCGCCTGGCGCTGGGCGCGACCAGAACCAACGTTCTCCGGTTGGTAGTCGGCAAAGGAATGGCGCTGGTTGGCATCGGTCTCGCATTTGGAATCGTGCTAGCTTTCATTCTCGGGCGCTTGCTGACCGGTTTCCTCCACGGTGTCGGTGCAACAGACCCTTGGACGTTTATCGGAGTAATAGCAGTCCTTAGCTGTACTGCGCTACTTGCCAGCTGGCTTCCGGCACGAAGAGCAATACGAATCGATCCGATTCACACACTTAGGGAGGAATAAGAAACGCCGTGATCGCCGACAACGCCGTGATCGCCGCGAACTGAAAACCGGCAACCGAAAACCATGCCTGCTACTCTCCGCTACGCATTTCGGCTTCTCTGGAAATCGCCTGGATTTACGCTCACCGTCGTACTCACACTGGCTTTGGGAATCGGCGCGACGACGGCGATGTTCAGCATCACCGATTCGGTACTGCTGCGTCCGCTGCCTTTTAAGGATCCGGATCGGCTGGTGCGAGTCTGGAAGCGGGATGGAAACTCTGGTGATTTCGATGTCAGCGCCCCGGATGTAGTTGATTGGCGAGAGCGAGCAGGATGTTTTAAAGGCGTCACTGCAACACAGGAACAACGTCTGGCTCTGCAATCGGGTGTTGAAGCGAAGCCTTTATATGGCCGAAAAGTTCTGACGAACTTCTTTGATGTCATCGCCGCAAAACCACTCTTAGGCAGAGGGTTCCATTCAGTTGAGACTACCGCAGCGCATGAAATTGTTCTCGGCGAAAATACTTGGCGCAGCCTTTTCGCTGCCGACTCGCAGGTCGTAGGTCGAAGAGTGGTTCTCAACGGGGTCGAGCACGAAATCGTCGGTGTAATGCCCAAAGATTTTGTACCTGAAAGTCGGGAGGTGGATTGCTGGGTACCTTACACGTTTACCCAGGCAGATCTCGAGCATCGAGATATCGCAGGGTGGCTCGTTACAGCGAGGTTATCGGACGGCGTTTCCATTCAACAGGCCCAGGCGCGTGTCGACGCTGTAATGGAGCGAATCCATAAAGAAAATCCGAACGAACCAGACTATCGGAGTCATCTGATCGGCTTAAAGACCGATCTGGTTGGAACATCACAAAATGATTTGCTGCTCCTGCTTGGCGCTGTCGGCTGTTTAAGCCTCTTGATTTGCGTAAACCTGAGCAACCTGATTCTAGGCCGGAATTTCGCGCGTCAGAGTGAACTCAGCATTCGCGCTGCGCTGGGAGCTAGTCGCGCCCAGCTGATCGCTCATTCTGTTACCGAGACTTTACTGCTGGGGTTGCTCGGCGGCGTGATAGGATGGCTCGTAGCCAATTGGATCCTCGACCTGTTTCTTTATGTTGCTGGCAGCTTCTTGCCGCGAACGTCGGAGGTTTCGCTCAATGGTTCTGCCTTTATTTTTGCTATCGTTCTGGCGACGCTAATGGGCCTCGTCAGCGGACTCCTCCCAGCACGAATACTGACCAAGAGGATCGCCGACGATCTAAATAACGCACTGCGGCAGAAAGCCGGGACGGGAGATCGCGCGAAAGGCCTTTTGCAGAAGACTCTGGTGTTAGCGCAAGTCACATGTTCTGTGGTTCTGCTGAGTTGTACTGGTTTACTGTTTCATTCGTTCCTTGTTCTGCGGAACGCGGACACCGGGATGGTTCGTCCAGAAAAGATTTTGACTGCGCGGCTTGATCTTTCACCGAACAGCTATCCGACCGATGAAGACTTTGTTAGCTTTACCAGGCGCCTTGAACAAAACCTCGAGCAACAACCAGGGACGGGAGCCGCCGGGCTGATCAATCATACGCCTCTTGGTCACACAAATAATCAAGTTACAGCAGCGCCCTCTTCTATGAGCGCTGTTCCTCAGGACCAAAGGAAATTGGCGGAGTACAGAGTTGTTGCTGGTAACTACTTTTCTGTGGCCGGAATTCCACTCATTGCTGGTCGCTTGCTTGACGGCCGCGACGGCCAGGATGGCGAGATTCGTATTGTTGTGAATCGGAGCTTTACCAATCAGTTTTGGAAAGATCCCCAGGAAGCGATTGGTCAAAAAATTCTGATTCTCAACGGATCAGGGACAATCGTCGGCGTCACGGGGGATATCCGCCAAGTCAACCTTGAGATAAGACCGACTCCCGAGATCGACTTTTCGTTTCCTACGGCATTGCAATACGCCCGAAGCGTCAACATCCAATTAGCCGGGCAAATGATTGATCCAACCGTGACGATTATGTTACGCGGCCAAGCTTCTTTGCGCGGTGAGGATCTGGTGGCCGCAGTTCGAAGTGCTGTTCGGACAACGGATTCAACGTTGCCTGTAACAGAGATTAAGACGGTCGAAAATCTCGTGGATGACAACGTTTCCTACAGAAAATTCGTGGTCGGGTTGTTCGCCGGCCTTGCGATTCTTGCGCTGCTATTGGCGACGCTTGGTCTGTATGGAGTGATCTCTTTCCTGGTTACCCAGCGAACGCGCGAGATTGGAGTTCGGGTCGCTCTCGGTGCGCAGCGCAGTCACATTCTCAAGCTGGTTACCGGCAGTGGAATGCGATTAGTGTTTCTTGGTCTTCTACTTGGAATCGGTTGTGTCCTCTGCCTATCTCGTTTGGTGAACGGTTTTCTGTACGAGATCACTGCTGCTGATCCAATCACCATCCTGGGCACTGCGGCTCTCGTATCAGCCGTAGCTTTGCTCGCCCACCTGAACCCACTTCATCGCGCAATGAAGATCGATCCGATCGTTGCGCTCAGGGAAGAGTGAGAAAAACGCCGGGAACGCCGACAACGCCGTGATCGCCGGGAACTGAAACAGAAAACCGTGAACAGAAGGTCTCAAAGAGAACAAAAAAAGAACTCAGTGGAATCCTATACGTCCCATTGGTCCTATCGGTCCCATACGTCCTATCAACCGAAAACTGAAAACGGAAAACCTTTACAGCTGGCCACACGCACGAGGCTGAGCTGAAGCTTAGCCTTACCGACTCGCACTCGCACCAAGATTCACACTCACTCTCATGATCCAGCTCAAGAACATCGAACGCTCTTATAAACTGAAGAACGGGTTCTTCTACGTTCTCCGACAAATCAGTCTGAACGTTGAACAAGGCGATTTCGTTTCCATCATGGGGCCATCGGGAGCGGGGAAATCAACTCTGTTGCATATCCTTGGAATGCACGATGCTCAGTGGGAAGGGGAGTATTTTCTGCTGGATCAACCGGTGCATTCTCTGAAACCGAAGGACCGATTCGCCCTGCAAAAGAAGCACATCGGATTTGTATTTCAGTCGTATCATTTGTTGGATGATCTGACCGTGTACGAGAACATTGAGATTCCGTTATCGTACCGGAACGTTCCACCGCGAGAGCGGGAGTCGATCGTGTGCGACGCTCTGGATCGATTCAATATCGTCGGGAAGCGGGATCTATTTCCAAACCAGCTTTCCGGAGGACAGCAACAGCTGGTCGGTGTGGTGCGGGCAATTGTTGCGAAACCCGAGCTGATCTTGGCGGACGAACCAACTGGTAACCTGCACTCAGACCAGGCCCGGGAGATCATGCAGCTATTTCGGAAACTAAACGACGAAGGAACGACGATTGTCCAAGTTACCCATTCCGAGGAAAACGCCAGCTACGGCAAACGGATGATCCGCCTGAAAGACGGCTGGATCACGGATTAACGGAACCGCAGATTACACAGATTACGCAGATTTCTACTAGGCGATCCCTTGGTTCATCGATTCGTTAATTCAAAGAGAATCTGCGTAATCTGTGTAATCTGCGGTTACTTCCTTCTCTTGGGCGTCCTATAGCTCACGGGGCGCCGTTTGGGCGCGATCTTTGCTTCTCCCGTGCCGTTCTTCAGCTCCATGATCTGGTCGCGCAAAAGGGCAGCGCGCTCGTATTCGAGGTTAGCGGCAGCTGTCTGCATCTCCTCTTCTAACTCCCGCAAAACTTCGGTGATATTAAAGTCGCGCCCGCTCTCACGCACGACCGATTCTTCGATCTGGCGGCCTCTGAGCAGCATGTGCAAACTCTCCTGAACCGCCCGCTTCACGCTCGCCGGTGTTATACCGTTACGTTCGTTATGCTCGATCTGTTTGGCACGCCGATACTCCGTGATCGCCATCAGTTTCTGAATGCTGTCGGTCATTGTGTCGGCAAACAGCGCGACTTCTCCGTTAATATGCCTGGCGGCGCGTCCGGCTGTTTGAATGAGCGATGTCTGGCTCCTTAGGAAGCCTTCTTTGTCGGCGTCCAGAATACAAACCAAACTCACTTCCGGCAGATCAAGTCCTTCGCGCAACAGATTGATCCCGACCAGAATATCGAACTCGCCCGCTCGCAGTGCCCGAAGAATCTCGACTCGTTCAATAGCGTCGATCTCACTGTGCAGATAGCGAACTTTCAACCCAATGTCGCGAAGGTAATCGGCTAAATCTTCCGCAGTACGCTTGGTCAGGGTGGTGATAAGCACCCGTTCCCCCTGTTCCGCGCGCTGCCGGCAGAGCTCGATCGTCTGATCGATTTGGGTTTTAAGCGGATAAAGCGCGATCTTCGGATCGAGAAGGCCGGTTGGCCGGATAATCTGTTGAACGATTAATCGACCGCCCGGTGCATGAATGTCGAGTGTGTTCGGTCCCTTCCCAGTCAACATCGGCACTAAGACCGGCTCGGTTTCTTCCTGGCCAATCCGTGAACGCGTGTGCGGGATGTAGCCGGTGTTGCCGACCACACTGTTCTTAATCTCGAATTCAGCCGGAGTAGCGCTGATATATATAGTCTGGTGCGTCATCTCCATGAACTCCGGGAAGTTCAAAGGTCGGTTGTCCAGTGCGCTAGGAAGCCGGAATCCGTATTCGACCAGCACAGTTTTTCGCGAACGATCTCCTTCGTACATTCCGCCGATCTGAGGAATCGTCGCGTGCGATTCGTCCACCACCAGCAGAAAATCCTTGGGAAAAAAATCAAGCAGTGTGTAAGGGCGCGATCCTGGCGCACGGCCGCTCAGATGCCTTGAATAGTTCTCGATTCCGCTGCAGAACCCCATTTCCTGCATCATCTCGAGATCGAATTCGGTGCGCATCTTGATTCGTTGCGCTTCCAGAAGTTTGCCATTGGCTTCAAACCACTTGATTCGTTCATCCAGTTCTTCGCGAATCGTACGCAGCGCTCGCTGCATCTTATCGTAGGGTGTGACGAATTGTTTCGCCGGGTAGAACGGAAACCGCTCGAGACTTTCGTTCCCATGACCAGTCAAGGGATCGAACCGCGTGATGGCTTCCACCTCGTCGCCAAAGAATTCAACTCGAATCGCCTCTTCGTCGAATGTAGCCGGAAAAACCTCTACCACATCGCCGCGAACGCGGAATCTTCCGCGTTCGAATGCGATATCGTTCCGCTCGTAGAGCATGTCTACGAGCTTCGCAAGGAACAACTCGCGTGAAAGGGGTTGCCCTCTGATAACGACGGCGACCATGTTTTCGTAATCTTCCGGCGACCCTAATCCATAGATACAGGAGACGCTTGCTACGACGATGACATCTGGCCGGGAGAGCAGAGAGGTCGTGGTCGAAAGACGCAGCCGTTCAATCTCTTCATTGATCGATGAATCTTTCTCGATGTAGGTGTCAGTACGCGGGATATACGCCTCCGGCTGATAGTAATCGAAATAGCTAACGAAATATTCGACCGCGTTGTTCGGGAAAAATTGTCGGAACTCGCTGTAGAGCTGGGCTGCCAGCGTTTTGTTGTGCGAAATGACCAGCGTCGGTTTGTTCAAAGCGGCAATGACATTTGCCGCTGTAAACGTTTTTCCCGATCCGGTAACCCCGAGCAGCGTCTGGTGCCGGTTCCCAGCCTGCATCGACCGGACAAGCTCATCGATGGCGTGCTGCTGATCGCCACGCGGCTTGAACTGGGAATTAAGTTCGAACGATTGTGCATTCATCACCAGGGAAGTAAATGGAACCGCAGATTACACAGATTACGCAGATTTTTTTTAGGTTCCACGATCGATGCGGGGAGAATGCCTAACGCTAGAAATCTTACATACAAACTGGACCATGATGAAACCTCTAGGAAGAAATCTGGGTAATCTGTGTAATCTGCGGTTCCTTACTCTCACACTCGCACTTGCCCTTATCCCTCCGCTTCAACCGGGTTGCTTAATACTCCGATTTTTTCGATCTCGATTTCCACGATATCGCTGGGAACCAGGTAATGAGGCGGATTCATGGCCATCCCGACGCCTTGTGGTGTCCCAGTCAGTATCACGGTTCCAGGCAGGAGGGTTGTGCTACCGCTGAGGAATTCAATCAGTGTTGGTACATCAAAAATCATGTCTGATGTATTTGATGATTGTCGCGTCTCACCGTTTACCCGTGTAGCGATTGCTAACGAATTGGGATTTGGAATTTCATCTTTTGTGACGATCGCGGGTCCGAGGGGTGCGAACGTGTCAAAACCTTTGCCGCGGCACCATTGGCCTCCACCGAATTTCTTTTGCCAATCACGCGCGCTGACATCGTTGGCGGCGGCGTATCCCAAGACATAATCTATGGCCTCTTTTTTGTGGACGTTCTTGCAACGTTTGCCAATCACGACTGCGAGCTCGCATTCGTAGTCCACTTCGTGGCTCGCCAAATGAGTCGGTAAAAGGATCGGATCGCCCGGGTTCTGAACCGCGTTCGCGCCTTTCATGAATAGGACCGGTCGTTCCGGGATCTTCGCGCCAGTTTCCTCAGCATGGCGCCGGTAGTTCAGACCGATACAGAGAAACACACGAGGGTCGATCGGCGCTAGAAGCTTTACCATTGTGGCTTCGCGGTCGGTTACCTCAAATTTTTCAAAGATGTCTCCGTGGATATCGAAACATCGGCCGTCGGCATGTTCGACGGCGTAACGTACGTCACCCTCCTGAGCAAGATAGCGAATAAGGCGCATAGGTAGGCTCTACCGTCTACCGTTTTGCCTCTATCGTCTACCGCTAAGCGCGGGCGGCTTGTCACGCCAAGAAGGATCTCACGCCAAGGCGCAAAGGTTTCGAATAGGGGAAGAAACCCGGGCTGAACCCGCGGCGTAGGGCGAAGCTTGCTGAGCCGGGAGGGGTGGCACTCGCACGAGGCTGAGCTAAAGCTCAGCCTTACCGATGATGCGACCGAAGTACATCGTCGGTAGGGCGCCGATTTATCGGCGCCTCGTGCGCTAGCCACCCCCTCCGGATCAGCAAGCTTCGCCCTACCACCAAAGCAAGAACTGTTACCTTTGCAGTGCTATCGCAGGTAGTCGTTCATTTTTTGGAAGATTTTTGTTAGGCAGCGATGGCGGTAAGTTGATCGACGTTGGCTCGGTGGGCGCTGAGCAATGCGGTGAGAATCTGAC
>Ga0207684_10003876_pt1 | contig 14360 bp, 16 predicted proteins | sample KBSK5501metaG_FD_184342 | JGI IMG/M metagenome (GOLD analysis project Ga0207684, IMG submission 184342) | Corn, switchgrass and miscanthus rhizosphere microbial communities from Kellogg Biological Station, Michigan, USA - KBS K5-50-1 metaG... | ecosystem: Host-associated > Plants > Roots >...
TCGGCATAAAGACCGCAGCCTCTTTCCCCAACAAAGCGGCAACCTCTCCCTCGAAACGAGTGATGACCTCTCCCTGCCCATAACGATCAGCCTCCAACTCCGGATCGGTCATCTCTGCAAGCTCACTGAGAACCTGCCTGGGAGACTTCGGATAATCATGTGTCAGAAAGCGGTTACAAGCTTTGAAGATCTTTTTTGCCTCTGGGGTATCTAGCATGCGCCTCTCCTTTCGAGATCCTAGCCGCTTCCATTCGGGTTCCATGAGGATTTAGTCTAAACGCTAATCTGACTAAATGTAGTATAATGCCATATTGAAATATGAAAATCATTTCACAGAGACCACTGTTACCGTTACGATTTCTTTGATCGGAGGTATCCATGAGTAAAAGAACCATCGGCATCCTCTTCATCCTCAACGTTATTATGATCCTTATTGGCGGGGGCTTGATCATTGCGGGTGTCGTTGGTAGTACTTTTACTACTACCAACAATGGATACTCAACTACCGGTCACATAACGAGCTTTGGCAATCTGCCACTATTTGTTACCGGCGTGATCATTGCTTCTCTGTCGGGGATTCCGTACCTGATCGCCTGGATTGGCGCGCTGATCAATCTCGCTCGCTTGCAACAATGGGCCTGGTTTGTTCTCCTGTTCGTTTTTCACTGGATTGTTTTGCTAATTTATCTGATCGCCGGCCCTACCACGCCTCCTGGCGTTCCACAATATTCACAATATGCGCCGCGCTCGGATCTACCGCCTCAGCCACCGCAGGACTACCCTCGGTCGTAGCAGGATAGAAGGCTTCTTCACTGATATAAATTTGTGGTTTTGCTCTCAGGTCATCCATCTGGGTGTTAGAGTTCTCGTGTGCTGGCTTGTGCTGGCTACTTGGTACATCCGTTCTCAGAAAACGGCGAGTTTTTCGGACGGATGTACCAAGTAGCCAGCACACAGCATATTCGATAGAATATTTGCCTCGCTAGAACACTTGTTTTCCATGGTAGAATGAGATATGCTTGAGGCGTTGCGTCACCGGCTGTCAGCGTATCCGATGCTGGACGATCACCAGCATGAGAATCGGAGAGGAGAGTACCTATGACGAAGCGTCAGATTGTCTTTGGAGTCATCTGCTTTCTGGTAGGTGTCCTGGTTGGCATAGAGATCGCAGGAAATCTTGACGCGCTCGTTCGCCTGGTCATCATCGTGGCGATTATTTTGCTGTGCGTGTACCTGGCGCTCCCCTACCTCCCACGAAGGATACGAGCTCGCCGGGGTGCTGCGCAACGTGTGCCACAAAGGCGGACGCAGAGGAGGCCATAAGGAGAGAAATCTATGAGGGAGGTGCTGCCATGAGACATGGTGGATAAATTGACAAGCTCTCTGTGAACGCGTTTCGGGCTGGATTTCGTCAGTGGACAGACCAGACAGGTCACCTCTTCCCGAGGCGAGACTCCATACGAGTGCTTCTACTGGCACCTTCACCGACTTCCTCGCGACATGACACTTCTCCCACATCTAGCTTGAGTGGCTCTCAAGCGAAAACCGGTGGCAAGGGGTGAGAGAGCACCTCGCGCGCCGTCCATCGTCGATGGGTTCTGCCGGCTGCCATGGCTGGCGTCCGCTGCCGGTAGCGTTGTGCTACCAGCTTGCCCCCTCGCTCGCGCGGCAGCACGAGCGCTATTCGTAGGGACGCGTGAGGACGCACAAAGTGATAGTAGGCACGCCACCATTCCAGATTGGCCAGAAGCTGTGGGGACTGCTGAGCCGTAGCCCAGGTGCGACGAGTGAGAGCTGCCACGCCATGTCGGACCGTCAGATTCACCCGTTCGATAAAGGCGGTGTTGAGCCGTCCAGAGAGACCCAGTCCCTGTAAGACGACTGTGAGAGCGTCCTCTGTTCCAAGTCGCATCACGTGCGTGACTTTTACGAGCTTGCGCCGTCGGTAGCGTTTCTTCACCTGGCCGTAGATTAGGCTTGGCTCCACTTGCCACCGCCGCACGTTGCGTCCTCGGCAAACCACCTGGAGCCACTGACCAAAGTGGGCCGTGAGCGCATAGAAGTATAGGTTTAAGCCGTCACTGGTAAAGAGCGGCAGGCAGCCCGGGGCCAGGCTCTCTCGGAGCGAGTGGATGAGCCGATGGGCCATGTGTTGTGTGCGGGGACCGAGCTCAAGCACAGGAAGAATCTTCGTGCAAGGATCGATGGCCAGCCACAGCCAGAGGATCTGTTTGGCGCTGCGCAGCCTCGTGCGTAGTTCGTCCAATTGGAGGTGGGGGATCTGGAGATTGCGGAAGCAGCGCTCATGGAGGATCTCAGCGTGGCCTCCTGCGCGAGTGAGCCACGTGGAGATGGTGGCCTGACGATAGCCGAAGACCCGTTCGGCGGCGGATGGGTCCAGCCCTTCGGCCAGCGCGGACAGCACTATGGCGATCTGCTGAGCGGGAGTTTTCAGACGATACAGAGGAGTGTGGCGCCTGGAAGTGAACGTGCTACGGCAGGCCTGACAGCGGAACGTCTGGATGTGCTCTGCCTGGCCATGCTTGCCATCTCCGACCAACGCGTGGATCTGCGCATCGGTGATCCCGTAATAGGGGCACTGCTGATTAGGACAGGCGAAGCCGTCGGTATTGACCCGCTTGGGGGCTCCCCGGCGGCTTTTCACCTCGCGCCAGGGTCGCACAGGCTCAGGCGTCGGCTCTCCTCCTGACGAGGCAGTGGAGGCGAGACGACAGGCTGGGCAGTCCAGAGGGGTTCGTGGCCTGAGGAGACGGTGAACTCTGGAGTGGATGGTCCCGCCTCGTGAGTGGGAAGGCTGAAGACGGAGCCAGCCAAGACACCAAAGCAGCGCCAGTGCGAGGAGGAGGCAGACCATGAGCAAGAACCAGAAGACATGGAGGGGCATACACATCCTCGCTGCTTGAAATGGGTGGTAGGGATAGTTTCCTTATTATAAGCAGAGTCGCAATTGATTGTCAAGCGAGAAGGAGAAAAGTCCGAATTATCCACCGTCGTGAGAGGGAGTACCGGCTGTGATAATTTCCTGGAATGGGATGGGTACTATCGAAACACCTCCTTTTTTGGAGAGCAATTTGCCCTCCGTGTCAGTGTGAGGCTAGACGTTTGTCACGACGATTCACCTCCTTCCCAAAGATCATTTCGGCCAGGAAAGAGAGCGCAGTCGTACCCAGAACCACCACTAAGAACCACGTATTGCCCATAAATGGCACCATACGTAGTTCTACGGTGCTGAGATAGAAAGCGGAGAGAAGAAAGAGGGGGCCAGTAATGTAGCAATGTAAGCGACTGCAACGCTGAACATACGCGCTGCTGCACAGCGTCCCCGCTAGCAAAAAGAACGCCACCCAGAGCCATGTATTCACGGCGGGGGGGGCAGGGAGCAATAATGCACCGAGTGCTGCCACCGAGGCAACAGTCCAACCGAGAGGTGCGACCCACTGTCTGTATTTTAAAGGCAGATGTGCGAACTGATTACTCATCGTCTATTCTTGACCTCCATTTAGCACTTGTTTTGTTGGACGAGACACCCGTCCAACGCTTCTGACAGATTGCTCTTGGTCTTGTGTGACCCTGCTGCACTCAAGCCCACTCGTTGAGAGCTGAGTGAGCCATTGATCGCGCAACAGGGCTTTTATTTCCGCGCTTCCCCGCAGGCGCAGCCAGATTGGTCCCAAGTTTGGCTCATAGTGCAGTTCGAAGGTGAAGAAAGGACAACAAGCTCTTTCCTCAGCAACGAACGACACTACCTTTTGTATCCATTCCGGCTCGCCTGGAAATTGGAAGGCATAGCCGTCTTCAAGCTCCTGCACTTTTTGGTGCGATGCTATGAGAGGTCGAACGACCTCCCCTCTCGCTGCCAGGTTGTCCCCGGTGAGCGCGCAGGCCAGGACGAGTGGCTGTGCTTCCTGTTGAGTATCGGGCATGAGAAACACCTCTTTCTTTTTTTGCGTGTCTACGCTTCTCTCAGAGGGAACGCCATTGCATTCCCTCGAAAACGAGTGTACAATTTCAAGTGTACTTGAAGTCAAGAGGGGAGAACCATGAGTTTGAACGAACCGAAACTGACCATTGGTGAAGTTGCGCGCCAGGCCGGGCTGCGCTCCTCGGCCATTCGCTATTATGAGGAGAGAGGTGTGTTGCCCAGACCTGAAAGAGTGTATGGTGGACACCGGCGCTATTCCGCGCGTGTCTTCCAGCAATTGGCCTTCATCCAACTTGCCCAGCAGGCAGGTTTTTCGATGGCGGAAATCCAGACGCTTGTTGCCGGTTTCGATGAAACCGCGCCACTGGGCGTGCGCTGGCGCACATTGGCCGAACAGAAGCTGGCCGAACTCGAAGTCCTGATTACCAGGGCGCAGGGCATGAAACGCGTGCTGGAAGAGGGCATACGTTGCCAATGCCTTCACCTCGATGAATGCATTCCCCTCTCTTAGCCTTGTTGTAAGAGAAGAGGGAGATGGCTGCTACAATTCTGTGGGTGACTGTTGCCTCAAAAAGAGATGACCACCCAGAGAATGAGCAAAATTCGGTACTGCCTCTCTCGGTGGGGGATAATTCCTTCTCTCCACATCGCTTGACAATCCTTCTTGACCCCGCCTATTCTACCTTCTAAGCTTCCCATCCTTCGAATTTCACGTAGTGAGGATCCTTATGACGCTTCATGTGCTCTTTCTTCTGCTCTTGTGTGTCCTCATGTTCTCTCTCGCGCGGCTGTGTTTCCTTTGCTGGCCCCATCGTGGCCCTGCCCAGTCGGCAGCAGCCAAGCGCACCCCGCTCCACCGCCTCCTCAAACCGCGCTCCCCACACGATTGCCCGGCTTGTCGCCTCGCCTCCACTCTCTCGCCAATTGTGGAGCCAGCGCCTCCGCCTGTGCGCCCCTGGCGCGAGGTAAAAAGCCGCCGGGGAGCCCCGAAGCGGGTGAACACAGAGGGCTTCGCCTGTCCGAACCGCAAGTGCCTCTACTCCGGCATCACTGACGCTCACGTGCATGCCTTGGTTGGGGATGGCACTCATGGCCATGCTGAACGTATCCAGACGTTTCGCTGTCAGGCTTGCCACACCACGTTCAGTGCTCGGCTCGACACCCCCTTATACCGTCTGAAAACCGCCTCCAAGCAGGTCGCCATGGTACTGACGGCGCTTGCCGAAGGGCTGGATGCTTCCGCTGCCGAGCGAGTCTTCGGCTACCGACAAGCCACCATCACCACCTGGCTGACTCGTGCTGGGGAGCACGCTCAGACTTTACACGAGCGTTCCTTCTGCCATCTCTGGCTTCCACACCTCCAACTGGATGAACTGCGCACCAGGCTACGCAGCTATCAACACGTGCTCTGGCTCTGGTTGGCCATCGACCCCCTTACAAAGATCGTTCCTGTCCTCCATCTGGGTCCCCGCACGCAAAACGTAGCACATAGGGTCATCCATTCCCTGCGACAGCTCTTGGCTCCTGGCTGCCTGCCGCTCTTCACCAGCGATGGCTTAAATGTGTACTTTTATGCCATCACAGCCCATTTTGGCCAGTGGCTTGAGGTGATTCAGAGAGGGCGGCATGTACGCCAGTGGCAGGTGGCGGCGGAGCTGATCTACGGGCAGGTGAAGAAAAACTACCGGCGGCGCAAGCTGCTGCGGGTCACGCCTGTGATGCGCCTGGGGACACAGGCCGCTCTCGAGGACGCCTTGCAGGGATTGGCCCTTTCTGGACGGCTGAACACCGCCTTCATTGAACGGGTCAACCTGACCGTCCGACATGGCGTGGCGGCTCTGGCACGCCGCACCTAGGCCACGGCCCAGCAGGCTCCACAACTGCTGGCTCACTTGGAATGGTGGCGCGCTTACTCTCATTTCGTGCGCCCCCACGCATCACTACGGATAGCGCTCGTGCAGCCGCGAGAGCGAGGGGGCAAGCTGGTGGCGCAACGCTACCGGCAGCGTACACCAGCGATGGCAGCCGGTAGAACCAACCGACGATGGACGGCGCGCGAGTTGCTCTCTTGCCCATTGCCGCCAGTTCCCGCTTGAGAGCCACTCAAGCCAGATTCGGTGGCAGTGTCATGTCCTGGGGAGGTCAGTGAAAGTGCCAGCAGGAGAAGTCGGATGGAGCCTCACTCCAGGATGAGGTGGCCTGTCCGGACTGCCCAATGACGAAAAACCAGCCCGAAATGTGTTTGCAGAGGTTGATCGAATTATCCACCATCTCCCATGGCAGTACCCCTTTTTCGTCATGTTGATGATATGAACACGTCGATCAACAAACTACCCCTACTACCCATAAATAGGAAACCTATCCCAAATTGGAATCGTTACGCAGGATTTTCCAAATTGCTCTTTCACCCCTTATTTTAGAACGGATATCCCACGTAGCCAACACAACCCCTTGGTCCAGAACCAATTGACGAAGGTAAGGAGAAATGGTATAATTTCCTTACATTACCATGCCAGTTGCAAGGAGACGCCAGATGAAAGAAATTGTATCTACCGTGACCAGCAAGGGACAGGTCACCATTCCTGCTGAGGTGCGCGAGTACCTGGGTATTAAAACCCATGACAAGATTGCCTTTATCATCGACCAGGAAGGAATCGTGCGACTGCGCGTTCCCCGCTATCCGACGATTGCTTCGCTTCGAGGAGCTGCCGGGCGTTTGCAGAAGCCAGTATCCTGGAAGCAGATGCAGCGGATTGCCTATGAGGATCGCTTTGCCGCAAAGCACGAGCCGAATGCATGACGCAACCATTCATCGATACGGATGTCATCATTCGGTTTCTGACTGGAGATGATCCAGACAAGCAGGCAGCGGCAACAGCCCTGTTCGAGCAGGTTGAACAAGGACTGCTCACTGTGCAAGCTCCTGATACCGTGATTGCCGATGCCGTCTACGTGCTGTCTTCGCCACGGCTCTACCATCTTGCTCGTCGTGCTATTCAGGAGATGCTGGCTGCCCTCGTGCGCCTTCCGCAATTTCACGTGCAGAACCGCTTGAGCGTTTTGCAGGCGCTTGACCTCTTTGCTGCCACGAAGCTCGACTTTGGAGATGCCCTGATTATTGCTTCGATGGAGCAACAAGGCTCACAAATCCTCTACTCCTACGACACAGACTTCGATCGTATTGAGGGAATTACTCGAAGAGAGCCTTAAAACTTCGTTGTGCAGCGGGTTGTGCTGTATACTGGCTACTTGGGATATCCGTTCCAAAAAAGAGCGTCATTGATGGCTCTACTCTATCATTATCTTCGCCATCTGTCTGATACAGAGATGGCGATAAGATTTCCTGTATGACTGTTTGCGTCCTTGTTTTGGACAAGTAGCCAGTACAGGGGGTAGTGGAGCATTATGACGGGCGGGCAGGCATGGAGGCTGATCTCAAGAGTGACAAGCATGGCCTGAGGCTGGCGGTGATCCGCAAGCAACGCTTGCCTGCGCAGAAGATGGTGGTGCTGCTCATACAGGTAGCCCACACTGTGCTGATCTGGGCACGATAGTGGCTTGCCAAGAACGCGCCCCGGCTGTGCCAGTACGGCATCGTGCGGTTGACCCAAGCAGTCTGGGCCATCCCAGGGTGCATCAAGCTGACGGACAAGGGCGTGCAACGCGTCCGCTTGCGACGTGCACATCCTAGAGCTCGCGACGTCTGCTGCGGCTTTCGCCCGCTGCTGGCCAACCGTCACATCGAGGTCGTCTTAGGCTAGTGGTTAGTCCGATTAGCTTTTAACAGGAGGAGAGAAGACATCTCATGTTCCTGTTCTTAGTGCGTATGCTCGAAAAAGGTGATCAGCACACGGTCTGAATCGAAGATAACAAACTCTTTCGCTCCCCATGGTTTGAGACTCACAGTCGCCTGAGCTTCAAGGAGTCCTTTGGCCTGATACTCCTGGTACAGCCCCTCAATATTCGTCACCTTGATGCGACACGAGGAAATTTCGCTAAGGGACTGATCCGTGCAGAGCCACACATGCAGTTCTACCGTGTCTCGTTGGAAAATGGCATATTCAGCATCTTGATGGAGAGTCTGGAAGCCCAGTTGCCCATAAAAGGTGATTGCTTGCTCAATCGTGGTTGTGGGGAGAACGGGAACCGCACTGGTAAATGTCGATGGCTTCTCTGGTGAAGATTGATGACTCACTCTATTACCTCCTGACAATATTAGGAGAAACAAACCACAGACTCATTCTTTCCTAACGATTGAGAGATGGAAAATGCTTAAAAAAATCTCATCGGACTGATCACTAGAATCAAACGGGGGCATTTTTGGCCCAAATCTTGGCAGCTGGTTTTGACCACCGTGGCTCTCGGCCTGTTCCCGCAGAGCTGTGAAGAGCAAGATCGGAGAAGTTTTTTTCTGTTCCGCATGCTATGCTAAGGGAGCAGACGAGGAGGTGACGCTCTCATGCAGGAGGTGTCTCTCGCAGCGAGAGGAAGACCACCACACCTCCACTGTGGCACAGGCGCACATATACTTCTTTGTCGAAGCATGATGGCTTTGCCATTGCAAATCACGCATAAAGTGAAGTCTGCTCCTGCGTGTCTACATTTGTGAGAACCGTGTACGAGAGGAGTGATGATGAGCATTTCGTTTCCAGGTGAGTCCCCTGAGTACCGGACGGCGCGCAATCGGCTGCTCCAGCAGGAGGTCGAGCTGCGCCGCGTGACCGAGGCGGTGGCTGCCGCCAGACGCGCCCTGCCGCCTGGCGGGATCGTGCCGCAGGACTACATCTTCCAGCAGGCAGGGCCCGACGGCACCCCGACCAACGTGAGGTTCTCGGAGCTGTTCGAGCGAGGCAATGACACACTCGCGGTCTACAACTTCATGTTCCCGCGTGCGCTCGACGACGAGCGGCCGTGTCCGTCATGCACCTCCTTTCTCGATGCCTTTGACGGGGCCGCGCTGCACATCAGCCAGCGCGTCAATCTCGTGGTCGTCGCCAAGGCGGAGCTTTCGCGCATCCTTGCCCACGCGCGAGCGCGCGGCTGGCGGCGGCTACACTTGTTGTCCTCGGCTGGCAGCACCTACAACCGCGACTACTTCGGCGAGAACGCGGAGGGAGCCCAAATGCCTATGCTCAACGTGTTCCGGCGTGAGGGCGAAGCGATCCGCCATTTCTGGGGCTCCGAGCTCCTCTACCTGCCACCCGATCCTGGGCAGGATCCCCGCCACACTGATTCCATCGACCCACAGTGGAATCTGTTCGACTTCACGCCCGAAGGACGCGGGACCGACTGGTATCCGGAGCTGAGCTACTCCTGACGGCCGTCGTCCGGCCAGGGCTCGACGCTCCGGCGTTCCCACCGAGGGAGGACTCATCCTCATCACACAGATGTGCGTCATCGAGTGGGGGAGTGATGCGCATGTTCTCAGCCTGACAAAACAAGCTGAAAAGGACCAGGAATGGGAAAGGAGAATCAGCATGAAATTGCTTCTCACTTCTGCTGGCATCACCAACGACAGCATTCGGAAAGCACTCGTTGACCTGCTCGGCAAACCGATTGCAGCGTCCAAAGCGCTCTGTATCCCCACTGCCATCTATGCCCAGCCTGGAGGGAATGGCTACGCTTGGCAAGGGCTCAAAGAGCTTGGCGAACTGGGGTGGCAAGCGTTCGGAGTGCTGGAGCTCACAGCACTCCCCAGCATCTTAGAAGAGCATTGGCTCCCTGCCGTGGAAGCGGCTGACGCGCTTCTGGTTGGTGGCGGCAACGGATTTTATTTGAGCTATTGGATGCAGCAGTCCGGACTTGCGGAACACTTGTCCAGGCTCCTGCAAGAGCAGGTCTACGTTGGCGTGAGCGCCGGGAGTGCGCTGGTGACGCAGAGCATCAATGTCAACCGTGAAGAACTGGAGAAGACCGGCATTTACCACGACGATGAATACGATGAGACGGCCCCGCCCAATGCTGGCAGTGACAAAACGCTGGGGCTCGTCGCTTTTACGTTGCGCCCCCACCTGGGTGCCGACTATTTTCCTGCTGCTTCGCCGGCAAACATGGAACACTGGGCCGCCAAGGTGGATGAGCCACTGTATGCGATTGACGATCAGACGGCCATCAAGGTGATTGACGGAGCAGTAGAAGTCGTCTCCGAAGGCCAGTGGAGACGGTTCGCAAAATAATTGCCTATAGAACTGAAGCTGAGCGATGCCGGTGAAATGGCTGTGCTGGCTATTTGGGACATCTGTTCAGAAAAATCGAGAACGGGCAAACCACTGCTCAATGAACCTGTTGGCAGCTACTTGGGCAACCAGGCAAGGAGAAGGCCTCTTCGCCTTGTTCGTGGGAGAAAAAGAGGGCGAGACGCACAAAAACAAGCCATACTCTTGAGACAGCTCCTGTCATATGCTGTCAAGTCTCTTTCACTAACAACCACCCCTCCATTCCATACGTGGCTTCGTATCCGCATCGGCGCTGCTAAGCAACAAAAGCACATGGTTTCAAGCTTGGCGACACCGCCAAGCGCTGCACTATGAAGTTATGAATGGATGTTGGCCTTGCAATCGTCCTTGGTCCATACGACTTCCACAGCTTAAGCTATTCTTTGGTAATCGTGGTGTAACCCACCCAACACCGGAACGCCGATCACTTTGTGAGGTTGGTTCGGGTGAAGTGGAGAGCGCACTGGGGGGTCGGGAATCCGCTGTCCAAGCCCTTGATGAGGTCGAGTTTGGTTAAAGTACACGCTATATGTCTTGAGAGGACGATACAGGTGCCTTTCATGCAAGATCAGAAGGTGATCCAGGCATTCTCGTCGCACACTCAAGAGAAAACGTTCACAGACGGCATTCGCTCGCGGAGTTCGGTACGGCGTTCGCAGGACCTTGATGCCGCTGGTTGTTGCCACTCGTGCAAAATTCGGGCCGAATTTCCGGTCGTTATCCCGAATCAGCTATGTTGGCGTTTGTCCATACGGAGTGGCCTCCCGCAGTTGTTGCGCGACCCAGGGATCAGTGGGAGCGCGCGTCACATTCACGTGGATGACCTTGCGCGATTTGAGTTCGATGATGAAGAACGCAAAAAGCGGACGGAAAAAGAGATCCGTTACCTGCAAGAAGTAGGGTAGGGGGCCAGCGAGGTGCTGTTTATTGCTTTGACCTGCCAGAAATTCTTTCTGATGGTATCTCGGCCAGCCCTTTTCTGACCTCCCTGTGCTGGCTACGTGGATCATCCGTTCGTAGAAAACGATGAATTTTGCAAACGGACGTCTCAAGTAAGCAGTATAACCGGTAAGGTGTTCCTCAAAACGCCTTTCTGCTCCTGCCAAGGATCTGGCGTCCCCTCTGGGCGATCAACTCCTTCACGACTCACCGATGCGTGTCCAGGCCGAGACGAGTGCGGGGAGTCGTGCGACCCCTCCTGTGCTTGCGACCTCCTCACGCAAGCGTGCGGCTAGGGTCTCGATCCTGATATCCTCGGCAGTGGCAATGCCAAACCGCAGGAGCAGCGGCAGAAGCTCGCGCACGACCCCAGCCAGCACCTCATAGCCAGCCCACCCTGGCCCGGCACCAATGGCTGCCTCGTAGCGCAACTGCGGAGCAGGCAATCCGGCAGCGAGAAACGTGCTGGAGAGTTTCATCCCCATCCGCGACTCCACCCCAGCTCGTTGGAAGGCCTGCGTACACCAGGTCACGGCTTGCTCCCAGAGGGGGGAAGCAGGCAGGGTGGCATCGCTTTGAGAGGGGATATCATGTTCCTGGAAGGCCAGCACTCCCCCCGGACGCAGGCGTGTTGAAAGCTGCCGCAGCAAAGCGGCGGGTTCGGGTACATGCATCAAGATGAGTCTCCCAACGATGGCATCAAACTCCTGCGAGAGGGCCAACTCGCCGATGTTCCCGGCAAGGAAAGAAACCTGCCTCAGGCCTGCTGCTTGCGCACGGTCTTGCGCGATGTGCAGCACGCTCACGTTGCTATCCACGCCCATGACGCTGCCGTGCTCGCCCACCAACTCGGCGGCAAGCAAGCTGACATCCCCGGCACCACAGCCCACATCGAGCACCTGCATTCCGGCTCGCAGGTCGGCCTCCTCCAGGAGCCGCCGCGTGAACGGATTGAAGAGCTGGCCTTGCACCAGTAAGCGCTGGAAGGCTTCGGCAGTGCGTCCCAGGGCGTAGGTCTGAGCTGATGATTGCATTTCAGACATGGTTGTTCCCTCCCGTTCTGGATAGGTCATTTGTCTGACTCCTCATGTCCATAACAGACAGAGTAGCTCATGTTCAGTCCCATGACATGCGCAAGATTACCCATCTGTACGCAGCGAACGTGAAGAGTCGCTCTCGCAGGAACACCTGCCCTGTCAGCTTGTTGCACAGATCAAACCTGCCGACGGTATTGTCATCTTGAAAAGGGAACTGAACGGTGTGCTAGAATATGTTCATGATCTTAAGATGATCCCCTTGACACGTCCACAAGAAGCCTCTAGAATCGTCAAAACGAACCGATTAATGGGTAGACTGCTCGTCAAGGAGCATTGAGCATGACAGACCCCATGGTGGAGCAGATTGGCAACTATCGCATCATTCGCCTGATTGATCGTGGAGGATTCGCACACGTCTATCTGGGCGAGCATATCTACCTGGGAACACAGGTTGCCATCAAGATACTCAACACCACATTGACGGTTGACAACAGAAATGGCTTCCTCACCGAGGCGCGCACTATCGCCCACCTGGTACACTCCCATATCGTGCGCGTGCTGGACTTCGGCATTCATAACGACGTTCCTTTCCTCGTCATGGATTACGCGCCCAATGGCTCACTCCGCCAACAGTATCCCAGGGGGACGAGGCTTCCACTCAACACCACCGTTTCTTATGTGAAGCAAATAGCCTCAGCATTGCAGTACGCCCACAACCACAAGTTGATTCATCGCGATATCAAACCGGAAAACATTTTGTTAGGACGCGACAACCAGCTTCTCCTCAGTGATTTTGGTATTGCCGTAGTTGCTCGTAGTTCGCTCTCACAAAGTACACAGGAGGTCATTGGTACAGTAGCCTACATGGCCCCGGAACAGGTCGAGGGGAAACCACGCCCGGCCAGTGACCAGTATGCCTTAGCCATTCTCGTTTATGAGTGGTTATGCGGCGAGCTACCCTTTCATGGCTCACTCACAGAGATAGCGACCCAACAACTCCTCACCAACCCCCCGTCATTACGAGAGAAAGCACCGGATATTCCCCCCACTGTTGAACAGGTGATTCTAAGGGCGCTTGCTAAAGGCCCAAAGCAGCGCTTCAGCACCATAGGCGGTTTTGCGCACGCATTAGAACAGGCCTGCCAACCCATCCAACCAACCGTAGAGGTCCTTTCCCGCATGGCTGGCCCCCCATCGCTGACGATAAGCAATGGCAACCTTATTACACGTGAGGTGAACTCCTCTACGACAAGAGAAGAGAGTCTCAAAGTACAGCCTCATGAGCAATCCAAGGGAAGGTCTTCTGATGAAGACATGCCGGTCTGGCGTATGAATAAACGCCCGGTGTCCTCTATGATAGTAGGAGTTCTCCTCTATACGGTCTTGAGCAATCTGGTGCTTCTTATCCACCTTCAACCATCCAGTGGAAATGAACTACTCTGGATTCTTCCAGCGCTTGTTATCCCGCTCTTTTTCGGTGTTGTGTTTGGTCCCTGGGTAGGTCTTGTTACCGGTGGACTCGGCTACTTCCTTGGAAACTATACCTCTCTTGCCATTAATTGGCACGCCAATGCGCCGAGTGGAATCAGCTTTCTCACGCTGGCTTCATTATCGCTTCCCTGGTATTTTTATATGGCTTTCATGAGTATTGGATTGGTTGCAGGCCTTGCGTGGCTCCTTACAAAGGGGCGATACAACTCGAGACGCGACCTTGCCACAGCAGAGATTTTAAGCACGCTGGCCATACTTCTCGCTTTTATCATCGCTTTCAATAACTTCTGGCCACATTTATATACCTACGAGACTGTCTGGCTTGATCTTACGCATATAGCACTTCCTAATATCATGCTTGTCCTGATCCTGCTCCCTATCATGCTAATGATACACAATTTTATCAAGAAGGCCTGATGTCGATGTCGTACCGATTCCTCCGAAAATGAGCTGTAGTAGCTTGTGCTGGCTACTTAGGACATCCGTTCAGAAAACTCGCCGTTTGCACCAGCCCGATTTTCCTTTTCTTTCACTTTCCTCTGGTGAATGACAGAGAAAATCGGGGAATGGAGAACAGATCTCCAGTCTTGCGTGAATAGGTAAGAAGAAGCCTTACGAACCAGGCAAACACGCCGCGTGTTTGCCTGGTTCGTAAGGCTTAGACGTGTGTCGAGAACCGAAAAACACAGGACAACGCTGGCCCCATCACGTTACTCTGTCGAGCTCATCCATGGA
>Ga0207684_10003877_pt1 | contig 14360 bp, 13 predicted proteins | sample KBSK5501metaG_FD_184342 | JGI IMG/M metagenome (GOLD analysis project Ga0207684, IMG submission 184342) | Corn, switchgrass and miscanthus rhizosphere microbial communities from Kellogg Biological Station, Michigan, USA - KBS K5-50-1 metaG... | ecosystem: Host-associated > Plants > Roots >...
AAACGAATCTTGTCGGTGCCTACAACTGCCTGGAAAAGGCGCGTAGATGGGGCAGCAAATTCATTTTTCTTTCCACCAGCCGCGTTTATCCGATCGCCAGAATCGAGGCGCAGCCGTGGCGTGAGGAGAAAACGCGATTTGTTTGGAAACACGATGGGACAAACGGCATCAGTCCCCTTGGCGTGACCGAGCAGATGGATTTAAAAGGGGGGCGGTCGCTCTACGGATTTACCAAACTTGCCGCGGAACAACTCATCGAAGAATACCGCACCACCTACGGGATTCAGTCCGTTGTTAATCGCTGTGGAGTCATTGCCGGGCCCTGGCAGTTTGGCAAGCTCGACCAAGGCGTTGCTGCGCTTTGGGTCATGGCGCATCATTTCAAGCGGCCACTGAGTTACATCGGGTATGGCGGCTCCGGCAAACAAGTCCGCGACTTTCTCCACGTGGATGATCTGTGCGACCTGATTGTCGAGCAGATCAAGCACTTCAATCGATGGGACGGCTGGCTCGGTAATGTTTCCGGCGGGATTAACAACAGCGCTTCGCTTTGCGAGTTCACCGCCTTATGCGCTGAAATTACTGGCGAGAAAATCCCGATATCATCCATTTCCGCGACCCGCCCGAACGATCTCCGCATTTTCGTAGCTGACTGCACGCGTCTCTTTGAGAAAACTCAGTGGCGACCCAGACGCGACGTGCGCCGGATTGTTCAGGACATCAGTGATTGGGTAACCAGCCACTCTGCCGAACTGGAGCAGCTGTGATACGATTTCGTGAGAACGCTTTGAGCTTGCAACCATCACGTAACAGGATTTTTCCGGCTGCTTTCCCCTTGTTTTTATTTGGCCGCGCCCTATGGACGCCGAAACCTTGTGATTGTGCTCGAAGCAGTCTGTAACATAAGTTAACTCCTGCCCCCAACCCACGTTGCCTCCACTCCTCCAAAACGTTTCCGATCTAATCCGGCGCGTTCTTTTCCTCGCCCGCCCTTACGGCCGGAAGAAGCTGGCGCTGGTGTTTTTTCTGTCGTTGGCCCAGGGGATTTTTCAGGTGGTCGGCGTGACGTCGATCTTTCCGTTTCTAGCCATCGCGGCTGATCCCGATCGCATCCGCCATTCGCAATTCGGCCTGCGTTTCCTTGCGCTAGTGCCGGCTATGGGAAATCGGGAGTTGCTCATAACAGCCGGCGTCATCGCGATCGTTGGACTCCTTTTTTCGAATGGATTTAACTTGCTGGCCGAATATGCGCGCACCCGTTACGCAAATCGTTTCGCTCACTGGCTGCGTGTCCGGCTTTTACGCAGAATGGCGTCGCAACCGTATGGCTATTTCCTCCAACGCAATTCTGGCGACCTGCTTAGGAAGGTAATGGGCGACGTGGCGAATTACACCGGCGGCGTTTTACTACCTCTGCTGGATAGTATAGCTCGTGCTCTAACCGCGGCACTGCTGCTCACCACGCTTTTTCTCGTACAGCCCATCATTGCCCTCTCAGCCGCACTGGGGCTCGGCGCATTTTATTTCATTATTTTTCGTCTTCTCGCGCGGAAACGCCAAGCGATTAGCGAGGGTTTTGGCAAAGCTTTTGGTGGATCGTACCGCGACGCGCAGCAGATGCTCGGCGGAATCAAACCCATCAAAGTGCATCGGGCGGAGGAACATTTTCTGAGCCGGTTCGCCGGCCACTCCGCTGCCGTGGCGCAAATGTCTGCTCGGATGTCCATTGTCGCCAACGTCACTCGTTATCTTGTCGAACCAATCGCATTCGGCGGACTCGTCCTTGCCGTCGTGGTATTGGCGGCCCGGGGACGCGATTTTTCCGATATCCTTCCGAACCTTGGCGTCATGGCGGTGGCAGGTTACCGGCTACTCCCCACTGTCCAGCTTCTTTATAGCCAGGTGACGCAAATCACCTCCATGAAGTATTCGCTGGACGAGGTCTTCGAGGAATTTGTTGCTGCGGAGCGACACGAAAAATCGGACAACGTCGAAATTTCGCTCGGAAAATCACGCCCGATTGAATGGCATGACGCGATCACGCTGGATCAGGTCTCTTTCATTTACCCGGGTACCAATCGACCCGTCCTGGATGACTTCTCGATCACAATTCAAAAGAACATGTCCATTGGCTTCGTTGGTCCCACCGGGTCAGGTAAATCAACTCTGATCGACCTCCTGCTTGGGTTGCATCGGCCGACCAGCGGGCGCGTGGTCATTGACGATCAGCTGCTTACTCCCGAACTAATCGCGGCGTGGCAGGCTACGATCGGTTATGCCCCGCAGGAAATCTTCCTTATCGACGACACGATCGCTTCCAATATCGCGCTCGGGGTGCCTGACAACGAGATCGATACGCTGCGCCTGCAAGAAGTCTGTGCCATGGCCCAGATCCTCGACTTTATCGAAACCGAACTGCGGGACGGATTTCAGACCACGGTGGGAGAGCGCGGTGTCCGCCTGTCCGGGGGAGAACGCCAACGCATCGGCCTTGCGCGCGCACTTTACCATCGTCCATCATTGTTGATTCTGGACGAAGCAACCAGCGCACTGGACACGGCTACCGAAGCAAAGCTGCTCGAAGCGTTGCGCGATCTTGCTGGCAAGATCACAATGGTCGTGGCGGCTCATCGCTTCAGCGCCGTGGCGAATTGCGATCGGCTGGTTGACTTGGGTGAAATGACCGGCGCCATGAAAGCCAGTTTCGGCTTTCGATAGAGCGCGGACCGAATTGAGATTTCTATGGTAATAATCTCACGTTACCTTCCGGCACGACCTAAACGCACGGTTATTGCGCCTCGTTTTTTTGGAACGGTTGAAGAAAGCCAGACTGTGGTGGGCAACTGGATGCGACACTCGCTTTATCGTGATGCGCTTAGACTACGTTTGCATCTCGGCAAGTCGGAAGCCCGCCCGCCGACTCGGGCAGGATGGCTAACCTCCATTGGAAGGACGGAACGCGCTTGCAGTCGGAAAAGCTAAAGATGCTACTCGTTAGTATCGTGCCGCCGCGGAACGACTGTGGTGTGCGGATCGTCATGTACCGGCACCTAGTGGAACGCAGTCCTTTTGAATTGAACGTCGCCAGCAGCGCAGACTTTGCCGATGACCTTCTGGTGCACACCCGATTGCGTCTGCCGTATTTAATTCATCGATTGAGAAAAAGCCGGTTCGGGCCGCGACTGGGGCCATGGATCAGAGACTACGAAAACCTCGTGTGGCCGTTGACAGTCCCTCGTGGTTTGGAGGAAGCGGTGGAGAAGTTCCAGCCCCGAGTGGTACTTACGCTCGCGGAATGTGGTTTGTGTCATATGGGTCGCAAGACAGCACAAAGGCACGGATTGCCGCTGGCAGGACTGTTCCTTGATTGGTTTCCTATCGCGAAGGTGCATTGCGGCCACCGGTGGACAACGGGAGTCCTAAGTCGCCGGTATCGCCAGCTCTATGCTGCCTGCGACTTGGCTTTTTGCACCAGCGATGGGATGCAGGAAATGCTCGGCACTCATCCCAATAGCCATGTGGTTTATCCCATGCCAGGAAAATATCGTATGCCGACGGAAAATACCTGGCCGCGGCGGAACAACAGGTTCCGTGTAGTTTATGTCGGCGCGGTGGAAAATTTTCGTGGGCGCATGCTGTGTTCGCTCATCGAAAAAATCGAGGGGACGAGCGATTTGGAGATCATCGTGGTGGGACCAAATGCGGACTGGCCAAAGCCATTCCTTGAGCGCGCGCGCGCATGCGGTATCTATCTCGGCTTCAAACCGCCAGAAGAGGCTGCCGAAGTGCTCGCCAGTGCCGATGCATTGCTAGTTGTGATGAGTTTCGAGAAGGAACAGGAACTTTTCATGCGAACGAGTTTCAACACCAAGTTCCTTGATTACGTTGCGTTTGGAAAACCTGTGATCCTTTGGGGACCCGAATACTGCGCGCCCGTTCACGTCGCTCGAAAGCACGGCGGGGCAGCGGTTGTCTCTATCGCTAAAGCCGAGGCCGTGGTCTCTGTTTGCCGTCAAATCGCCCGAGACACAACACTGAATAAGAAGCTGTCAAAAGAAGCACTCCGATTACATCAGACGTTATTTAATCCTGATAGGTTGCAGGCGGTCTTTGTCGGCGAGATTGAAAAACTTGTCGGCAGCCGACGGGGTGCGTAGCTAAATTTGCGCCGTCTTCTATGGACCGAATAAAGGTGTTAGTCCTATCTCCTGTCGTTCCAAGCGCGCGAGGCTCGGGCGGTGAGCTGGTTTTGTATCGCCATCTCAAGCTGAACCCAGCCATTCAGTCTGAGGTAGTGTCCTGGCAGCAATTTCCGTTTCGGTTGAAACTCATCGGCAAACTGAAACAACTTTGTCTTTCGTCCGTTTCTCGATCCTGGGAGTGTTTGTTCCCGGTTTTGCCTCGGCGGAAAATGGTTCACGACCTGATTCATTCGTTCCAGCCCGACGTTCTCCTCACGGTTGCTCATGGCTGGTGGCATATACAGGCCAGAAGAGTTGCAAAGGAGTTTAATCTCCCGCTGGTCTCTTTTTTCCAAGACTGGTGGCCGGACTTTCCAGATGTTCCAGTTGCGTTCCGTCCGCGGGTTGAGCAACAATTTCGCCGGACGTGTGCGGAGAGCACCGTTGCGATCTGCGTAAGCGATGGAATGCGGCAGGAATTAGGTGCCCCCCCGAATAGTTCGGTCATTTATGACATTCCCTCTTTCAGAAGGTCCGAAGCTTGGAGATCGGATTTCACGTCCGCGATGCGAATCGCCTATTTTGGTAACCTTTACGAATACGGCCCATTGATCGAAGACGCATTACGCACTCTAAATAGCTCCGACCGCGTGCGTTTGGAAGTCTTTGGGCCAAGCCCGCGTTGGACATCTGGAGTCGAGGATTACTTCCGATCCCGGGAGCTTTACCACGGATTCATTCCCACGGATCAACTCGTGGAATCACTTCGACATTTTCAGGCCGTCTTAGTCGTCATGAGCTTTGCGGCTGCGCTTCGCCGACGAATGATAACCAGCTTTCCCTCCAAAATGATTAATGCGATGCAGCTCGGCTTGCCAGTTGTCGTATGGGGGCCGGAATACTGCTCGGCGGTGCAGTGGGCCCGCCGGGGAGACCGCGCGTTGTGTGTGACAGACGCGAATCCCTCTGCGCTGCGCCAGGCCCTCGAAGAACTTGCTGCTTCGCCCTTGGAACAAGAGCGTCTTTCGAAATCAGCATGCGAGGCCGCCGCAGGCGATTTCAATCCCGAACGCATCCAGGCGCAAGTCATGGGCGCCCTTACGCGAGCGATCGGTTCCCGAGATGTCGTAAATGCCTAACCAGCTAACACGGCCTTCGAAATGCTACGAACGCCCTCTGCTTGTTACCCATGTTCTTTGTTCACGCTCCTTCTGTGAGATTTCGCGTAGCCTTCCTCGATGAGCCCAGTTGTCCTTACTCTAGCCGCTAACGAACGGTACTTCCCCGGTCTCTATTGCGCACTAGCGAGTGCACTGTGCCGCTTGAACAGCGCACGGGAAGCAGATGTGCGGGTGCTGGACGGCGGACTTTCCAAACACTCGAAGAACACTTTGTGTCGGCTGGTAGAAAGATATGGCGAAGTCGTCAGGCTGCAGTTTGTGGCGGTGGATGACTTGCTGTTTCGCGATGCGACACTTGGGCCGGCCGAATCGCACATGACTTATTGCCGGACATCGCTGCCACGCTTACTGGATGTGCCTCGGTTGATTTACCTAGACTGCGACCTGTTGGTATTTCGTGATCTGTCCGAGCTTTTTGATCTTGAATTGCCTCCCGGTAAAATTCTTGCAGCTGTTCCGGACTCAGAGACTTTGACCCTCAGCGATGACTCCCGCACGATAGCAAGCGCCATGAATCTTCCGCCCGTTGGGCGCTATTTTAACGCTGGCGTAATGCTGTTGAATCTGAACGAACTGAGGAAACAAAATTTCACGGACAAATCTCTCGAATTCTTCAAAAACTGGAGGGGACACTATTGTTTTCACGACCAATCAGCCATCAATTTTCTTCTTCACGGCCAGATTGACGAATTGCCTCAACATTGGAATCGAGCGGCGTGGCGTTTTGACGAGCAGGACGACAACCGTCTGGATTGTGTGCTTCACTACACGCGTTCGGCACCATGGTTTGGTGGAACACCGGGCTCGGCCCAGGTGTTGTTTGAACGATTTGCTGCAGATGCAGGTTTGCCTGTGAATCGCCAAACAACGGCTTTCAAAAAATCGCGGCGACGACAATTCTTCCGCAATGTGCTTGCCCCTTTCCGGGCGCTTGGTTTTCCGGTGCTATCCTTCTTTTACAAAATTGTCGGAAAAAAAGAAAAATGTGCGGGATATCAGAAAGCGGCGCGGTATTGGCTCTGTTATATTTTCAACGCGCCGCGTCGGCGGCGCCTTTATCATAGGCGCGCCGAGGAAATTCAACATATAAAGTTCAAATTCGCCGCTTTTAAGTCTGCAACATGAGAATATTGCATCTCAACACTCATGCCGCCGCCGGCAGTTATGAGTACGCGGCGCTTCTTTCCACAGCATTAGCGGAGCGGGGGATTGAAAGCCGCGTGCTTTGCAAAAATGCTCCGGTTAAAGACGGCAGATTTTTTCTGAATCGGTTGATTCGCCGGGCATCAGTGTCGTTGTCTCGCGAGCCGTGGCATGGGACTCGACGATTGCTTTTACCGCCTGGTCCTGAAGAATTGGCAGACGTTGATGTTGTACATCTGCATACTGTAGCGGACTGGTTTGATGTTCCAGGATGGTTGGAGAAACTGCCAACGCATATAGGCCTTGTTATTAGTCTGCATGATATGTGGCACATCTCGGGTGGCTGCTTCCTGTATCGCGGATGCGACCGTTATACCGATACCTGTTCTCCCTGTCCGATTTTGACGACGCCTTTCAATCGGTTTTTGGCGAAAGATGAGCAGAGGCGGAAGCTGCAGGCATATCGAGATCGTCGCGCCCAGTTTGTTGTGAACAGCCAATGGTTAGCAGGCTTGGCGCAACAGAGTCCAATTGTAAAGGCCTCGGGTGGGGTGCGAGTGATTCCGCCCGGAATCGACACCACCATTTTTAAACCGCAGGACAAGAGCCTGTGCCGAATGCATCTGGACTTGCCGGCAGACGCATTTGTCATCGTTACAGGTGGCGTGTCACTGATGGATGCAAACAAAAATGTGCCGTGGTTGTTTGAGCAATTGTCGCGTTGGCCAGACCTCGGGAACGTGATTGTTTTGGCATTCGGCGAGGGCGCGGTCCGGGTTCCAGATGATCTCAACGTTCGGTTTGCAGGTGGCATCCGGGAACGCCGCGACCTGGCACGGCTCTTTGCAGCTGCGGATGTTTTTGTCAGCGCTTCGTTGATGGAAACCTACGGGCTGACACTGGTGGAAGCGATGGCTTGTGGAACACCAGTGGTGGCGTTTCGAGTCGGCGGAATTCCCGAAGCTGCGCCGGACGAGCAAGTTGGACTTCTCTGCAAGCCGCACGATGGTCCCGCCTTACTGGCTGCCGTTGGGAAACTGAGAAGTTCGCCGCAACTTCGCGAGCAGTTTGGACGTGTGGCTAGCGAATTGGTGCTTACTCGCAACGCCAAGCCTCGGTTCGCAGCCGCATTTGCGCAGATTTATCGAGACTGTCTCAAAGCGATAAGGACAGACGTGGGTAATCAGCTTGTAGTACCAGTCTAGCAGATGGAATTGGAAAAACTATCTGCGTTCGCCATGGCGTGGTGCATCGGCCAATACGATCGACATCGCCCAATTGAAGAACGTCGTCGGTTTGGCGCGTGTGGATTCCTCCGAAGAACGGAAAGGGGCGGATCTACTGCCTACTCGCACCACTAATGACCGGCTTCTTGCGACAACAGTTCCGTTATTTGTTCCAAACGCTGCCACTGCGACGCGGTTGGCGCGACAAGCTATGGATATTAGCCGAGGGGGTGTACTTGCTCGTAGGGTACTTTTGGCTGCTGATCACGCTACGGTGCGGTACCAGAGCGGCGCCGATCGCTGGCAAAACCTGTGTCGTGGTCCTTTTGACGCACAATCGGCCGCAAAACATCTCTCTCCTTGTCGAGGGCGCGCTGCGGAACCGATTCGTCACAAGAGTCATTGTGTCGAACAGCAACCCACGGATAAAAATTAGAGACTGGGTAGCATCGACAGACTCGCGATTGCTACTCGTCGATGAAACCAGCCCTACGCAACCTGGTCACCGCTTGGTCCTCGCCAGACAGACTGGAGCGGAGTACGTTCTCTCGATCGACGACGATATTTTTCTTACTCCGGGGCAATGGAGTAGGTTGTTTGGGTTGCTCCTCGCTGACGACCAATGTCCGCACGGAATTATCGGACACCTTTATCGCCCCGGCACCACGCCTGCCGACGGCAACCGGTTTCCTCACGTGGCTGGACGAGAAACGGAGGTGGACGTGTTGATCGGGGCGTACGCGTTCACGAGCGAACATCTAAAATGCGTTTTCGAACTGGCCGGGAAGATTGGCATTTCAGATCTCTCGCGACTTCGGAATGGCGAGGACATTCTACTTTCCTTTAGCGGCACAAAGCCACCACGTGTTCATCCGATGAAACCGGCACTCTTATGTGCATCCGGAGCTCTTCCAGGCGTCGCTCTATGGAAGAGTGATCACGGGTTTTGGGACGAACGCGTCCGCGTCTTCGAGAATGTTCGTGATGCTCGAATGGCCATGAACAGCCCTTGGGTGAGTAGAAAAAAACCGGTCGATATGGAGGGCCGGGCGGTCGCATAGCAAATTTATGAACGTGCAGGCTCCGTTTGGTTTTGTGACCGGCTGTCACGCTGGGGACAAATTCATGGTCCAGGCGACACTGGCGAGCATGAGGTATTACTGTCCAGCCGTTCCAATTTGCTTGGTTGTGGACGGAGCGTTCGATGTTTCGTATTTGGTGAAGGAATATGGCGTGGTCCCGCTTCGCGTCGCCGATTTGTCCTCGCCGGGTATTCGGAAGCTTGTGACGGGGAATTATAGGGCGAAACTGGCGCCCATGTTGGAAGGGCCGTTTGAATTTTACGTCTGGATTGACTCGGATGCGATTGTTTGGGGCGACTTCACCCCCCAAATCCGCATGGACGTCGATTTCCAAATCTTTTGGAGCGAGATTTCAATCGCGGCCGACACGACGGAAATCCCAGCATGGCTGCCGCATTTTTACTTTGACCCGGTGAAGCTGCACCGGTTCGATCCGGATTTCGAATGGCGAGGGAACGCCTACTTCAGTTCTGGAGCCTTCGCTTGCCGGCGGAATGCAATACTGTTTGATGTATGGGAGAGAACTGAGTCCTGGGCACGGGAGTCGCCGGGATTATTTGCTTGGGGTGAAATGGGAATGTTGAACTACCTCGTGTATGCGATGGCTCAGCGCAAAGAACTCAAGATTGCGCTGTCAGATCTCCAACACATTGTCGGACATCACGGTGTGGACGAGCTGCAACAGGATTGTGCGGGTAGCAACTGGCATTTCCCCAAAACAATCCAACGTCCGCGCATAGCGCACTTTTGCGGACGCAAGCCATATCTGTTTGACCGGCAGGCCTATTCCCGGCCGTTCACCATCGCTAGGCTGGAGCATCACCGAAGGCATCACGCAGATTTAGGAGCTTGGTTGGCAGTCTTCAACGAAGATTGGCGAGTGGTTGCCAATAAAGTCAAACGGCGGCTTCGGAATTTGGTTGGGAGATGAATGTGCTAATCGATGCCAAAAATATTATATAACTGAAATTCCAGCCAACCCTGTTTCAATATGAATGACATGCCCACTGTGGTTTTCTTGATTCCGTTCGCATCGCGAAAGGTGAGAGCCAACTGGCCGACCGCCTGCGCTTGTCTGCAGCAGACACTCCGATCCATTCGAAACTCGGCTAGTCAGAATTACCGGGTCGTAGTAGCCGGCAATGAAGAGCCTGAACTTGAAATGGGATTTGACTCCAAGATTCATTTTCTTTCGTTGAACCATCCATTCCCATCGCATCCCAATCATCGTGTTGCTATCCGATTGGACAAGCTGGCCAAGTTTCGTGCTGGGTGGAAACATGCCAAAGCAAACTGGCAGCCCAAATACGTGATGAAACTGGATGCGGATGATTTCATCAGTTCGAGGGTGGTCGGGTGGCTCGATGATTGCGCAACGGAGGGCGGGTATCTTATCCAGCATGGTTGGCTTTGGCGCTCGGGTGCCCGTTATCTTATTCAACGCACGGAGTATCTCGACCGAGTGTGCGGTTCCTGTTTGATCATTAGAAGTGACCTTGCGCATAGGAATGGACCATTTCTTACCGAGGTGGAAGGTGTGCCTCTTGATGAGGCAAGTTCGAGGTTCGCGGCCAACGATCATTATTCGCTCGTTCCTGGATCTGGAACTAGCACTCTTCTTCTGAACGATAGCCACCAACGTTATGCGGCCCAATTCGCATATTTGGGACATAAGCTGTCCAGCATGCCATTTAATGCAGTTATCTATCGGACTGGCAATCCCGACAGCATCTCAAGAATGGCCGGAACGGGTCGGCCAAGATACACTTTACGGATGCTTATTGGAAAGATCCGGAGAACAAGGTTCATCACTAGAAGCCTGAGAAGAGAGTTCATGTTGGAATAACTATCTAATCCGAAAGCACTGCCCAGCGAGGCATTGCGCTTATCGACTGATGCATATCACCACATCCAATCCGGACTTCTGAGGGCTTAGAAGACTGCCGACCTTACCCGGATACGCGTTTGCAGCGGTGCGTTTGTGGCGGCAAGAAATGATGCAGGTCCGCATTTGAGGATCGAATAACTTCACACTCCTGGCGTATGGTTGTGAGTGCTGCGGGCCGAAGTGCTGTTTTGGGTTAAAGCTTACTCGAATTGAAAGAAATATGGTCGGAACGCCGTTAATCAGGTATGAATATACCGTCTAAAATCCTGGCGTTACTGCCGAACCGATTGCGAGTTGCATTGCGGTACAGGGCTGTTCACGGTCGGCCATCTCTACTAATCCGTCCCAAGACATTCAACGCAAAACTCTCATTGAGAATGGCGACAGACCGCGGGCCGCTGCTCGTGACTTTGAGCGATAAAATTAAGGTGAGGGACTACATCGCTACAAAAATTGGCCCTCAAGTTTTGAATAACCTTCTTTGGGGAGGCAAAGATGTTTTTACAATGCCCTTCGATGATTTTCCTAAATCCTTTGTAATTAAGGCAAATCATGGTTCTGGATTTGTGCGAATTGTGACTGACAAGTCTTCCATCAAGCGTCACGATGTAATGAGGGAAGCAGAAGGTTGGCTGAGGTTTGATTACGGCAAATATTCTGGCGAATGGGCCTACTCGCGAATCGATCCGCTGCTGATGGTTGAAGAGTTCATTGAATCAAGCGCAAAATCTGCTGATGGAGTTCCCTGGGATTACAAGTTTTTCGTCTTCAATTGAAATTGCGCGATGATCCAGGTGGATATAAGTAGATTCTGCGGTCATGCCCGGGCATTGTTTACTCGCAACTGGGAGCGAATTCCGGCTCAGCTTACCCGTCCCCAACCGCAAGAAGAACCGCCTCGTCCAGCCAGACTGGATGAGATGTTAAGCGTCGCCGAAGCGGCCGGGAAGGGGATCGATTTTGTTCGGGTGGATATTTATGATTCCAATCGGGGGCCAATCATCGGTGAAATGACGTGTTTTCCAGAGGCGGCTATGGGAAGATTTTCACCCTCCCACTATGACGACTGGTTGGGCAGCTTTTGGAAGTTCAACGCGAGAGTGTGACTTGGTGCGCGTTAGCATCATGATCCCGACTCGCGATCGCTTGAAGGATCTCCAGCGGACTGCGCAAGTGTTGAAGAATCTCAATCCCGCTCCAGACGAAATTCTGATCACAGCTGATGGTTGCACTGATGCCACCGCTGAATTCGTCAAATCGGCATTACCGAAGGCAAAAGTCATTGTGAACCAACCAGGGATTGGCTCGGTGGCTTCGCGCGATCGAATGATGCGTGAGGCGCATGGAGATTTGGTGCTGGCTTTGGATGATGACAGTTACCCGGAGCAGCAGGACTGCATCGCGCGATTGGTTCCGTTGTTTCAGCAGCGTCCGAAGCTCGCAGTGCTGCATTTTCCTCAGCGCACCGATGAGTACCCTGAGACAATCCCGCAAAACGACTTTGGCCCCGAGCGCTTGACGCGTTCATTTGCTAACTCCGGAGCCGTCCTGCGCCGATCCACTTATCTGCAACTGCCCGGGTTCGAGTCACGATTCTTTCACATGTATGAAGAGCCGGACTACGCACTCCAGTGTGTTGCGGCGGGTTACGAGGTGCTTTTTTCTCCCATCGTCACCATCCGCCACCACTACTCCGGCCAAGTTCGCAGCGAAATGTGGAACCATCACCGCCATGCTCGCAACGAAATCTGGAGTGTGCTTCTGCGGTGCCCATTTCCTTATGCGCCAGGTGTGGCGATTTACCGCGCGCTATCGCAATTTCGGTACGCCAGCCAAAGAGGACTTAGCTGGGCGATTCGAGAGCCGACCTGGTGGTGGCAAGCCGTGGCTGGAGCTCCGTATTGCCTGGCAAAGCGTCACCCAGTTTCGTGGGCGAGTTACAAACGCTGGCTTCGCTTGCCCTGACACTCGCTAATGTGGCTTTGTTCACAACTCGGCGCGAGAGAGCATTACGCGATTCCGCGAGCACTATTTCGTCAAGGCGTCCTCGAGCAACTGGCAACCGATGCTTGGGTGCCGCCAGGTAGTGCGCTTGCCGCACTGTCGCACGCTCTGAGCGAGCGGTTTCACCCCGATTTGACTAACGCTCCCGTGCGAGCGTGGAACAGGTGTTTGCTCGCCTTCGAGCTAGCTGCTCGATTGAAGCAGCTTTCCGGTTGGCCTTTGGTCCTTGCTCGCAACCAATGGTTCCAGCGCAAGGTCGCGTCTTTCCTATCCGACTCTCAATTTCCAACTTCCAACTCTCAACCGACTTTCTTCAGCTACAGCTACACTGCCTTGGAACCGGTACGGTTCGCCAAATCGCAAGGTGGGAGGACGATTGTTGGTCAAATTGATCCAGGACCCCTTGAGGAAGAGATCGTAGCCGCCGAAGCAGAACGAGAGCCTTTGTTAGCTCCTAATTGGACACGTGCGCCAGCAGATTACTGGAAGTTGTGGCGCGAGGAATGTGAGCTTGCCGATCGGATCATTGTGAATTCGCAATGGTCGTTTGATGCACTCGTGCAAACGGGAATTCCAAAAGAGAAGTTATCAATTATTCCACTGGCATTTGAGAATAACGCACCATCTGTTTTGTCAAAAGCATATCCCAAGCAGTTTACCGCTTCACGCCCGCTTCGTGTCCTTTTTTTAGGGCAGATCAGTTTAAGAAAAGGAATCGCTCGACTGTTAAAAGTCGCACGATCCTTTCGGTCGCAACCGGTAGAGTTCCTGATGGTTGGTTCTATTCAGATCACCATTCCCGAAGACTTGCGCTCGAACGAAAAAATCCGATGGTTAGGACCGGTCGCGCGGAACAAGGTTCGAAACTATTATGAACAAGCCGATGTCTTCATTTTGCCGACGCTATCGGACGGTTTTGGGCTGAGCCAACTCGAAGCGATCGCCCATCGGCTTCCGGTGATCGCATCTCGGCGGTGCGGCGAGGTTGTGACTGACCATGTTAACGGTTTGCTCCTGGAAGAGCCGACGACGGCTGCGATCGAAGAAACGCTCCAGTTCTGTTTACAGAATCCAGATCAGCTCGCCCAATTCTCAAAGAATGCTACGATGGGTGAGCATTTCAGCTTATCATGTTTGGGTGCCAAGTTATGCACGCATGCATGTTAAGTCGTCCGTCGCGCCTATCATGGTAATCTAGTGGATTAGATGTGAGTTTCATAACCCTTCTCGTAACACTAAGTCTGTGCCAGATCGCGTGGATTTTGCTCGGGGTGTTCTGGGTTGCGAGAAAACACGACGAAGTGCCGCTATTGATCAGCACCCTTCTTTTCTATGTTTTTACTTTCCGATTTTGGACTCTGCTGCAAGGGTGGGCTTCACCGGTAGATCTTAGTAATTTCGGCTTCGATCCAATTGATTCTAAAGGTGCGTTGGACGTGCAGGCCATCGCGACTCTCGCGGAAACCGTGTTGCTCTCTGCCTACATGTTGGCGCAAAGACGCCGGATTGATGTCCCAGATAAGCTCGCCTCACCTGAGTTGTTGGACTGGCTCAAACCGCGCGTCTTCGCACTGGGTGTAATCTGCGTTCTTGTCTCCTTACTAGCGTGGCGGTCCGTGGGGGCCCAGATCGCTTCCGGGAAGTCGATGGGATTT
>Ga0207684_10003878_pt1 | contig 14359 bp, 15 predicted proteins | sample KBSK5501metaG_FD_184342 | JGI IMG/M metagenome (GOLD analysis project Ga0207684, IMG submission 184342) | Corn, switchgrass and miscanthus rhizosphere microbial communities from Kellogg Biological Station, Michigan, USA - KBS K5-50-1 metaG... | ecosystem: Host-associated > Plants > Roots >...
CGACCCGCCCGCCGATGACCCAGTCGCGCGGATGGAAATACCGGAGGCGTGATGGACCCCCGGCCGCGCTCGCGAGCGTGCCGCCGACCGTCGCGCGCGTCGGCAGACCCGGCTCGACCGGCCAGCGCTGCCCACGTGGAGTGAGCGCCACGGCCAATTCGGCGAGGGTGGTTCCGGCGCGGACCGTCGCGACGAGGTCGCCGGGCTGGTAGTCGACGATCCCGCGCACGGCGGACAGATCCAATGCGACGTCGTAGCGCGCCGGGGGGTCGCCGACTCCGAGGCGCGTCGCGCCCCCACTCACGACCATCGCCTCGCCTCGCTCGTTCGCGCCGCGGATGGCATCGATGACCTCGGCCTCGCTCGTCGCGCGGACGATGTTCCGCGGGGTCATGCCGTCGATGGCGTGCAGATCGGGACGGACCGCTAGACCCACATGCCCTCGGCGAGCGCGCGCTTCGTGCGCTCGGTCGGGATGTCCGCGCAGGCGTCGCCTCCCGGAAAGATCTTTCCTGGGTTCATTGTCCCGTCGGGATCGAACGCGTCGCGCGCCCGCCGCTGCGCGTCGAGATCCTCGGGACCGAATACCCAGAACATGAAATGGTTCTTCTCGAGGCCGATGCCGTGCTCGCCGGAGAGCGCGCCGCCCGCATCGATCGCGACCTTCAGGATCTCCGCGCTTGCTTCCATCACGCGGTCGATCGGCTGGGTGCGTGCGTCGAACAGCAGCACCGGATGCAAATTGCCGTCGCCGATGTGGAACATGTTCGCGATCACGTAGCCATAGCGATCGGCGATCGCGTTCACCTCGCGCAGGACGTCGGGCACTTTCGTGCGCGGGACGACCGCGTCGTGGAGGTAGTTATTCGGCCGTATGCGGGCGAGCGCCGCGTACCCGAGCTTGCGCGCCTTCCACAGCAGCTCGCGCTCGGCGACCGTTTCCGCGGATCGCACGTCGGTCGCGCCGTTCCTTCGCAGGATGCGGTCGATCGTGGTGGCCCAGTCCTCGGTCTCCTCGCGAAGGCCCTCGACCTCGACCAGCAACAGGGAGCCTGCGTCGACCGGCAGATGGACCTCGAACGCGGCATTCAGGGCACCGATGGTCACCCGATCGAGCATCTCCATCGCGGCTGGGACCACTCCGCTCGCGATGATCGCGCTCGCCGCGCGCGCCCCTTGCTCGATGTCTGCGAAGACCGCGACGAACGTGCGCACGTCTTCGGGAAGGGGGAGGAGCCGGAGCCAAACCTTGGTGATGATGCCAACCGTTCCCTCGCTGCCGACGATGAACGGGACACAGTCGTAGCCCGGCAGATCGCTGACCTCGCCGCCGAAGCGCATGGTCTCGCCAGTGGGCAGCACGAGCTCGACGCCGAGCACGTGATTGGTCATCGACCCGTAACGCAGTGCGTGTGGCCCGCCCGCATTCGTCGCGACGTTGCCGCCGATGGTCGAGATGCGCTGGCTCGCCGGATCGGGGGCGAAGAAGAGGCCGTGCTCGCGCGCGGCGACGCTTATCGCGAGGTTCGGAACGCCCGGCTCGACCACCGTGATCCGCGCGACGGGATCGATGGAGACGATCCGCCGGAGCCGCGATGTCGACACGACGATCGCGTCGGCGCACGCGATCGTGCCGCCGGAGAGGCCCGTGCCCGCGCCGCGCGGCACGATGCTCGCGCCGGCGTCGCGAGCGGCGCTCACGACTGCGGCGACCTCCTCGGCAGTTCCGGGTACGGCGACGGCGGTCGGCGGACGCCGATCGAACCCGGCGTCGTACTCCCACACCAGGAGATCCTCGGGTCGCCAAAACACGTTCTCCTCACCACATATCTCTTTGAGCCGAGCGACGAGCGCTGACGGCGCCGCGACGCGGGGTGACACGGGGGAGCGGGTTGCGCGCGAGCCGTTGGCCGGCCGCGTCACGGCGTCGTCGATCTGCACGCGGGAGGAGCGGACCGGCAGGCGAGCGCGCGGCCCCGACCCCGGGGCAGGACCCCGCGTCGCGGCGTCATGGGTTCAGGCGTGATCTTCGATCCAGGTGGCGCCGTCGTCCGAGTACTCCTTCTTCCAGATTGGAACGATCGATTTGAGTTCGTCGATCGCCGCGCGCGCCGCTGCGAATGCGGCGTCGCGGTGCGGAGCTGCCGCAGCCACCACGACTGCGATGTCGCCGATCGCAAGGTCGCCGACACGGTGGTGCATCGCGATCCGGAGGGGCCCGTGCTCGCGGACGAGACGGTCGGAGATCTCGCGCATCTTGGCCTCGGCCATCTCGGCGTACGCCTCGTACTCGAGATGGAGAATGCGCTTGCCTCGGCTCTTACTTCTGACCGTGCCCAGGAACACGACGACTCCGCCGAACGCGTCGTTGCGGACGAGCGCGAGCGCGTCATCGACGGAGAGCGGGGCGTCGCTGACGGCGATCGGCACCAGAGTGCGCGCGTCTCCGCCGGAGACCGGGGGTATCAGCGCAAGCTCGTCTCCCTCGGCGAGCGGCTCATCGAGCCCGACGTACTCGCGGTTGCGCGCGATGACAACCTGGCGTCCCTCGGCGATGAGCGGATGTTCGCTTGTGATGCGTCCGATGGCGTCGCGCACCGTCGCTCCCGGCGGCAGCTCCATGTCGAAGTGTCCCCGGCCCGCCGCCTCGCGATACGAAGCGAACAAACGAACGAGCACGCGCACGCTACGAGCCTAGCGGAGGTGCGAGAATCGCACGCTCAATGGACACGAGCGCGTTGGTCGCATTCGGCCTCACCCTGGCCCTCGTCCTGGCGAACGGGTTCTTCGTGGCCGCGGAGTACGCATTCGTCCGCATCAGGAAAACGCAGGTCGACGAGCTCGCCAAGCGGAGCGCTCGCGCTCGCCTCTCCGCGAGCATCGTCGGCAAGCTCGACCAATACATCTCCGCATCGCAGCTCGGTGTGACGCTTTGCTCCCTCGCGATCGGCTGGATCGGCGAGCCCGCAGTCGCCAGGCTTCTCCAGCCCATCTTCGGATGGTTGCCCGATCCGTTGCTCGAAGTGATCTCATTCGCCCTGGCCTTCGGCGTCATCACCTACCTGCACATCGTGGTCGGAGAGCTCGCGCCCAAGTACCTCGCGATCCAGCGAGCGCTCGCTTTGGCGCTCTGGTGCGCCTATCCGCTCGACCTGTTCTACCGCCTGATGTATCCGTTCATCGCGCTCGTGAATGGGAGCGCCAACGCGATCCTCCGAGTTGCCGGGATCCGCTCCAGCGACGACGTCAATGTCCACAGCGAGGAGGAGCTGAAGATGCTCGTCGCCGTCTCGACCCGGAAAGGCGTCCTCCAAGAGAGTGAGCGCGTGATCGTGGGTCGCGCCATGGAGTTCGCCGATCGAATCGTCCGGCAGGTGATGGTGCCGCGGACCGAGATCGTTGCGGTCTCGGACGACACCCCCGTCGCCGACATCCTGGTCACGGCTCGGCAGCATCGCTTCTCGCGCTTTCCCGTCTATCAGGAGGACCTCGACCACATCATCGGGATCGTTCACGTGAAGGATCTTGTTGGGGTGGACAAGGAGAACCGGACCCGTGCGCGCGACGTGATGCGAAAGGTCCCCGTGATGCCCGAGACCATGCGCCTCGACCAGGCCCTCGCAGAGTTCCGCCGCCAGCGCGTGCAGCTCGCGATCGTCCTCGACGAGTTCGGGGGGACCGCGGGCCTTGTGACCCTCGAGGACGTGATCGAGCAGCTGGTCGGCGAGGTCCACGACGAATTCGATCGCGAAGCGCCGGCCTTCAAGGAAGAAGGCCCGGGGACGTTCGTAGTCGATGGGCTGACGTCTCTCGACGCCCTGCGCGAGCGGCTCGGTGTCGAGCTGGCTGACGAGCCCTACGACACCGTCGGGGGGCTCGTGTTCGGTCGTCTTGGCCGCCTCGCGCAAGTTGGAGACACGATCGAGATCGAGGGCTACCGGTTCCAGGTCACCGCAGTCGATGGTCGCCGGGTCGCGCAGGTCCGAGTGGTGCGCGCCCGGCCGCCGAGAAAAGCCGCCTGATCAAGGCAAAATGTGACGGCAGAGTAACGGCCCGCTTGCTCGCCGCGGCTGGCATGAGGGGTGCTTATTGGTTGGGCATGATGGACCTTTTGACTGGTGACGCTGGACTCGCGATCTTCACAGCCGTCGGTATCGCGGTGACCGCTGTCTCGATCGTGCGCGACGCCAAAATGCAGAAGGCTCGTCTTGTGACGGTGACCGAGGAATCCCCTCGCGAGCTTGGCCGCGCCGCCTAACGCGGGAACAGTGACCGCACGAAGCTGACAACGTCCCCGATTCGCGCACCCCAAAACGCCTGCGCGCGGGGATCCATGAGCACGAAAACCCCCATTGCCGCGAGCGTGACCGCACCCGTCATCACGGCGAACCCGATCGCGCTGCTGCGGAAGCCAACCCGCATGCACCAACTCTAGGGTGCCGCCGCGCTAGGCGCGCGCCCCGCTGCGAAGTCGCGCCACGAGGTTGTCGAGGCGCGCTCGCGAGATCGTGAGGAACTTCGCCAGGTTCTGACGATCGGCTTCGGCGATGCTGCCGTGCCCGTCCTCGCCGATGGCCCGGGCGAGCTCCGACAGCGCCTCGTTCAGCTTGCGGGTCGCCGTGATGAGAGCGTCATCGCGGAGCGGCGGGATCTCCGGCGCAACGCGGTGCGCCTTCTCGCCGGGGTGAAGGATCCGCTCGACCTGATCGTGCAGTCGGAGGAGGGTGAGCTTTCCCCCGATGATCTGTTTCGCGAGCGATTGACGGCGCCGCTTGTTCTCGAGCTTCATGAGCTCGTATGCCGCGGACAGCGTGTCGTACCGCTGCGCGACCATGTCGCGAACGTCGTCCGGTGCTGACGCCAGCCGCAGGCGGTTCTCGACGTAGCCCTTGTCCTTGCTCAGCTTCGTCGCGAGATTGCGGATCGAGTACCCGAGCTCGTCGGTCATCTTCTTGTAGATGACGGCTTCGTCGAGCGGCGAGAGGTCCTCGCGCTGCAGGTTCTCGATGAGCGCAATCTCGAGCGCGGTCGAATCGTCGAACCGCTCGACGATGGCCGGGATCGTCTCTTTGCCCGCGAGCTTGGACGCGCGCCAGCGCCGCTCACCCGCGATGATCTCGTACTCGTCACCGGCGGGACGAACCAGGATCGGCTGCAGAACGCCGTGCTCGCGGATCGAAGCGGCGAGCTCGGCGAGGGTATCTTCATGCCACGTCATGCGCGGCTGCCCGGGATTGGGAATCACCTTCTCGAGCGGGATGTCGCGCACCGCGGTGGGCGTTCGCGCGGCGAGCAGGCTGATAATGCCGGGCTGTACGTCGGCCTCCTGCTGGAAGATTCGCTCGCCAGCGTCGCGGAAGGACTTTCTTGGACGATTACTTGTGAGCACCGATCACCTCCTTCGCCAGGTCCACGAAGCTCTTTGCCGCATCGCTGCGGGGCTCGTACACGGTGATCGGAACGCCTGCGGTGGGCGCTTCCCCGATCTTTACGGACTGTCGGATCACGGTCGCGAACACCTGGTGATCGCCGAGATCCTTTAGCGAGTCGAGCATGTCGCGCGCGAGGATGGTGCGGCTGTCGTAGAACGTCGGCAGCAGCCCATACACCTTGAGGTTCGGATTCAAACGCGTCTGCACTGTCTTGATGATCTTGAGAAGTGCTGCGACGCCCTTGAGTGCGTAGTACTGGGTCTGCACCGGGATGATCACGCCGGTTGCCGCGACCAGCGCGTTCAGCGTGAGCAAGCCGAGAGTGGGTGGGCAATCGATGAGGACGTAGTCGTACCGGTCGACGACATCGCGCGCGAGCTTGTCGCGCAGAGCCATCTCGCGGCCGATCGCGTTGAAGAGCTCCACCTCGGCGGCCGAGAGCTCGAGCGTCGCGGGGGCGACGTCGACCTTCTTCGTTTTTGTCGGTCGGATGATCGACCCGAGCGTCACGTTCGAGTCGATGAGGACGTCCGCGATGCTGCGCTCGACCGTGTTGAGGTCAATGCCGAGACCGACGGTCAGATTGGCCTGCGGATCAAGGTCGATGCAGAGGACTTCGTGACCGAGCGACGCGAGCGCGCCGCCGAGATTGATGGCGCACGTGGTTTTGCCGACGCCGCCTTTTTGGTTCGCGATCGCTATGACGTTACCCAACCGCGCTCTCCTCTTTGCGAACCCCCTTGCCCGGGCCCGCTTCGAGTTGCTGTGCTCCCCACAGCGCGCGGAAACGTACGCGCCACCAGCCCCGCACGGACTATAACGGCTTGAGCGTAATTTTTGTGATTAGGCGACCGACTCTCGTCAGGGTCGGGGCCGTCTCGCGCCGCGCGGCCGGCTTGGTCGATACTTCCGTTGTCCTGCGGGTCCGCGGGCGACGCTCGCGGGCCCGTCGTCGCCCCGCTGTGCGGGCGAGCGCGCACGCCAGCCTCCTGGGGCCCGTATCGCTTCGCTCACGGGCCCATCCTCGCTACGCTGCTTGAGCAAGCTCTCCCGCGCGTAGCTCGTCGGGCCCGTAGCTCAGTGGTAGAGCGGCGGACTCATAATCTGCTGGTCCCAGGTTCGATCCCTGGCGGGCCCACCAAAGTCTTCGGACACCGACATTCAGGCGCTGCGCCGCGGTCTCGGAGAGGATTCGACACGTTGGCGCGATAGGTAGGACTAACGTTGGCCCGATGTCGATCTATCGCATCGATCCTGAACCCTGGAAAGAGGACGGCATCGTGCTCCTGAAGCTGTCCGATCGGGCTCATGCCGAAACCATCATCACGGTGAGCGTCTTCAACGACCGCGCGCGCGCGAAAGGCTTGGCTCCTTGAGAGCTAGCGAGGCGGCCATCTCCGTCACGGTCCAGGACGTGGAGCGTGCGCGCCAGATCGTCGGCCCGGTGCTTCACCGGACCCCACTTCTGTCCAGCCGTTCTCTCTCAGAACGCATCGGCGCGGTCGCGTACCTCAAGGCCGAGAACCTCCAACGCACCGGCTCGTTCAAGCCCCGCGGCGCCGTCTACGCGATCTCCAAGCTCTCGAAGGAGCAGCGGGCCCGGGGCATCGTCACGATGAGCGCCGGCAATGCCGCACAGGCGATCGCATTCGCCGCTCGCACCGCACGCGTACCGGTGACCGTCGCGATGCCGCAGACCGCCCCCCAGTCAAAGGTCGACGCGACGCGGGGCTACGGCGGGGAGATCGTGTTCGCTCCCGATCTGACCAAGCTGATCGCGCTGGTCGGGGAGCTCAAGGATCGCTCCGGCGCCTACTTTCTTCACCCGTACGACGATGCCGCGATGGTCGCCGGCCACGGTACGTGCGCGCTGGAGGTTCTCGACGATCTCCCGGACGCGGACCTGTTCGTCGTCGGCGTCGGGGGCGGCGGCCTCATCGCGGGCATCGCGGTCGCCGTCGCGGCGAGGCGACCGGGCGCGCGGGTCATCGGGGTAGAACCCACCGGCGCCGCCGGGATGCGGCGCGCGCTCGACGCGGGCGAGCCGGTACGCCTCGACCGCATCGATACCATCGCCGACGGGCTCGCGGCGCCGGTGGCTGGGACGATCCCACTCGAGATCGTGCGGCGCCTCGTCGCGGACGTCGTCGTGATCGACGACGCTCTCATCGCCGAGGGAATGCGTTTCCTCGCCCAGCGGGCAAAGCTCGTCGCGGAGCCGGCCGGCGCCGCCGCGACCGGAGCGCTGCTCGCGGGCAAGATTCCGTTGCGGCGTGGCGAGCGAGTGGTCTCGATCGTGTCGGGAGGGAACGTCGACCTCGCGCGGATGGCGCAGATCTTCGGAGAGTGAGGCTCGTGCTCTACGCGGACGGCGCGGCGCGCGGGAACCCCGGTCCGGCCGGCGCCGGCGCCGTGCTCTATGACGAAAAGGGAAAGGTGGTGGCCGAGCTGGCCCGTCCGCTCGGCCGCGCGACGAACAACGTGGCCGAATACAGCGCGTTGATCCTGGGACTCGAGGAAGCTCGACGGCGGGGCGCAACGGCGATCGACGTGCGGATGGATTCCCTCCTCGTCGTCCAACAGATGCGCGGTCTGTGGCGCATCAAGCACCCCGCCCTCACTCCGCTCGCCCTACGGGCGGGCATGCTGCTCGCGTCCTTTCCGGAGCGCGAGATACGTCACGTTCCGCGCGAGGAGAACGCGGCCGCGGACGAGCTCTCGAATCGCGCGATCGACGAAGGCGAGATCACTGCGTGAGTCAGGACCCGCTGACCGCATTCGTATCGCGCAGTCTTCGCGCGGACGTCGGCGGCGTGCGCAGCGAGCTCGTCGCGAAGAACGCGCTGATGGAGGTCGAGCGCATCCGCTTCAGCCAGGACGGAGTCGAGCGCTCACTTGCGCTGAAACGCGTGCCACCGGATGACTCGCTCGAGGTGCAGCTGCTGCCATTCCTCGCTCGAAAGACAGATCGGGTGCCGCACGTACTGTCGCGCGGCGTCCCGCCGCCTGCGGTACCGGCGTGGCCGTGGATCATGACCGAGGACATTCTCGACACCACAAGCGCATGTCACGAGGATCCCCGCGCGATCGTCTTGACCAAGGTCGCGATCGAGCGCGCGGTCGCGGCGGATGGTCCTGCGCTCAAGGCGCTGGGCGTGCAGACGATGACGCCGATCGAACTCGTGGAACGCGCCGTCGAGCGAGCCGCAACGGACCGTCCGATCGACGCTGAGGCGCGCGCAGCCGCGGCCGCTCTGTCGCATCTCCCGCCCGTCATATGTCACGGAGAGCTCGCGTGCACCCACGCTCGTCTCACCCCGCGTGGCGTGATCATCGTCGAGTGGCGACGCGCGTATCTCGGATGCGGACTTCTCGACGTCGTGCAGCTGACCGATGACGTGACTCTATTCAGCGGAGAGGATCCCGGAGAGAAGCTGTTCGGCTACTACGGGGAACTGACGGGGAATACGGTCACCAAAGATATGGTTCGAGCAAGCCGCCTCGTAAACCAGGTAACGCGAACCGGGAACACGGAACAAAACCCGCGCGAAGCGCGGTAAAATGAGCTGCCGAGCAGGCCGGACGGTCGCGTCGGCGAAAGCCGCCGAGGAAAGTCCGGACTCCAGAGGGCAAGGTAAGGGGTAACGCCCCTCCGCCGCGAGGCGAGGCCAGCGCAACAGTGACGAACCCGCGCAAGCGGGGTGAAACGGGCAAGCGCTACCTGGAGCAAGGCCGCGTAAGGGGACCATGGCGTGGCCCGCGCCGTCCCCGGGTAGGCCGCTAGAGGCGGAGGGTAACCTTCGTTCGAGAGGGATGACCGTCCTCGACAGAATCCGTGCTTACAGGCCTGCTCGGCCTCGCTGCCGGAAGCGGATGGCAAGTCGTCATCCGAAAGCTAGGAGCGGCCGTATTACGGTTTGGACCCACAAGGAGGATCGAATATGCGCGCTTTCGCTGGCATAGCCGTCGCCGCGATCGTCATCGCCGCCTGCGGCGGAACGGCCGCTGTGTCGACCCCGACCCCGACCGCCTCGCCGACTGCGAGTCCGACACCGAGCCCGGCGCCGACCGTGGCCAACGTCTTCAAGGCTGAGCTGAAGTCGGCGAACGAAAACCCGCCGATCACGGACGCCGAGGCGAGCTGCGCCGGTACCGCGACCGTCACGTTGAACCCCACGTCTGTCAAGTTCGACGTAACGATCACCGGTTGCCCAGCGACGACCGCGATAAACATCGGTCACATCCACACGGGCGCCGCGGGCGTCAACGGTGGCGTGATCATCAGCACCGGTCTCGCGGCCGGCGACCTCACTCTCACCGGCGGCGGCGTGACGTTCTCGAGGACCGCCCTCCCCGCTGGGCCACCCGCCTGGGATGCCGCACTCATCACTGCGATCATGGCGAACCCGGCCGGCTATTACGTGAACTTCCACTCGACCGCGCACGGCGGCGGAGTGATTCGAGGACAGCTCACCAAGGCGTAAGCGACTTCCCTCACCGCAGCAGAAGGACGCCCCATACGGAACGGGGCGTCCTTCGTTCTCTAGACGGACGGGCAGTCGAACGGACGACAGTGGCACGATGCTTGCGTGTCTCCTTCCGGAAGACCATCGGAAGGAGGTAGTTGCAGATGCTCTGGACGATCATCGTCATCCTGCTCATCCTCTGGCTGCTTGGCGGGTTCGTGCTGAATCTGGGTGCCCTCGTCCACCTGCTCCTCGTGATCGCGCTCATCGTGCTGCTCGTGCAGCTCATTACAGGTCGCAGAGTCGCGCTTTAACAATCTTCGGCTTCGCCGAGAGACACGGTCACGGCTGATGGGTTCGCTCCTCACGGCGAAGCCGCTCGTCGCTCATTTAGCCCTGACGCGCACGCTCGTCGCTCATTTAGCCCTGACGCGCACGCTCGTCGCTCGTGACCTTCGTCATTGACGCGACGAGCGTGCGCTTGGTATCGTCCCTTCGCCATGCCGACGGCGTGGACTTCACGGAAGGAAGTGGCGCAGTGCTGAGCTTCATGCCGAATCGCACCGGCTCCGGCGCGCTCGCCGGTCGTCGGCGCAGCCTGCCCACTTACCGGATGGCCTAGACCCCAGCTTTTCGCGAGGCCGCTCGGACCGTGGGCAGAGGCCCACGGTCTTTTGTTTTGTTTGAAGTAGGTGAAGGAATGGCCATCCAAGTTCGCGAAGGGAAACGAACCGAAAAGAAAACAGCGGCCCTCTCAGCGAGCCAGGTCCGCAAGACATTCCGTCCCGCGCGGGTCGCTCCCGGTGGCGGCACGACGGTGCGGGCGGTCGACGACGTCAGCCTGTCGGTCTGGCGCGGTGAGATTTACGGGCTGCTCGGCGCGAACGGCTCCGGGAAGTCCACGCTCATCCGACTCTTCTCGACGCTGCTCACGCCCGACGCTGGCGACGTGCGGATCTTCGGCCTGGACATCGATCGGGACGAGCTCGCCGTGAAGCGTCTGATCAACCGCGTGTCGGTGGAGGCTTCGTTCTTCAAGAAGCTTTCGGCGATGGAGAACCTTGTGTACGCGGGCCGTCTGTACGGCGTCTCGCCGGACGATTCACGTCCGAAGATCATCTCCATCCTCCACCGGCTCGGCATCCAGGACGCTCGCATGACTGAGCCCCTCGAGAAGCTCTCGCGCGGCATGCAGCAGAAGGTCGCGATCGCTCGCGCGTTCCTGTCCACGCCGATGCTGCTGCTTCTCGACGAGCCGACGACTGGCCTCGACATTCGGAGCAAGCGGGAGGTGCAGACGTTCGTCCGCGATCTTCGCGACGAGCACGACGCGACCATCCTGCTGACGACGCACGACCTCGATGAAGCCGCGAGGCTCGCGGACCGCATCGGCGTCCTGCACCAGGGTCGTCTCGTCGCCGAAGGCACTCCGGAGGAGCTCGCGGCGCGCCACGGAGGCGGAACGCTCGAGGACGTCTTCATGACGCTCACGGGACGTCGTCTCGATGAAGGTGACGAGATCGGGGGAACCGGCAGGTGACACTTGTCGCCGGTTCTCCCGCTCGACTGGACTGGTCCGGCCGCAAGGCCGAGACCTGGAGCTGGCTGCCTCCGGACGAGATCGAGGCTGAAACGCTGCAGCAGATCCGCGACATCGGCTCGCTCGATGTCGGCGTGCGGGTGGCGGTCATGCCCGACGCGCACAAGGGGTACGGCATGCCGATCGGCTGCATGCTCGCGACCGATGGGGCCGTCGTGCCCTACGCGGTCGGCGTCGACATCGGCTGCGGGATGATCGCGGCGAAGACGACGGTCGACGTCGCGCGGATCACGCCGGAGCGCGTGCGCGACGCGCTCGCCGGCATCTACGAGCGCGTCCCCGTAGGCCAACCCACCCGCCGCGATCAGAAGCAAGGGAGCTTCGAGACGCGCCAGGACAGCATCGCACTCCGCGAGTGGTGGAACGATGGCGGACAGGACGATCCTGTCCTGCGCGCGACGCGCGAACGCGCGGACCGGCAGGTCGGCACGCTCGGTGGCGGCAACCACTTCGTCGAGCTTCAAGCCGACGCCGACGGTGCCCTGTGGCTCATGCTCCACACCGGCTCGCGCTCGTTCGGCAAGGCTGTGTGCGACCGCTGGCACGCGGAGGCGCTGGCGCGCTGCACAAACGAAGGGGTCGCGCTGCCGAACCGAGAGCTCGCCTATCTGGACGTCCGAAGTGAAGCCGGCACGTCCTACCTGCGCGACATGCGCTACGCGATGCGGTACGCGGAAGAGTCCCGCGCGCGGATCTACGAAAGGAGCATCGAGGCGCTCCGTGGGACGTTCGGCGCCCTCGACGCGACGGGAATGGTCGAGACGCATCACAACTTCGCAGCGGCCGAGTCCCACGACGGACGCGACCTCATCGTGCATCGAAAGGGAGCGGTCCGTACAACGGACACGACCGGCGCGGGCGTCCTCCTGACGATCCCGGGTTCGATGCAGACCGGCAGCTACATCGGTCGCGGCAAGTCGAGCGCGCTCGCTCTGGATACCTGCTCGCACGGGGCCGGGCGAAAGCTCGGCCGCAACGCGGTGCGCAAGGCGAATGTCGGGATCGATATCCAGGCCGAGATGCTGGCGCAGGGGATTTGTCTGGTCTGCCCGGAGGGTGCGGACACCCTCGACGAATCGGGACGGGCTTACAAGGACATCGAGGACGTGATGACGCGGCAGCGGGATCTCGTCGATCCTGTCGTGAAGCTTCGGCCGCTCGGCGTGGTGAAGGGATGATCGCGGACGTCGGCGCCCAGGTCGGGCTCGCGTACGCGTTCGTCGAGCGCGAAATCGCGCTGTCGAAGCGGTACTGGGCGTGGGAGCTCGTGTGGCTCGTCTACGGAGTCGTCACGAGCCTCTCCGTCGCGTACATCGGACTCGCGGCGCCCGCGATCACCGGCGGCGCGTCCGATCCCGCTCTGGTGTCGCGTTTCGTCCTCTACCTGTTGGTCGGAACCATCACCTGGCGCTTTCTGGGTCTGATCTTCGAGCAGATGGGCGAGACCATCGCGTGGGAACGCTGGGAAGGAACGATCGAGTCGACGTTCATGGCGCCCGTGCCGCGTCTGACGCACCTGCTCGGCATGTGTGGAGCGACGCTCGTCCGCGCTCTCGGATTCAGCGTCGCGATCCTCGCGGCGGTCGCGCTCTTCGTGCCGGTCGATCTGTCGCATGCGAACGTCGCGTCAGCGCTCGTGCTGCTCGCGACGGGTGCGGTGGCCTTCATCGGGCTCGCGATCGGCTCCTCAGTGTTCCCGCTTCTGTGGACCGAGAAGGGACTGCAGATGGCGTACATCGTCCAGGCCGTCGTGCTCCTGGTCTCCGGCGTCTACTACCCGACGACGGTGCTGCCGGGATGGATGCAGGCGCTGTCCGTGATCTCACCGGCCACGTACGTCATCCAGGGGATGCGCGATGCGCTGCTCGACGGCGCGGATTTCGCACGGATCTGGCCCAACCTCTGGCCGGCGCTCCTCGTCGGCGCGGTCTCGATCCCGGTAGGTCTGCGCTTGTTCCTGTGGGCTGAGCGATACGCGAAGCGGACCGGCCGACTGAAGCGGAGCGGTTGATGAGGCACGCGCCCACGATGAACGATCTCAACTTCGCGCCCGCGAAAGCCGGCGATGCCGCGTTCGCCGCGGACGTCGACACGGCGGTGCGGCCCTCCGCCCCGCGCGATCCGGTCACCTATGAGTACTGGTGGTCGCAGCGCGATGAGAACTGGACGTTCGCGCGATTCGTCGTGAGCCGTGCAGGAGCTCGCGTAGGCTACGCGACGGCCGAGCATCCGCGTTGGGAAGTGCAGCCGGACCGGTATGGAACCGTGGGCGGCAATCTTCTTCCCACGGAGCGGACGGGCGCGAGGCTTGACGCCATCTACGCGGCCATGGAAGAGCGCGTCGTCGGAGACGGAGCGAAGATCCTCGCGGCGTGGGCCAACGAGGACGATCCAATGCGGATCGCGACGCTCATCGCGCGGGGCTACAAGGAGGACCGCCGCGCGCGCCGATGGGAGCTTGACCTGGTCGGGAACCGCGAGAAGCTGCTTGCCATGACCGACGAGTCGCGCGCGCGCATGGGGAAGGAGGGCGTGCGCATCCTCACGCTGGCAGGGGATGACGACCCCCGGGTGATCGAGAGGATCTGGCGATTGTCGGAAGAGGCCGGCGATGATGTCCCGACGACGGAGCCGCGCGTCCCCGAGGAGATGGCGGCGTACACCCGGTGGGTGAACGCGCCGGAAATCCATCGTGACCGCTTCTGGATCGCGCGCCTCGGCGACAACGTCGTCGGGGTGTCGGTCCTCGGCTATCCGCCTGTGCGCGGGGTGGTCAACACCGAGTGGACCGCGACGGCGCGATCGGTGCGGGGACGAGGCGTCGCGCGGGCCCTCAAGTGCGAGACTGTGACGCAGGCGAT
>Ga0207684_10003879_pt1 | contig 14358 bp, 16 predicted proteins | sample KBSK5501metaG_FD_184342 | JGI IMG/M metagenome (GOLD analysis project Ga0207684, IMG submission 184342) | Corn, switchgrass and miscanthus rhizosphere microbial communities from Kellogg Biological Station, Michigan, USA - KBS K5-50-1 metaG... | ecosystem: Host-associated > Plants > Roots >...
CGAGCGGCCGACCGATCGTCATCGATGGGCTCTGGGGCCTCAGCTTCGGCAACGGGAACGCCGCCCAGACAGACCAGCTCCTCTTCTCCGCCGGACCGGATGGCGAGTCTCATGGCCTGCTCGGGAAGATCGTTGTAGCAAGCTGACAGCATCACGACCGCTAGTGGCCTGTGGGGTGTCGATGACGACACCCCACAGGCCGCCGTTACACCCCTGCCGGCCGGGAATCAGCTATGGGCCAAGATGACCAAGCACTAAGCAGCTCGTGCCCGGGACGCCCGAAGCTACGGCGAGATGCAACGTAACCCCGAGTAGGAAAGCCTGGCTGCAGCACTCCCGTGTGGCGCCGGCCCGGCCGGCCGCCGCACCGGCCAGGAGCCGCCGGTTTCAGGACCGGCGACAGCTGGCTGGCAGAGTCATGCCATGGTCATCGCAGGCGACACGGTCGGCAGGGCCCTGCTGCGCCGGGGTTTCGCCCTGGAGTACGCCACGCTGGGCTGGAACGTTGCCAGGCATCGTGGTGCTGGCCATCGCGGCCACCTCAGCCCGGTCGGTGGCGCTGTCCGGCTTGGCCTGGACTCGGCGATCGAGATCGGCGCGTCGGTGGTGGTGATCTGGGAGCTGTCCGGCACGGGTCTGCGGCGTCAGCGGCGGGCGCTGCCGCTGATCGGGTCCGTCGTTACCGGTACCCCGCTACCCCGCCGGGTCCAGTCGTCCTGACCGCATGACGGCAGTCTCCCGGTCCTCCGTGTGGCCGAGCCGCAATGCGCACAGGCTGCCCTGTGAGCCGCTCGTGCCGTCCAGGCGCGAGCCGCCGGGGCCGCGGGCGCCCGGCTGGTGATCACTGATCCGGCAGACTGATGGTCAGGCAGCACCGGATCTTGGAGCGGCGATGCGGAGACGGCGGTGACGGCAGGTCACCTCGGTTTCGTCCTGCTGGCGGCGGCGGGCGTGGTGATCGCCGCGATCGTCGCAGCCCGGGTGGCGCATGCTGCCGGGCTCCCGGCGCTGCTGGTTTTCCTCGGTCTTGGGGTGGCGCTGGGTGAGGCCGGGCTGGGTGTGCGGTTTGACAATGCCGGGCTGGCGGAGGTTCTGGGATTCTGCGCGCTGGTGCTGATCCTGGCCGAGGGCGGCCTGACTACGAGCTGGCCGCATGCGCGGGCTGCGGGCCCGGCCGCGCTGCTGCTGGCCACTGTGGGGGTGGCGGTCAGTGTCCTGGTCGTCGCGGCCGTGACCCGCTGGCTGCTGGGTTTCACCTGGCGGGATTCGCTGCTGCTGGGCGCGATCCTGGCGCCCACCGACGCGGCGGCGGTGTTCTCGGTGCTGCGCAGATTGCCGCTGCCGCCGAAGCTGGCCGGGATGCTCGAAGGGGAATCCGGGCTGAACGACCCGCCGGCCGTGCTCGCGGTGACGTTGCTCAGCCAGGCCGGCCCGCACCCGCCCTATCCTGCCCTGCTCGCCGCCGAGGTGGTCTGGCAGCTGGCCGGGGGCGTCGCGATCGGGCTCGCGGCCGGAATGGTCGGCGCGCTGGCGTTGCGCCGGGTCGCGCTGCCCGCCTCGGGCCTGTACCCGATCGCGGTACTCGCGGTGATCGTGGCCAGCTACGGGGCTGCGTCGCAGGCCCGGGCGAGCGGCTTCCTCGCTGTCTACGTGTCGGCGGTGGTGCTTGGCAACGCGAGGCTGCCGCACGGCCCGGCCACCCGCGGCTTCGCGGAGGGAATCGGCTGGCTCGCCCAGATCGGGCTGTTCGTCATGCTCGGCCTGCTCGCCTCTCCGGCACGGCTGCCCGCCCAGGTCCTGCCCGCCATCGCTATCGGGCTCGTGCTGGTGTTCCTGGCCCGGCCCGCCGCGGTGCTCGCCGCCACGCTGCCGCTGCGGCTGCCGTGGCGGCAGCAGGCGTTCTTGTCCTGGGCCGGGCTGCGCGGGGCGGTGCCGATCGTGCTGGCCACCATCCCGGTCAGCGCCCGCGTGCCGGGCTCGGCCCGCCTGTTCGACCTTGTCTTCATCGTCGTCGGAGTGTTCACGCTGGCGCAGGGTCCCACCCTGCCGTGGGCGGCCCGGCGGCTCGGCGTGATCACGCCAGCAGAGCCCATCGAGATCATCGTGGAGGCCGCGCCGCTGGAAGAACTCCGCGCCGACCTGCTCCAGGCGCAGATCCCCGCCGGGTCCAAGCTGCATGGCGTGGAGATCTTCGAGCTCCGGCTCCCCGCCGAGGCGAACCTGGCCCTGATTGTCCGCGGCGGCCGCAGCTTCGTCCCAGCGCCCACCACCGTCCTGCAGGCCGGCGACCGGCTGCTCATCGTCACCCCCGCGGCGGTCCGGCAGCAGACCGAGCGCAGGCTGCGCGCGGTCAGCCGCGCCGGCAAGCTCGCCGGCTGGTTCGGCGAGCACGGCCTTTAAACCGGCCCGCTGTGGGACGCGCAGCTGGGCCTGTGGACCCCCAAGGCGATCAGCGAAGACTGAACACCCGCCAGATCGACGAGAACGCCGCGTTCAACCTGGCCGCCACCCAGCCCGACCTGGTCACCGGCGTCGACCCGGCCACCGGCAAGCCCGCCCCCTACGGCCCGGTCGGCGTCGACATCAACCGCGCGGTCATCGGCTGCACCGCCAGCGCCCCCACCGCCAACCTCGCGCCACCCGCCCCCAACTCACAGTTCCCCCGACGCTAACGGCGGGGCGGTCCCGCAGACCGCTGTCATACTCACCGTGACCAGGCACTACAGTTCCATGTTGCTGAACTTCGCCGCGCATTCGCCAGATTATGCCAACGCGACAGAAAATGCCGTTCTGCGCGCCTCCAACGGACCGGACCGAAGGGATTGTTTCAATACAGAACGGCGGCACTGCGCGCCCTGCTTATGTCGAGCGTCGATGACGCAGCGTGAGCCGAAGCGGTGAGCGTCACGATTCCCTCCCTGCCGACTCTGCACGCCGATGATCGCACCTTGCGAGACCGTGCTTCGCGCGCAAAACTCCCGGTTCTGTATCGCGCTCAACTTCTGACGTACCTCATCGCAGCGGCGCCCGGACCTGCTCGGGGCGGTGGCCGCGTTCAGCTTCGGCGCCGTCCCGCGGCAGATCAGCGGCGCGTCCCGTCCGGCCAGAGTCCGGCACTACCTGCGGCTGGCACGCTCGAGCCGGGCTTCCGGCGGTCCACCCGGCAGTGGGCGGAGCGGCCTGCGAAGGGCCGGGCTCCCGTGCCGTCACGAGGAATGGACCGGCGGCCACGACCAGGTGTGGTGGCAGCAGCTCCCGGTCGCACTGGGCTGGCTGCTACGGCCTACGGTGCGATGATCATGGCCCCGATGGCCAGGATCGTCCCGAGGATTGTGAACACGACGAACAGGACCACGGCCACCGGGCTCCGGCTGAGCAGGACGGCCATCATGCCCACGTTCACCACCCCGGCCATGCACGCGCCCCCCGTGACGGCGGTGTTAAAGGGGATCCGGCGCCGCGCCCGGACGGGCGGGCGGCGCGGCAGCGCTCCGATCAGCTCGGCCGGGATGTCGGCGGTGACCGCTGCCAGCTCCCCGTAGGTGCGTGACGCGACGGCCTGGCCGATCCGCGCGTCGAATTCGTCCCTGTCCAGCCGGCCCTGCACGAACGCGGCCTTGAGCAGGTCAATCACCCGCTCGCGGTCGGCACGCGAGGCCCGCAGGCCCGCCGCCGCCTGGGCTCCCGGTTCTGGTCTCACCGGCGCCTCCCACCTGTATTCACAGCGTAATCCGGTGAGCGTCCGGCGGCCATGCTCCGAGGCAAGGGTCGTACCCATGAGGATCATGCTGGATCGGCTGGCCACTCCCGGCGCCGCTGCGAGCGGGGCGCGGGTCCTATCATGAGCGGCTTGGATTCACTCCGGCCGAGGCCGCAGCGCCCCGCCCCGAAGGCGGCTCTCGCCAGGTCTACCGAAAGACAATCGCCTATACGCATGCGAGGTAGAAGACTCAATACGACGGAGAATTCGCTCGGGACGCGCCTAAATTACTTAGCGTTACCGACGTCAGGTGACCTTGACTTATAGCGAGCCCGCAGATCGCCGATTCGGCGCGGCGGGGAATCCCTCGATTGGGCTCGGTGTTTTCCGCGCAGATCAGGCTGATCTGGCGTGCGGCGCGCCTGGACCGTGGCGGGTCAAGCCTGGCGGCGCGGCTTGACAGCCGAGGGCCTGCAGCATCTGATACCTTGCCCGCGCTGCCCCGGCCGACCCAGCGCCGCCGGCCTGGCGGCCACCGGCCTGCTATGGCGTCAGCATGGCCTGAGGGCTGCAGACCCGATGACCCGTAGTCCTCACCCGCCGAACCATGGCTTCCATGCCGCCGCCGGCGGTCAAGGTGCCCTCGGCAACGCGGCGATCCATTTGCCAGACATGGCCAGGCGCCTATTCCGGGCTGCTGCTGGACCTACAGGGTCGAGTGGCCGCGCGTGGCGGGATTCGAGATGCCGCGCCGTACGGGACCCGCTCAAGTCCGGAATCCAGTCCGTCTTCAGGGCGGGCGGATGCTCTCGGCGAACGCCTGCGCTTACGGCGGGATCGATGAGTTTGCTTTTGTGAAAACCCGCCGGGCGAGGGTCATCGAAGAACTGTAGAAGCTGCAGCGTGAGCGGGCAGCATCGGCCTCGTTCGGCCCCTCCTCCTGACCCGCCCTGCCACGGCCTTCATCTCGTCTCCGTCCTCCTGCCCGTGCCCGCCATCTTCGTGATCGTTGACTCGGCAACAACAGCGTGACGGAGGCATGGCATGATGCCTTAGTAGTACTGAGGCGGGGGCGGGATCGGGCGGCCCGCGCGGAGGGCATCGATGACGGCCTTCGCGTCGGCCAGGCGGTATTCCTCGCCGTAGACGGCCCCTGGGCGGCGGGGCGCCTCCATCACCGCGCAGCTAGCGGTGCCGCCAACGTCGGCCGGCACGAAGCCGGCGTCCTCGATCAGTCCTCCGACGACCTCTTTGGCGGCAGCGTCATCACCGCACAGCCATTGCACTACCCGCTCGTCCCGGCCGCGTCCTGCCGCCTCCGCCTGGAAGGCGGAAGTCAGCGTGTTGAACGACTTGGCATAGCGCGCTCCAGGCATACGCGCGGCGTTGAATTGCGCGGCGGTCTGGCCCTCGGGCGACAGCGGCCCGCCGAACTGGTTGGTGGTGTCGATCACGATCTTGCCGTCCAGCGGCCCGGCCTGTTCCAGCGCCAGCGGCAGCACGCTCCACGGCACCGAGATCACGACGACCTCGCCGAAAGCCACCGCATCGGGCGGGCTGCCCGTACTGGCGGACGATCCGATCTGGGCGGCTAGCTCGTCCAGCGCCGCCCGGTCGCGGCTGAACGACAGCAGTACCTGGTGCCCGGCCCCGGCAAGCTGCCGGGCCAGCCCGCCGCCGATGCGGCCGGCGCCGATGATCCCGATCTTCACTCTGGCTACCTCCTGGGTCTTCCCTACGGTGCTGACTGCACCGGGGCGGCGACCGATGCGATCGTCGGGGCCGGGTCCGGTGTGGCCTCGGCGTAGGGCATCCGCCAGGCCACTAGTTCCTGGTGAGGCATGTGGAAGGAGTTGTCGCCGATGACATGCTCGGTGATCCGCCCGCCGGCAAGACGCACGACGTGCGTCTCGGTCATCACCCCTGTCTCACCGGTCGGCGGGTTTCCGTAGAACGACGCGGTGTTGTGATAATGCAGCCGGATCCGCCAGCACGCCCGCGTTCCGTCAGCCGAGTAGAACTCGTCGTGCAACGCGACCCGCAGTCCCGGGTTGGCGGTGTGGAACTCCATCGCGAACGCGGTGACCGCCGCGCGCCCGCGAGCCGGCCAGGCCAGCGGCGTGTACAACACGACATCGTCGGCGTAGATATCATTCAGCGCGCTGGTGTCCCGGCGCCCGAACGCGTCCGCGAACCGCCGCGCTAGCGAGGCTTCCGGGCCTGCGGCCGGGGCGTCGCCAGGAGCGGCGGAACACAGCTCCGCCGCCGGGTCGCTGACCTCACGCGGGAAGCTCATCCGCCAGTCTGCCAGGAAGAGCCGGGGCAGCTGGAAACCGGAGACGCCGGAGATCTGCTCGGCCACCTGGCCACCCTGGAACCGGAACGAATGCGTCTCGGGCATGTCCCCGGACCGGCCGGTGGGGGCATGACCGCGGAACGAACCGGAGTTCTGCCAGTTCAAGTGCAACCGGATGCAGCTCCGGCGGCCATCTGCCGACCCGCACTCGTCGTGCAGCGTGACCCGCAGCCCGGGGAAGGCGCGGTGCAGCTCGCTGAAGTAGTCCCAGATGACATCCCGGCCTCGCAGCGGACCGGTCAGCGGCGTGCACAGCACCGCGTCCGCTGAGTAGAACTCATCCAGCCTCGTCCGGTCACGCTTGCCGAACGACGCCAGGAAACCCTCGCCTGCCCGGGGACCGCCCACTGCGCACGTCCTCTCACTGCCGTGGCGAACTACGATGCTTGATCCACAATGCTTTGATTCAAGCATTTATGCAAGGCGATTCTGAAACTACACTGCCCGCATGAGCACATCGGACTCCGGCCCCCGTCCCGGCACTACGGAGCAGGAATCCGTGCAGGATTCGGTCACCCGGCTCCTGGCCGACTGGGCGCGTGAGCGGCCGGACCTGGATTTTTCGCCGGTTGGCGTGATCAACCGGCTGGCGCGGGTGCGGGCGCACATCGACTCCGCCCTGCTGCAGGTATTCCGCGACTTCGGCCTGACCGCGGCCGACTTCCGGGTGATTGTCACGCTGCGTCGCGTCGGCCCGCCGTATGAGCTGCCGCAGGCGCGGCTGATGACACAGCTCGCACTGACGTCCGGCACGATCAGCCTGCGCGTGGACCGGCTCGCCAAGCGCGACATCGTCACCCGCGAGGCAGACCCCGACGATAAGCGCGGGCAGCGAGTCCGTCTCACCGCCGAGGGACTGCGGCTGTTCGACAAGGTTGCCCCGCTCCACCTGGCCAACGAGGAACGGCTGCTGTCGAGCCTTACCCACGACGAGCGGGCCACGCTGGCCCGGTTGCTCAGCAAGCTCCTCATCTCCTTCGAATCCGGGACAGTCCAGGCGGGCCTGCCACTGGGAATGCGGCTGGAACCGGCGCACCTCGCCCGGTACCGGCGCACCGCAGCCGGCCTGTCCGACACACCCGGCCTGCTCGTCGCCGAGACCATCGAGGGAACACCCGCCGCATCAGCCGGACTCGCCCGCGGCGACCTCATCGTCGCGGTCGGCGGCATCGAATGCCGCAGCGAGGACGTGCTAGCACAGGCAATCGACCGGGTGGGCCCAGGCGGGCGCCTGCGGCTGTCCGTACTCCGCGGCAATAACCACCACCAGGTCACCGTGACCGCACCAGCGCGACGGCAGTCATGATGCCATTACCAGCGGGAACTAGCCGCTCATGGAGAACGCCTGCGCAGTCGCCAAGACCACCACGATCCGGATACTGGCCACGCTGCTCCAGCCGGACGCCGGCCCGGCCCGGGTGCTGGGGCGATGTCGCCGGCCAGGTCCGCGCGGTCCGCGCCCGGGCGAGCCTGACCGGCCAGTTCGCCTCGGTCGACGAGGACCCGACCGGCGCGGAGAACCTCGTCATGATCGCCCGCCTGCTCGGTCATCCGCGGTGGCGCGCCAAGACGCGGGCCGGCGAGCTGCGCGAGGCGTTCGGCCTGGCCGAGGCGGCCGGCCGGTCAAGACGTACTCGGGCGGTATGCGCCGGCGGCTGGCCATCGCGGCGGCGCTGCCCCATGCCGACCTGCTGCAGACCCTGGCGCTGCGGCTGGCCCCGCATCCGGCCGACGCGGCCGACATCGTGCAAGACACCTATCTGCGCGCCTTCGCCGCCTGGCAGCAGCGCCGACCCGATGACGTCGGGGCATGGCTCGCCACGATCTGCCTCAACGCCGGGCGTGATGAGCGGCACCGCCACGCCCGCCGCAACGCCGCCCTGTGGGACGGCCCGGTGCCCGACCTGCCCGGCCGCGCCGACACCGCCGACGCCGCGCTGGAACGGCTGGGCACCGCCCCGCATCAAGGCGGCGCTGTGGACCCTGCCCGCCAGCCAGCGGATCGCGATCACCCTGATGGGCCTGCGCGGGTTCACCGCCACCCAGGTCGCCGCCATCACCGGCGCCCCGCGCGGGACCGTCCCGGCCCGCGTGCACCGCGGCCGCAAGACGCTCGCCCTCAGCCTGGCCGGCCAGCGCCAGCCCGCCAGGCCACCCGGAGTGCCGCGATGAGCCACGACCCCGGTCAGCTCGCCGCGGCCTACCTGACCACCATGCGGCCGCGGGCACGCCGCCGCTTCGAAGCCCACCTGCTCGCCTGCGAGCCCTGCTGGCAGGAGATCTGCCTGGCCCGCCGCAGCCGCCAGCTCGCCGAGACTGCCCGCGACCTCGCCCCGCCCGGGCTTCGCGACGACATCCGCGCCGCGGTCACCACCGCCGCTACGCTGGCAGCCTCCCCGCCAGCATCCCCACGGGCCGGTCCTGGCCACGGCCCTCATGGCGGCGGCGGTGCTCGCCGGCACCATCATCCTGGTCCGGCCACGACCCCGCACCCCGGCCCGGCGCCCGGCGCCGCGCCGCCCGCGGTGATCGCCGCGGCCGTCGCCAGCTACCGCGCCGCCCGGCTGCCCGGAACCGCCGTCCCCGCCGAGCCGGCCCCAACGCTCCCCCTGACACTGGGCCTGGCGGGCGCCGCCCGCGGCCAGCTGGGCGGCGTCGCGGTCACCATGTTCGCCTACCGCGCCCCCTCAGGAGAACGGCTGACCATCCTGGTCGCCAGCCGGCCATTCCCCGAACCGGGCCACGCCCGGGAACTCGGCGGGGCCGAGGGCGCCTGGACGATGCAATCTAGCGGGATCACCAACATCTGCGCCCAGCACACCCACGCCATGCTCCTGCTCGGCTCAGACCCAGTCCTAATACGCCGGGCAGGCACCCTCCTCAACGCCATCTAGCCAGCCCGCCCCACCGCGATCACCCTCCAGAGCTCGGGAACCACGTCCAGACCGGACGGCGTCCATCCTGATCAGCCTCGGCCTGACGCCGTGCAGAACATCCTGTTCTGCACACCCTCCCTCAGCAGACCCGACAGTCACCTGGTCGTACAGATCGGCGGTTCGCGTTCAAACTGAGGTCGCTGGGCGTGATTACCTTCCCGGCGTCGATCCGGGCTTGTTCCCCGGGCGGCAGCTGCCGCCCGGAGGGATGCTCGGCGGCCCGTCAGCTAGCAGCTTTGGACCCTCTGTGTATACAGAAACGCTCCTGGGTGGCCGCCAGCAGCTGTCGTCGTGTTTCTGCGAAGTGCTGGTCTGACGGCGAGGCGGGACGCCCGCCAGCGTGCCCAGCGCAGCCAGGAACGTCACCATCCCTGCACGCGAAACCTTCATCTGCCGTCCTCCCCGCGACACGGCACCCGCCAGGGGCAGATGCTCCCTGCCACTGGCACGTGCCGTGCCATCGTCCGGTTCGGGCGCGAAGGAAACAGCCCGGACGACGGGAGAACCACGATCCGGCGAACACCTATCCAAGGATTCCCGGCGCAGCGAACCACCTCTGGGGGTCGTGCGGGGATGGATGCGGCACTGTCTGGCAGATGGCCGGTCCTGGGACGGCATGAGCGGGCGGCCGAATGACTGGGGATCTGGGCAGATCGGCACCGACCCCCGGGTGATCGCCGACGAGGTGTGGGCCAAGCTGCTGCGCGCCGGGCTGAACATCGAAGCCGCCGACCTGCCCGGCACATCCGCAGGCAGCTACTACCCAGTCCAGCTCATCCGGGCGCTCACCTTGACCTGGCTGTTTCCGGGCTCCGCAGCGACGAGATCTCCCGGCTGCGGACTGGGTGCATCCGCTGGCAGCGACGGCCAGCCCATTCCCGGTGATGCCCGCGACGTCCTGGCCGGTGACGCCGTCTGCCTGCTCGACGTACCCGTCCATAAGACAGGCACCACGTTCACCAAGCCCGTCGACCCGATCGTCGGCCAGGCTTAAGCGAGAGATGCCCGCTCGTTGACTTCGAGCGACGTCCAGCGGTCCCTGGTCTCGTCGTCGGCGGGGAAGAATGCCTCGACTCGCAATTCCTGCGCGGTGACATCGATCGGCGCGCCGATTGTCGAGACCACCGAGAAGAACCGAAGGCTGGTGCCGGCCATGTCAAAGTGCAGGTCAACGATCGGCGCGGAGCCGGGAGACAGGTCGGGTTCGGTCAGGAGCCTGGCGACGTCGGGCCGGCCGCGAAGGTCCCGGACAAGCTCGGCCGTCTCCCGGTCGAGCACGCCGCCGATCGCCTCCCGATGCGCCCGGTCAAGAAGCGCTGGCACCACCGCGGCCCAGTTACGCAGCTTGTCGCGCATCGGGCCGGGTTCAATGACCAGCCGCAGCACGTTCGCTGGCGCCGGGACCGGGTGCGGCGCGAACAGGCGGCCGAACAGCCGCTGTGCGCCGGTGTTGGCGCGCTGCACCTGCCAGCCGCGGTCGAGCACCACGGCCGGGAACGGCTCATGCTGGCCGAGCATCGACGTGAGCGCCTGCTCTACCCGCTTGAGCAGCGGGCTGCTGAGCGGCGCGGTGGAGTACAACGGCGCATAGCCCGCAGCGAGCAGCAGTTCGTTGCGCTCTCGCAGCGGCACGTCGAGAGCGCGCGCGAGCCGGACCACCATCTGCCGGCTTGGCTGCGCCCGTCCCGTCTCCACGAAACTCACGTAGCGCGGCGTCGTCTCGGCGTCGCAGGCGAGGTCCAGCTGGGACTTGGCCCGGACCGAGCGCCAGTACCGGAGCAGATGGCCGAACCCGGCCGGCGCGGGGGCGGTGACAGACACAGTTGTGAGCCTACGGCCGCTCGTGCACCTGGGCGCTTCCCTGCCAGGGAATCGCCGCCAGGCCGGCGGGGCAGCACAGTGGTTCCGACGCGATTCACCGCACATGCGACAAGGAGCTACATCGTGCAACTCGCCATCTTGACGACCGGCGACGCCCCGGCCGGGAGCCGGGCTGTGCTCGACGGCATCGCGGCCGATCTCGGCCTGGTGCCCAACCTGGCGGCGGCCACCGCCGCATCGCCCGCCCTGCTCGCCGGCTTCGACGGGCTGCGCCGCGCGGTCGCGTCGGCCAAGCTCGACCCGGTTCTTCGCGAGATCGCCGGTGTTGCCGTCGGCGTCGCCGTCGACAACCGCTACGGCGTCGCCTTTCATTCCACGATGCTCGGCAAGCTGGGCCTGCCCGAGGAGCAGGTCAAGCTGCTGCGCGAGGGCGCCGCGCCGGCCGACGGGACCGCCGCCGCCGTCGCGGCGCTGGCCCGCGAGATAGCACTGAACCGGGGCAAGGTCAGCGACTCGGCGCTTGCCGCCGCGGCGCGGGCCGGGCTGTCCACCGAGGCGGTTCTCGATGTCTTGCTGGAGTGCGCTTTCGCCACCCTGGTCGGCCTCATCGACAACCTCGCCGGACACGTCGAACTCGACGCCTTCCTCGCACCGCAAGCCTGGTAACCGACAGGCCCAGCGCAGCGGCCGCGGGGACCCGCGGCCGCTGCGTGCGCGTGACGGCTGGACAAAGCAGCCCGAGCAAGTTGGCAGCCACGCAAATAGCGGCGGCTATTTGCGCGCTAGCCGCGGACCAGCCTCAGTCGCTAAGCGTGCCGGGGCACCCCAGCAGCCAGGTTCCCTGCCGACTATGCGCCGGGCGCAGGTGGCTGACGCGAGTTGCCGGCAGCGCTCAGGACATCCTGTTCTGAGCGGCCTGCTCGAAGTGTGTCAGTGCCGTGAGGAGCCGATGTTAGCTATCGACTAATATCCTGCTTTCCATTATATTGGCGGGATGGCGGTCAGGTCCATGACGGGGCAGGGGTTCTTCGTGCTCACCGCGCTGGCGAGCGGCCCGCGGCACGGGTACGGCATCGTGCGCGAGGTGGCCGAGTTGTCGCAGGGCCGGGTCCAGCTGAAGATCGGCAGCCTGTACGGAGTGCTAGAGCGGCTCGCCGCCGACGGGCTGATCGAGCCCGACCGGGAGGAAGCGCGCGACGGCCGGCTCCGCCGCTACTTCCGGCTGACCCGGGACGGGCGGCGGGCGCTGGCTGAGGAGGCCGAGCTGCGTGCCGCCACCGCCCGCGTGGTGCGGACGAGGCTCGGCCTGACCGGTGCGGAGGCAGCCGGATGAGCGGCGGCCTGGACCTGGAGCAGCGGTACCGGCGGGTGCTGCGGCTGCTGCCCGGCTACTACCGGGACACGTGGGAAGACGACATGGTCGCGGCGTTCCTGGACAGCTGGATGACCGGCGACCCGGACGAAGACTCGGTCACCATGGAGTTCGACCGGCCCAGCCGGGCCGAGGTCGCCAGCGTGATCGGCCTGGCCGCCCGGCTGTACCTGGGCGGCGCGGGCGCCCCGCGCCGTTACTTCACCTGGGGGCAGGCCGTGCGGGGCGTGGCGCTCGCCGTGCTGCTGGTCCACGCCGCAGCCGGCCTTGACGGGCTGGTGTCCGTGTTCCTGCACGGGAGCCACCGGATCGTCCCCGCGCCGCCCGCGACCATAGTGACCGCCTCGCCTGGCGGCGTCTGGCCGCCCACCGTGTGGTACGTGGTTGGCTACGTCTGGATCGTGATCTACGTGGCACTGGTCCTGGGGCATTACCGCACGGCCCGGGTTGTCGCGGTGCTGGCCATCGTCCCGGCCCTGGCCTGGCTGCTGCAGGGGCAGCTCACCGGTAGCCTGCAGTCGCCCTTCGGGTCGTGGGCCTTCTGGTTCCTGATCGACCTGGTCCCGATCCTGGCCATGGCCGCGTTCCACCGGGATGCCCCCCCGGCCGCGCGCCGGCCCTGGCTGCTGGCGCTGCCCGCGTACTACCTCCTGGTCTCCGTGCCGGTGCTGGCCGCCGAGCTGACCGGCCACCGCGACTGGGTGCCGGACACGCCCGGGCTGTGCTGCATCCTGGTCGCCGTCCTCTGCCTGGCCCACGTGCCGCGGGCCTGGTCCGGCCGGGCCGGCACTGGCGTGTGGTCGCTGACCCTGGTGCTGCTGGCTGCCGTCGCCGGGGTGTACCGCATCGTCTCGCTCGGCGACTATCTGCGAGACCCTCACCTGATCTATTACCTGCAAGGCCCTCACCTGATCAATGTCGGCCTGGCGGAACTGCTCATCCTGGTCGCCGCCGCCGCGCTGGTCGCCCCGGACGCCGCCCGGGCCCAGACGGCCCTGCCCGCACCGCCGCCGCGCCCGCAGCCGGGATGAAACCCGCGATGGCCTACCGAGGAGGACGTATCGCGCGAGGACCGGGCAGGCGCCCGGCCGGTGTCGGCATCGCCGTCGCAGCCCTCGCGCTCGCCTGTGCCGGCTGCAGCCATATCCTCCCGCTAGGGCCGGCCCCGCCCGCCCCGCGCCATCTGGCGTCAGCGGTCATCCTGCAACTCGTGCTCAGCCAGCCCCGGTCACCGGCGGGCGGGTGCCCGGCCGGCTACACCACGCTCTCCGCGCCGTTCGCCGACTACCCCGAGGTTCCCGACGCGTGCTACCGCAACCTCGGCCAGCCGGCAACGTTCACCTCCGCGGCCGTCACCGTGGCCTACCAGCCCGCCACCAACCAGCAGCCCGCCCTGTACGGACTCAATTTCACCCTGTCCGCGGCCGAGGCGGCAGCGCTGACGGCCATCACCACGAAGGCCTTCGACACCCGGGACCAGATGGCCGTCAGCACCGCCGGCAAGACCTGGGGCGTCTTCATGACGGCGGGACCCTTCACGAACGGGCAGTTCGGAATCCTGGTGCAGAGCGAGAATCAGGCTCTCCAGCTCCAGCGCATACTGATCCCGGCCGGCTGACCGCGCGGCGTCCCGTCACGCAGCACGCTACCAGGCACGCCGGCACCAGCCCCGCCGCTGCTGCGCGCGGCCAGGTGACCGCGCAGAACACCCGCTCACGTGCCTTGCAATGCCGTTGGCAGAAAGTCAGCGCAGCCGACCAGATCGGCGGCTCAGAGCGCGTCTCGTCACCTGTTGCGTCCCGCAGCCGGCCGGGCGTCCAGTGACCCTGCGTGACCGCCCTCGGATGGCATGGATCCGAGGGCATGACGCCTCAGTGATCGCCGAGTCGTTCGTCGGCCGCGGATCTGAATCGGCCCGCCGCTACCTTGGGCCGACCGGCATAATGGCGGTCCAAGATCTCAAAGGGGGGGTGGCGATGGCGGTGCTGGCTGGCCGGGCGGCGGTGGTGACCGGTGCGTCGGCCGGGATCGGCGCGGGGCTGGCGGCGATGCTGGCGGCCGAGGGCGCGAAGGTGGTGCTGGCTGCCCGGCGGGAAACAGAACCGGCCGGGGTAGCGGACGGTATCCGCCAGCGGGGCGGCGTGGCCATTCCGGTCCTCACCGACCTGACCAG
>Ga0207684_10003881_pt1 | contig 14348 bp, 12 predicted proteins | sample KBSK5501metaG_FD_184342 | JGI IMG/M metagenome (GOLD analysis project Ga0207684, IMG submission 184342) | Corn, switchgrass and miscanthus rhizosphere microbial communities from Kellogg Biological Station, Michigan, USA - KBS K5-50-1 metaG... | ecosystem: Host-associated > Plants > Roots >...
CTGGCAATTATGCGACACAATGTAACAACAACGCAACCACGCTTTGGGTTTGTTCCTGAGCGCCCAGGCGCTCTACTATTGATAATGGAGGTAACAGAGTATGTCATCATCGACCGATTCCGCTAGTACAATCCGATTTACACGAGTGGCAATAATTGGGTATGGATTGGCTGGCGCAGTCTTCCACGCGCCACTTATTTCTTCTACTCCTGGTATGACAGTGGCGGCAATCGTAACCAGTAATCCAGAACGCCAGGAGCAGGCTCATCGCGATTTCCCCAAAGCAGCCATTCTCTCCTCGGCCGGCCAACTCTGGCGCGATGCTTCTCTCTACGACTTAGTTGTAGTCGCAACGCCGAATCGGTCACATTTACCTCTTGGTATAGCGGCAATGAATGCTGGACTTTCTGTCGTTATCGACAAACCTATAGCTGCATCGGTATCCAGCGCTGAGCAGTTAATCTCAACCAGTGAACGTACGGGTAAACTACTTACGGTTTTCCAGAATCGGCGGTGGGACAATGATTTTCTGACGGTACGCCGCTTACTCGCTGCTGATCTTGACTTGCTGGGTACGATCACTCGTTTCGAATCACGCTTTGAGCGGTACCGCGCAACGCCCCGCCAGGATGCATGGCGCGAACATCCAGGCGAAGAAGAGGCGGGTGGCTTGCTTTTCGACCTGGGTAGCCATCTGATTGACCAGCCGGTACAACTCTTCGGTCAACCGACTCAGGTCTATGCCGAAGTTGAGAAAAAACGTCCTGGCGCGTTGGTGGATGATGATACCTTCGTTGCCCTTCGTTTTGCCAACGGAGTGCATGCTCATCTCTGGATGAGCGCCGTTACACGCATTCCAGGGCCTCGAATGCGTATCAGCGGCTTACGCGGTACATATGAGAAATGGGGATTGGATCCACAGGAGGAAGCTCTTCGCATAGGCATGCGGCCCGGTGACCCTGACTGGGGACTTGAGCCGCGCGAGAAGTGGGGGAGGCTCTCCACCGATATCGGAGGTATCCATATTGATGGCCCCGTGGAGATGCTTTCAGGCGCTTATGAGCAGTATTACGCACTCTTGCGAGAAGCACTTGTCACTGGTGGTCCTCCGCCTGTTGATCCTAGAGATGCCATGGCTGTATTACGAGTCATCGAGGCCGCCCAGCAGAGTGCACGTAGTGGAACGGTTGTTAAGTTCGAGTAGCATGGAGTAAGAAATTGCTTCAGGTCGGAAAGCGTGCTTTTACTTTAATATCAGCCTTAGCAACCATACTGCTGCGACTCCAACCACCATAGCTATTAACACGTTTTTTGTGCGTATTGCCACCAGTACAGTTGCCAGCGCCGCGAGCGTTTCAGCCAGGCTGCTGGCAAGTACGGTGGGGGCAATGATAGCCACCAATACCGCGCCTGGAATCTGCTTAAGCCATGCTTCGGTACGTGGTGAGGGGGTTACCAGACCCATCAGCCAGAAGCCACCTGCTCGTGTGACATAGGTGACGAGCGCCATACCCAGGATAGTAATCAGCGTAAGGGTCTCACTTTGCATCGTTGATCGCTCCAACTATGCTACCTGCGATTCCTCCCAGGAGGATGTACCACTTTCCCGGCAACCAGTGTGCTGCTGCTACCGCCACAATCGCCGCTACCGCCCATGGCAGGAGATTGGATTTCCCTTTCCACATACCAACAAGCAAGGCGGTGAAGACTGCTGTAAATGCAAAATCCAGCCCCCACTGTGCGGGGTTCTGGATCCATGCTCCAACGGTTCGCCCAATCACAGCGGAACTGACCCATGCAATATAGAGAATAAAGCCGCTGCCGAACAAGAACCCTGCATCGCGCCCGCCCTTTGCAAAGTCACTCATAGTCAGCGCCCAGCTTTCATCGACCATGAAAAAGACCGAGGTATAGACCTTCCAGGGGGATAGTTTCGAAAACCAGGGACGCAGCGATGCGCCCATTAGCAGGTGGCGCATATTTACGATGAAGGTGGTGAGGATGATCGCTGTCATAGGAAATGGTATGGCTGTCCATAAGGATAGCGCTACGAATTGGGATGCGCCTGCATATACCAGTCCGCTCATTAGCAGCGCATCGATGAAGCTTAGTTTGGCCTGACGTGCCAGCACCCCAAAGACGATGCCAATTGCGAATCCGCTTATCGCTAAGGGGATTGTGCGCTTTGCCCCAAGCAGCGCCCCGGAGAGGGTAAATGTCATTTTTTCGCTGGTAAAATTGTCTCTTTCGCTCACATTTGCTTTTTGCACTGTTATGAACCTCTGGTGTCTTCTCAGAAATTTTACCATTGGTAAGCAGAAAGGCTCATCAGCCAACTGGAGTTATATTTCACAGCCAATGTTGACAGTTCAATCCTTAATAAAGATAATATAACCACTAAAATGATTTAAGAAGGTTATATAGAGTATAGCATGGAGTAGAGTGTTTTACAAGAGGATTTTAGAGGTTAAAAAGGGCTGAGAATGTTAGCAAAGAGTGAGGTAATAGGGCTGGCGCCCGCGAGGGGCGCCACTACATGAATGGTGATATCGAGAGAAATGTAGTGCCGTCTCTCGCGGGCGCCTGGCCACTTCAAAGTTGCCTTGCTGTCAATGCTAACTCTCAATCGACCTTCTAAACCGGGAGAAAGATGGCCCCTTACCGGAACGTTTCATAAGGAAGAGCCGGCCTACCCATACCAGCATGAATGCCCCGGTTGTAAGTGAAGCAAGCACGATTCTGGTGAGGTCAAAGATTGGTTCTACGCGGACGCCCTCTTTAGTTATAACGATAGCGGCAACCGGACGACCCCTGGCGCCGCCGCCTCCACCAGAGCCACCTCCGGTTTGATTACCTTTCTCATCTACTGGTCCACTCCCGGATCCCATACCCAGACCAACGGCTATTTCAGAACAAGGTATGACGGTAGTATCACCGCGTTCCACCGGATGCCCGAATACTGTGTCTGCCCTGGCTGTGGTCACCAATTGACTCAATGCCTGCCCTGTGGGATCAACTAAAGGTGCTTGTGCTTTTTCCTCTGTTATCATGATGTTTTCTCCTTCTAGAAAGTATAGTTCGTATCACGAATGGGAGGAGGACTGTTGCCAGCCCTGTCAAGACGATGGCACTAATCGCACGGGAGGTAGTGTCATAAATAGGCAGCCTGTGCACGGTCTCTCCCTGGCGAACCTCGACTGCCACTGGTCGATGCCAGGTGAAACTGCCAAAGGGCAATTGTACCCGGACTACACGCCCGATGGGGGTTGTTTGCCTACTGAATGTCTCGACGGGATTTCCTCTCGTTTCGCTGATTTGCAAAACTGGTGCCTTCAATTGTCGTAGCATGTGGCACACACTCGCTTTTCTTTTGTGGTATTCGAACTCTCGATTGCGCCAGAATAACAGGTATCCATATACATCTTATCATATGATCTACGCTGTTGAGAGGATTCGAGGTATAAATATTATCAACAAGATTACAATCTGGTTAATCGTCCTATTATTCGCTTTCGGGCTTCTCTGCTCCAATAAGGTGCTCAAACCTCTCCAAAGAAAAGGGTTGCGCAATCTTGGGTACTTCTCCTTTGATTATCAACTCGGCAAAAGTTTTGCCAGTTATTGCACTCAGCATGATACCGACGCTACCATGGCCAACTGCAAGTGTAACGTTCTCCCAACCAGGTGCTTGTCCTAATATCGGCTGATTGTCGGGTGTCCTGGGGCGTAATCCTGCCCACATCTGTTCAAGAGGACTACTTTCGAGTACCGGAACAAGCCTGATTGCTGTATTCAGTAGCCAGGCGATGCCACCAGCGGTGAGTTGCTTGTCAAAGCCGGTATCTTCTTTCGTTGCGCCCACAATAACTGTATGCCCACTTTTTGGAGTGAGGTAGGCTGCTTCACCGAAGATGATATGGCGTAGTGGTGGAGATGGTTGATGCAAGGTAAGCACCTGGCCTCGTTGAGGAATAATAGGTATGGTGACATCCAGCCATGTACTACTCTGAGCCGCCCATGCTCCGTTTGCGATAACCAGGTGATTGCAGGCAAATCTTTCTCCTTGAGCAGTGTACACACCTATGACTCTTGAGTTGTGCTGTTTTATCCCAGTAATTTCTCTATAACTATTAAAGGTTGCTCCAAAATTAGCTGCTGCACAGGAGAAAGCCTTGATTAAATGTAAAGCTTTGATTTGCGATTCTTCAGGGATATAGATGGCTGCGCAGACATCGGGTGTTAAAAGTGGTTCTTGTTGGAGCGCTTCATCTCCCGTTAGCCAGTGCATTTGCAAGCCTAACGGTTGCCATGCTTTCATGCGCATGTGCATGTTGGAGATATGTTTTGGGTTGCGTACAATACGCAGTGCGCCAGTCTGCTCGTATTCGAGTTTAATGCCGCTCGCTTCTTCAAGCTCTGGCACCAATGTGTGAAAAAGGGTAAAACTGGTGAGCAACAGATCGGCAAACGGTCCTGGGCCTGTGAGCGGTCCTAATGGTGCGAGCAAGCCAGTTGCTGCGCTTGACGCTTCTGCGCCAATTTCACCTCGATCGAACACGGCGACATCTACGCCGGATTTGCTCAAGTTATAGGCTATGGCGCAGCCTATAACTCCTCCTCCGACGATGACGACATCTACTGTAGATTGCATAGCCTGCTGGCTCTCCTGAAGATACCAATGTAACGAATATAACGTATACTACTGGTAAGCCAGAAGGGCGATCACCCGACCCTAAGGACGACCAGAAGGCATATGAGTATCAAACAGAGCACCAGTGTATAGAGTCACTACCTCACCCCAATGGCGACCGCAATGGTCCCCATGCCACGACACACCTTTCCCGCCCATACAAAGAAATGGAGAGGCTTCGCCAGGAGTGTGACTTGCATCAGTTGCATCAGTTGTAACGCTAGCATCCGTGACCAATATGACAGTATATCAGGAAGCGTTGACAGTTGCTAAATAGTATTTTCCTCAGACACTCTTACTGGTATCGCACCTTTTCTAATCATGAAGAAAGCCAGTATTCCGGTCAGGATGTTAAAAGCAGCGTCCACTTCAAGCATCGGCATGATTCCTACATATGATCTTCAAGTCCGCTGAACAGTATCATTCCAAAGAGCATAGCTATAGCCTGAACTGTAGTGAGGGTGCCTTACTTATCCCACATGCTAGTCATTGATTTTAGGGAGAAGCCTCGTTGTCTTTTCAGTGGAACTTTCGGGTGGGAATAGCCACAATGAAACATATGCAGGTTGCATCGTCTCCTCAACTACCGCTACCAGTTGTTCACGTAACTGGTTCAAATCCACTTCATTACGTAGTGTTGCGCTGAATTCGGTGAGCGTACGGATAGCGTCATACTTGCGACGGTAGAAACGACGATCTATAAAGTTTTGGATAGAATGGCGCAAAGGTTGGAACAGTGCAGCAATGGCCAATGTGGATGCGACAATAGTTACGTCGTTCGTTTGGCTTATCATTCCACGTAAGAGAATTTGCAGCAGGATAATACTGCCAAAATAGATGAGAGCTAGTGCACCCGTTAAGATGCCATACACCAACGTACGATTGATCAGGATATCAATGTCATAGAGCCGGTGTTTGAGCATAGCAATACCAATCGCAACTGGAACGCCGATCGTAATTCCAGCGATACAAATTGCACCTATAACTACAGAAATATAAGGGGACACAGGTAGATAGGAGCTTGTAAGGTAAAGAAGATATGTAGCAGCGGAGACTACACCCATGTACATGAGCCACTTCAGTTGTTGTCGCTCTTTGTCCCTGGCCTGCTTCCAGCGCATAAAGATGGAAGTGATCGCAGCCAGGAAAACGATGAGCTCAACGACGTACACCAGTATGTTGATTGTATTGGCAACAAACCCGAATTCCCTTATGCCAATTGGATTTGTGATCTTTGTATGAGGTCCGACAATGAGAGTCGGTGAGACAATGCTCAGGAAGACACTCACGACGGACTGAATATGTGATATAGTAATAGTCCGTCAAGCGTCAAAGGATGTATTAGGCTGGGCATCCGCAAGGAATGCCCCTATATATTACGGGTCACATGAAGTTTGACGGACTAGTAAGCACCGAAAGAGTTCTTTTTTTCATCTCGTGATGCATCTACATAGCTCTTGCTTGAGCCTTACCTTCGGATCGGTGAACACTTCTGGCAGTTGCCTCATTGAAAGGGATCTTGCCAAGAGACAGCAGAGATTATGACCATATCATTGGACAAACCGGTAACCTGCCCCGTACTCATTGGCCGCACACACGAACTAGCGGCCTTGTATTCGCTCATTGATGGAGCCAGGAGCGGTCAGGGGCACGCTGCCCTCATTAGTGGCGAAGCGGGGATCGGGAAATCGCGCCTGGTTGCTGAGGCAAAAAACGCTGCCCTTACTCGAGGCTTCTTGCTTCTTCAGGGGTCTTGTTTCCAGGCGGATACCTCCTACCCGTACGCACCACTGCTCGACCTCTTGCGCGCTTTTTTCGCCAGTTATCCTCCACTCTCTCTGAAAGCTGACCAGGAACAATTTATGGATGAGCTTGTTCGACTGCTCCCTGATCTTGCGCTCTTCTTTCCTCATCTTGTTCCTTTATCCCTACCACAAACGCTTGATCTCGAGCAGCAAAAACGTCGCCTCTTTACAATCCTGACGCATTTTTTTACCAGTCAAGCAGCACAGCAACCTGTCCTACTCATCATTGAGGATGTGCATTGGTGCGACGAGAGTAGCCTTGAATTTCTGCTGCACCTGGTTCGACATGGTACAGGTCAGCCGCTCTTCTTCCTTTTCACGTATTGCAGTGAGGAAACCTCACCAGGTTTGAGCCACTGGCTGGCCCAACTTGATCGCGAGCGCCTGGCCCTGGAACTGGCACTGATACATCTCTCGTATACAGAAGTTGATGACATGCTGCAAGCTATATTCGCTGCGCCTCATCCTGTTCATACCGAGCTATTGGGCACCATCTACACCCTGACTGAGGGTAACCCCTTTTTCGTGGAAGAAATGCTCAAATCGCTCATAGCAACAGGGGAACTTCAGTATGTGGATGGAACGTGGGAGCGCAGGTCAGATAAGAGTGATGCTGGCAGTTTCTCTTTCGTTCCGCGGAGTGTACAGGATGCGGTAAAACAACGGGCGGATCGATTGAGTATAGCGGCAAAACAGGCGATGACTCTGGCAGCAGTAGCCGGACATCGCTTCGACTTTACCTTACTACAACAGGTGCTGCACTGCGATGAAGATCAACTGCTTCCACTCATGAAAGAGTTGATTGCAGCCCAGCTCGTCGTCGAGGAGTCGGCAGACCAGTTCGCCTTTCGGCACGCGCTGATACGACAAGCGATCTACAGCGAGCTGCTGGCACGCGAGCGCAGGTCGTTGCATGCTACTATTGCGGAAGCACTCGAATCACTCTCCGCTTCCCCATCCCTGCGTGAGGCACATCTGGCAGACCTGGCTTACCATTGCTATGAAGCTGGTGCCTGGGCGAGAGCACTGGAATATGAGCAACGCATCGGAGAAAGAGCCCTGGCGCTCTATGCGCCGCGTGCCGCCATTGAACACTTGACACATGCGGTGGAGGCTGCCCATCACTTGCAGGCCATACCACCAGGCAAGGTGTATCTCGCACGAGGGCAAGCCTATGAAACACTCGGTGAATTTGACCGCGCACGTAGCGACTACGAGCGTGCATTGGACACTGCCCACAGGGTTTCCGATGGTTCGATGGAATGGCAGAGTATGATAGCCCTGGGCTTCCTGTGGGCCGAGCGCGACTATGCACAGGCGGGTGCGTGGTTTCGTCGTGCCAGCGACCTCGCTGAGCGTCTCGCTGACCCAATCTTGCAGGCTCGCAGCCTCAATCGCTTCGGAAATTGGCTGGGGAACACCGGACGAATTGAGGAAGGACTGCAAGCACATCAAGAAGCGCTCAGGATGTTTGAGGAACAGCACAACACACAGGGTATGGCTGAAACGCTGGACCTGCTTGGCATAACGTATGGGATGCGTGGAGACAGGGTCAAAGCGGTAGAACAGCTCGGGCAAGCGATTGCCCTGTTCCGTACCATGGGTGACACGCAGAGCCTGATCTCGAGCCTGGCGATGCGTGCTGTCCAGTCCATGCCGGGGTCAAGTGAAACCACCTTTTGTCCTTTGAGGACGCGGAATGAGTGTGTGCAAGACGCATCAGAGTCTTTACGCCTGGCACGCCTGATCGATTCGCTGGCAGGACAAGCCTTCGCTGAGAATACCCTGGCTCATACCCTGCTCTCCTTTGGCGAGTTCGGTCCGGCGCTTTCCCATGCACAAAAGGCCCAGCGCATCGCCACCGAGATTGAGCATCAGCAGTGGATGGTCTCCACCTATTATGGCTTGGGACACATCTCCTTGCTTCTGCTCGCGCCTGTTCCGGCAATTACAGCATTAGAAGCGGGTTTGTCGCTTGCACAGGAACTTGGCTCAACGTTCTGGATTGCTACCCTTGCGGCTCACCTTGGACGGACATACGTCTTGAACCACGATCTGCCCGCGGCCCAAGCAGCACTGCAAGCGGTCATGTCACGCGAACAGCACCCACGGACTATGGCAGAGCGCCAGATCGCCCTGGCCTGGGGGGAACTCGTGCTAGCACAGGGAGAGCCTGGCATGGCGCTAGAGATTGCAGAGCAATTGTTAGCCTCGACACCTGGTAAGGTGCCCGGTGGGTTCGCACAACCGATTCCTCATCTTCTGAAATTGAAAGGGGAGGCTCTGATGGCCCTTTCGCATCTGAATGAAGCGGTAGAAGCGTTAGAGGATGCGAGGCGGGGAGCGCAGGAGCGGAACGCCCGGCCTGTCCTGTGGACAATCCATCGATCGCTGGGTCGAGCATACCAGCTCCTCCAACGCAAAGATCAAGCCTGGCTGGAAATTGCTGCGGGGCGGCAACTCATCGAGGAACTCGCGACGACCATCAACGATGTGTCTCTGCGCGACCAGTTCTTACGAGCGGCGCTTGATTCCTTACCAAAGGAGAAGCCACCGCTCCCGCGTGAGGCTGCGAGGCAAGCGTTTGGCGGTTTAACGGCTCGTGAACGCGAAGTAGCAGCACTCATTGCTCAGGGCAAAACGAGCCGGGAGATTGCCGATCTCCTGGTGGTAAGCGAGCGAACTGCCGAGGTGCATGTGAGCAATATCCTCGGGAAATTGGGCTTTACCTCACGGGCACAAATCGCGGCGTGGGTCGTCGAAAGAGGGCTGGCGAAACACTAAACTTCTACGTACCTTCCCAGGGCGTCTCCTCCAATAATCTACGTACCATCCGTCTCTTAATCTAGTTACTTTCCTCAATGGCAAGGCTATGCTTTTCGACTACACTCTTACTCAGACGAGATTACATTCATGTCAAATGACACTATCGTCCCGTATGGTGTGGCCCCGAGCACGGGGACCGCAGCTTCAAATTTTCAAAAAAGAGAGGAACTAAATTGATCATCGTACAGATCGAACACCTAGTCCCCAACTTCGACGCCTGGAAGAAAGCATTCGACAGCGACCCTGTCGGCCGGGAGCGGTCGGGCGTGCGCCGCTACCAGATATTACGACCAATCGACAATCCGAACTACGTCATGATCGATCTTGACTTCGATAGCTCAAGGACGGCGGAGGCCTTTCTCACCGCGATGCGCGAGGTGTGGCGTCGCGTCGAGGGAACGATCATCGAAAGCCCACGAGTGCGGATCGTCGAGGTGGTGGAGAGCAAGGAGTACTAACTCAAGGGATCCTTTATAGGAGCCCGCGGGCGGACAACGTCTGAGACTTATTCGGCTCCAGTGTTCAGTCAACGAGATCTCCAGCGTCGCCGATTCTCTATTTTACATAGTGAATTATTGTGAAGCTGTCTCGTCCAACATGATTTCAAGCTCGATCTCATCTCGTAAGGGGATACCAGCATTGCCAATCAGAGAGATCTCTGGTTTCAGTTTACGTGATAGCTCTAGTTCATTTCTATGGATGGTAACAAGTACAAAGCCTCGTTTCTGGTAGAAACGTAAGGCGTTCAAATTGTCGTTAGTGGTGATAAGCCAAAGTCGCTTACATCCAGACGTAATAGCAATGTTCCTGACTGCCTCGAAGAGTGCTGTTCCTACCCCTGAAGATGAACGATTGCTGTTGATGGTTACAATTTCACAACTTGCACTTATGATGTTGTACGTAACTAGACCTACTTTTTCACGTTCGTGTAGAGCCACAAAGCCAGGTAAATCCTGGGGGTAGTAAATCACTCCTCGTGAGACGACCCTGTTGCTGCCCCAATGCTCAAGAATGAATTGTGAGACCCATTCCCGGTCAGCGATATTGAGGGGTTGTGTTAATGGTCGAATAACTTTTCGCGTTTTGCCCATAAAACTTCGCGTATTTCAGTAGTTTAGAGGCATCAAACAGCATGTCCTGACGTATATCTTTTCTCTGCATCTTTTACCACCGTTTACAAAAAATCGCTCCCTCGTTTTCATCCCATTTCGCAGGTTGGCGAAGTGATATCTGACAAAAACGAAAAGATATGGGGTGGAAACTTGTCTCTTTCATTGACGTCATGAAAGTGGAGGATGGTGGCCAGCGTGGCGTCACTCAGCCCTTCTGGTTGCGCATCGTGGTGTAGTATGGCTTCCCTTGCGGTGTCTTGTGGCGTCCATCCCGCAGGATAGCACAGCTGCGAAGCCATCGGCAGCGGCTTCGACGAGAATCGCCCAATGTGCCGCATCACCCGCTGCCCACTATGCTGCGCTTCGTTGACAGCCCGAGTTGATGCAGCATGTTAGGCATTATGGTGGGCAATGCTTGGCTATTGTCCCCCTATCTGGCTGCGCTCTGCCCATCCGACGCAGGCTGCTCCTCCCTTTCGCGTGGGTGTGAACGACTTGCTCCGGCTGTATCGATCCTCGAAAGTCTTAGACTGCGCCTCCGCGATGGCTCGTCGAAATCGTCAACTTGAACCATTCTGCGGTGGGGACGCAAGGGCACGGTGTGGGAATCATCTTCATTCGTTTAGGCCGCTCGATTCCTTGATGGTGCCGAAGTGATCGCCGACCGGGTCGTAGTTCACCGACACACCAATCGCGCTCCCATCGGGTTTTCGATACGTCGCATCATAACGGTAACCGCGCCCTGGCGGAAGCTGGTCATCTGGAACAGCGAAGTCGCTTGGCCCCGTGAGCTCCTCGAGTTTCCACGTCTCTAGCCCCTTGTAGAGGCCGGTCCGGTTTAGGTCTAGTTTGACTGCTTGGTCGACTTGTAGCCGGAACGCCGTATCGGAAGTCGGCGGCCCTAACACCTTCTGCTGCTTTTCCTGCGCGCGCTTCTTGGCTTCGCCTTTCCTCTTGTCGACCTGCTCCTCTCCTGCCTCTTCCCTCGCCTGTTGCTGTTTGTTGGCGGCTTCCCGCCTTTGCTTCCGTTTGTCTTTCGCGCTCTTAAGTTTGCGGTCTGTCTCGATTGACTCCTTCCTGGGTTTGGTGAAGGTCGTCTTTTTTGCAGCTGGAGTAGGCTCCACGACCGGAGCAGGTTCGGCAGGTTTGACTGATGGTGTGGGTGCTTCAACCGGTTTTGGCATCTCGTGTGGCGACGTTGCTGGCTTTTGCGGCGTAGGCGGCACCCCAGGTTGGGGCTGGTCCGAGAGCACGGGGGACTTGCTCGAGACTACTTCCCCTTCCTCGGCCGTAAAAGCGGGGGGAACCGTACCGCCTTCATTAAATTTCTCGCCCACTGCTCCCGCCACGCCAGCCAACCCCCCCACCATTTCCCCGCTCTGCTGAGCCATCTCTAACATTTTTGGGTCGGTATTCCTGCGGTATTCGAAGACGTCCCAGTAGACCTGGTCTACTGCACTTTCCGATGCGCCCCTGAATATGTCTAGCAGGCTTCCCAAGCTGCTAAGCGCCCAAGACGCGTGGGTATACCCGGGGGTCTCCTCGTCCGAGAACCAGGACACACAAGGGATTTCGCCGCTGAATCTCATGTGGACTATCTCCAACCGGCTAGGTGGATGCGCCACGCACTCGTCAATTCTCTTCTTGTCAACCTTTCTCATCCATTGCTCGTATCGCTCAAGTATCGGCTTGCGGTTCGCATCAGAGACCGCCCGCGGATCGACATTTGGGCTGTATCGAAGTACCCGCATCAGCAAATCAAGCGCAAACGCCTGGTCATCCGGTCTCCAGTCCATAGTCTTCAGCGTCAGCGTTTGCATCTCAACCTCTCTCACCAGTGCCTTTTCGGCCTCCTCTTGCTTTTCCGCTTCTCTCAAGCCGTAGTAGATATTCTTGTCCGTAAAGCAGCGCGACCCTCCGCACAGGCTTGCCCCACCCCCGAGGAGCGACAGCTTGATGGGGCGCCGCCCGCGCGGGACCACCTGCTCCGCAGGCATCTCAATCTCGGTCACCGCCAGCAGTGCTGGTCTGACCTCTTTCAGATACGCCTCCTTTGCAGAACCCTCGAAATACGCCAGCTCCCGGTTGATCTTCGCTCTAGCCTCTTTGGACAACTTTCCGTGATTCCTGATTCTCTTGGCCATCAGTTGTCCGCGGTAACGAGCAGCGGCCTCATCTCGACCCCAGCGCGTGCCGTCTGCGGGCGCGCGGTGGACTACTGCCATCCCGCCGTTCTGCTGCGCCACATGCGTTAGCTCATGGGCAAGCAAGCGTCGGCCCTGGTGCGTCCCCGGAGCAACCGAACCCGCACTAAATACAATGTCATGTCCAACAGTGTAAGCATTAGCATTCACGTCTTGCGCCGATTGCTCGGCAGCCGCGCTGGTATGCACCCGCACTTGGGAAAAGTCGTGGCCGAAGCGCGGCTCCATAAAGGCACGAGTCGCCGGATCGAGAGGTTGACCGGGTGAGCGCAACACTTCGTGGACGATGGGCGGTGCAGCAATCTGTCCCGTGTTGCGGGCTTGGACGCGCTTCGTCTGCAAGCGCACATGTACCTGACCCGGCTGCTCTGTCTGGCATTTGGGGCACCCTCCGCCGCAGACACAAGCGCGCTGTAACTGCGGCTCAGGCATCCGCATTACTTGTTGGGAAATCCGGTCCGCTTCCTGCTCATAGTGGTCTCCCGGCTGGTTGATCGCCAGTTTCGTCTGTATCACTCCTGCTGAAGGAGAATGGATTGGAATCTGGCTAAAATCGTGTCCAAAGCGTGATTCTCTGTCAAAGGAAGCGTTGAATGCAGTACCATTTTCCTGAGCAGGAGAGCTGCCTGGTGCAGCACCTGGGGCTGAAGGAGGCTCGAACGCTCTTTGAGAACGGAGCAATGTGGACCGTTGATTACGACATGCCGAGCATTCACCACCAGCAATGGTGTGCTGTCCGCATGCACAGGTACGTTGCAAAAAGTTACTCTTAGCTTGTGGTCCTATCAATGTCTTTTGCTGTACCTGGACTTGGGCATATGCTCGATCACTCATGTTGTTGCTCCTCAATACAACTTGAAACGATTTACAAAACAGTTTACCATGCGATGCTCTATTTTCGCTCTATTTTGACTATGTTGCAAAATCGGCCGTGATGTGAGAAAAACAGATCAGTGTAGCGGGAGGCAAGGCACACCAGAAGCGCAAGGCGGTCATGAATGGTTGAGCTATCTCAGCAGCCGTCTCAACAAGAACGTCTCAGCATGTTTGGCATCAGATGAGAAAGTGAGATAAACAGCAGAGTGCCTGAAACGGGATGTTTCAGATGGCTTATCCACCTCAAACTGAGAAAGAATCCACCAGCATCATGGCAAAATGTCCACCTAAAACGAAAAGATTTGTGTCATTTTTCATGTGTTGGAAGACGAACAAATGATGAGTTGCACGCTCTCGATCGTTCTCAAGAAACTCGAAAAATAATGTGGCAGAACCATTTCACTGATAAATAGCTTCGGTCAGCTCCTTTGGCTTCTCTCCAGTAAGCAAGCGGAAAATTTATCTGGGTTCTTGGACACATTCAGTGTGCCTGCTTGCTTTAATGAGAAGGGTTCCTTGTGGTAGAATGTTTGCAATGAAATCCCTATGAGTCATCTGGTGTAAATCATAAGATTCCATGATCCATGAACAGAAAGCCAGAGGCGCAGAGCCCTTGTCGTTTACGGTGTTCATCGCGGCCTGTCTGGGGAAGGCCGTCGATGAGGACAAATCCGTGCATGCCTATCGGAAGAGAAGGAACCAGCTTGGACTCTTTCAGGATGTGGATATCAGCATCATGCCAACAGTGAAGAGCAGTATGCAAGGGAAGATCTGCATGGTGACCGGCGCCAATTCAGGTATCGGGAAAGCAACCGCGCTGGCGCTGGCACAGCTG
>Ga0207684_10003883_pt1 | contig 14343 bp, 10 predicted proteins | sample KBSK5501metaG_FD_184342 | JGI IMG/M metagenome (GOLD analysis project Ga0207684, IMG submission 184342) | Corn, switchgrass and miscanthus rhizosphere microbial communities from Kellogg Biological Station, Michigan, USA - KBS K5-50-1 metaG... | ecosystem: Host-associated > Plants > Roots >...
GTCGGCTTGCCCAGAAATACCATCCGGACGTCGCGAGCGGACCCGGCGCGGAGGCGCGCATGGCCGGGATCAATGCCGCGTGGGAGATCTTGAGCGATCCCGCGAGACGAGCGGCTCACGACCTGGCCCGGCGGCTCGCCGCCCGCTCCGCCGAACGAGCCGTTTCCGGGCCGGCCGGTCACCGAACGAGCGAATCAGGAACGACCCCGCAGAGAGCCACGGGGTGGTCCGGGTCGGGCTCGCCGGGCGGTGGCAGGACGACCTCGTCCGGGCCGGCATCGGGCGCCCCACCGCGTCGCCCGGAGACCGTCTCGGGCGACTGGACGAGCGGACGGTCGAGCGAAGGCGGCGGCTACGACCCCAGCCGGATGCGGGCGCCGGATGGGTTCGGCGCGGCCGGCTCGCCGCCCGGCGATCCCTCCGGGTCGGTCCTCAACTTCGGGCGATTCGCCGGCTGGTCGCTCGGTGAGATCGCCCGGCGCGACCTCGACTACATCGAGTGGCTCGACCGGATGCCGATCGGCCGACCGTATCGCGACGAGCTCGACGCCATCCTCCGCCGGACGGGACGCCGGAGAAGTGCGTCCGCCGATGCCCAGGAGCGGCGCGGACTGTTCCGCCGCCGCTGACGCCGACTCAGCGAACCGGCGGTCGCGAGCCCGGCGCGGTGGCTCAGCCCGCCGTGGACGCTCCCGAGCGGCCGACGACCCATCCGGCGCTCGACCCCTGGACGATCAGGGTGAACAGCACGATCCCGAACGTCACGCCCTGGAGCAGGTTCCGGTTCGGGAGATCGGCCGGGAGTGACAGGGCGAGCGCGACCGACACCGCGCCACGGAGGCCGGCCCAGAACAGGACGTGCAGCCAGGCCCGCGGGACCGCCTCGGCCGATGCGAATGCCCGCCCGCGGGCCTCGGCGATCCGGCCGAGCACCGCGGACCCGCCGCCGATCAGGCCATAGACGACCGCCGCACGCGCGATCAGGATCGCCGCGATCCCCCAGCCGATCGCGCCGGCCGCCGGGACGAAGGCGCCGGGAGCGATCGACAGGCCCACGAGGAGGAAGACCGCGGCGGTCAGCAGGAACGCCACGAACTCCCACACGACATCGATGGCTTCGACTGCGCGCGGCGTGAGGCCGTCTCGCGCCAGCGCTCCGAATGTGCCAGCCACCACGAGCGTCGCGATGACCCCGGACAACCCCGCCGCCTCCGCTCCGAGGTATGAGCCGTAGGCGAGAACCGCGCTGATCGTCAGCTCGGCGAGGTGGTCGTGGGCGCGGCGGACGATCCACGACCCCAGCCACCCGGCGGCGAGGCCCAGGATGCCGGCCCCGACGACGCTGACGATGAACGTGACGATCGAGCCGCCGAGCGACGCCTGGCCTGCAAGCAGCTCCAAGGCCAGCGCGAACAGGACGATCCCCGTTCCGTCATTGACGAGGCTCTCCATCTCGACCATGGTCGCCAGGCGGGGTGCGACCGCAACATGGCGGAAGGTCGAAAGGACCGCGGCGGGATCGGTGGCCGCAACCATCGCCCCGACGAGGAAGCCCTCGGTCAGGCTCAGGCCAGTTGTCGCCTTCAGGACCACTGCGACCACCGCAGCCACGATCACGACGCCCGGGATGGCCAGGACCACGACCGCCACCACCGAGGGGCGGAGCACCGCGAGATCCGTCCGGAAGGCCGCCTCGAAGACGAGGCCCGGCAGGACGATGGCGAGCAGCAGGCCCGGGTCGATCAGCGGCCCGGGTCCGATCGGCAGACCGACGTCGGGTCCCACGATCGAGATGGCGAGCCCGACGAGGACCAGGCCGACCGAGGCCGGCACGCCGGATCGAGCGGCGACGACGGCGATGGCAGCCGTCGTCGCGAGGATGGCGACGACGAGCCACAGAGGCCCGAGCTCGCCGACGTGGATCAGCGACCGAGCTCCGCCGCTCTCCCAGGCAAGGTCCCGCCGCCGATCACCACTCGGCGCGCGTCTGCCGGATGTTGATGCTCTGCACGATGCCGAGGCCGACCGCGAGGCTGATCAGCGAGGCCCCGCCGTGGGACACGAAGGGCAGCGGGATCCCGGTGATCGGCATGATCCCGATGACCATCCCGAGGTTGACGACCAGCTGGAACAGAATCATCGACGCAAGGCCGCTCGCGAACATCATCCCGAACGGATCCTTCGAGCGCCAGCCGGAGACGAGCAGGCGCCAGAGAAGGGCGGCGAAGAGGATCAGCAGGATCATCGCCCCAATGAACCCGAGCTCCTCGAGATAGATCGCCGCGACGAAGTCGCTCTCCTGGACCGGCAGCAGGCTCGCCTGGTTCTGGGAGCCGTTGGTCAGCCCTTTGCCGAGCAGCCCGCCGGAGCCGACCGCGATCTGGGACTGGTACAGCTGGAAGCCGGCGCCCTGGGTGTCCGTGGCCGGGTTGAAGAAGGCGAGGATTCGCTGCTTCTGGTAGTCGCGGAGAACGTACGTCCAGATCAACGGCAAGGCGAGAAGGACGCCGCTGACGATGGTCCCGAGCCAGCGCAGGCTCGCCCCCGACATGAACAGCATCCCGCCGAGGATCGCGAGCAGGACGAGCGAGCTGCCGAGATCCGGCTGCAGCATCACGAGCAGGAATGGTGGGCCGACCAGGATGCACGCGCCGATGATCGAGGTGATCGACCCGAGCCGTCCCTGGCGGGCGCCGAGGTAGTTGGCCAGCACGACGATCATCAGGATCTTGGCCAGCTCGCTGAACTGGAAGTCGAACGGCCCGAACGAGATCCAGCGCGAGGCGCCGCCGACGCCGTGGCCGATCGCGAGCGTCGTGACCAGCAACCCGATCTGGACGACATAGAGCGGCCACGCGAAGGTCTTCAGCCACTTGTAGTCGAACGCCGTCGTGATGACGAAGGCGATCAAGGCGATTCCGGTCCACATGAGTCCGCGGACGAACGTCGTGCCCGGGCTGAGAACCGCCTGGCCCTGCTCCACGCTGTTCGTGTAGGCCATGACCAATCCGAGGATCGCGAGAAGCGCGGCGTAGGCGGCGAGCTGGAGGTCGAACGCCCGCCAGGCCGCCCCGATCGAGCGGGCGGCCCAGTCGGTCATGCGGGCCGGCTCGGCGCGGATCACGCCCATGCCCGTTCCTCGCCGTCCTGCCGGATCTGGATCGGTGACATCGCGATCAGTTCGACTGGTAGAAGTTGCCGCGCTTCAGCAGCGAGAAATTGCGGAAGTCGTGGGCAATGTGGAAGTGCAACTGGAGGTAGTACTTCACGATCTCGGTCGCCGCATTGCCCTTCGTCCGCGAGTCGTACGCGAAGGCGAGGACGATCAGGTTCGAATCCTCGCGATCGATGGCCTTCATGCCGGTCGGGTCGGCGGGGCTCTTGGCCGGGTTCTTCGTAACGAACGCGACGAACCACGAGTGGAACGGCAGGCGGCCCTTGCGGTCGCGGAGGCCGAACTCGGCCGTGCCGGACTTGCCCGCGATCACGATCGGCAGGTCGACGAGGTTGTACGTGTGGCGGACCAGGAGGACGTTGCGCGCCGCCTCGCGCATCGTCCTGAGGTCGCTCCGCGGGACGTCCAGCTTGCGGATCAGGATCGGCTTGAAGGGCCGGACGACCGAGCCGTCGGGCCCGATGATCTCGCGCACGACCTGGGGTCGATACAGCTTGCCCCCGTTGGCGAGGGCGGCGTAGGCGTTGATGAGCTGGATCGGCGTCACGACGTCGTAGCCCTGACCGATTCCGGCCTGAAAGGTCTCACCGGGATAGATCGGCGCGCCGAACTGCGCCTCCTTCCAGGCGTTGTTCGGGACGATCCCGGCCACCTCACCGGGAAGATCGATCCCGGTCGGGGCACCAAAGCCAAACTCGTGAGCCCAATAGGCAAGGCGTTCGATGCCGAGCATGCCGGCGACCTGGAAGAAGAAGGTGTCGCTCGAGTGCGCGAAGCCGAGCTTGATCGGGATCGAGCCCCAGCCACGATGGTTCCACTCCCAGAACCTGGTCCTGCCGAGCATGAGGAAGCCGCGGGTGTGGACGAGGCTGGTGGCGGAGATCTTGTTATCGGCGAGGGCGCCGCTCCCAGCGACGAGCTTGTAGGTCGATCCAGGCGGATAGTGGGCCTGGATCGCGTGATTCAGGAGCGGCTTGTTCTTATCGTTGAGAAGTTTGGCGAAGTCGGCTGAACTGATGCCTTTGGCGAACGCGTTGTCGTCGTAGGTCGGCAGGCTGACCATCGCTAGGACCTCGCCTGTCTGGGGATTCATCACGATCACGACGCCGCGCTTCAGGCCCGCAGCCTTCATGCCCCATTGCATCGCCTGCTGCGCGTACTTCTGCTCATTCACGTCGATCGTCAGCTTGAGCGAGTCGCCGGCCTGCGCCTGTCGCGTGGTCTCGAGGACCTGGAGCTTCCGTCCCGACGCGTCGCGCTCGACCGTCTCGCTGCCGTAGATGCCGCGCAGCTGGTTCTCGTAGTACGCCTCGAGGCCGGTCTTGCCGAGGAGATCGTCGGGCAGGTAGCCCGCCGTCTTCAGCGTTTCGAATGATACCGACAACACCGGCCCGGTGTAGCCAAGGAGTTGCGAGACCAGCGATCCCGCGGGGTACTGGCGCCGCGCCTCGACCACCACCTCGACGCCCGGGAGGGAATCGCCTGCCTCCGAGAGCAGGCGGGCCGTTGCATCCGGGACGTCCGACGCGATCCGCACCAGATCGAAGCGCGATCCGGGATTGCCGTCGATGGCTGCGTTGATGTCGGCGACGTTCATGCTCAGGAGCGCGGAGAGGCGCGCAACGACCTCGTCGCGACGGTCTTCCGGAAGGTCGACGGGCCGGAGCTTCACCGCAAAGGTCGGCACGTTCTTCACGAGCACTCGGCCGGCCCGGTCGTAGATCAGGCCACGCGACGACGGGATCGCCTGCTCGACTTCGCGATTCCCCTGGCTCAGCGCGGCAAGTTGCCCGCCGCTCACGACCTGGAGGTAGAACAGGCGGGTCGTCAGGCCGCCGATGGCAAGGATCGCGGCGATGCCGAAGACCAGGAATCGGGACCCGGGTCGGGCCGCGGTCGGGCGGCCGCCGCCGTACGGGTTCATCGGGTCGCCCGCTCCTCATCGGCGAACCGGTCACGGATCGACACCGTGAGGGGTCCGAGGATCGCGGCAACGATCACGTCATAGGCGGCGCTCGGGAGAACGATCCGCAATGGATCCGCGAGCGCGGCAGGCGGGATGAGGACAGAAAAGAGGAGGACGAGCGTCATGGAATAGACAAGACTCAGAAGTGCTGTCGCGATGATGGTGACGATGGGTCGGACCCGGACCAGAGCCCGTGCGAGGAGGCTCGTGGCGCCAACGGTGATGAGCAGTGCAAATGCCGTGCTCCCCAGGGGACGCTGGGCGAGGGTGTCGAGGGCGATACCCCCGACGAAGGCCCAGACGAGCCCGCTGTCGAGTCCGGCGGCAACGGTCCAAGTGACCGCGAGTACGAAGACGAGGTGCGGCTGGGCATCGCCCACCCGAAGATATTGCGTGATGGTCGATTCGAGTATTGCGGCCACCGTCGCAGCAATCGCGGCGACGAGCAAGGTCATGGTCGGTCGATCCTCGGCGAGCCCAGGGTCGCGCCCTGCATCGTGCGTGACTTCCGACGACCTGCGGCGGCGGTGACGTTCCCGGGAAGTATCCCACGCGGGCGCAAAGGGCGGCAATGGTCGGAATCGGCGCGTCCGGCCAGGACCGACGGTCGGGCGCCGTCAGCAACGAACCAGCGGACCGAGCAGCGTCGCACGCGTTGAACCTCCTTGGCTGCTAGCCGGCGTGAGGATCGACCCGCGCCAGTCTGCCGGGAACCGGCTCTCGGATGACGACACCCGAGGGCCCGGCGCTCCGTGGTTTCACGTGAAACCTTCCGAGGGTACGGCGCCATTACTAGCCGACGGCCGCCTCGCTGGTTGTGTGGCCGCGATCTTGCGATTGAGCGGCAGTGAAGGCCGCGGCGCGATGATGGGATGCATTCACGAACCGGGCTGAGGGCCATCCGATGGTAGAATTGGTCTTCGTGAGCGCAACATTTCGGCGGTCCTGAGTGGCTCAGACCATCGCCTGTGCCAATCAGAAGGGCGGGGTCGGCAAGACGACCACCGTGGTCAACCTAGCGGCCTATCTCGCGCTCGCCGGCGAGCGTGTCCTGATCGTCGATCTGGACCCCCAGGGCAATGCCACGAGCGGCTTCGGCATCGATCGCTCGGCCCTCGACGTCACGCTGTATGACGTTCTACTCGGCGACACCCCCATGGCCGCGACCGTCCTCTCGACGGTCGTCGGCGGCTGTTCGATCGTCCCGGCATCGGTGTCCCTTGCCGGCGCCGACGTCGAGCTGGCGACGGCCGATCAGCGCGAACGCCGGCTCGCGCGACGACTCGCGCCCGTGCTCGACGCCTACGATTACGTCCTCCTCGACTGCCCCCCGTCCCTCGGGCTCCTGACGGTCAACGCGCTGACCGCCGCGGCCTCCGTGCTGATCCCGACGCAATGCGAGTACTACGCCCTGGAGGGCCTGTCGCAGCTGACCGCCACCCTCAACCTAGTCCGGGACAACCTGAACCCGTCCCTCGCGATCAAGGGCGTCGTGCTGACGATGTACGACGCCCGGACGAATCTCTCGGCAGACGTGGCGGCCGAGGTTCGCAATCACCTTGGTGACGCGGTCTTCGACACGATCATTCCGCGAAGCGTCCGCCTCTCGGAGGCACCGAGCTTCGGACTACCGATCGCGCTCTATCGCGACAATTCCCGCGGCGCGGTCGCGTACGCGGCCCTCGCTGCCGAGCTGCGACATCGCGACGGCCGCTCCACCGCGATCTCGAGGACCGAGCGCGGGACGGCGGACGGCCCCGCTCTGGTCCCGTCGAAGACATCGACCTCGCCGGAGTCAGTCGCCGTGGGAGGCGTCCGATGACCGTCCGCTCGGAGCGCCAATCGAGTCTCGGTCGGGGACTCTCATCCCTGATCCCCCAGCGCAGCCAGCACGCGCCGACGATCGAGATTCCAATCGAGCGGATCCGTCCCAATCCGCGTCAGCCGCGCCAGCGGATGGATCAGGGCGAGCTCGACGGCCTCGCGGCGAGCATCCGCGAACACGGCGTCCTGCAGCCGATCCTCGTGACCGAAACGCTTGACGGCTATCAGCTGGTCGCCGGAGAACGCCGGTTCCGCGCGAGCCAGCAGGCCGGCCTGGAACGGATCCCGGCCGTGATCCGACAGCTTGCCGATCGCGACCAGCTGGAGCTGGCGCTCGTCGAGAACCTTCAGCGGGCCGATCTCGGGCCGCTCGAGGAAGCGCATGCCTTTCAAGCGCTCGCTTCGGAGTTCGGGATGACCCACGACGAGATCGCCCAGCGCGTGGGTCGCGCGAAATCAACGATCACGAACACGATCCGTCTGCTCGACCTCGAAGCCACCGTGCAGGTGGCCCTGCTCGACGGGCGGCTGAGCGCGGGACACGCGAGGGCCATCGGTGGCCTGGCGACCGAGCACCAGGCGCGGATCGTCAGCAGCGTGGTCGATCAGGGGTTCTCGGTCCGCCAGACCGAGGAGCTGGTCCGCCGCGTGCGCGAGCCCCGCGCGGCGACGGCACCGGCGTCTCGGCGGGTCCTGGATCCGGACCTCGAGCGCGTCGAGGACGACCTCCGCCGGCGGCTCGGCACGAAGGTCACCCTGGCCCGCTCGCGGAAGGGCGGCCGAATCATCATCGAGTTCTACAGCGACGAGGAGCTCGGACAGCTCTACGACCGTTTGATCGGAGGACCTGCGTGACCGAAGAAGCCACCCAACCGCACGCGACGACCCCGGGCAAGCCCCCGAGGCGCTCGAGGGCTGCGGGTGGCTCCGACTACAACGCCGCGAGCATCCAGGTCCTCGAGGGCCTCGAGGCCGTCCGCAAGCGCCCCGGGATGTACATCGGTTCGACGGACGAGAGCGGCCTCCACCACCTGGTCTGGGAGGTCGTCGACAACTCGATCGACGAGGCGATGGCCAGTCAGGCAACGAAGATCTTCATCACGATCAAGGCGGACGGGACCGTGATGGTCGTCGATGATGGTCGCGGCGTGCCCGTCGGGAAACATTCAACGGGCAAGGATGCCCTCGAGGTCGTCCACACCGTGCTTCACGCCGGCGGCAAGTTCGGCGGCGGCGGATACAAGGTCTCCGGCGGCCTTCACGGCGTGGGGGTGAGCGTCGTGAACGCCCTGTCCGCGTGGATGCGCGTCGAATCGGCCCGGGATGGAGGCATCTGGGCCCAGGAGTATGCGCGGGGGAAGCCGCTCGGGCCCGTGAAGAGGATCGGGCCGCAGGGCGATCGTCGCGGCACGACGACCTCCTTCCGCGCCGATCCCGAGATGTTCGAGACGACCGAGTACTCGTTCGAGACCATCAGCCAGCGGATCCGCCAGTCGGCCTACCTGACGAAGGGCGTCTGGATCACGCTCGTCGACCAGCGGTCCGATCGAGAGCGATCGTTCTATTTCGAGGGCGGCATCCAGTCGTTCGTCCGCCACCTGAACCGGAACAAGGAGGTCCTCGACAGCCGCCCGATCTACGTCGAGCAGCGCGACAAGACGACCCTCGTCGAGGTCGCCCTCCAGTACAACGACACGTACACGGAGAACGTCCTCTCGTTCGCCAACAACATCAACACCGTCGACGGTGGGTCCCACGTCACGGGGTTTCGCGCGGCGTTGACCAGCTCCCTCAACGACTGGGCGCGCCGCGCCGGCGTGCTCAAGGACAACGACCCCAACCTGGCCGGCGACGATGTCCGCGAGGGCCTGACGGCGGTTGTCAGCGTCAAGCTGACCGATCCCCAGTTCGAGGGTCAGACCAAGGCGAAGCTCGGCAATCCCGAGGTCAAGGGCCAGGTCCAGACGGCCGTGGCCGAGGCCCTCGGCCAGTATCTCGACGAGAATCCGAGCGACGGGCGACGGATCATCGAGAAGTGCCTCACGGCCGCGCGCGCCCGCGACGCCGCACGCAAGGCCCGCGATCTGGTCCTGCGCAAGGGCGCGCTCGACGGCCTGTCGCTGCCGGGCAAGCTCGCCGACTGCCAGGAGCGGGATCCGGCGCGCAGCGAGCTGTACCTCGTCGAGGGCGACTCGGCCGGCGGCTCGGCGAAGCAAGGGCGCGACCGGCGCTTCCAGGCGATCCTGCCGTTGCGCGGGAAGCTGCTGAATGTCGAAAAGGCCCGGCTCGACAAGATCGTCGCGAGCGAGAACGTCCGCCCCCTGATCATCGCGCTCGGAGCGGGGATCGAGGGCATCGGCGACAGCTTCGACATCGCGAAGCTGCGCTACCACCGGATCATCATCATGACCGACGCCGACGTCGACGGCGCCCACATCCGGACGCTGCTCCTGACCTTCTTCTACCGGTTCATGCCGCAGGTCATCGAGAACGGCTACCTCTACATCGCCCAGCCGCCGCTCTATCGGGTGTCGACCGGCAAGGTCACCAAGTACGCCCAATCCGAAAAGGAGCGCGATCGGATCGTCAAGGAGATGGACCGCAAGAACGTCTCGGTCCAGCGGTTCAAGGGCCTCGGCGAGATGAACGCCGACCAGCTCTGGGAGACGACGATGAACCCGGCCACCCGGACGCTCCTCCGGGCCGAGATCGAACATGCCGAGACGGCCGACGCGATCTTCACGATGCTGATGGGCGAAAAGGTCGCTCCTCGCAAGCATTTCATCAACACCGAGGCACGCAAGGTCCAGAACCTTGACGTCTGAAGTCCGCATCGGCGACAAACGCCGCGGAACCACCGGGGAGGTGGATCGGGCGATCGAGACGTCCGAACCCGGGCGCGGTCGGGTCGTCAGGGACGCGGGCAGCGGGCTGACGATCGAGGTCGCCCCGCACCATTGCTTTGCCTGCGGATCCCTGAACGAGCATGGGATCCACCTCGATCTTCACGTCGACGGCGATCGATGCTGGACGGACCTCGCCCTGGCGGATCGCTTCCAGGGCTGGGATGGCATCGCCCACGGCGGAATCATCTGCACGATCCTCGACGAGGTCATGGCCTGGTCGCTGGCCGCCACCGACAACTGGGGCCTCACGGCCCGGATGAGCGTCGACTTCAAGCGACCGATCCGGCTCGGCGTCGCGATCCGCGGCGAGGGCTGGGTGACGACCGTCCGTCGGCGGCTCGTGGAGACGGCGGCCCGCATCGTGGATGTGGCGAGTGGCGAGATCCTCGCCACGGCGACCGCCACGTACGTCGCCGCTGATGCCGCTCGCAAGGCGGAGCTCCAGGCGCGCTATCAGTTCCGGTTGACCCCCGCCGTCGCCGGACCGGGCGTGGACCGGGAGCCGGCGTGATGACGGCGACGATCAGCCCGGTGACCGAGCGGGCGAATGCGCTCGTCGCCAATCGCCGTACCGACGCCGAGGCCCTGGGCCGAGCCCTCGCCGACGACGTCGGCGATCCCGATCGGTTCGCCGCGGTCCTCCGCAAGGGCCTTGCCGACCTGGCCGATCCCGAGTACCTCGCCGGTCAGCGGCGGATCGCGCCGGGGATCGGCGACCTCCACGGGGTCCGCTGGCCCCTGATCGAGGCCGTCAAGCGCGGATTCCGCGAAGCCACCCGGAAGGAGCGGACCTCCGGCTGGCTGTTCATCGCTGATCGCCTCCTCCACGAGCCCAAGCTGGAGGCACGCTGGTTCGCATTCGGCCTGCTCGAGCGGTTGATCGTCGACGACACCGAGCGAGCCTGGCAGCTGGTCCGGCGGGCCGCACGAGAGGCGGGCGACTGGATCACGGTCGACAGCCTGGCTCACCCGGTCGGCAAGGGCATCCTCAACGAGCCCTATCGCTGGGCCGAGCTCGAGCTGCTCGTCTACAGCCCGTCGCGCTGGGAGCGGCGGCTTGTCGGGAGCTCGATCGCCACCCTGCCCCTCGTCGATCGGCGGCGCGGCCGTCAGCAGGAGGTCGTCGTTCACGGCCTCGGTCTGATCGGCGAGCTGATCGGGGATTCCGAGCCCGACGTCCAGAAAGCCCTCGCCTGGGCCCTCCGCTCGATGGCCGCGGTCGACTGTGCGGCGACGACGGCCTTCCTCGAGGCCGAGGCGATCCTGGCCGCCGGATCGTCCGACGGGAACCGCGCCTGGGTCGTCCGTGACGCCCTGCCGAAGCTCGATCCTGCGGACGCGGACCGGATCCGGGCCCGCCTGGCCGGCGTTCGTCGGTCGTCGGGCGCTGCATCCACCTCGCGGGCGTCCGAGGCGGCCGACCGGTTCGGCGCCGGTCTCCTCGGCCGTCCGATGCCTGAACCACCGCTCATTTGACCGAACGAACGATCGTTAGGGAGACGCAAGACCCGTGACCGACGACCTGGGCGACATCCGCGCCATCCACATCGAGGACGAGATGCGGGTGAGCTACCTCGATTACGCGATGAGCGTGATCGTGGCGCGCGCGCTGCCGGACGTCCGCGACGGCCTGAAGCCGGTCCACCGCCGGATCCTCTACACGATGGGCGAGATGGGGCTCAGCGCGACGAGCTCGTTCCGGAAGTGCGCCGCGATCGTCGGCGAGGTGATGGGCAAGTACCACCCCCACGGTGACGTTGCGTTGTACGACGCGCTGGTCCGGCTGGCCCAGGACTTCTCGATGCGCTATCCGCTCGTCGACGGCCAGGGCAACTTCGGGTCGGTCGACGGTGACAGCGCCGCCGCGATGCGCTACACGGAGGCCCGCCTCACGGGCATCGCCGCCGAGATGCTCGACGACATCGACAAGGAGACCGTCGACTTCCAGGACAACTACGACGGCACCCAGAAGGAGCCGTCGGTCCTGCCCGCCAAGCTGCCAAACCTCCTGATCAACGGCAGCAGCGGCATCGCCGTCGGGATGGCGACGAACATCCCGCCCCACAACATCAGCGAGATCTGCGACGCGACCGTCGCCCTCATCGACGACCCGGACATCACGTCGGACGATCTCTCGACGTACGTCCTGGGGCCGGACTTCCCGACCGGCGGCACGATCTATCGGTTCGAGCAGCAGCGAAATCCGCTCACCGGCGAGAACGAGACCGTCGACGCGATTCGCCAGATGTACGCCCACGGCCGCGGCCGGGTCGTCATGCGCGCCCAGGTCGCGTTCGAGGAGGTTCGCGGCGATCGCATGGCGATCATCGTGAGCGAGCTGCCATACCAGGTGAACAAGGCGACCCTGCTCGAGAAGATCGCCGACCTCGTCAAGGACAAGCGGATCGAGGGGATCAGCGACCTCCGCGACGAGTCGGATCGTGATGGCATGCGGGTCTACATCGAGATCAAGCGCGACGCGAACCCGCACAAGGTCCTGAACAACCTGTTCAAGCACACCCCGATGCAGCTCGCGTTCAACATGAACATGCTCGCCCTCGTCGACGGGCAGCCCCAGACGCTGCCGCTCAAGAGCGTCCTCGTCCATTACGTCGACCACCGCCGCGACATCGTCCGCCGGCGAACCGAGTTCGACCTCGGCAAGGCCCGCGCCCGGGCACACATCCTCGAAGGCCTGAAGATCGCCCTCGACAACCTCGATGCCGTGATCCGGACGATCCGCGAGTCGCAGGACGTCGACCTTGCCCGGACGAACCTGATGAGCCGGTTCGACCTGAGCGAGCTCCAGGCCCAGGCGATCCTCGACATGCGGCTCGCCCGCCTGGCCGCCCTCGAGCGGAAGAAGATCGAGGACGAGTACCTCAGCGTCATCCAGCTGATCGCCGAGCTCGAGGACATCCTGGCGAATCCGCAGCGCGTCCTCGGGATCATCAAGGACGAGCTGGCCGAGCTGAAGAAGAAGTTCGGCGGCGACCGCAAGACGCGCGTCGCCGACGACTCGAGCCGCGAGATGACCGACGAGGACCTGATCGCCGACGAGGACGTCGTCATCACGATCAGCGGCCGCGGCTACATCAAGCGCCAGCCCGTCGCGACCTATCGCCGCCAGCATCGCGGCGGGAAGGGGATCATCGGCCACGTCACCCGCGAAGAGGACGCGGTCGAGTACCTGATCGTCGCCAATACCCACGATTGGGCCCTGTTCTTCACAAACCGCGGCCGCGTGTTCAGCGCCAAGGTCCACGCCATCGTCGACGCCAGCCGCCAGGCCAAGGGCACGCCGATCATCAACCTACCGGGCGTTCAGGTCGAAGCCGGCGAGGTGCCCGTCGCGACGATCGTCCTGCCGAACTTCGAACCCGGCCATTACCTCGTCATGGCGACCCGTCGCGGCCACATCAAGAAGACGCCGCTCGAGCAGTTCGAGCGGGTCCGCTCGACCGGGATCCGGGCGATCACGATCCAGGACGCGGACGAGCTCGCGTGGGTCGACGTGTCGAGCGGGGCGGACGACGTGATCCTCGCGACCGCCCAGGGCATGCTCGCCCGCTTCGACGAGGACGAGGTCCGGCCGATGGGCCGCGACGCGGCCGGCGTCATCGGGATCCGGCTCCTGAAGAAGGAGGGCGACAGCGTGGTGGCCATGACCGTCGTCGAGCCTGGTGCGGACCTCCTCGTCCTGACCGAGACCGGCTACGGCAAGCGGGTCGGCTTGACCGAGTTCCGCAAGAAGCACCGCGGCGGCCAGGGCGTTCGGCTGATCGCCCTCGAGGGTCGCAAGACCGGGCTCGTCGCCGCCGTCCAGCAGGTCACCGAGGAGGACGAGGAGCTGCTCCTGATCAGCGCCGGCGGTCAGGTGATCCGGACGGAGACGAACTCCATCAATCGCTACTCGTCGGGCGCGCGCGGCGTGATCGTCATGCGCCTCGCGGAAGGCGATCGGGTCGTCGCGATCGCGGCGTTCCGGTCCGGGCTGGCGGAGCGTGATGGCATCGAGGACAATGGCGCCCCAGGGGCCGGTGACAGCGACCCGGTTTCGGGGCCAGACGCGTGACGGCGTCGTGAGATCGCTCGTTCGGGAGGACGCGGTGTACGCGGACCAGTTCGAGATCTACCACGGCAACTCGAACCCGGATCTCGCCCGGAAGATCTCGCGCTGGCTCGGGACCGAGACCGGCAAGGCCGAAGTCTTCCAGTTCGCGAACGAGAACATCTTCGTCAAGATCCTCGACAACGTCCGCGAGAAGGACATCTTCCTCGTCCAGCCGACGTCGCACCCGGTCAACCAATCGATCATGGAATTGCTGATCATGATCGACGCCTTCAAACGGGCGAGCGCCGGGCGGATCACCGCCGTCATCCCGTTCTACGCCTACGGCCGTTCGGACAAGAAGGACCAGCCGCGCGTGCCGATCACGGCCCGCCTGATCGCCGACATGATCACCGTGGCC
>Ga0207684_10003884_pt1 | contig 14341 bp, 8 predicted proteins | sample KBSK5501metaG_FD_184342 | JGI IMG/M metagenome (GOLD analysis project Ga0207684, IMG submission 184342) | Corn, switchgrass and miscanthus rhizosphere microbial communities from Kellogg Biological Station, Michigan, USA - KBS K5-50-1 metaG... | ecosystem: Host-associated > Plants > Roots >...
ACTCCGCTCGAGACCGGGGTGGCCGCCGCCATCGACTGGTACAAGCGATTCGGGATCCACCAGACCTTCACGCACCTGAAGCTCGGCGAGGAGAAGAAATAACGATGGCCGACCGCGCCGCGGCCGGCCCGGACGGGGAGGGGCTTGGCGGGCAGGCGATCCTCGTGGTGGGGGGTGCCGGCTTCGTGGGGAGCAACCTCGTGCGCCGGGCCCTGACGCTGGACTGCCGGCGCGCCGTGGTGGTGGACAACCTGCTCTCGGCGGAGCGGGAGAACCTGCCGGACGATTCCCGCGTGGAGCTGATCGAAGGCTCGATCGCGGACGATGCGGTGCTGGCCCGGCTGGGCGACGAGTTCGATTACGTCTTCCATCTGGCCACCTATCACGGCAACCAGAGCTCCATCGCCAACCCCCTCGCCGACCACGACAACAACCTCATCACCACGCTGAAGCTCTACGAGCGCCTCAAGGGCTTCCGCCGTCCCCGCAAGGTGGTCTACGCTGCCTCGGGCTGCACGCTGGCCCCCCACACCTTCGGCCAGGCCGAGGCGACCGCCGAGGACGGGCCCGTGCCGCTCGAGCTGGACAGCCCCTACCAGATCTCCAAGGTCGTGGGAGAGTTCTACTCCGTGTATTACCACACCCAGCACGGCTTGCCGACGGTGCGGGCCCGCTTCCAGAACGTGTACGGTCCTGGGGAGATCCTGGGGGCCGGCCAGTGGCGGGGGACCCCGGCCACGGTGTGGCGGAACGTCACGCCCAGCTTCGTCTACCGGGCTCTGAAGCAGCTGCCGCTCACGGTGGAGAACGGCGGCGTGGCGACGCGGGACTTCATCTATGTCGAGGACATCGTCCGCGGGCTCCTCCTGTCCGCGGTGGCCGGCAAGCCCGGCGACGTCTACAACCTCGCCAGCGGCGTCGAGACCTCCATCCTCGAGCTGGCCAAGCTGGTCAACGAGTTGACGGGCAGCCCGGCCTCGCTCGACTTCCGACCGCCCCGGGAGTGGGACCGCTCGGGCAAGCGCTTCGGCAGCACGGAGAAGGCCAAGCGCATGCTCGGGTTCGAGGCCCGGACCGTGTTGCGGGCGGGGCTCGAGCGGACCATCGCGTGGACTAGGGAGCACCTGCCCCTGATCGACCATTGTATCGGGAAGCATGCAGGTCGACTCTCGCCTCTCTGAGCAACGCCGGAAGCTGCTCGTGATCTACTCGATTGCGAGCACTGTCGTTGCGACCACTACCGAGTATGTGCGCAGCTTCGGTAGGTACTCCCGGCACGACGTCTCGTATATCAACGGGACGCACGGCGCCCGGCTCGGCGTCGAGCTGAGCGAGTTCGACGCGGTATGGCTGAACTATTGCTGCCGGCTGTGCTTTCCGGATAACGTCAGCTCGGACGTGAAAGAGGCTCTGAGGATGTATCCCGGCGTCAAGCTCATGTCCGTGCAGGACGAGTACGACCGGACCGAGACGTTGAGGCAGGGGATCGAGGGGCTGGGGTTCGACGTCGTGTTCACCTGCGTGCCCCAGAGCGCCCTCGGCCACGTCTACCCGCGAGAGCGGTTTCCCCACACCGAGTTCATCACGGTATTGACCGGGTACGTGCCGGAGCACCTGGAGGGCAAGTCGGGCACGACTCCGCTCGGCCGGCGGCCGATCGTGATCGGCTATCGGGGACGGGACATCGGCGCGCGCTACGGCGAGCTCGGCTTCTGGAAGTACGAGATCGGGCGACGGATGAAGGCGATATGTCTCGAGCGAAGCATTCGCTGCGACATCGAGGTCACGGAGGAGAGTCGGATCCATGGCGAGAGCTGGTACGCGTTCGTCGAGTCATGTCGAACGATGCTCGGCTCGGAGAGCGGAAGCAATGTCTTCGACTTCGACGGCTCGGTCGAGCGACAGTATGAGACGCTGAAGCGAGCGATGCCGGGCCTCTCGTATCAGGAGTTTCAACCGTACGTGGCCGAGCACGACCGGGATATCGGAATGGGACAGATATCGCCTCGAGTCTTCGAGGCCGCCGCGTTGCACACGCCCATGATTCTGTTGGCCGGGCGCTACTCCGGGTTGATTCAGCCGGACGAGCACTACGTCGAGCTCAGGAAAGATTTCTCGAACGTGGAAGACGTGCTACGGCAGGTAGAGGACATCCCGGCGCTGGAAGCGATGGCGGAACGCACATACCGTCACCTGATTGGGTCCGGCGCGTACAGTTATCGTCGGTTCGTGGAGCTCGTGGACGGCGTGATCGAGCGGAGGCTCTCGGAGGGGGAGCGGGACCACGGGGTGGCCTCCCAGGCGCGTCGTGCGCGGGCATGGAGCGTTCCGGAGGGACACCGGGAGGGCTCGACGGTGACCGAGTTCCCCACGGTCTATCCGCTCGATTCCAGCCACTATTTCAGACGAGAGATGGATCGGCTGATGGCATCATCCGCAACCACCCTGGAAGGCGCCACTGTCGGAGATCTAGCGCGCGAGCTCGTTCGGAGAATTTTCGTTGGCCTGCTGGCATGGAGGCGCGGGTGGATCGCGGCAAGGCTGAGAAGGGACCGTGGCACTTTCGCCAAGCTGCTGGTTTCGGTGCGGGCGAGTAGCGCCTATCCTCTGCGGACGCTGTTCCTCCAGGGCCTTCTCGACCGGAGGGTCCGACGCCGGGTCGGGTACGAAAAGCTTGTGACCGATCTACTCAAGCTGGAGATTGTGCGGCAGGCGCGCCTAGGGGCTCTCCAGACCCGGGAGCGCTTCTTCATCCGGAGCATGTTTGACCCGGCTACCGGTGTGCTGACGCTCACGAGTGTTCCGGCTCGCAGGCTCTCGGAAGAGGACAACCGGGGCCAGTCGATGTCGGATCTGTCCGTGGCGTTGAGACGGGGCGCGGTGACGTGCATCGTATGGGACCACTCCGCGCTTGGCTGGCAGGTCGTGTTGGAGTGGAGGCGATCGCAGTGGGTCACTGTCTTCGTTGGCGTGGGCGGAGTGCACCGGTTCGAGGCGCTGACGGAGCTAGCTCGGAGCCGGCCCGATCGCGTGGCCGGAGTCCTGGCGGCGATTATTGGCGGAGAGGCTGCGCAGAAGTCGAGCGCACCCGCGACGTCCCGCGGATGACGACGAGGGCCGAGGTGAGCCAGAGCGAGACCGATGCAAGAAATGCGGCGTTCTGGAACGAGCTCTGCGGTTCGGGGCTTGCGCGATCGATTGGCATCAACGACCGCACGCCAGAGAGCCTTCGGAAATTCGATGAAGCCTATATGACGATGTACCCGTATCTGGCTCGTTACGTCACGGCCGAGAACTTGCCGGGGAAGAAAACCCTCGAAATCGGGCTGGGCTACGGGACGCTCGGGCAGCTCATCGCGTCGCGCGGATGTCAGTACCATGGCCTCGACATTGCCGACGGCCCCGTCGAGATGATGCGCTATCGAATCGCGCTCCTGGGCAAGGAGGCCGCGGCCCGGGTTCAGACAGGGTCAGCGCTCGATATCCCTTACCCCGATGGCGCCTTCGACTACGTCTATTCGATTGGCTGCCTTCACCATACCGGGGACCTACCGAGGGCGGTGTCGGAGGTCTATCGAGTGTTGGCGCCAGGTGGCCGGGCGGTGGTGATGCTGTACAACCGCCATTCTTTTCGTCGGCTCGCTCAGCTGCGGATGAGGTATGCGTGGGAGGTGTTGACCGGCCGCCGCCGGGGCAACTTCGGAGAGGCCGCCCGGGCTCGCTACGACAGCAACGCGGCGGGTGACGCAGCACCCCATACCGACTTCGTGTCACGCGGCGACGTACGGCGGCACCTCTTCAAGCGCTTCTCGAGAGTTCGGATCGACGTCCAGAACTTCGACGGGTACGTGCTCTTCAGAGGCCGGATCGTCATTGCACGCGAGAACCTCCTCGGCAACGTCGCTCGGATCCTCGGGACCGATCTGTACATCGTGGGCACGAAGTAGACCGCACAATCACGTTGGGGCTAACCGCAACCCGACTCAGGAGTCTGGGTGGCGGCCGCCGACTTGGAGCAGTGCCGGAACGAGGAGAACCGGGCGCCTGCCGCTATCGGCTCGTCAGCGCGTGCAGCGGGGCCCTTGACCACCCGTCCCGGACTCGCTACGGTCGAAACGCTCAGGAAGCTTCTGTGTAGCGAGTAGCCTTGAGGCGTTAGCCATGCGGACTAGGTTTCTAGCTGGCTGCTGGTGCGGTCGCGACAGATATGCGTAACCATTCAGACACGAACTGGGTGCGCGGCGAAAGATTGCGCATCCTGATGCTCTGTGGTGTCCGTGAAGAAACGGGTGCGATCCGGGACCACGTCGATGCCTTCGCGATGCACTCTAGGCACGAGTTCGAGATCCTTTGGAATCTTGGGGGGCTCCCGGACACCGTCGAGCTGGATGCGTTCGACGCGCTAGTCGTTCACTACTCGCTGATCGCTTGCCATGACACGTACCTCGCTCCTTCAGCCCGGCGTCGGATCCGTGCCTTCAAAGGACTCAAGGCGGCTTTCGTTCAGGACGAGTATCGGTTTATAAACCGTACAGTTGATGCGCTCTCGTATCTCGGTATCCACCTCCTTTTCACCCTGGCCGAGGAAGAGATAGTGAATGAGGTGTACCCCGAATCGAAACTTCCCGGGGTAAGGAAGATCACGGTTCTGACCGGGTACGTGCCCGAGAGGCTTGCCGCCGCACCGGTTCCCGACTATGAAGATCGTCCTGTAGACGTCGGATACCGAGGCCGGCGGGTTCCGGCATGGATTGGCGAGCATACGTTACAGAAATGGCAGATCGCTGAAAGGTTTGCTGCCGATGCGCCTCGATACGGATTGCGGGTGGACGTGTCGTGTCGCGAGGAAGACAGGATCTACGGTGAGGATTGGGTGCGGTTCATCCGCAGCTGCAAAGCCGTGCTGGGCACGGAGAGCGGGGCGAGCGTCTGTGATTTTACTGGGGAAATTCAGAACAACGTAGAACGATACGTCGCGCGTTATCCTGCAGCATCCTTCGATGTTCTGCGTGAGCTGTACTTCAAGCAGGCGGATGGAAAGCTGGTGATGAACGTCATCTCTCCCCGATGCTTCGAGGCGGCGGCTCTGCGAACCTTGATGATCCTGTACAAGGGGCGGTATTCCGGCATCCTCAAGCCGTGGAAGCACTATGTGCCGCTCATGAGGGACCACAGCAACATGAACGAGGTGGTTGGGGTGTTGCGGGATGCGCGGAAAGCGAAAAGTATTATCAGGAGCGCTTACGAAGATCTGGTTCTGAGCGGACGCTACAGCTACCGCAGGATGGCTGAGCTCGTTGACCGAAGCATCGAAGAGAGGATCCAGGCTACCATGCGGCGCGGGCATCGTCAGGTGTCCGGTCACACTGCAGGCGGCCACGTGCACACGGCTTTGTTAGCTCAGGCCGCATTTAGCCCCGACCGGAGAGTTGAGGCGGCGGAGGGCCTGAGGGATTTGCGCAGAGCTGTGGACATCAGGGCCGTACCTGAGGCGAGGAAGGCGCCTGTCGTGACCTACATTCGCCGGCTACTGAGACTGGGAACGCCGGCGGTGCGCCCATCAGGCCTCGACCAAGAATTGAGGGTGATCCGGGAGTTGCAGAGCTTCTTTCGAGCAGATTCCAACGCGGAAGCCCGTTTGGTCGTAGGGCATGAGGCAGGTGTGCTGACGCTGATGGGAGTATGCCCAGGGGTCGGATTGAACGACGGTGAGGTGGAGTTACAGCGGGAAGTACTCGAGAAGGCGTTTCTGCAAGCGAGAATCAGATCTATAGAGTGGCTCAATCATGACCCGCTAGGTCTGGGCTGTCGTCGGCCATTTTATGCGTATGTGCCGTTTGTGGCACTCTCCCATCTGGCGACCAACGAGCCCAGGGTCACCTCCACCGTCGTTTTAGGCAGTGAGGAAGAGCGTCCATGGTTCAGACGAATTGTTGGGGTGAGGGAGCAACCCCTGACCGGATCCGGCGCCGACCGAAGACGCCTGGAATTCGAAGTGCCGCTCGATGTGAGCATGTTCAGCAGTCAACTGCAGTTCTACCCGAAGCATGACCTGTCCTGCGCTGTGGATGATGACGAGGATACGTATGTCGGGGGGGTCGAAGGCCAGGCTGTGCCTCAGAGCTTCGGGTTGTTGCTGCCAGCGGACTATAAGCTGAGCCGGCTGCGATTGCGCTGGGCGAGTGACGTAGACATGGCCCGCGATTTCTCCGTCAGGATAAACCACGGACGAACACCGATCTGGGCACACCGAGTTGCTGACAACCGGGAGGCTAGCTGCGAACTTGCGATTGGGGGTCTATGGGGCGATTGCTTAGAGGTGGAGATAACGGCCTACAGAGGCCAGCAGCGCCTGCTCTTGAGAAGCTTGTCACTATGGGCGGTCGAGGTTCGACGAGCGCACTTAGGGCGAGCGTGAGCGCCGGCGTAGAGCAGGGGCTTCGCCGTTAAGTTCGGAGTCGACCAGACCGGAGAGGGAAGCTCCCGCTGGGTTTTGGTGACTATGTTTGACCTGCTTCCGAGAATCCCCGGAGGCGAACCGATGCTGATTGTGATGCTCGCGGGCAACGACTGGCTGGACGATTCCCGAATAGTTCGCGAGGCGGAATGCTTGGCTAGCCGCGGTCATAGGGTGCATGTTCTGTGCGGAGGGCAGATCAGCGAAGAGACTGTTGAAGAGCGCCAAGCTGTGACCTACCACCGTGTTCCGATAGGTCGGATGTCCCTGCACGCGAAGGCTCGAGTGATGAAAATTCACCTCGCAGTCGCGTTGCGCGCTGGCCGTTCAGCCCCAGGGGCGAGAGGGATGTCGGCGAGATTCCGTGCGATGCAAACTTTGGTCGCCACCGCCGGGTCGCTCGCCTTGGCGTGTCCTATCCTTTCTCTCGTGCTTGTCGAAAGGATGGTGTCCGAGCGCTTCGCAACATGGCTCAGGGGCCGGCTCAAACCCGTCGTGTCGTATCTGTCACAGCCATTCGTTCATCTGGATGAATTCGCCGCTCGCTGCTTGGATGCGATCATGCGTTTGAAGCCTGACGTTGTCCACGCGCACGACATCAGAACGTTGTCGGCGGGCGTGGTGGCGGCTGACCGGCTAGGGTGCCGACTCGTCTACGATGCGCACGAGCTCGAGACGCACACGAAGTACGAAGGAATGAATGAATGGACCAGGTACTGGGTCGCGGAATACGAGAGGATCTTGATCCGCCGGGCGGATGCTGTCGTGACAGTGTGCGATAGCATCGCGGGCTGGTTGGCTCGCGAGTACGGTATTCGGAGACCGGTGGTTGTTTTCAACGCTCCAGCCGGGGGATCACCCGTGTTGTCGGCAGCTTCGCCGAAGGAGCATCTGCGTGAGACGCTGAATCTCCCGCCTGAAGCGTCCCTGATCGTTTACGTGGGCTGGGTGACCGTGGAGCGGGGTCTTGATCTATGCGTCAAAGCTTTGGCCGAGCTGCCCGGCGCGCATTTTGCGACCGTTGGTCCACGACACGCTGCCACCGAAATGAAACTCCTGCAGACGGCAGGCGATCTTGGACTGCTGGATCGAGTGCACCTGGTCGATCCAGTCCCCCACGATCAGGTGATGAGTTTCATCTCTAGCGCTAACTGTAGCGTTATTGCAATCCAGAATGTTTCTCTCAACAACAACTTCTGCTTTCCGAATAAACTCCTTGATAGTGTCATCGCCGGAGTTCCAGTTGCCGTGTCAAACCTCGTAGAGCTGCGACAGTTTGTCGTGAAACACGAGGTAGGAGTGGTCATGGACGAATCCGATCCACACTTGATTGCGGCGGCGATCGGGACGCTCTTGCGCCAGCAGGAGCAGTATCGGCCATCGCCAGCGAAGGTCGCGTCGATCGAGCGCCAGTATGGATGGGCGGTACAGGAAGAGAAGCTCCTTGATCTGTATCGCGGGCTTTTGTGATAGTAGGGCTGCGTCCAGAGCAGGAAACTACCCGGTGAGTGAAGACCCATGGACATCCGGCGCTGTCCCGGGAGAGGTATGGAGTGATCGGGCTTGAACAGTTGAGGCAAGTCACGGCATGAAGCTTCGGCTAGCATCCCTGTTGCGCTGTCCGATCAGTGGAGGGCCGTTAGCGTTAGAGGTATTCGAGTCCACGCGGCGTCCGCTCACTGTCGAGGACGCCGCGGAATGTCTGGCGCGTGGGGTCGAACGCGAGACCGTGGAGACGGTGGTCAAGACCGGCGTACTCCGTTGCGCTGAAAGCCGCACGTGGTACCCGATCGTCAACTACGTGCCGGTGATGCTCGATTTCGATGCCCCGGTCTTCGCCTGGTTTGAACGGGAATACGCCGACCGGCTCGCGGACCAGCCAGACTTTCACTCGCCGCGCGGCACGCCGCGCCCTGGCGAAGTGCTCACGCAACGGAGCTTCAGCGCTCAGTGGAACCTGCTGGGCGACGATGAGCTAACCTTTTCCTACACGCACAAGGACCGCGAAGACTTCATTCGCATCGAGCTGGACTGGCCAGAGGGCATATGCGGGCAGCCCAATACGCGACTACTGAACGTAGGCTGCGGCTACGGCTTGGAGGCCCAGTTCCTCCGTAAGGTCACGCGCTCGGAAGTGTTCGGCACGGAGCTGAATTTGTCGCTGCTGAACAGCGGCCCGTTGTTCGCGGCACAGCCGTTCGTGCACGTGGTGATCTCTTCTCTGTTTGCCCTGCCGTACCCACAGGGCAGCTTCCATGTGGTCTACAGCCACGGCGTGCTGCACCACACCTACTCGACCGAGAAGGCGTTTGAAACTGTACACGGGTTCCTGGCTCCGGGCGGCATGATCTACATCTGGGTGTACGCGCATGAAGACCGCGACGTGAGCATGAGGGTGCGCCTCGGCTATCTCTTCGAGCTCTGGGCGCGCCCTAAGATCGCCGCTTTGCCCTCGTTGCTCCAGTCGGCCGTCGTGTACGTGTATGCCCTGCGACACTATCGTGTTTACCGGCGCCATGGCCAAAACCGCGAGAAGTGGAAATTCAAGAACTCACTGCACTCGATGCGCGACCGCTGGACCCCGCGATATGCCTATCGTCATTCGTTCCACGAGGTGTTTTGCTGGTTTCGGCGCCACGGCCTGGCATGCCGCGTCGTGGACTCCTGGGCATACCTTCAACGCTTCGGGTTCCCGCTCATCGGAATCGGACTGCGCGGTGTCCGCGAAGACCGCGGTCGCCTGCTGATCTTGACGCACGACCAGGTGGAATATCTGGATCGGCGGATCATCAACGAGGCGCGTGTCTTCACGGAAAGGGGCTGGACCGTGCACTTGGTGCTGACCGCCGAGAAAGACCCGCGCGCTCGCGAACTGGAGCCGGGCATCTACCTCGACCCGGTGCGATCCTCGGAGATCGAACCGGTGCCGGATCCGCTGTGGGGACCAATGTCGCCTGGACCCTGGCCCAAGCAGCATCTGGCGTGGATCAAGAGCTGCATCCCGGGGGGCCAGGGTAGCCCACTCTATGCAATCCTCCGTCGCTGCTACCAGGCGGCACGAGGACCGTGGCGCGCTGCCCGTGCAGCAGTGCGGGCGCTGGCGGCGGCCCCGACCGCGATGCAGACATCGGATGCTGCGCCGCCTCCGGCCGTGGATTGGTACCCCCTCTTCGTGACCACGTCCTTCGTGAAGAAGGCCGAGGACGTCCCCGCAGACGCCATCATGGCTTGTGATCTGCCGTCTCTTCCAGCGGCTCTTGAGCTAGCCAACCGGAAGCGCGTGCCGCTCATCTACGATTCTCACGAGCTCTACGTGGAGCAGGCCGTCTTCACGCCCCGGCAGAGACGGGTGATGGAAGTCCACGAGAAACGTGGTCTCGAACGGGCCAACCTGGCATTCACCGTGGCCGAGCGGATCAAGGACGAGTTGATGTGCAAATACCAGCCCTCGCGTCCACCCCGCGTGCTGTACAACGCGACCGTGTTCAACGGGCTTGATGCCAAGGCCAGACTCGACATCCGCGCCTACCTCAATCTACCCAAGGGCGCCCACTATCTGCTCTACCATGGCGGTATCACCTCCGGTCGCAACCTCGAGCGGCTTTTCGCCCAATTCGTCGCCGGCGCACCCGCCGGGATGCACTTAGTGATGCTTGGCTACGGCGACTACTTCGACCGCTTCGAGAGCTTGGCCGCCTCCTCACGAGGCGGCGTGATTGTCCACCCCGCCGTGCCCCAGGAAGACTTGGTCGACTGGGTCGGCCAGGCCCTGGGCTGCGTGATCCCTTACCTGACCGCCGAGAAGGCCTACGAGTTCGCCATGCCCAACAAGCTCTTCGATTGCATCGAGCTGGGGGTGCCATTCATCGCCAACCAGTCGCTGCTGTCGATTCGCGACCTCGTGAACAGGTACCACATCGGCTACCTGGGCCCGATGGATACGGATGATGGGATGCGACAGACGCTGATCGCGGGCCTGCGCTTCATCGAGACGCGCCCAGACCTGAGCGGAACCTTTGCCGAAGCTCGCGCGTGGTACGGTTGGCAAGCGCAAAAAGACAATCTCAGCCGCTGGTGCGCCGAGATCGGCTTGCCCGGATTCTAGTAGCCGCCGTTCCGCAGTTGTCTTCGGGGCTGGAGGCTACGTCCGCTTGAAGTGAGTTCTTGCCGCACGGGCTCGATCCGCAAATCACCCTTGATCAGCCGTCGGAGGGTGCTACGCTCGAGCGCATCAGAGGGGCCTCCTAGGTGTGTGACGTGGGTGCGTCCTGATCGGGGCTAAATGTACGTCCTTGTTCTCTATTGGCATTTCGACACAGAGGAAACGCTGCGCCCCGCCATCCGGCAGCATTTACACGCTCTGGATTTGAGCAATTCGCACTTTCACATCATCTACTACAACGCGGTAGGTGGCGCACCTGCGTGGCTGCGCCACTTCCATTTCGATGCGGTCATTCTTCACACGACCTTTCTGGCTTTGCGGTGGAGCAGCTATTTTCGCGACGGCTGGAAGAAACAACTGGGATGGTTGAGAGACGTGCCCTGTATCAAGATTGCCATACCTCAAGATGAATACGACCACTCGGAAATCCTGGATGAATGGCTAGAAGAATGGGGCGTATCCGCGATTTTTACAAATTTCGGCATCAACCACCGGGCGATACTTTATCCTCGCCTGCATGCGAAAGCCCGGTTCTTTAAATGCCATACCGGATACATCGATCCCATCCTGGCTGAGCGGTATGCCCCGAAGCTTCTGTCTATCCGTGACCGTTCAGTCGATATTGTCTACAGGGCCTCTCATTTGCCCTATTGGGTCGGAAGCCACGGTCAGCTCAAGCACCAGATCGGCTCGGTGGTCATGCAACACGCTGCTGAACTGGGGTTGCGGTGCGATATCTCGACCCGGCCAGATGAGGTGATCATTGGCGAGCCGTGGTTTGATTTTCTGGCTTCCGGGCGTGCCGTCCTGGGTTGCGAAAGCGGCTCAAGCGTCCTAGACCGCCGTGGTGAAATCCAGGCAAAGATCAATGCGCTCGTCACGGAGAAGCCGGACCTGAGCTTTGACGAGGCCAGCAGCCAAATGCCTTCTGGCTGGGACGATCATCGCTTTTTCGCCCTCAGCCCGCGTCATTTCGAGGCTGTCCTTACCAAGACCTGCCAGGTGCTCGTCGAGGGTGAATATGAAGGTGTGTTCAGACCGAATATCCACTACATCCCACTCAAACGTGATTTCTCGAACGTGGAAGAGGTTTTGAAAAAAGTCAAGGATCATTCCTATCTGCAGCAGATCGTAGATCGCGCCTACTACGACATCTATCAATCGGGTGACTACACCTATCGTGGTCTCGCCCGCGACCTCGGGAGCCTCATTGGCGAGAGGCGGCAGATGAATCTCGTTTTCACGGTACTGCGCAGCATTCTTTGGCCATTTCGACACATTGTTAGAGACAGCGAGCGCCAGCGCCTTGGGGATTTTCGAGCCGCTTTTTATAGCCCGGAACCAATCAATTGGAATCGGTTTGACAAACCTAGGCTGCGTGGTGTCCTGGTGCTGCATCAATAAGCCAAAGTCGAATTGTCTGCTGCAGCCGTCCGGCAGTCGTAGGAGAGCCTGCGGGATCCAGCCGACCGAGACGGCCGGTGCGCCACGGGCTCCTCGACGGACCCGGGTAGTCCCGGACGCGCTGGCACACCGCATGGCGCCACGCCGTGAGCCTGGCGAGTTGGAATGGCCGGATCGCCGGAATCGCGGCCGCTAACGTCGGCCTGAGATTAGGCCGGGGTCGGGTTCCGGCCTGGCTGGTGGCTGATGGATAACTGTCCAGCAGGTCAGGTCTGTCCCGACACAAATCGTACGCGTTGACCTCACGGATCAGCCGCGCGAGGTTGTGCTCTACCTGATCCGCGGTGACGCGAAAGCGATCCGAGGCGATCGAGTCGACGATCCACTCGTTGATCGGGCGGTCGTAATGCACGGGATCTGTGTAGTTGGCCAGATCATGCGTAACCTCCGCCGCCAGCTGGAAGTCAAAGACGCGAACGGTCGGGAATGGCGCAAGTCTTTGCATGACCGCCCGCTCGAATGGGATCTGCGCTATGAGTTGGGCTGAATCACCGGGGACGTACGCGAGGATGGAATACGGGGGGAAGAAGAGCCAGAAGTTGATGCGGGGATTGTCGCGGATGACCCGGATGAGATTGTCCTCGATACTCTGTTCCATGGCGCCCAAGCTCGGCGGCCCCGGGAGTGCGGCGGGAGTGAACTTTCGCGCGAAGTGTTCACAGCGGCCATTCCAGGCTCGGAGGACATGAAAGACGGAGAACGCTAGCCGCCGGTCCCATGTTTCGAGAGTCTCGAGATCGTGCTCCCCGTGGCCTTTGAGCACCACGAGGGAATTGCGAATCGTCTCGACGGCAAGGAGATACTCGACGTTGAGGGCCCTCGGCCGACGGTACATGTAGTACGGGAAGGGGGCCTGGTCATCACGAACGCCTTTCGGTCCGAAGGAGAAAGAGCTCGGCTCGATCGCCCACAGGACATTCTTCACCTGGCCGGAGGCGATCGCCTGGTCCAAGATGAGGGCCTGCTCGTATGCGGTCGAGCCGGAGATGGAGAGCTTGAGGGCGTTCACGTGAAGCGCGCGGTTGAGGTAGGAGGGATAGAAGTTTTCGGTGACCGAGCTGCCGATGATGACCGTGTCGTAGTGGTAGTTCCGCGCGAGGCCCACGTTCTGGTAGCGCTGGAAGCCGGGGAAGTACGCGGGGCGATACAGGACGGGCTTGCGGAAGAACTGGAAGGGATCGAGGGCGAAGTTGAAGGCGGCGACGGTGGCCAGAAGGAGGACCACGACGCTCAGAAACGTCACGATGAAGCGACGGTAGGGCGTCGTATCGGACATGAGACCTAGAACTGGAAGTAGAGGAACTCGCTGACCCGGGAGAATCGGACCAGCGAGGCTGCGGTCATCAGGGCGAGGAGGATGCTCCATGTCGGGCTCGGCGCCCAGATGAGGCGCGGGGTGGTGGTGGGCCGAGGGCCCAGCTCCTTGAAGTAACGTTGCCGGTCGACGATGGCCTGGACATTGGGCAGACAGAACACGACGTAGAGGCAGGCGAGGTACTGGGCAATTCCCAGGACCGCGAGAGGAGTGGCGTGCAGGCCCAGGGTCTGCAGGAGCAGCGTCACGTCGCTGGCGCTCTGCGGGGGGAGGGGAGAGCCGAGCCCGTTCAGACCCGCCATGGCGGCGAGGAAGCGCACGCCCGACGTCAGATCTTCGGCACGGAAGAAGACCCAGCCGACCACGACCAGGAAAAAGGTCGCGGCCGTGGAGAGAGACCGGGCCCAGATCGGACGGAGTCCGGGTGATGGGGCTTGGGACCGGCGCGCGCCCACGGCGTGTTCCGCCATGAGGTAGAGGCCGTGCAGGGCGCCCCATGCGACGAATGTCCAGTTCGCGCCGTGCCAGAGCCCGCCCAGAAGCATGGTCAGGAAGAGGTTCAGATACCGCCGCATCGTTCCCTTGCGATTGCCGCCGAGGGGAATATAGAGGTAGTCGCGAAGGAATCTCGAGAGCGTCATGTGCCAGCGGCGCCAGAAATCGACGATGCCGGTGGCCTGGTAGGGGGAATTGAAGTTCAGCGGCAGGGTGATCCCGAACAGCAGGGACACGCCGATCGCCATGTCGCAATATCCGGAGAAGTCGAAGTAGAGCTGGAGGGTGTACGCCAGGGCTCCGCGCCAGGCATCGACAAGCCCGAGGGCGGCTCCGGCGCTCGCGGCCTTGAACGCAGGAGTGACGTCCGGGGCAAAGCCGTCCGCCAGGTTGACCTTCTTGAAGAGCCCGATCGCGAAGATCGACAGACCGATCGCGAGGTTCCGGT
>Ga0207684_10003885_pt1 | contig 14337 bp, 16 predicted proteins | sample KBSK5501metaG_FD_184342 | JGI IMG/M metagenome (GOLD analysis project Ga0207684, IMG submission 184342) | Corn, switchgrass and miscanthus rhizosphere microbial communities from Kellogg Biological Station, Michigan, USA - KBS K5-50-1 metaG... | ecosystem: Host-associated > Plants > Roots >...
GCACGTCGTACGGCATCTGAGTCCCACCATGTCCGGCGCCGCCGAGACCATCGAGCATTTCCTGGAGAATGCCGAGATCCCTTTCAAGCGTGTTGCCGATGGCCAGTGGGCCGCTCAGCTTCACGGGGAGAGGAAGCACACGATTCCTCTCGGCATCGCATTGTCGGGCGACCGGGTCATCTTCGAATCGTTCTTCATGCGCCGGCCGCAAGAGAATCGCGACGATTTCTACGAGCTGCTGCTTCGTCGCAACATGCGTGCGTATGGTGTCCATTTCGCCGTGGATGCGCAAGGAGACGTGTTCCTCGTCGGTGCGCGCGCAGCAGCGGGTCTCGACGAGAACGAGCTCGATCGGATCATCGGGTCGATCCTGATCGAAGCCGATGGGGTGTTCGACGCCGCCATCTCGATCGGGTTCAAGACGTACCTCGAAGCCGACATGGCGTGGCGCGCGCGCGGCGGGAACGCGTAAGCGCGTACGTTCGTCGCGCGAAACTGCTTGCAAAGGTTTGCGCGAAGATTTTTTTCACGCTCTTGTTCCCCTTTTTTCATTCACCTGCGCTTTTGCAAAGCGACCAGGTCTTTTCCCATTCTTGAATCGAGAGAATCGCGTGGTATCTTTCGCGTGCCCCGAGCGGCCGGAACGGCCGAATCAGGGAACTGACTGGGATCGCTGCGGGCGGGCTGGCCGTAAGGAGCCCAACCGAGTGGGGGTGCACTGTCAGGCCGGTAGGGAAAGCTAACTTGCTGGTCTGGCGGGTAAACTACCAGAAGGGTAAGTAACCCAAAGTCGAACGTCTGTGGGGGTTACCACAAGGAAACCAAGACGGTTCGTGGGGGTTGCTCGGGGCACTTAGGGCCCGGGGAGTCTGAGGGTGGATCGCGAAGCGCCGCAAGGTGCAACGCGGACCACCGGTAGGACACCTCGGGCCCTATGTAATTGGAAGGCGGCCTACCTCTCCTCTCCCTTTCTCTTCTCGTAGCGCGCCTACAATTCTCGTGTGCTGCGAAGCGTCGTGCTTGGTGTCGCCAATCGGAAGTTCGCTCGTCGGATGGCGACGGGCGGGCTCGGGAGGAAGGTTGCACTGCGGTTCGTCGCAGGCGAAGACATCGACCACGCCATCGAGGCGATCCGCGCCATCAACGAGGACGGCGCCTCGGCCAGCGTCGACTACCTCGGCGAGAACGTCACCGACCTCGAGCAGGCCAAGGCCGCGGCAGGCGTCTACCTGGCGACGCTCGATCGGATCACGACGGAGGGCCTCTCGGCCGGCATCAGCGCCAAGCTCACGCAGCTCGGCCTGGACATCGACGGATCGCACGCCTTCGACCTCATCGACGGGATCGTCGCGCGCGCGGCCGATATCCGGACGTCCGTCACGCTCGATATGGAGGACCACCGGTACACCGAGCGGACCGTGGAGACCGCGGTGCGGCTCGGAGGGTCCCACCCGAGCGCCGTGGGGGTCGCGATCCAGGCGTGCCTGCACCGCACCCCGGCAGACTTGGAGCGTTTGATCGAGGCAGGCGTTCAGGTCCGGCTTTGCAAAGGTGCGTACCTCGAGCCCGGCGAGATCGCGTACCGGCGCCGATCGGAGGTCGACGCAGCTTTCGCGCGCCTCGCCAACCGGCTCATTATTTCTCAGTCGTACACGATGATCGCAAGCCACGACGAGCGGCTGATCGATCACGTGCTTAAGCAGGTCGCTCGCACGAAGCGCGCGCCGGGCACGTATGAGTTCCAGATGCTCTTCGGCGTGCGCCGGGAGCTCCAGCGCAAGCTGATCGCCCAGGGCTACCGGCTTCGCGTCTACGTGCCGTTCGGAAGTGAGTGGTACCCATACCTCACGCGTCGCATCGCCGAGCGGCCCGCAAACGTCCGGTTCTTCCTCGAGTCGCTCGCGCGCGGCTAGCTGAGCCGCTTCGTTCTCCAGACCGTGAACACAGCGAGTCCTATCGCGAGCGCGATGAAGATGCCGAACTCGATCCACTGGAAAGTCATGAATCGCGACGCCGGTTGGTATGTCGATGACATACGTAGACCGAGGTGGTTGATGCAGCTTTGGATTACGTCCGGGCCGGAGCCCTTTGCAAGTCCGCCGGGAATCGGGATCGGTGGTTGGATCCCCGGACACCGCGACGCGAGGTAGTCGAAGTCCAACCCCCCGCCCCGCGCGACGATCTTCCCGACCCGATCGATCGTGTTCTGACTGATTACCCAGACGCCGTGGCCGACCGGGTTAGGTCCCTTGAACGCCCCGAAAGCGGACACGGTGTGCTTCGCGGCCAGGTAGTGCTGACGAAGGAAAAGCGTGATCGCGACGCGCACGGCCGCGAAGCCGATGAGCGTCAATCCGATGGCCGGAAGCGTCTTCTTGACGACGGCTCCGATCGCCACTCCAAGCATCACTGCGAAGACGGTGTACGCGACCGGGACGATGCCACGGAGGTCGAAGATCCCCGGCGTGAAGCGACCCGAACCAGAGGTGACGAGCGGCCGGCTCCACCACGTGACGAGATATGTCAATGCCGATGAGCCTGCGATCGCGAATCCAGTGATCATCAAAGTGCGCGTCGATAGCCAGCGTTTCCTCGTCACACCTTGAGTCCACGCCAGACGGTGTGTCCCATTCTCGATCTCACGCGCGATCAGTGGTGCTCCGAAGAAGATGCCGAACAGGACGGGCGCGATGAGAAAGAGGGGGACGAGGACCTGATAGCCGTTGTAGTGATTCTCGAACGAGTCGCGGAGACTCCCGCAGTCGGCTCCAGCGGTTGAGAGACATTGCGCGAGGCCGCTCGACTTGAAGAAGTGGATCATCTGATATCCGCTGATAACGAGTAGGAGCGCAGCGACCGCCATGATCCCCGTCTCGATGAGCGCTTGCTTCCGGTGCTGACGCCACGCCACCCAGATCATCGGGCAACCTCCTCTACCGCGTGAAGCTCACCGTTTGTCGCATCGGCCGTCGAACGAGAATCGAGGTACGCGAGGACGACGTCTTCGAGCGAGACCTGGTTCACCATCCACGATGGATCGATGATCGGACCATTCGTTCGCACGAGCAGCGTCGCCTGCCGATCGGTCGCGCTCTGATGCAAGACCTGTTCGACGCCCGAGATCGCTCCCGCTCGCTCGCGAGGTCCGATGAGCAGCTTGTGGTTCTTGAGGATGTCGTTCGTGTCGGCGATGAGGCGGAAACGCCCACGCGCGAGCACCATCATGTGATCGCACACGCGCTCGAGATCCGTAAGAAGGTGGGATGACAGCAGGACCGTTACCTCGGTGTCTGTAACTCCCTCCATCAGTGTCTGAAGGAACTCACGCCGGGCGAGGGGATCGAGACTCGCGAGAGGCTCGTCCAGGAGCAAGATCTGGGGACGTTTCGCGAGTGCCAGCGCGAGTCCGACTTGCGCGCGCTGCCCGCCCGAAAGCGAGCCGGCGCGTTGATCGAGCGGGATCTCGAGGCGCGACATCCGCTCGTGGACGAATGCGATGTCGAACGATGAGTTCATGCGCGCGCCGAACGAGATCATCTCGTCAACCGAGAAGTACTTGTAGAGCGGCGTGTCCTGCGCGACGAATCCGACACGGGAGAGTACTCGTTCGTTGCCAGGATTCTCGCCCAAGATGCGGATCGAACCGCTTGTTTGCTCGAGCAGCCCGACCGCGATGTGAAGAAGGGTCGTCTTGCCCGCGCCGTTAGGCCCGACAAGACCGGCGATGCTTCCGGCAGGGAGCTCGAAGGTGCAATCCTGAAGTGCCCAGCGTTTTCCGAATCGCTTTCCTAAGCCGGTTGCTTCCAGTGCGACGGTCACGCTATTTCCTCCTCGGCGGCTTCACGAAAGGTTGAGTCGAAGAGCGCCTCGACGCTCTCGTGGTCGAGCCCTGCATCGAACGCGCTTCTCAGCCAGCGCAATAGGCTTCGCCGAAGCGCTGCGTGCGCGTGCGGCGGCGGTCCGTCGAGCCCCTTGAGTACGAACGTTCCGACGCCTGGGCGACCCTCCACGAGCCCTTCTCGCTCGAGCTCTCGATACGCCTTCAGGACCGTGTTGGGGTTGATGGCGATCGAACCGACCACTTCCTTGACGGTCGGGAGCTGATCGCCCGATCGAAGCATCCCGAGGCGGAGGGCATGCTTTACCTGCTGGACGAGCTGCAGGTAGGGAGCGATCCCAGAACGGCCTTCGAGCCGGAACTCGATCATTAGTTAATCTCCTAACTATCTAGGGTGATAGATAAAGTAGGTCGATGAGCGAGAGTTGTCAAGGCATCGTTTCGTGTCTCGCCGAGAAAGTGACCGGTTTCTCTTGAGGCTGCTCCGGTAGCATTCGCGCATGGCCAAGCTCGCGATCATCGGCGGCGGGAAGATGGGGGAGGCGCTCATCGGCGGCCTCGTTCACTCGGGCTGGGCCGAACCCGACGAGATCATCGTCTGCGAGATCCACGAGGAGCGCCGCGGCGCTCTCGGCAAGGAGTACGGGGTCGGGACGACCGCAGACGCCGCAGAGGCGGTGCGCCAAGCGAAGACCGTGCTCGTTGCCGTCAAGCCGCAGGACATCGACGACGTTCTCGCCGCGATGGCTGCGGCGATCACCCCCGACCATCTCGTTCTTTCGATCGCGGCCGGTATCCCGATCGCCGTCATCCAGAAACGCCTTGGTCCCGGCGTTGCCATCGTGCGCGCGATGCCGAACACGGCCGCCTTGCTGCGCGAAGGCGCGGCCGCGATCGCGGCGGGCCCGCACGCCACGCCCGAACACATGGCGAAAGCCGACGAGATCTTGTCGGCCACGTGTCGCATCGTCCACTTGCCCGAGAAGTACCTCGACGCGGTCACCGGCGTTTCTGGAACCGGTCCCGCGTACGTCTTCTTCTTGGCCGAGGCGCTCATCGAAGCGGCGGTGGGCGTCGGTCTCCCGCGCGATGTCGCGACTGAGCTGTCGGTCCAAACGATCCTCGGTGCCGCGCGCATGCTGCGCGAGACCGGAAAGCATCCGGTCGAACTGCGTGAAGAAGTGACGTCGCCCGGTGGGACGACGGTCGCCGCGATGCGCGTGCTCGAGCGTGCCGGCGTGCGTTCGGCATTCCTCGACGCCGTGCGGGCGGCGACGGAGCGCTCACGCGAGCTGGCCGAAGGCCACTCCTAGCCTCGTGGCGCGCACGTTCCCCTTCGTAACGCGCGACGGGCGGAAAGGGGTCGTGCGTGAGGCGCGCTCGTCCGATGCGCGCGCATGTCTTCAGATCGTGGCCGACGTCTCGCGCGAACTGCCCCGCACGCTTGCGGTGCTCGAAGAAGAGCTATGGAAGCCGCGCGACTGGCGCAGACACCGATTGCCGTGGGGACCGCACGGCGTCTCGCTCGTTGCCGAGCTCCAAGGCGTCGTTGTCGGGACGCTCACCGCGGAGCGAGGCCGTCGTATGGTGACCCGTCACTCGGCGGAGTTCGGGATCACGATCGCGGCGCCGGCGCGCGACGTGGGCATCGGACGCGCGCTCATCACGACGCTGGAGACGTGGGCCCGCGAGCAAGGGGTTACCCGGATGGCGCTTGGTGTGTTCCCCGAGAACGCGCGCGCAAAAGCCTTGTATCGGTCCCTCGGGTATGAAGAAGAAGGAGTCGAGCGCGCCGGAATGGTGTTCCCGGATCGGGAGCAGGATGTGATCAGGATGTCCAAGCGCATCTCGACGAAGCCGGCCGAGCAGCCCGCGCAGGCCGCCGAGGCGCGCCGCTACGATGAGAAAGACCGTTCACGAGACGGGTCGGATGGAGGGCGACGCGATGGTTGACGAATATCTAGACATCCTGGCAGGCGGCGAGTGGATCACCGGCCACTCCGGTGAGATCTTCGAAGATCGAAACCCCGCCGATCACGACGACTTGATCGCGATCTTCGCGCGCGGTGACGCCGTCGATATAGACGAGGCCGTGCAGGCGGCCGAGAAGGCGTATCCCGAGTGGATGAGGACGCCGGCCCCGAAGCGCGCCGACTACGTGCTGCGCGTCGGGTTGATGCTCGAGCAACGCAAGGAAGAGCTGGCCGTCCTGATGTCACGCGAGATGGGCAAGACGCTGAAAGAGTCGCGCGCCGACATCCAGGAAGGCATCGACTTTGCCATCTTCATGGCCGGAGAGGGCCGGCGCAGCTATGGCGTCACGACGAAGTCCGAGCTTCCCAACAAGTTCTCGATGACGCTGCGTCATCCCATCGGCGTCGCCGGCTTGATCACGCCGTGGAACTTCCCGATCGCGATCCCCACGTGGAAGCTGTTCCCTGCGCTGATCTCCGGGTGCACCGTCGTCTTCAAGCCGGCGGAAGACACGCCGCTGCTCGCACTCAAGCTCGTGCAGATGTTCGAAGAGGCAGGCTTGCCGCCGGGCGTGCTCAACTTCGTCACGGGGCTCGGCGAAGAGGCCGGCCAGCCGCTCGTCGAGCATCCCGACGTCCGCTGCATCTCGTTCACGGGATCGCTCGAAGTTGGGCGCAAGATCAACGAAACCGGCGGCCGGATGATGAAGCGCGTGTCGCTCGAGCTCGGCTCGAAGAACTGTCTCATCGTGATGCCCGACGCCGATCTGGATCTGGCCGTCGAGGCCGGCGCGTGGGGAGCGTTCGCAACGAGCGGCCAGCGTTGCACGGCAACGAGCCGCATCGCCGTGCACGGCGACATCCTCGACGAGTATCAAGATCGTTTCCTCGCGCGCGTCGAGAAGATGAAGGTTGGACCGGGCACCGACCCAGACACGGAGCTTGCAGCCGTGATCAACTCCAAGCAGAAGGAACGCATCTTGGAGTACATCGCGATCGGGCAACAGGAAGGCGCGAAGCTGCTCACCGGCGGTTACGAGCTGAAAGACGGCCCCCACGCGAAGGGCAACTTCATCGCCCCGACGGTTTTCCGCGATGTCACACCGAAGATGCGCATCTTCCAGGAAGAGATCTTCGGTCCCGTGACGGCGCTGACCGAGATCGGTTCTCTGGATGAGGCCATCGAAGTCGCCAACGCAACCAAGTACGGCTTGTCCGCGTCCATCTACACCCACGACATCACGAACACCTTCAAAGCGATCGAGCAGCTTGAATTCGGCGTGGTGTACATCAACGCGCCTACGATCGGCGCCGAGGTACAGCTTCCGTTCGGCGGGATGAAATCCACGGGGAACGGCCATCGAGAGGCTGGACCGACGGCTCTCGACGAGTTCACCGAATGGAAAGCCGTCAGCGTCGACTACAGCGGGAAGATCCAGAAGGCGCAAGGACTGGATTGAGCGACCGGGTCGCGCTGGTCTGGGACGACGCCTTCGAGGCGTACGACTTCGGACCACAGCACCCGCTGAAACCGATCCGTGTCGTACTGACCGTTGCGCTTGTGCGGGCATGCGGCCTCGACGCGCTCCCCAACGTGACGTCGGTCATCCCGCGTTCGGCGACGCGAGCGGAGCTCGAAACGATCCACGATCCCGCCTACTTAGACGCGGTCGAGCGCATCTCGCGTGACGTCGGCGATCCCTTCGGCAACTACGGCTGGGGGATCGGGACGGGCGACGATCCCGCGTTCCCCGGCATGCACGATGCCAGCGCGCGCGTCGCAGGCGCTTCGATCACTGCCGCCGACACCGTTTGGTCTGGAACGACCCAGCACGCCTTCAACCCCGCGGGCGGTCTCCATCATGCGATGCGCGACCACGCGTCGGGATTCTGCATCTACAACGATCCCGCGATCGCGATCCGATGGCTGCTCGACAACGGGGCGGCGCGCGTCGCATACATCGACGTCGACGTGCACCACGGCGATGGCGTGCAGGCTGCGTTCTACGACGACCCGCGCGTGCTGACGATCTCACTGCATGAGTCGGGCCACTTCCTGTTCCCGGGGACCGGGTTCCCAGATGAGATCGGCAACGGCGACGCGGCAGGAACAAAGGTGAACGTGGCGCTTCCGCCTTACACGTACGACGACGCGTACCGCGAAGCCTTCGAGCGCGTGGTGCCGGGGCTCGTAGAACGGTTCAAGCCGGACGTGCTCGTCACGCAGCTCGGCTGCGATACGCATGCGACCGATCCGCTGGCCCACTTCGCGCTCACAACGAGGTCGTATCGCTATCTTGCCGGTGCTCTTCACGAGCTCGCGCACTCTGCGGCCGGAGGACGCTGGGTTGCAACGGGTGGGGGCGGCTATCAGATCTATGCGGTCGTGCCGCGCGCGTGGACGATCTATTTCGCCGAGCTTGCCGGTGGTTCGCTCCCGCAAGAGCTACCGGCCGAGTGGGTGGCGCTCGCGCGCGCCGAAGGCGGCCGAGACTTTCCTACGTCTTTCGACGACCCTGGCGTCATCCTGCCGGCGGGGCGGCGTGGAGAAGTAGATGAGCGTGTCGCGTTAGCGACGAAGGAAACGATCGATCATGTCGTTCCGTACTTCGGGCCGAGCTAAATGTCGCGGTAGGGACCGCCGCCGTCGCCTCCGGTCGGGCCGGGCCCGCGCTGCTGGCGGACCGCTTCGATGAACTGACGTCTGCGCTTCGCGCGCGGCCCACCACCCGTGATCGCGCGCAGGATGATCGCGCCGCCGATGATGATCAGGACGATAGCGAACGCCGAGAGATGACGGTGCCCGTTCTCCAGGTCGTTCAGCCCTGAGACGGTCAACGCGATCCCGCCGACCCACAGCACGAAGCCCGCTTCCCATCCGGCGATGCGCTGCACGATCGCAGACGTGAGAAGGATGAGGCCGGCGACGAGAGCAGGCACTCCTCGGTGGAAGTCCACGACGAGGGTGATCCCGACCCAGATGAGCAGTGACCCCCATGTGAGCGCCTCGGTGCGCCGCTCGGCGGGGCTCTTGAATACGTTCATACCCTCGATTGTACGACCCCGTCCGTGTCTGGGCACCGGCTAAACTTGGCCGCATGACCCCCGACGAACGCCGGTCGCTGCGCGCGCACCTCCTGTCGAGCGGCATCGCGGGCGAGACCGCGACGACCAGGGAGAACACGGTCTCGAACGCCGAGAAGCTCGCAGCCGGCGATCCCGATAAGTTCCTCGGCATCGGCGGGCGCGGGCGGGACGCGGCCGCAGTGATGCAAGCCGTTGCCGAGCTGTGCGGCTGCTCGCCATCGCTCACCGAGCGGACCGGCGGTGGCGTGATCGACCCCGACCTGGTCCTCGATGCGCTTGATGAGCTCGCTTCCCGCCTCGCGAAAGCGCTCGTCCACGGCCAACGGATGCTCATCGCGACGGGGCACCCGACCGGGCTGCTCCCGATGTACATGGCGCTGGCGCGCGCCCTGGTCGGAGGCGGCGTGAAGCTGGAGACCCCCCTTGACGACGCCAGGCTTCCGCTTCCGGGAGAGCCGGGAAAGCGCCGGCGGATCAGGTATCTCGACGGGGTTGCGGTCCTTATCTCCGGGGCCGACGTGATCCACACCCACGATTCCTGGCAGATGGACGCCTTGCTCGACGAGGTCGAGCCGCCCGACCTCGTCCTCGCAGACCACGGCTGGGCCGGGGCGGCGATCGCGCGAGGGATCGAGGTCGTTTGCTTCACCGACGTGAACGATCCGGCCATCGCAGTAGCGAAGGCCGACGGCCTGGTCGACGTTGTCGTCCCCTGCGACGACAACCTGCCCCCGGTGGCGTACGAGCCGGTCCGCGATCTCCTGCTTTCGCGCTTGACCGGCTGAACCGGTCGAACCGGGACAACCGGGAGTATCGGATGCCCCATTTATTAACCATAGTTTCCAGGTGTATCCTGAGCACCTCAGCGGAAGGAGATCGGTGGCGAGTGATTCCTCGCCCGGCGGCACCCGGTTCCTGACTGCCTCGGAGGCCGCCGAGCGTATGCGCGTATCGAAGATGACCGTCTATCGGCTGATCAGGTCCGGGAAGATCCCGGCCGTCCAGATCGGCAAGGCCTATCGTGTCCGTGAAAACGACCTCGAGCAGTACCTGAACTCGAGCTACGTGAACAGCGCCGGATAGCCGGACGTAATCCCTACGCGCCTCGTCGCCGCCTCCCAGGTGGAGGGTTTATCGACGTGAGGCGGTTTACATGGATCTCTATGACAGTTTCGTCGCTCGTACCGTGGAGCGCGGCGGCACTGCCGTCGCCCTGGGCGGGCTCGACTCCGGGAAAACCTCGTTCTGCAAGATGTGCGCGGCCGTCGCCGTGCGGCTTGGGCGGACGGTCGCCTACGTAGACAGCGACGTCGGGCAGAGCACGGTCGGTCCTCCCACGACGATCGGCTTGAAGTTCATCTCGAGCGCGGAGGATCTGGAGCCCGATCGACTCGCGCGTGCGGACGCGATCTACTTCGTCGGCTCGACATCCCCGAAGGGACATATGCTCCCCATGGTCATCGGGGCGATGAAGCTTGTCGAGCAGGCACGCGCGGCCGGCGCGGAGCTGGTCATGGTCGATACGACGGGGTTCATCCACGGCACCCAAGGCCAAGTGCTGAAGCTCCACAAGGTCGAAGCGCTGCGGCCGGATGCGGTCGTCGGGTTCCAGCGCGGAGGTGAGCTCGAGCCGATCCTCGGGAGCATCCGCCGGACGCTGCCACCGGAGGTGGATGCGATCGCCGTCGACCCGGCGGTGGAGGCCACGAGCGTCGAGGAGCGCGCCTCTCACCGGCAAGAAGGCTTGCGAAGCTTCTTCGAACCCCCGCTCAACCACTGGAAGGTGAAGACCAGTGTCTTCGTCCCGTCGATCCCGCCGGAGCTCGACCCCGCGTCCCTGGACCGCATCTTGGTCGGCCTCGAGGACGGGAAGGGCAATTGCATCGGGCTCGGCATCCTCGAGCACCGTGATGACGGCCTTCGGATGATGTCGACCGAAGGAGAGGGCGCCAAGGCGTTGCGTCTCGGGTCCGTCCGGGTAACCGATGACTTTGGAACGACCGGCGTCGACCTGCGGGACATCTTCATCTCGGATTGAGCGCGGACCAGGGCGTTTCCGCATACGAGGGCCACCGGCTACACTGCGCAGGCTTACGAATTAGGAGAATCGATGGGTTCGATCGTCAAAAAGCGGCGCAAGAAGATGCGCAAGCACAAACATAAGAAGCTGCTCAAGAAGACCCGCTGGCAGCGACGTCAGAAGACGTAGTCCCGCTACCGTGTCCCCGGCCGCGCGCCGGAAGGTGTTTCACCAGGAGCATGCGTGGCAGAAGCGTTCCGGTTCATCACGTTCCTCTCCGACTACGGGCTCGAGGACGAGTTCGTCGGTGTCTGCCGGGGCGTCATCAAGCGGCTCGCCCCGGACGTTCAGATCCTCGACATCGCCCACGGGATCCCGCCCCAGGACGTCTCCGCAGGAGCAACCGTGCTGGCGCAAGCCGTCCTGTACATGCCTCCCGCCGTTCACCTGGCGATCGTCGATCCCGGCGTCGGGACGCCGAGGCGGGCCGTCGTCATCGCGACGAACTCGGGGCCGCTCTTGCTCGGACCGGACAACGGAGTGCTGTGCCTCGCGGTTGAGGCCCTCGGTGGTGCGACCCGCGCGTTCGCGATAACGAACCAAGCCCTGTTCCTTGAGGCCCCGAGCCGCACGTTCCACGGCCGGGACATCTTCGCGCCGGTGGCCGCCCGCCTCGCCTTGGGGATGGAGCTCGAAGAGGTCGGAGAAGCCGTACCGATCGAAGGCCTGACCCGCATCGACATGCCCCCCGCCCGGGTCGACGACGACCATGTTCATTCGCGAGTCGTCCAGATCGATCACTTCGGCAACCTTCAGCTGAATTTCGGTCGCACCGAGCTTGAAGGCATCGGGATCCTTCTCGGCGACGAGATCGAGGTTCGCGTCGGAGGCCGCTCGTTCAAGGCACCGTATTCCCAAGCTTTCAGTGAAGTGAAGAAGGGCGGGCTGATCCTGCTCGAAGATTCACACCGTCACTTGATGCTCGCCGTAAACATGGGTAACGCGCGCGAAACACTGGAAGCTCGTCGCGGTGATCCGGTCATCATCGCGCGCGTGCAGATCGGCGGGAGCTGAAGCCGAATGCGGCGTGCGCGCCTCTGCGTCCTCCGGCTATCCTGACCGGAGGAACTTCCGGGGGGAGATAGTGCCGAAACAGCGCGTACTTATCACGGGTATCTCGCGTTTCCTCGGTGGGCATCTCGCCCAGCGTTTGGAACAAGATCCCGACGTCGGCGAGATCTTCGGTGTCGACCTCGAACCGCCCGGCGTGGAGCTTCAGCGCACCGAGTTCGTGCGCGCAGACATCCGGAACCCGCTGATCGTCAAAGTCTTGCAAGCCACCGAGGTCGACACGCTGGTGCACGCGGCCGTCATCGCGACGCCCGGACGGGCAGGTGGACGCGCACAGATGAAAGAGATCAACGTCATCGGCACGATGCAGCTCTTCGCCGCGTGTCAGAAGGCCGAGAAGCTCCAAAAGGTCGTTATGAAATCGACGACTGCGGTCTATGGGAGCGATCCGACCGATCCGTCGATCTTCCCGGAAGATGTCGGCCCCAGCTCCCACCCGCGCACGGGCTATGCGAAAGACGCGTGGGAGGTCGAGAACTACGCGCGCAGCTTCGGCCGGCGCCGGCCGGACGTCGACCTCACGATCCTGCGTTTCGCCAATTTCATCGGCCCGCAGATCGATACGCCACTCACGCGGTACTTCTCCCTTCCGGTCGTCCCGACCGCGTTCGGATTCGACCCGCGGATCCAACTGCTGCACGAAGAAGACGCGAACGAGATCCTCTACCGCGCGACACGCGAAGAGCATCCCGGGACCTTCAACGCGTCGGGCGATGGCGTCGTGTACCTCTCGCAAGCTTTGCGCATGGCCGGAAAGATCGCTATCCCGATCGCGACTCCGTTCATGAACTTGATCTCTGGTGCGATCCGCCAAACGGGATTGGTCGATTTCTCTCCCGAGCAGCTGCAGTTCCTGCAGTGGGGCCGAGTCGGCGACGTCAATCGGTTGAAGACGCAGTTCGGATACACGCCTCGGTTCACAACGGCCGAAGCGCTCAGCGATTTCATCGCGCGTAGCAAGCTCGCAAAGGTTTTCTCCGAAGAGCAAGCCGAGCAGTGGGAGAAGGACCTCTACGGGTTCCTCGCTCGGCTCGCTCGCTCGCGAGCCATCCCGGATGCCGTGAGGTCGTAGAAGATGGCAGAAGCCGAAGTCATACGGATCGATCACGGGCGGCGTGCTGCGGACACGCAGCTGTGTCGCGGGCGCACGGCAGGCGGGCGACCGTGCCGGAACCGCGCCGGAGCATCGGGATTCTGCCGGCGTCACGAACCGGCCGAGCAGCCCGAAGCCCACAGTCCATCGCGGTTCGAAGCCGACCTCGAGCGCGCGCTCGCGTTCCTTCGGCGTCGCGTGACCGGGGGGTACCAGGTCGACGACTTCGGATTCGACCCAGACCTCACCGAGAACGTCCTTCTCCCGATCTTGCGGCCGCTCTTCGACCGCTGGTGGCGCGTGGAGCAACGAGGCCTCGACAACATCCCTGCTACGGGCCCGGCCCTCCTCGTTTCGAACCACTCGGGCACGCTGCCGTGGGACGCGCTGATGATGAAGCTGGCGGTTTACGAGGGGACGGGCAGGCACTGTCGGCTGCTCGCCGCCGATCTTCCGTTCCGGCTTCCCGTCGTCGGTGAGATCGCGCGCAAGAGTGGCAACACGCTTGCCTGTGCCGAGGACTCGACGCGGCTGCTCGACGCCGGCGAGATCGTCGGCGTCTTCCCTGAGGGCTACAAAGGGATCGGAAAGCCGTTCCGTGAGCGGTACAAGCTGCAGCGGTTCGGCCGTGGTGGCTTCGTCGAGGTAGCGCTTCGGACGGGGGCGCCGATGATCCCCGTGTCGATCGTCGGTGCGGAAGAGATCTATCCGATGCTCTACAACTTGAAGCCGCTTGCACGGCTGCTCGGGTTCCCGTACTTCCCGGTGACGCCCACGTTCCCCGCGCTCGGGGTTCTGGGCGCTGTTCCGCTGCCGTCGAAGTGGATCATCGAGTATGGGGAACCGATCAACACTTCGTCGTTCACGCCCGACGCGGCGCTCGACCCGATGTTCGTTTTCAACCTCACCGATCAGGTGCGCGAGGCGATCCAGCAAACGCTGTACAAGAACCTGATGTCTCGTCGCAGCGTCTTCTTCTAGCGACCAAAGGCAAAGTGAAAGGGCGGCCCCTAGGCCGCCCTTTCGAGTTGCTGTTTCTCTACTTCGCCAGCGCGTACCGCTTCACGACGATCGCGGCACCGATGAGGATGAACGCGAGGGCGAACGGCGTGCCCACACCGGTGCGGGCCTTCGGGCCGCCGAAGTGCACCGGGAGAACGGTCGCGCCCATCGCCGACATCGCCGAGGAGTTCGG
>Ga0207684_10003886_pt1 | contig 14333 bp, 11 predicted proteins | sample KBSK5501metaG_FD_184342 | JGI IMG/M metagenome (GOLD analysis project Ga0207684, IMG submission 184342) | Corn, switchgrass and miscanthus rhizosphere microbial communities from Kellogg Biological Station, Michigan, USA - KBS K5-50-1 metaG... | ecosystem: Host-associated > Plants > Roots >...
CCAGCGCTGCGCATGTGGCAGCTATACCCGGAAGATGGATCACTTCCTGGGGCGCAGCGACGACATGGTCAAGATCCGTGGCACGAACGTATTCCCGATGGCCTGTGTGCGGGCGGTGACATCAGACGACCGAACCACCGGCGAGTGGCTGTGCGTCGTGGAGCGGAAGACGTCCGGGCTCGACATACGCGAAGACATGACGGTTCAGGTTGAGGTGAAGGACAGCACCACCAGCCGGGATGAGCTTATCGCGATCCTGGAGGATCGTCTCAAGTCGGACCTGGGCATCCGGGTGACGGTCGAACTGGTAGCGGCCGGCAGCCTGCGCGACTACACCTACGGACGCGAGGGCAAGGCCCGGCGCCTGCTCGACAAGACGCGCGCGAAGTGACGGGAGCATCGTGATGATCCAGTTCGGAGTGATGGCCAACACGCACCCGGCGCCGGGTACCGATCTCACGCAAATGGTGGACGAAGTCATCGCCGAGGCCCAGCAGGCCGAGCGGTGTGGCTTCGACTCGTTCTTCCTCACTGAGCATCATCAGGAGGCGAGCGGCTATCTTCCGTCGCCGCTGCCGCTGGCGGCGGCAATCGCCGCCCGCACGTCGCGGATTCGCATCGGCACCGGCATCGCGATCCTCCCTCTGTACCACCCGACCCGGCTCGCCGAGGACTGCGCCGTCATCGACATCATCTCAAAAGGGCGTCTCATCCTCGGCGTGGGCCTGGGGTATCAGGAGGGTGACTTCGCCGCGTTCGGGCTGAAGGTGAGCGACCGGGTGTCGCTCTTCGAGGAGGGCATCGAGATCCTCCGGCGCGCGTGGACAGAAGAGAAGGTCTACTTCGTCGGCAAGCGCTATACGCTGCAGAACGTGATGGTGACACCCAAGCCTGTGCAGAAGCCGCATCCCCCAATCTGGGTGGCCGCGCTGGGGGACGAGCCCATGAAGCGGGCGGGCCGCCTGGGTGACGCGCTGCTGGCCGACTCGTTCCAGCTCCCGGAGCGCCTGAAGCGGCGAGTCGCGCTTTACCGCGAGACCGCCCAGAGCCGGGGCCGCGCGCACAAGGTCGTGGTGTTCCGCGAAGGTTTCGTCGCGCCCACACGGGAGGAGGCGATCCGTCGGTACGAGGCCGGTCTGCTCAGCACGCACCGGTACTACTGGCGGCACGGCTCGTATTACCAGGACATCAAAAAGGAGGAGGACCTCGACCTGGCCAGGATCTCGCTGGAACGCCTCATCCTCGGCTCGCCCAACGACTGCGTCGAGCGGATCCAGACGTGGCATCGCGAGGTGGGCGCCGACTACTTCCTGATCCGCTTCCGCCACCCGGGCGGGCCCGTACACCCGCAGGTGCTGGAAGCCCTGGAGCTCTTTGGCCGCGAGGTCATCCCCCGGTTCCGCTGATCCGCACCCCGATCCCTCAGGGAGGATTGCTCATGCGCATGCATCGCAGCATCGCGACGCTCGCCACTCTCGCCTTCGCGGCCGCGCTCTCCGGCGGCGGTGCGGTCCAGGCGGAGGACAAAACCCTGACCATCGGTCTGCTGGGCCCGCTGTCCGGCGGGGCGGCGTCCTACGGCGTCGAGCTGATGCGCGGCGCTGAACTGCGGGTGGAGGAGATCAACAAGGGCGGAGGGCTCAAGGTCGGCGCCGACGCCTACCGCATCAAGCTGGTGTCCTACGACCACAAGGCGCAGGCCGCGGACACGGCCACCGCGACCAATAAGCTCATCTTCCAGGACAAGGTGAAGTACATCATCGGCAACGCGGTGGGCGCTACCTGCAACGCCGCGCAGACCATCACTGAGCCCAACAAGGTGATGTTCGCCTTCGTGTGCTGGGGCACCAACAACCTGGCCCCGGAGAAGCCGTACTCCTTCCGGTCGATGCTGAGCCAGTGGGAGCTGGCCGAGCCGTTCTACCGCTGGGTGAAGGAGAACCACCCCACGATCAAGCGGGTGGCCGCCATCTCGCCCAACGATACCAGCGGCAAGGACACGAACACCGCCGTGGTGAAGGCGCTCAAGACGATCGGTTTCGACGTCGCGGCGGATGAGTACTACGAGCGCGGGACCAAGGACTTCTATCCCGTGCTGACGAAGATCCTGGCGCAGAAGCCCGACATGATCGACGTGGCGGCCGCGCCACCGGGCGAGGCCGGCCTGATCCTCAAGCAGGCGATGGAGCTGGGCTTCAAGGGCGCCAAGGGCTGGACTGCGGGCATCAACCCCTTCACGATCATCAGCGTCGCGGGGCCCGAGGCGGCCGAAGGCGTGTGGAGCCCCGCGAACATCAACGTTAAGGGCGACCACGTCAGCGCGGCCGTCCGGAAGTTCGGCGAGACGTATGAGAAGCGCTACGGCGAGGTGCCGGGCGCCATCGCGGTGGCCAACTACGCGGCCTTCGACGTGTTCACGCAGGCTATGCAGAAGGCGGGCAGCGTCGACACCGACAAGGTGCTGGCCGTTCTCACAAAGGAGCAGTTCCAGACGGTCTGGGGGCCGCTGGCCCTGGGCGGCAAGGAGACCTACGGCATCGACCGCCAGTTCCTGTATCCACTGGTCATCAGCGAGGTGCGGCAGGGCAAGGTGGTCGATATCGCCCAAGTGCTGCCGGCCGCGCTGAAGAAGAAATAGCGATCCGCCCCTGCCCGGGCGGGGGACGGGGCTCCGGCCTCGCCCCGCTAGCCGCACTGCCCATGCCCATCGAGCTGCTGATCCAGGCGCTGCTGAACGGTTTCGGCCTGGCCGTGGTCTACATCCTGGTCGCGCTGGGCCTGACGCTCATCTTCTCGATCCTGGAGGTCATCAACTTCGCCCACGGCGAGTTCTACATGCTGGGCGGGTTCGCGACCTACTACCTCTTCGCGGTGGGCGGACTGAACTACTTCGCCACGCTCGGGCTGGCCGTGCTCCTGGTGGGGCTGGCAGGCGTGGTAGCCGAGCGGCTGGTGTTCCGCCACCTGCGGGGCAAGACCCTCAACGCATTCATCGTGTCGCTGGGGCTGCTGTGGGTGCTGCAGGCCACCGCCCAGCTTTCGTTCGGCGTCCTCGATAAGTCGGTGCCGTCGCCCGTATCCGGCATCGTCCGCGCAGGCGGTGTCATCGTGTCGCGCGAGCGGCTGTTCGTGATCCTCACCGCCGTCGCCCTGATTATTGGGCTCTACCTGTTTCTCAAGTTCACCCGTACCGGACAGGCTATGCGGGCGGTGGCGCAGGACGCGGACGCCGCCGCGCTGCAGGGCGTGAACATCGAGCTGGCCTCCGCGCTGGGCTTCGGCATCGGCTGCGCGCTGGCCGGCGCAGCTGGGGCCCTGCTCGCTCCCATCTTCTCGGTGAGCCCGACCATGGGCGCGCTTCCCGTGGTCAAGGCCTTCATCATTATCATCGTGGGCGGGATGGGCAGCCTACCCGGCGCGGTCCTCGGCGGCCTGCTGCTGGGCGCGGCGGAGGGCGTGGGCACCCTGTTCATGAGCAGCGCCGCCGTCAACATTCTCGGCTTCCTGATGGTGATCGCCATCCTCCTGCTGCGACCCCGAGGGCTGCTCGGTGCCGCCTGAGCCTCGGCGGGTCGATGGCTGGATCGGCTTCGGCGTGCTGCTCGCCGCGGGCGTCGCGCTGCCCCTGCTCACGCGCGACTCCTACCATCTCGACGTGGCGACAGGAATTCTGCGCAACCTGCTGCTGACCATGAGCCTCCGCTACGTCATGAGCACGGGCCAGCTCAACATGGCGCACGTGTCGTTCATGGGGATCGCAGCCTACGCCTCCGCTCTCCTCGTCACGCGGGCGGGTTGGTCGTTCTGGGCGGCCCTGCCCGTCGCCCCGCTGCTGGCTGCGCTGGCCGCGGTACCGGTGGGGCGCGTGGCCCTGCGGGTCAGCGGACCGTACTACTTCCTCACCAGCTTCGCCTTCCTCGAGGTCCTGCGCCTCGTCTTCAACAACTTCTTCGTCGACTACCTGGGCGGACCGTCGGGGCTCGTCGAGATCCCGCCGCCCCATCCGCTGCCTCTGACGGGGGGCGCGGTCACCTTCATCGGCAAGCTCGACCAGTACTGGCTGATGCTGGTGCTGTTCCTGGCTAGTGCGGCGGTGCTCATCCGCCTCGAATGCTCCCGCTTCGGGCTGGTCAACGGCGCCATCCGCCAGGGCGAGCTGCTGGCGGAGACACTGGGCGTGGACGTCGCCCGCTACAAGCTGGGGGCCTTCGTGCTGGGGCGTTCTTCGCGGGGGTGGCCGGCGTCTTCTTCGCGCACTCGCAGCGCGTGCTGCACTCGAGCGACTTCGGGCTGGAGCCGATGGTGCTGCTGGTCGTGTTCACCGTCATCGGGGGCGCCGGCAGCGTGTGGGGGCCGGTGGTCGGGACCCTCGTCCTGGCCGTCGCCTCGGAGCTGCTGCGCGAGCTGCACCACTACGAGATTCTTGTCTACGGCCTGGTGCTGATGGTCGTGATGTTGTGCTTCCCGGACGGGCTGGTGGCCCTGCCCGGGCGGGTGGCCCGCTGGTTCGGCTGGGGGCGGACGAAGGACGGGGCGTCCAACCTGGGGCCCAGCCTTGCCCCTTGAGCTGCGGGAGGTCGGCAAGCGGTTCGGCGGCCTGCAGGCGGTGGCCGCTTTCTCGATGACGGTGAGGGCCGGGACGATCCACGGCCTGATCGGCCCGAACGGCGCCGGCAAGAGCACGGTGTTCAATCTAGTCACCGGCGTGCTGCCGGTGACCTCCGGCGAGATCCGCTTCAAGGGAGAGCGCATCTCGGCGTTGCCGCCCTCGGAGATCTGCCGGCGCGGCATCGCGCGGACGTTCCAGACCACGACCCTCTTCCGTGAGTTCACCGTGCTCGACAACGTCATGGCCGCCTCCCACCTGGGCGCCGGGCACGGCTTCGTCAGGACCCTGCTCGCCACCGCCGGCTACCGGACCCGCGAGGCGACCGCGCTGGCCCGGGCCCGGGAGCTGCTGGCGGCCGTTCGGCTGCTGGACATGGCCGGCCGGCGCGCCGGGGAGCTGCCGCACCGGGAACAGAAGGCGCTGAGCCTGGCCATGGTGCTCGCCACCGGCGCCGACTTCATCATCCTGGACGAGCCACTGGCGGGTCTCACGACGCAGGAGAGCGAGGACGCCATGAGTGCACTGCGGGCGCTGCGCGCCGGGGGCAAGACGGTCCTGCTGGTCGAGCACGACATGCGCGCGGTCATGGGGCTGTGCGACGTCATCACGGTGCTGGACCACGGGGTACGGATCGCCGAGGGGACCCCGCGGGACATCCAGGCCAATCCCGCGGTGATCGAGGCCTATCTGGGCGCCGAGGACACCCGTGCTTGAGGTGACCGGCCTCGTGGTGTGCTACGGCAGCGTGACCGCCGTGAAGGGGATCTCTCTCGAGGTCGGTGAGGGTGAGGTCGTGGCCATCATCGGGCCGAACGGCGCGGGCAAGACCTCGACGCTTCGGGCCATCACGGGTCTGGTGCCCAGTGCGGGCGGGCGCGTGGTTTTCCGGGGCACCGATGTCTCGCGCTGGAAGGCCCACCGCATCGTCACGCTCGGCCTGGGCCACGCGCCCGAGGGCCGGCGCCTGTTCCCGCAGATGACCGTGATGGAGAACCTCCGGATGGGCGCCTACCGGCGGCGCGTGCCCACCGAGATCGGCCGCACGCTCGCCCAGGTCGAGGAGCTGTTTCCGCGGCTGGCCGAGCGACGGACCCAGCTGGCGGGCACGCTGAGCGGCGGCGAGCAGCAGATGCTGGCGATCGGCCGGGCGCTTATGGCGGAGCCTCGACTGCTGGTGCTCGATGAGCCCTCCTTCGGCCTGGCGCCCCTGATCGTGCGCGAGATCGGGCGGATCGTGCGCTCGCTCAACCGCGAGCGCGGGGTGTCGATTCTTCTGGTGGAGCAGAACGTGCGCATGGCGCTGGGGATCGCCGCGCGCGCCTACGTCATGGAGACGGGGCGTGTGGCGCTCAGCGGCCCCTCGGCCACGCTGGCCGAGAGCCCGCACGTCAAGGCGGCTTACCTGGGAGGGTGAGGGAATGAGCACCGTCAAGTTCGGCATCGCGGTCGGGGCGTACTCGGCCGGAGTGCCCTCCGGAGGCGATCTGGCCGACTTCGCGCGCACGGCCGAGGCGGTCGGGTTCGACTCAGTGCAGGTCGGCGACCACATCCAGTGGCACGCCCCCATCATCGAGTCCACCGTGTTGCTGGCCACCTTCGCGGCCGTCACCACCCGGGTCCGGATCGCCAGCGACGTCGTTATCCTGCCCCTCCGCGACCCGGTGTTGATCGCCAAAACGGTGGCCAGCCTCGACGTGCTGTCCGGCGGGCGCATGATCTTCGGCGTGGGCGTGGGTGGCGACCATCCCGGTGAGTACGCCGCCATGCGGGTGCCCCTGGCCGAGCGCGGCGCGCGGGCCAACGAGAGTCTTGAGATCGTCCGCGGCCTGTGGGCCAACGAGCGCTTCAGCTACGCTGGGCGGCACTACGCGGTGCAGGACGTCGGCATCGCGCCCCGGCCGCTGCAGCCGCTGCTCCCGATCTGGGTGGGCGGCACCTCGGACGCGGCGCTGCGCCGCGCCGCCCGCTACGGCGACGGCTGGATCTGCGCCTTCGCGAGCGAGCGCAAGTTCGCGCGGCTGGTCGAAACGCTGCGGGGCTTCCTGGCCGAGGCGAAGCGCCCGGCCGATGGCTTCACGCTCGGCACCTTCCTGTTCGCCAACGTAGGCCCGGATCCAGCCCGGGCCCTGGCGGAGGGCGCCGAGTACGTGCGCCGGGTCTATCACCTAGACGGGGCCGCCATCGTGGAGCGCTTCGGGGCCGCGGGTCCCGTCGAGTATTGTGTCGAGCGTGTTCGCGCCCACGTGGACGCGGGGGCGCGGTACATCGTGCTATCGCCCGTATGCGGCTACCGCGACTGGCCCCGCCAGCTCGAGGCCTTCGGCGAGGTCATCGCACACGTGGGACGGGGCTGAGCGTGGCCGGCGAGACGGTCATCGTCGAGCGCCACGGCCCGGTGCTGCGCCTGCGCATGAATCGCCCGGACAAGCTCAACGCGCAGAACCCGACCCTCATCACGGAGCTGGACGCGGCGTTCGCCGCGGGCGCCGCCGACGCCGACGTGCGCGTCATCGTCCTGAGCGGCCAGGGCCGCGCCTTCTCGGCGGGTCACGATCTCGAGTATCCCGGCTACGATCAGCGACTCTATAGCGACCAGAGCCGGCTGGAGATGGAGCGCGGCCTGTTCATCGACAATCTCTTGCGCCTGCGCAACCTGGCGAAGCCGACGATCGCTCAGGTGCACGGACACTGCGTGGCAGCGGGTCTCATGCTCGCCTGCATGTGCGACCTGATCGTCTGCGACGAGACCGCGCGCTTCGCCAACCCCGTGGTGGCCATGGCCATGCCCGGCGTGCAGCTGCTGATCGAGCCCTGGGAGATCGGGGCCCGCAAGGCCAAGGAGGTGCTGTTCACCGGGGAGGCGCTCGACGCGGCTGAGGCGCATCGCCTCGGGCTCGTGAACCGGGTCGCGGCGGCCGGTCGCCTGGAGGAGGAGGTCACGGCGCTCGCGGAACGCATCGCCGCCATGCCACCCTTCGCGGTGCGGACGGTGAAGCGTTCGATCAACGACGCGCTCGACTTCATGGGCCAGGGGCGCTCCTGGGAGCACCACTTCCCGCTCCATGTCGCGGCCAAGCGCAGCAAAGAGTTCCGGGAATGGTGGCAGGCCGTCGAGCAGCAGGGCGGCGGGTTCCGGCCCGGGGGCCTCCAGCCGACGCTCAGCCGGCGCGCCGACAAGCGATGAAGTCACGGGCCGTGGAACGGGATCGCGCCGTTACCGTCGGCATCGCGTTCGGCCGCCATCGGCCCCGCATCCACCCTACCGCGTTCCTCACGGAAGGGACGTACGTGATCGGCCGCGTCACGGTAGGGCCGCGGGCCAGCATCTGGTTTGGGGCCGTGCTGCGTGGCGACTTCGAGCCGATCCGGATCGGCGAGGAGAGCCTGATCGAGGACAATGTTGTCGTGCATGGGCGCGTGGTGGTCGGGCGTCGATGCGTGATCGGCCATGGCGCGATCCTTCACGGCTGCACGGTTGCCGACGGTGCCGTGATCGGCGCCAACGCGGTAGTCTTCGACCGGGTGCATGTCGGCGCGGGCGCGATGGTGACCGCGGGCTCGGTGGTGCACCCGAAGACGAGGATCCCGCCACGGACGCTGTTCCGGAACTCGGCGGCCGGCAACCGGCCGGTCACGGAGCCGGTCGGTAGCCGGATGCCGCGCTGGGAGGCGACGTCGTACCGCCGAGTGATCGCGGTGTACCGAGCTCCGGGCGCGGATCGCGCGTGGTCGGCCGCTGGCGATCGGAGATCAAGACGCGGCAACGCGCGACGGTAGGAAGCGTCGTCGTGCCGCCACCACGGACCTGAGACGGGTGTTTCAGAGCAGGACGGCAGAGAAATCCGCGCTCCAATTGACCACACCTTTTCCCGGAAGGCGCCAGCCAGGTCGCGCGTGGGGAAGCGCTTCCGCTGCTGGTCTCCGTGTTACCAACCGACCGGCTGGTAACGGACGGCGGTGTTGGTGCTGGGCAGTTGGGGGGAACCCAAAGGTCATCTGCTCCCGTTCTGCTCCCAAATCATCCTGAAACATCCTCCAGTAAGAGATAAGAAGAGGCACGATGCAAGAAGCTGCAATTGCTCGTCGTTCTCGACGTTCTTCGCGAGATCAGAGGGTTACCGACAAGGCCTCAAGACGACTCATAACCCAAAGGTCGCTGGCTCAAATCCAGCCCCCGCAACGACCGAAGCCGCACTCCCTACACCGTAGACCGGGATCACAGCAAGGGTGTTATCCGACGACGCTCTGAAGCCGGAGTCGAAGCAGCGTCGGGAACCGCTCGGATGCACCCAGGATTGGAAGTCCTGTGTCATTCGGTCGATGCCAGAATCCGGACACCTGCGGGCCACTGCTCCCAGAATGGAACGTCCACGCCGCCACACCTGACCATGTTCTCCCTAGAACTGATTGATCCAGAGCCAGAGGCGCGAGCAAATCCTGCCAGGTCGAGGTTCGGGCCCTGTTCGCCTCCGTACTCTGGGTTCAATGGGTCTGCTGTGGAGACCGAGCGGCGCGAAGGCCCCGCTTCTCTCGTTTTAAGCGGCGCACACGTCCGCATTAGATCTGCCTCCTTGGCCGCCAGCGGCATCACGTCATACGCTGCCTTGACTGCGCGCTACCCAGCGGGAGATGATGCTGCCGGCGGACGGCCGTGGCTCGTGCCAACGGGCTGGGGCACACCACGTTCTTCCCGCGCGATGTCGGATTGGCGCGGGGCGGGGCGAGGTTGCAAAGGACTTGATGCTCGCGGCCGCAGAGGTGACCATGATGTCGGCTATCTATTCCCTGACGTAGTCGCAGCCCATGATGACGTGCGCGCAGTGCCAGTTCGAGAACCCGGTTGGAATGCGATTCTGCGGCCAATGCGGTGCGCCGCTCGCGTCCCGCTGCCCGCAGTGCGGCACCGAGGTCCCGCCTCAATTTAGGTTCTGCGGCCAGTGCGGCGCGAGTCTCGCTTCTGGCGCGCCGGCAACTCCGGCCGCAAGCGCGACGGTGTCGGCGAGCGCTCCGTCAGCGTCTCGTCCGGCCGTGGCGCTGCCTGCGCCTTCGCCGACCATCGCTGGCTATACACCGAAGCACCTCGCCGACAAGATCCTCAAATCGCGCTCGGCGCTCGAGGGTGAGCGGCGCCAGGTCACCGTGCTCTTCGGCGATATCGCCGGCTTCACCACCCTCGCGGAGAAGCTCGATCCGGAAGAAGTCCACCGCATCATCAACCGCTGTTTCGAGCTGATCACCGCCGAAGTGCATCGCTTCGAAGGCACGATCAACCAGTACACAGGTGATGGGATCATGGCGCTCTTCGGCGCCCCGATCGGCCACGAGGACAGCCCGCGCCGCGCGGTGCACGCGGCTCTCGGCATCCAGCGTGCGCTCCGCGACTACGCCAAGGAGCTCGAGTCGCAACGGAGCTTGACCGTTCAGATGCGCATTGGACTCAACACCGGCCCCGTGGTGGTGGGACGGATCGGCGACGACCTGCGCATGGACTACACTGCCGTCGGCGACACGACCAACCTGGCGGCGCGCATGCAACAGATCGCGCGACCCGGCAGCGTCCTGGTCAGCGAGAGCACGCATCGGGTCATCATCGGCTTCTTCGAGACGCTCGACCTCGGCGAGGTCCAGGTCAAGGGGCGTGCACCCGTCCGCGCCTTCGAGGTGGTCCGCGCGCGGGGCCACCGGGCGCGACTCGCCGTCGCCGCCGAGCGGGGTCTTACCCCGCTCATCGGACGCGACCGCGAGCTGGCCACCTTGATCGACTTGTTCCACGAAGTCAAAGCGGGCCACGGCCAGGTCCTTCAGGTCGCGGGCGAAGCAGGCATCGGCAAGTCGCGGCTCACCGTCGAGTTCCGGCGCGCGCTCGCCGAAGCCGGCGAAGACGTAACGTGGCTCGAAGGACGATGCATCTCGTTCGGCCAGTCGATTCCCTTCCTGCCAGTCGTCGACCAGCTTCGCGAGAACTTCCGGATCGAAGAGTTCGATGGCGAGCCCGAGATCATCGCGAAGATCGAGCACGGCATGCGCCGCATGGGACAACTGGACGCACACATTCCGTACGTGCGCACGGTCCTCGGCGTCGATCCGGGCGATCCGGCGGTCGCCGGGATGGAGCCGCTAGCCCGCCGACGCAAGATCTTCGACGCCGTGCGCGCGTTGTCGCAGCGTGGCGCCGCACTTCGGCCCATCGTCTTCGTCTTCGAGGACCTGCACTGGATCGACTCAACCAGCGAAGAGTATCTCGGCTACCTCATCGACTCGGTGGCCGGGCTCGCCGTCATGCTGATCATGACCTATCGCGTCGGCTATACGCCGCCCTTCGGCACGCGATCCTTCCAGACCACGCTCACGTTGCGCAGCCTCTCGGAGGCGGAGAGCCTCGCCATGGCCCGGCAGGTGCTCGGGACGGCGGAGTTCCCTGAGCAGCTCAAAGTCGCGCTGATGGAGAAGGCGGAGGGCGTGCCGCTGTTTGTGGAGGAGGTCGCGAAGACCCTGCTCGATCTCGGTCTCCTCAGACGCGAGAACGGCGGCGTGCGGTTCGTCACGGGTACCGCCGACGTCAGCGTGCCCGACACGATCCAGGGCATCATTATGGCGCGTCTCGACCGGCTCGGCGAGAACGGCAAGCGCACGGTGCAGCTCGCCTCGGTGATCGGACGGCAATTCCTCGTGCGCCTGCTGGATCGCATCGCGGGGCTCACCGGAGAGCTCGAAGGGCTCTTGGGCGAGCTCAAGGCGCTGGAGATCATCTACGAGCAAGGGCGGCTCCCCGAGCCGGCCTACATCTTCAAGCACGCGCTCATTCAGGACGTCGCGTACAACAGCCTGCTCAAGGAGCGGCGCCGTGAATTGCACCGCTCGGTCGGGCACGCGATCCAGGATCTCTATCCGGATCGGCTCGCCGAGCACGCGGAGGAGCTCGCCCACCACTTCGTCAACGGTGAGGATTGGGGAGAAGCGTTCGCGTATCTGGTGCAATCGGGCGACAAGGCGAAGTACGCGTACGCCAACCAGGCGGCGCTGGACTACTACCAGCGCGCGCTTGAGGCCGCGCAGCGCGTGACGCCGCCCGTTGCTCCACGGCAAGTCTTCACGATCTACCAGAGCCGGCATCAAGTGTTCATGGTGCTCGCTCGATACCTCGACGCGGCCCAGGAGTCGAAGACGATGCTCGAGCGGGCCCGAGCCGTCGGGGACCGCGCGAACGAGGGGCAGGCGCTGGTCGACATCTCACGGTCCTACTTCTTCTCCTTTCACTCAGAGTTTGCCGAGGACGCCCGGCGGTGCGCCGAGGACGCACGGGTCATCGCCGAGGAGATCGGCGACGGCCGTCTCCTCGCCGCGAGCCTGGGGTCGCTTGGGTCGATGGACCAGGCCGACGGTGACCTCGAAGAAGGGGACCGCAAGTTTCATGAGGCGGTGCGGATCAGCGAGGAGAAGGGATTCCCTGACGCGGGCCTTCAGAGCCGGATGTTCCTCGGCGCCCACGCGAACTGGCGCGCCGAGTTCCGGCGCGCGATCGCGGTCTCGCGCGAAACCGAGAAGACCTCGGTCGAGGTCCACGATGGGGTGACCGAGCTGATGGCCATGGCGTTCCGCTGCCTATCGGAGATCGCGCTCGGCGACTATGCGGACGGCCTGGCGACCATCAACGCCGGGCTCCTGAAGGCCAAGGATCGGAACAACAGCTTCATTCAGGGACGATTGACGAACAGTCTCGGGTGGCTCCGGCAGGAGCTCGGCGACTTCGGAAGCGCGAGGGAGCTGGACCGCGAGAGCGTCGACATCGGGAAACGCATCAAGAACCCGAACGTCGAGATCAGTGCGCTCATCAACCTCGGCTACGACCACATGAATCTTGGCGACGCCGGTAGCGCGCTGCCGCTCCTGGAGGAGACGACGGTTCGCGTCGAGAAGTTCGCGTTCGGGGCCCATCGCTGGCGGTGGTCGATTCATCTCCGGATCTACCTCGCGGAAGCCCTCATCGCGGTTGGTCGTCCCGAGGAGGCCCTGATCCCGCTGGAGCAGGCGCTTGTGCAGGCTCGCTCCACCGGTTGCATGAAGTACGTCGGCAAGGCTCACGCGCTGCGCGCGCAAACCGCGGCGATCGCCCGTCGCTGGCGTGAGGCGGAGCCCGATGCCATGGAGGCCGTCCGGATCGCGCGAGAGATTGCGTACCCAACCCTCATCTGGCAGGCCGCCGATCTGCTGGCCAGCATTCAGGCACAGCGCGGCAAAGGCGACGAGGCCGGCGCCGCGGCACGGCTGACAGCCGAGACCATCGAAGGCCTCGCTGCGCGCGCGCCCGACTTGGCGCTTCGCCGATCATTCATGAACTGGCCGCGCGTGCAAGCCGCGCTCGAGACTGCCGAGCGGCTCCGCCGCGGGTGACGGAAGGGAGGGTGCCGGCGCACATAGGAGGGACCAGTCATGGGGCCGGGGCATCGACGTCCACAAGGAGGAAGGATGAGCTGCATCCTGGCGCCAAATCTAAAGGCCACCTGACCAGGCGGCTTCACCGTTCGTCTCCTCTGCCGATGTCGACCGGCGCCACCACGGCGCTCCTTGTAGCCCGACAAGAACCTCATCCTCAGAACTCGACGATCTAAGAACTCGTCGCGTCCATATTGGTGGCTCCGCTCTACGCCCCGCGTGAATCCCACGCGCCTTCCCTATAACGCCAAGGGGCCACGTGTCAGTATCTCCCGGTCACTGAAAGCGCTGAGCAGGAGCAAGTGTCAGTACCCGCCGGTCACTCGAGGAAGCGGCGCCGCGGCACGGCGTACGGCAGCGCGGCGAGGAAGGATACTCCGGCTGCCGGCGGCGGAGGCAAGCAGCGACCCGCGTCCAGGATTGGAAGTCCTCGTTCCTCTTGTGTAGAGAGAACGCAAATGCGACGCGAACCACGATGATCTTCGAGAACAAGTCTGGATGGGGCGTTGCGGGTTGACGAGGAACTTGTTAGGAAATATTCCGCACCTTGCGTCGGAGTTGACCCCCTTGAGCCAAATTCTGGGCTAGTCCTAAGTTCGTTAGGCGGAACGTGAGGGCTTCGTGGCGAGCAGCAAGTTGCGATGCGTTCCTCTCCGCCGCTGTCGATATGTGGAATCAGTGGGAAGGAGCTCGTGCTCGGCGTGGGGCCGGGCTTTGACACGCTTTCGAGAGAGGACAAGAAGCGAAAGGCCGAGCGCCGGGTGGGGGATCACTTGGAAATCAAGTCCGGTCGATGGCTCCACATCAGCCGTCTCATCGACTGGGCGAACAAGTGGTATTCGAAGAGGATCACGGATCCTGCTCCGGGGGAACCCGTGTATGAGCAAGAGCATCTCCTCACCGACCACCGAGGGCGTGGCTCCGCGAAGCCGAGCAAAAGGACCACTAGGCGTTAGTGGTGTCTAACGCATCACATTGCGCTTCATGGTACGGCCGCGATCACCATAACTTCAACGAGCATCCCGGGTTGCCAAAAGTCGGTCGTGAGGCAAGCCCGCGCCGGAGGGTTTACCGGATCGACCCACTCGTTCCAAAGAGAATTGTGATCTTCGAACAGACGCATGTCAGCGATCCAGACCTGGGCGCTTAGTACCTGTGATTTGTCGGTTCCCGCGAGCTTGAGAAGCTCATCAACGCGTCGCAGCACTTGAGCAGTCTAGGTTTTGATATCGCCGACAATCGGGTTGGGGGTGATGCCGGCGAAATAGGCGACGTTGCCGTGGATGACTGC
>Ga0207684_10003887_pt1 | contig 14331 bp, 9 predicted proteins | sample KBSK5501metaG_FD_184342 | JGI IMG/M metagenome (GOLD analysis project Ga0207684, IMG submission 184342) | Corn, switchgrass and miscanthus rhizosphere microbial communities from Kellogg Biological Station, Michigan, USA - KBS K5-50-1 metaG... | ecosystem: Host-associated > Plants > Roots >...
GCGCCTCCTCTCGCGGCTGAACACCGCCGAGTGTCTCCAACGCACACGCTAACCTCACCCTGTGCGGAGGCGCAGCCCTTACATCCCATCAACGGGATTTGGCATACAGACGTGTTTCCCCATCTGACGTTTGATGGCCTAGCCATGGCTGCCGGATGGCGGATATCTCGCAGGATTTCGCAGTGATCCAGGCTGCCCGGTTGGTTGATGGCCACAACGTGGCGGAAAGAGTCGCCGAGCAGGCAGCGCCGACCTCAGGTGTGGCTTGCCTCGACGTAGACGGCGTGGACCGCGCGCACGAGTTCGTCGGGGTCGATCGGCTTGGCGAGGTAACCCTGAAAGCCTCCGGTCAGCGCGCGCCGTCGGTCCTCGGCACCGGCGTGCGCCGTAAGCGCGATGGCGCAGACAGGCGCTCGGTCCGCCGCACGCTCGACCTCCCTCAACCGCATGACAAAGTCGTAGCCGTCGAGGCCCGGCATGCCGATGTCGGTCAGCACGACGTCGACGTTTTGCTTCTGGAGAGCGTCCAAGGCTTCGGCCGCCGAGGCCGCCACCGACACGTCTGCGCCGGCCGCCTCCAGTACCGTGCTGACCAGCGCCCGCGCTTCGGGATTGTCGTCGACGAACAGCACGCGTACGCCGATCAGCAGCCGTTCGGCCCCGGCCGTCGCCGCCGGCGTGATCGCAGCTGCGCGCTCGGTGTCACGTGCGCCTGGAAGGCGCACGGTGAAGCAGGCTCCGCGTCCGCGGCCGGCGCTCTCCGCACGGACGGTGCCGCCGTGCGCCTCGACCAGGTGACGGACAATGGCCAGCCCAAGTCCGAGGCCGCCGTAGCGGCGCGTATGCGACCGGTCCACCTGGTGAAATCTATCGAAGATCTGCGGCAACTGTTCGGCACCGATGCCCTCGCCCGTATCGCTCACGATGAGCTCGACGCCGTCGTCGGGGCGGCGCAGGCGGACGTCAACGCGGCCGCCGGCTGGCGTGAACTTCAAGGCGTTCGCAACGAGGTTCGTGATGACCTGATGCAAGCGGTCACGGTCGCCCCGGACGACGCAGCTGGGCTCGATCGCAGGAGATGAGAGCAGAGCGGCCGCACGGGGATCCTGACCCGCCAATGTCAGGACTTCGCGGACGACGGCGGCGAGATCGACCGGGCGTGACTCCAGCTGGATCTTACCGGCCACGATCCGCGAGGTGTCGAGGAGATCGTCGATGAGACGCGTCTGCACGCGCGTGTTGCGATCGATCGCCGTCAGCGCCTCGGTCACGCGCGTTGCCGGCAGTCGACCCGTGAGGAGCAAGCGGACCCAGCCCAGGATGGCGGTGAGTGGCGTTCGTAGCTCATGCGAGAGCACGGCGAGAAATTCGTCCTTCGCGCGGTTGGCCTCCTCCGCAGCCGCCTGCGTCGACTCGGCTTCTGCTCGCCGGCGCTGCGCCTCTTCGAACAATCGCGCGTTGTCGAGCGCGATAGCGGCATGGTATGCGAATGCCGACACCAGCTCGATCTCCCGCTCGGAGAAGCGGCGTCCACGCTCGGCACCTACAGCCAGCGCTCCGAGGACGCGCTCCTGCACGAGGAGCGGCACCGCAAGCAGCGCGCGGTACGCCGACCGCTCGAGCCGAGCGCGAGTGTCAGGGGGATAAACGACCTTCGGATAGTCCAGCACGTCGGGGGCGACGACGACGGCGCGGTCCCGGATCGCCAGCCCGACCATGCCCGTCCCCTTCGGCAGCCGGTGCGTCCAGTCAAAGTGCACACCGGTCTCGGTGGAGACGGCCACGGCGCGCATGTCGCCAGCCGGCTCCAGTTGATAGAGCGCGGCAGAGGGCGCGTCGTCCAGCAGCGTTCGGACGCCGGCTGCGATACGCTGCCAAACGAGCGACGGGTCGAGCGTTTCGGCGAGCACCCGCGCGATCTCGGCCATCGCGTGCCCTTCCCGGGCGCGGCGCTCGCTCGCCTCGACAAGCCTGGCGTGCTCGATGGCAACAGCAGCCCGATCACACAGCTCCTCGGCCACCGCGAGATCAGCCGCGCGGTAGCGCTCACCCGACCTGGTCCGCGCGAGAGTCAGTACCCCGATCGTGCGGCCGCGCAGGAGCAGCGGTGCATGCAGTAACGACGCGATGCGCATCTCTTTCAACAGCGTCAGATGGGTGTCGTCGTGGGCGATGCTCCGTAACCATTCCAGCGACACCTGGGGGATGAGAACAGATTCTCCCGTGCGGAGCACACGCGCGATGCCTGAAGCAGGCGCGTACACGGCGACGTCGGTATGTTCGGCGTAGTACTCGTCCATGGCCCGAGCCGCCGCGGCATGAGCAGCATCGGCGTAGATCGTCGGGAGGCGACGCATGCGACCGTCCGCTTCGATGACGCGAATGACGCACCAATCGGCGAGCGCCGGCACCGCCGCGCGCGCGAGGAGCGTGAGTGTCGAGGCATCATCCGGTGACGTGCCGAGCGCGCGGCTGGCGTCGGCCACTACCTGAAGGCGGGCCTCAGCACCTCCCCGCTGCGCGGCCGATCCGATCCACGACGGCTGTCCCTCGAAAAGTCGCGGACGGGCATGCTCCACCGTGTCGGTCTCGCGCAGCATGCAAACGACCCCGTCGACGACGCCCGCGCCGTCCCGTAAGGGGTAGGCGTCGACGCTGACGTAGCGGCGGCGGCCGTCTTGCGAGACTAGCTCACACCGTGCATCACGTACCGTCTCGCCGCGTAGCCCATGAGCGCTGGGTGAAGTCTCCGCGGGCATGAGGCGTCCGGCCTCGTCGCGAAACGTCCACCGCTCGGCGCGGCGAGCGGGCGAGAGTCCAACGATGTCCTCGGCAAAGAGGCGCCGGGCGGAGGCGTTGGCATGGACCACGTGCCGGTGGCGATCGAATACGAGGACCGCATCCGGACCCACCTCGAAGGCGGCTCGCAGCAGAGTGGCGGCGTCGCGACCCGAATCGATACTATTCATAAACCTCTAACTGGATACCGACCTCAGAAGCGTTTGCTGTTGAAAAGAACTCCGGGACCCTCATGCCCATCGCGACGCCAGCGGGAATGCGTGTGACGCCGGATGCCTTCTGAAGTTAGTCGAGGGCGACTATGAACCTGCGCTGCGACTATGTCAACGCCGCATGAGCGGTGAGGTTGGAAAAGTCTTTCTACGCGCAGCGAGCCAACGGCTACAGTCGGCGCCGATGAATACCCTCGCGCGCGACTGAGCCGCCGCCGAGCTGGATCGCCTCGGCGACGAGATCGCTGAGCTGTCCGCGCACCTCGACGCACCCCCTCATTGCGAAAACCCGCGAGGCGATGACGGCCGCAATAGTCAGTACGCTGGTGAATTTGGTCAACGACGAGTTAGACGCCCGCGGCCTTCTGGTACATCGAGAGTGGGTCCGGAGATGCCTGGCGATGAGCTGCTCCACTGATGCACTACGCGGGGAAGAGGTAGTGTTACCTGCAGCCGAAACCTGGCGCTTCGCCTATCGAAATGTCACGTCGGCGCGAAGCATCGGGAAGCTGAAGGCGAACTCCTGCGGCTGGACCTTGATCAAGCTCCCGTCGTCGCCCAGGTAGAACGCGTGCTCCCCCCGGACGGGCCTGTCGGGCTTCCCGGCGCTGGTCACCCGGAACGGCAGCCGGAACGTCGCCGTGAAGCTTGCGGTGCCGCCGAGCGAGGGATCATCGTTCTTGAACGTACCCGTGACGCGGATCAGGGGCAGACTGGGGCCGATGAGGGACTTTTTCGCGTTGAGGTCGGGCACGACGCCAAAGAAGAAGGACAGGTCCAGCGTGCCGTCGATCGAGCCGGTCATGACGACGCCCTCCGGCGCGTCGGCGATGTTGTCCGAGTTGATCACCGCGGCGAAATCGGCATGCAGGGTGCCTCCGCTGAGGTCCTTGAATATCGTGTCCGTTCCGAATGCTGTGATGGTGCATGACGTCGGCCGCGGCTTGAGCTTCAGCCGGTCGAGGAGCCCGTTCGGACAGAGGGGCGAGCCGCCCACGGCGGTTCCTTGCGCAGCCCAGTGGGAGATTCGGTCCGTGGTCGGGGTGAGCACTTGGGTCAAGTTTTCGACGGCCTCGTACAAAAACGCTTGGGGGCCGGCCGCGGCTGTTCGGCTCGCGCCGGCCAGCAGGACAGACACCAGCAACGCCAAAACCCCCGAGATTTTCAGTGCGAGCGTCATGCTCGATCCCTCCGTACCGACTCTGATCTTGGTCCGCTCGAAGCGGGGCCGGCCGTGCGCTTTCTCATCTCAGCCAGGGCCGATCCTACGCTACCTGGACGCAGGCATCGCGGACGAATGATGGTCGACGATCAGCCATCGACCATCGTGCTTCACGTATACGAAGCTGTACCGCGGCTGGTGAATGCGGCGCCCGGCTCGATGTAGTCGAAGCGCTGCAGCGCGCGCGCTCACCCGCGTCTTCGTCACACCGCCGTACTCGATGCGCGTCGATCAGCGCACGCACTCGTAGCCGCTGTCCGATGCGATGAGCGCCGCGAGGGCGACGAGCACGACAAGGGTGACCACGCGACGCTCCAGGACGGCCTTCGGGTGCCTGCGGAGGAAAGGCTGGACGCGATCGCTCACCGGACACGGACTTACATAATTCAGGTACGCGATTTTACTTCTTGGTCTCGATGTGGTTGCGGGGGCCCGCAATCACCGATATCAAACATCCTCGGATTCGAGGTGGACTTGATCTAGCTTCGTCGCGGCCCTCGAACCCGTGTTTCAGTCGCGACCGTGTTTTAGCCAAGTCTCTTGAGCAGTTTTGCAGCCCAGACGCACTCGAAAAGTCCGACGCCACTACAACGTGCACCTGGCAAGTCGTCGGCGGCCCGCTGTTGGACGTTGGTCCAATGGGCACGTCACCCTCACTGCGGTACTTCTGCAAAGTGCCTTCGAGTAGCATCACGACAACGGACCGCTCGAAGAGGAGAGGCACTCATGGGCAAGACCCGGATCAACTTGGCCAATCTGCAGGAGTTGCTAGAACTTCCAGGGGTTCATCGAGCCGCTGGTGACGCTGTAGTTCGTCATCGCGGCCAACACGGCCCCATCATGGACGCGATCGAACTGACGCAAATCCTGGGACCCGAGATCGTCACGCCGGCGTTGCTGGCGCACGTCGATTTCCAGCCTGCGGAAGCGACCGCGGCCGAAGCGCCGGGCGCGTAACCGCGCCGACCTGCCGCTCAGAATGAAGATGATCGGTACCGTCAGCCTGTTCTGAAGGTCGAACCCGTTCATCTCAGCCATCTGGACGTCGAGCACGAGGCAGGCGCTTGATTCCGAGGCAGCCAGTCGAGGAACTCGCGGGCGGACGCGAACGTCTCGGCCTTGTAACCGGCCGACCGCGGCGCGAAGGAGCGAGCGCGGCCTACGAAGTACGGACTCCTTAACTTAACCCTAGCCGCGAGCGGCCTGCGCGCCTATTCAACCTTGGTCCAATAGCCAACGGCCGGCGGATCGGACGAACCTGTGGAGCAAGTGACACGCAGCTCCAGCGGCGATGTAGCGAGCCGGGGGGCTGCGCAGGGACCAAAGGAGAGTCATATGAAGTGGTTCAAGGCGGGCGCGTGGGGTTTTGTCGTTGGCAGTATCGTCACGATGATCGTCGGCTTCAGCTGGGGCGGCTGGACGACGGGCGGCACCGCGAGCCGCACCGCGATCGAGCGGGCGAATGCGGCGGTGATCGCAGCATTGGTCCCCGTCTGCATCGAGAAGTCGAAGGCTGATCCCGCCAGGGCCAAGAAGCTTGGGGCGTTGAGGGCGCTGACGTCGTCCTATGAGCAGCGCGATGCCGTGCTCGAAGGCGGCTGGGCCACCGTCGGCACGGCCGAGGCCAATCGCGATGTCGCGGAAGCCTGCGCCTCCAAACTGGTCGAGGTGGCGGCGAAGTAGGCCACGGTCAGTCCGCCGTCAGGCGGTCCCGGGTCCGCCCTCACGGAAGACGCATGGATGATTGCCTGCGCCTCCTCCTGGATGCGGCGCAGGTTGTTGCTTCCCTTGAAGCTCTCCGCGTAGAGCTTGGTCGTGGGGGGCTGGATCTTCCTGGCCCTGAACGTCTCCGCGGCCGGGGAGCTCTTCGCGGACGGTGTTCGTCGCCTTCGTCGCGGCGGTCATCGTGCTCATGGCCCAGCGGAGAGTTTGGGCGCACGCCTAGGAACGTGAACCTCACATCCCGGGTGGCCAGGTCAAGCCTCGGACCTGGTCACGCTGCACGGCCCGGGCGAAGTCCACCGCAAGAGGAGGAGCGTATGAAGATTCGTCCGTTGCACGACCGGCTTCTGGTGGAGCGGCTCGAGGAGAAGGAGGTCAAGAAAGGCGGGATCATCATCCCGGACACGGCCAAGGAGAAGCCGCAGGAGGCCAAGGTGATCGCCGTCGGCAACGGCAAGGTCACCGACGAGGGCAAGAAGATCCCGCTCGACGTGAAGGCCGGGGACAAGATCCTGTTCGGAAAGTACTCCGGCTCCGAGGTGAAGCTCGATGACAAGGAGTACCTGATCATGCGCGAGGAAGACGTCCTCGCCATTCTCGAGTAAGGAGGGACCTGAGCGATGCCAAAGCAGCTCAAGTTCGCCGAGGACGCCCGGGCGGCGCTGCTTCGGGGCGTCAACATCATGGCGGAAGCCGTGAAGGCGACGCTGGGGCCGAAGGGCCGCAACGTCGTCATCGATAAGAAGTTCGGCAGCCCGACGATCACCAAGGACGGCGTCACCGTCGCCAAGGAGATCGAGCTCAAGGATCCCTACGAGAACATGGGCGCCCAGATGCTGAAGGAAGTTGCCTCCAAGACCTCCGACGTCGCGGGCGACGGCACAACCACCGCGACCGTGCTCGCACAGGCGATCTATCGGGAAGGTCTCAGGAACGTCACGGCGGGCGCCAACCCGATGGGGCTCAAGCGCGGCATCGAGGCCGCCGTGGGCGCCGTGACCGAGGAGCTGAAGAAGATCTCGAAGTCGACGAAGGACAAGAAGGAGATCGCCCAGGTCGCGACGATCGCCTCCAACAACGACAAGACGATCGGCGACTTGATCGCCGAGGCGATGGAGAAGGTCGGCAAGGACGGCGTCATCACGGTCGAGGAGTCGAAGTCGGCTGACACGGTTCTGGATTTGGTCGAGGGCATGCAGTTCGACCGCGGCTATCTCTCGCCGTACTTCGTGACGGACGCCGACCGCATGGAGGTGGTGTTCGAGGACGCGCTCGTCCTCATCTACGAGAAGAAGATCAGCGTGATGAAGGACATGCTGCCGCTGCTGGAGCAGGTTGCCCGGGCGGGCAAGCCGTTGCTCATCATTGCCGAGGACATCGAGGGTGAGGCGCTGGCGACCCTGGTTGTGAACAAGCTCCGCGGGACGCTGAACTGCGTCGCGGTGAAGGCGCCGGGCTTCGGCGACCGCCGGAAGGCCATGCTCGAGGACATCGCGACCCTCACCGGTGGCAAGGCCATCACCGAGGATCTCGGCATCAAGCTCGAGAACATCAAGCTCGAGGACCTCGGCAAGGCCAAGAAGCTGGTCGTGGACAAGGACAACACCACGATCGTCGAGGGCGCGGGCAAGTCGTCCGCGATCGAGGGACGCATCAAGCAGATCCGCGTCCAGATCGAAGAGACGACGAGCGACTACGACCGCGAGAAGCTGCAGGAGCGGCTGGCCAAGCTGGCCGGCGGCGTGGCGGTGATCAAGGTCGGCGCCGCGACCGAGACCGCGATGAAGGAAAAGAAGGCCCGCGTCGAGGACGCGCTCAACGCGACCCGCGCGGCGGTCGAAGAAGGCATCGTGCCGGGCGGCGGCGTGGCCCTGCTCCGTACGGCGAAGTCCATCGATAAGCTGAAGCTCGAGGGCGACGAGAAGGTGGGTGCGATGATCGTCAGGCGGGCGCTCGAGGAGCCCATCCGCCAGATCGTCGAGAACGCCGGCGCCGAGGGGAGCGTCATCGTCGAGAAGGTGAAGGCGGAGACGGTCGCCACGCGCGGCTTCGACGCCGACAGCATGGAGTTCGTGGACATGCTCCAGGCGGGGATCATCGACCCGACCAAGGTCGAGCGCGTGGCGCTCGAGAACGCGGCATCGATCGCCTCGCTGCTGCTCACCACCGAGGCGCTCGTCACGGACATCCCGGAGGACAAGTCGGCAGCCGCGCCTGCGATGCCGCACGGTGACATGTATTAGCGAGGAGGGCGGTAACCCTCTTGTGGGCGCTTTCGTTGCGGCCCGGTTCGAGTCGCGACCCGGGCCGCTTCACCGTCCGGCGCCGCCGGGGGCGGTAGAGTTTTGCCATCGAGATCTTGGCGCGGATCCCCCCGAGAGTGGCTCTCTTATGGTCCACCCTTCGTCTCCGGGAAGGTGGCCCGCAGCCATGGAGAAGAGCCTCGAGGGGGCGAAGCGGGGAAGGTCGGCGTCTTTCTCCCGATCTCGAGTTGAGCGGACCCGTGAAGACGATGGTCTAGCCACGACGAAAGGACCAGGAGTTAAGGAGAAGGCCATGGACCACCACCTCCACCTCCGCGAGATTGCTGACTGTATCGACGAGGTCCTCCGCCTTCAGTCTCGGGTAATGGAGCTCACCGAACAGGTCTCCGAGGCGGCTGGGATGAACGCTGGCGACCGTACCCTTCGAGGGAAAGTGACCGGCCTCTTTTTCGGAGTCCAAGCGTATCTGGAGGAGCTCAATCGCCTAGCCAAAGACACGGCCTGAGTGGGCGCAGGTTTAGTCCGCTCGGTTCAGGCGTGTAGCGCTCCTGGCAGAGACGATGGTCCACGAAGCAACCATAGAAGAGCGGCCAACCGGAGGACATCGATGGTGCTCGTGGGTCCGGAAAGGCCACCTCATCAGCATCTTCACCGAATGCGGCGACGGCGCGATGAAGCATCCGAAGCTACTGCGGGAGCACGCCAGAGTCCTCGGCGACCGGCCACCATGACGACCGTGATTTACGATTCGGTCCTGCCCCGCCGGGCAGCACCCACCGCGCGCCTGTGAACCCCGGGAAGGCAGGCCGTCTCGTGCGCGTCCGTGGTTTCACCTGGCTCATCCTGGGCATTGCCACCCTGGCCCTCCTGAGCACAGCCGGCCAGATCGTGGGAGTCTACACGGACTGGCTCTGGTTCCGCGAGGTGCAGTTCACGTCGGTCTTCGTCACCGTGCTCCAGACGCAGGTCCTCCTCGGGGTAATCACCGGCGCCGCGTTCTTCCTGATCCTGTACGGCAACGTGACGCTTGCCCGGCGGCTCGCCCCGCGCGAGGCCCTCGTGGTCGCGGATGACCTCCACGGGCTGCCAAGTCCAGCTATCCTGCAGCCGTACCTCGGCCGTCTGACTTTACCAGTGAGCGTGACGCTGGCCCTCTTTGCCGGCTGGCTCGGGACGAACCGATGGGAGCTGGTCCTGAAGGCCCTGAATCCCACGCCGTTCGGCGTCCGGGACCCGCTCTTCGACCAGGATGTGGCGTTCTACGTGTTCCGGCTCCCGCTCTGGAGCTCTTTATATGGCTGGCTGATGGGGGTCCTGGTTGTTTCGGGTCTAGCCGTCATCGTCGTGTACTTCTGCACCCGGGGCATTCAGGTCTCCCCGGGGGCCGTCTCGATTTCCCGACGTGCCCGCGGTCACCTATTAGTCCTGGCCGCCCTCCTGCTCCTCCTGAAGGCCGCTGGGTACCGGTTGGCCATGTTCGACCTTCTCTTCTCCCAGCGGGGTGTGGCCTTCGGCGCCGGATATTCCGACGTCCACGCCCAACTTCCTGTCCAGAAGGCCCTGGTCGTCCTGACCGGTCTGGTCGCTGTCCTGTGCCTGGTCACGATCCGTCTCCGGAGCTGGCGCCCTCTCCTGTGGGGCGTCGCCGCCCTGGTATGCGTGGCGATCCTCGGCGGGGTCGTCTACCCTGGCGGGATTCAGCGGTACCAGGTGTCCCCGAACGAGATCGTCAAAGAGAAGCCGTACATCGACTTCAACATCCGATACACGCGCCTGGCCTATGGCCTCGACAACATCGAGGAGCGGGAGTTCCCCGCGGAGCAGACGCTGACGCTTCAGGACCTCCGCAAAAACGACGCGACGCTTAAGAATATCCGCTTGTGGGACACCCGGCCCCTGCTCGCCACCTACAGCCAGCTCCAAGAGATCCGGACCTATTACAAGTTCACGGATATCGATATCGATCGGTACCTCATCAACGGGGAGTACCGGCAGGTGACCCTGTCGGCACGGGAGCTCTCCTCGAAGGATCTGCCGAGCCGGATCTGGATCAACGAGCGGTTGACGTACACCCACGGCTACGGCGCCGTCGTGAGTCCGGTGAACCGTGTGACGCGCGAGGGGCTCCCCGAGTTCTGGGTCAAGGACATCCCTCCCGTGGCTTCCAGCGATCTCCGGATCTCACGCCCGGAGCTCTACTTCAGCGAACTGGCCACTGACTATGTCTTCGCGAAAACTCGGGCCAGGGAATTCGACTACCCGGCGGGGGACCAGAACGTCTACACCACCTACGAGGGGAAGGGCGGGATCCCGCTGGAATCCTTCTGGCACAAGGCGTTGTTCGCGGCGCGCCTGGGGGACCTCAAGCTCCTCCTGTCCAACGACCTGACCCCCGAGAGCCGGGTGCTGATCTACCGGAACATCCGCGAGCGGGTCCAGCGGATCGCCCAGTTCTTCCAGTACGACGACGATCCCTACATGGTGATCTCGGCCGCAGGGCGCATCGTCTGGCTCCTGGATGGCTACACGGTATCCGACCGGTTCCCGTACTCGACGCCGACGCGCGGGCTCGGCAACTACGTGCGCAATTCCGTCAAAGTGACCGTGGACGCCTACGATGGGACGGTGCACTTCTATGTCGCAGATCCAGCTGATCCCCTGATCCGCACGACCGCGCGGATCTTCCCCGGGCTGCTCCAGCCGCTCGACTCTATGCCGGCCGACCTCCGCGCCCATATCCGCTATCCCGAGGGGCTGTTCCGGGTCCAGGCGGGAATGTATGCCGTCTACCACATGCGCGACACCCAGGTCTTCTACAACAAGGAGGATCTCTGGAGCCTGCCGGTCCGCACCGTGGCTGGGCAGGAGCGGGCCATGGAGCCCTACTACCTCATCTTGCGCCTGCCGGGCGAACCGAAGGAGGAGTTCGTCCTCCTCATCCCCTTCACTCCCAGCAAGAAGGACAACCTAGCGGCCTGGTTGGCGGCCCGAAGCGATCTGCCTCACTATGGGAAGCTTGTCGTCTACAACTTCCCCAAGCAGAAACTCATCTACGGACCTCGGCAGATCGAGGCTCGGATCGACCAGGACCCGTTCATCTCCCAGCAGCTCTCCCTGTGGAATCAGCGGGGCTCCCAAGTCATCCGGGGGAATCTTCTCGTCGTCCCCATCGAGCGCTCCCTCGTGTACGTGGAGCCGCTCTACATTGCCGCCGAGAAGGGGCAGCTCCCGGAGCTCAAGCGCGTGATCGTCGGCTTTGGGGACCGGATCGCCATGGAGGAGACGCTGGACGGCGCGCTGGCCCGGGTGTTCGGCGGGCCGTTGCCGCAGGCGGGGACCGAGGTGGTGCCGAGTCCGCCGGTAGAAGCCGCGGGCTCGGTGAAAGCGCTGCTGGATGACGCGGCTTCCGCCCTCAAGCGCGCCGACGAAGAGCTGCGGCGGTTGAACGAGCTGTTGCGGCGGCTACGGGAAGTCGAGCACGGGCTCGGATCAAGGGGAGGTCCGAGCAGATCCTCTGGGTCACCCCGATGAGCTTCGACCGCGGACGTCCGTGAGGGGCTTAGCCCTCGTCCGCTCGTTCAACGCCAACAGGGACAACCCGCGCCGTTGGCACTCCGCCCTCGATTATCCGTCGCCCATCGCGTACGAGACGAGGGAGCAAGCGCTGACGTGACCCACGAAAGCAGCTCACCCTCCATGAAACCGGGTCAACTCCACTCCCAGTTCTTTGGGACATTCACGTATGAACGATCCAAGGCGGCAATGGACGGACAACCGAGCAGCTTTAGGGTACGCTCCAGATCAGCGCGCAATATCTCAATTGCTCGCGCGATCCCTGCTTCGCCAGATGCGGCAAGGCCATAGGCATAGGCGCGCCCACAGAGAACCGCGCGAGCTCCGAGACAAATTGCCTTGACGATGTCGGTGCCCCGGCGAATGCCTCCGTCCATCAATATCTCAACTTGACCGTTTACCGCTGCCACCACCTCTGGCAAGGCTTTCAAAGAGGCCGGAACGCAGTCTAGTTGCCGGCCGCCATGGTTCGAAACCGAAATCGCTGCAGCGCCTTCATCAATGGCACGATGAGCGTCGTCGCCTGTAAGGACCCCTTTGATAATGATCGGACCACGCCAACAGTCGCGGATCCAACGCAGGTCTGCCCATGTCACAGCGGAGCTCGCGAGTGCGGCATTGATATCGACGAGCGGCATCGGCCCCTTGCTGGGAATGACAACGTTCGGGAGCGCCGGAATACCGCCGTCGAGTAGGAAACTGATGAGCCAACCTGGACGTGAGAGTATTTGCGGAAGAAAGGGAATCTTCTCCAGCGGGCTCCCACTGATCAGTTCCTTCATGCCGTTGCGATAGTCGCGCTCGCGAATCCCAGATACGGGTGTATCGATGGTGACGACCAGACCGGCGAACCCAGCAACGCGTGCTCTTTCAATGACAGCCTCGGCGGCTGCACGACCGCCCATCAGATAGAGCTGGTAGAACACCGGCCCGGAGGAACCCGCCTTCACGTCTTCCAGCTTGTGCCCCGAAATGGTGGAGAGAATATAAGCAGTGCCAGCCTTGCCGGCTGCCCGAGCGGCAGCCACTTCGCCGCCCGGGTGCATAAGACGGCTATATCCCACAGGAGCAAGCAAGAATGGAAGGGACAGGTCGCAGCCCAAAACACGGGTACGCAAATCGCAATCCGAAATCGCGACCGCATGGCGCGGCCGGAACGTCACATCCTCAAAGGCGCGGCAATTCTCGCGAAGCGTAACCTCGCCTTCGGCGCCGCCGTCCAAATAGTCAAAAACGGCTTTCGGCACTCTGCGACGCGCCAGAGGCCGGAGATCCTCGATGCAAACAACCCGGGGGGATGCAACTTTGCGGGACGCTCTAGACGGGGATTCCCAATACGGACCCATTTCTGCCCTCTGTCGTGGCGCTGAACCGGCGGATCCCCCGTCGCTCAGCTCGTCCATCCTTGCCGGCACGTTGGGGAGCGGGCCGCCGCCCTTCACAATGCGCAGAGCGTGCTCGCGCGTTGTGGTCGGAGCGAGCCTGCGGAAGGCTTGGCAGCTCAGTCGGCCCTGGCCCGCTCGAGCCCCATTCTCGCCACAAGCTCCGCCACCTCGAGCGCAAAGCGCCCAGGCACGCGCTCGTGGACCTGCACGACGACGTTCCCAAATTTGCCCACGCAAGACGTCCTCGTCGCGCTCGACGAGGACGGGAATGTCTACCACTAAAACTTCAAACGATCGCGGCCAAGAAACCTCGACGCCCGAGTGCGGACGTTAGCAATTCGTTATCAAAGACGATAAGCCGTCTGGGGCTTCTTGCAATCCCTCTCGTTCTTGTGAACCAGGACCTTTCCCGAGACGACGCCTGGTTTGGGCGACCGCCCCGGGACGATTGCTCTCGTGAACGGCTGGCTTTTGAGAATCGGTTGATCGCACTTTGCACAGATCCAATGCTCACTCATGTTTTACCTCTCCGAAATCAGCCTATACTACGTCCTCCGAGAGGACGGAATGTAGGGTGTCGAGCAGACTCGGAGGGGGAAATGGACAGAGGGGCGGCGATGCTGGCGAAAGCCCCCTTGTCACCTATTCCGCAACGGCGGAACGGCAGGTTGGAATCCCGGCTGAAACGCAGATGAAGCGCCGGATCTTCGGCCTCGAGAACGAGTACGGTCTCACCTGCACCCTGAACGGCCAGCCTCGCCTGTCGCCCGACGACGTCGCGCGGTACCTCTTCGAGAAGATCATCCCCGGCGCCCGCCACGCGAACGTCTTCCTCGAGAACGGCGCGCGCCTCTACCTCGACACCGGGTTCCACCCCGAGTACGCGACGCCCGAGTGCGATGACGTCGCCGAGCTCGTCATCCACGACAAGGCGGGTGAGCGGATCGTCGACGACTTCCGGCACCAGGCCGAGCAGCGCCTGCGGGAAGACGGCATTGTGACAAATATCCTGGTGTTCAAGAACAATACGGATTCGGTCGGCAATTCCTACGGGTGTCACGAGAATTATCTCGTCAGCCGCGACGTGTCGTTTCAGCGCCTGGCCGAGGTGCTCAGCCCCTTCTTCGTGACCCGCCAGATCTTCGCGGGCGCGG
>Ga0207684_10003888_pt1 | contig 14329 bp, 21 predicted proteins | sample KBSK5501metaG_FD_184342 | JGI IMG/M metagenome (GOLD analysis project Ga0207684, IMG submission 184342) | Corn, switchgrass and miscanthus rhizosphere microbial communities from Kellogg Biological Station, Michigan, USA - KBS K5-50-1 metaG... | ecosystem: Host-associated > Plants > Roots >...
TTTTACCGCGGATCGGACTCTCGTGATTGAACAAGATGCCGTTCGATGCGTGCATGCCATAGGCCTCGCGGTAATTGACCGTGATCCAATAGGCATAAAGCTTCGCAACCGCGTAAGGCGAGCGGGGATAAAATGGCGTGGTTTCCGTCTGTGGGACCTCCTGCGCCTTGCCGAACAGCTCAGAGGTTGAGGCCTGATAGAAGCGGGTCTTGGTTTCGCGGCTGAGGATGCGAATGGCTTCAAGCAAGCGCAGCGTTCCAAGTGCATCGGCGTTGGCCGTGTATTCCGGCGTCTCGAACGAGACTTGCACATGCGACTGTGCCGCAAGGTTGTAGATCTCATCCGGCTGCGTTTCCTGCACAATGCGGATGATATTGGTCGCGTCGGTCACGTCGCCGTAGTGCATATGGAAGGACACCCCCTCCTCGTGCGGATCATGAATCAGGTGGTCGATGCGCTCGGTATTGAAGGATGACGAACGGCGCTTGACGCCATGGACGACGTATCCCTTGGACAGAAGGAATTCGGCGAGGTAGGCGCCGTCCTGCCCGGTCACGCCAGCTATGAGAGCCACTTTACGCGATGATCCAGCCATTATTGCACCACGCAAGCGGATTCCGCTCGTTCGACGCCAGCCATCGCCTGCGCTGTGTTACGCGGTATCCGGGGGGCAGCGTGCGGCGTTTGCGCGCTGGCAACATGTCTTGCCCTTCATTCAACGCGTGCAACGGAACGGCGAGCGGACGGGAATGGAAACAACAGCCAGACCAGCGCTCCTGGCAGAAAGCCAACTGCCAGCGCGAGGCCAAAGCACACTGAAAACAGCAGCGCCTTCTCCGGCGCAACGCCATGAGTGCCGAGGAGCGAGACTACCGCAAGCTCGCGCAGACCCCAGCCGCCGATCGAGATCGGAACGGCCACAACGCCGATCATGACTACGAACAAGACCATCGCATCGGGAAGCGGCAGAACGAGGCCCAGCGCGCGTCCGAGCGACCAAACGACGACAATGGTGAGTGCCTCGATGAGACATCCAATGCTCAGGACCACGGGCCCCTTCGATCCGAGCAAGACACGATGGACGTCTGCGGCCAAGGTTGCAAACCAGCGGGAATATCGCCACCGAGCAAGCGGCGAAACGATTTTCGGTGCAAGCAAGAGGCCCAGCGCGCCAGTGAGGATCAACGCGCCGTACACGATGAGTACCACGTCGCGGTATCCGCCCAGCGCAGTAAGGCCGGACGGAAGCAACAGCACGACAAACCCGAGCACAATCAGCACTCCAACCCCTACCGCGCGATCGATCACGACGCTCGTCACTGCGGTGCGCCAATTGCTGCCAAGCCGAACAAGAAGCCAAGCGCGCATCCCCTCGCCCGCCACATTCGGCAAGACCTGGGCGAAGAACAGCCCGACAGCGGTCGCGGCAGTCATGGCGGTACGCGTCATCCGCTGATCACGCGCGGCGAGCGCATCGGCGATATTGTACCAACGCAGGCCCACCAACGGGATCTCCAGCATGATCACGAAGATTGCGAGCGCAGCCCAGCGAAAATCCAGCAGCAGGATCGCAGATGAAACTTGGCGCAAATCGATCTGCCGCGAGATATACCAAAAGCACGCCCCGGTCACGAGCAGCTTGGCTACAACGATTGCGGCCTTTTCAAACCCGCCGCGATGCGACGGGCGCTGGGTCTCAATCTCGCTAGCCATACTGGAGCTCATTAGACTTCGTCCCCGACCTGCGCGACGCAGCGACCACCTGTCCCGGGGTCGTTGCGGAACGGTAATGGCCGAGACAAGCGCTAAGTTCAAGCTTTGAGTCCCCGAAACTTTAAGACATCGTTGCTGCCGCCGACGAAGCCGCAGAGTACAAATCGGTAACGCCTCAGTTTGAACTTTCCGCTTCTCGACGCCGTTTCTGTTTTGCCATATGGTTGGCTAGACGCCTCCATTGAGTGGCTATTTGTCTAAGCGCCGCTTGCTCGAATTTGTCGCCGGATTCCTGAATAAGCTTGTCGCACATCTTGGCATATCACCTGTACTCGTCGGAAGTGGGCATAGTCTCACGCCGCTGAGGCACCACCTAAAATCTTTTTAATTGCGCGTTCGTTCAGCGACGGCGGCCGAGCTTGTGCGATGTTACGATATGGCTCGCCTTTCATCCGGCCCTCAGCTGAACGCCTGGCACGGGCGCGAATGGGTACAAGAGCCAGGCCAGCGCCCCCGGAAGCGAGCCAACTGCCAGCGCAAGGCCGAAGCATACCGAAAACAACAACGCTCTTTCCGGCGCGACGCCGTGAGTGGCAAGAAGCGAGACCACGGCGAGCTCTCGAAGGCCCCAGCCGTTGATCGAGATTGGGACGATGACCACGCCGACCATGACCGTAAACAGGACCGCCGCGTCGGGGAGCGGCAGCGCGAGGCCTTGCGCCCGTCCGACCGACCAGACGATGACAATGGTGAGCGCATGGATGAGGCATCCAATGATCAGAAGCACGGGCCCCTTCGGCCCGAGAAAAACGCGATGGACGTCCGCGGCCAATGTTGCGACCCAGCGGGAATATCGCCACCGAGCAAGCACCGGAACTAATTTCGGTGTGAACGAGAGACCAAGTGCGCCAGCGAGGATCAGCGCGCCGTACACGGCAAGTACGACTTCGCGATATCCGCCCAGCGCGGTGAGGCCCGACGGCAATAGCAGAATTACAAATCCCAACGCGATCAACAGACCCACCCCCAACCCGCGATCGATCACCGAGCCCGTCACGGCGGTGCGCCAATCACAGCCAAGGCGAACGAGCAGCCAGGCGCGTATCCCCTCGCCTGCCACGTTCGGCAAGACTTGGGCGAAGAACAGCCCGACAGAGGTCGCGGCAATCATGGGGGTAAGCGGAATGTGCTGATCGCGCACCTCAAGCGAGTCCACGACATTGTACCAGCGCAGGCCCGCAAGCGGGATCAGCAACATTGCGATGAAGGTCGCGAGCGCGGCCCAGCGAAAATCCAGTAGTCGGATCGCGGATGAAATTTGAGGCCAATCGATCTGTCGCAAGACATACCAAAAGCACGCCCCGGTTACGAGCAGCTTTGCTGCAACAATCGCGGCCTTTGCGGCCCTGCGGCGATGCGACGAACGCGGTGTGTCTAAATCGCTGGCCTCACTGATGCTCATTCGACTTCGTCTCTGACCACCCGATTGGCTCGAACGGCCCGTTGGGTAAGCGACCATCTCTCTCCAGGCGCTGCATTCGTGATCCACTTAACAAATCTAGTTGCGGTTGCGTCCCCTTCCTCTGGCGCCCAATCAGCAAATTCGTTCGGAACGTAGGGGCCAGGTTTGATTTCCAACACCGCGGTATTACGTTCCAGAACGACGAAGCCATGCCATACGCCGATCGGGATTTGGACCACAGACGAGCGTGGGTTTAGTTCTATCCGATCCATCAAACGCGCATCGCCATCGAAGATCAACAAATTGCCTCGGCCCTGCTGTAAGACCAACATCTCCCACTGTCGCGAATGGTGATGCGGCCGCACGTAGGTGTATGGTTGCAGTAGGATGATAAGCCGCTGGACGGGATCGGCTGGGCCTTCGTGCAATAGTAAATGCGCGCGCTTACGAGGAACTGCTCTAGCTCGGGTCGCCAGCTCTGCGATTTGGCGATAATCAACGATCTGTACGTTGTGCGCTTTCAACATTGGGGTCTCCAGCCAAGCCTCTAGCGACTTTGCCGCTGCCATGTCCCACTGCTCACATGGCGGGGGATGTTGCCCGAACGCGGATGGTCGTGCAAACTGGCTGACATGTCTCCTACCAAAGCTGGGAAATTGGCACCTGTGACTCTGGGCCATATGCGGTCCCAGGGTTGCCGTGACCTTTTGGTCTATTGCAACTCCGATAGTTGCGATTACAGCACGATCAAGACTATCGGCCATCTGCCAGATGACACCCCGATCAAGTCATTAGGCGAGGGCATTGTGTGTGCGCACTGCGGCCATCTCGGTGCGGACGTGGTGCCGAATTGGCCAACCCACGCCGCGCCGCGGTCATCCTGATCATCTACATTCCTGTTTCTCCCTCCCGACTGAAGATGATCTGCTTCGATGCCAAGTTTGATGTTGCGGCCATGGCATGAGAACCCGAACGCATCTCACCCCACCACGAGCCCTGGAGGTTTTCGCATGCGCGCGTTGTCGATGACTGTCGTTCTGTTGGCTGCACTCTCTGTGGCCGGCTGCTCCCAAGAAGTTAAGGGAGAAAAGGGAGATGTCGGCGAGAAGGGCGAGCCCGGATCACCCGGGCCGCAAGGCGCAAAAGGCGATAAGGGCGATAAGGGCGATCCGGGGGCAGCGGGCACGACTCTCAGGGTTGTGGCAGCGCAGTCGTCAACGGCCTCGTGCGAGGCCGACGAAGTGATGATCAGCGCCTATTGCAGCGGCACGTTCAACGCGTATCCGCTGGTCCCCCTGGAGAATGGCGCGCGCTGCGGCAACAACCCCCGTTCGACCACCTTGCGCGTCACGATCGTGTGCGCAAAACGATAGAGGGCGCGATAGTCCATCCTGCTCGCATTGCGCGGCCGATGAGGTCGCGCGCTCGCAGCGCCTTCGCGTCAGCTACCGAAGCGGTTGCATAAACGAGGATGTTGGTTATCGAAGCTGATCATCACCGCTCATGCATTTCTTCACGCCCAAACCTTCGCAAGGTGCCGCCCCATGGCAGTCCCTGCGCCATCACATCAATCGCGTGCTGTACGGCCTTTTCGCGTTCAGGAGTCATCAACGGCGGACGATACGGACTCAACACCGCGACCGGCTTGTTCCGTTTGGTGATCAGGATCTCCTCACCGCGTTCCACACGCGAGAGTAAGTCCGAGAATTCATGATTGGCCTGACGGGCACTGACTGTTTTCATGGTCATCATCTATGTAGGGAACATGTAGGTACATTTGGCCGAGGAATGAAATGTCTAGGTCAAGGCGGGGGCCAAGCCGGCGCCGGCAGCCCAGCAGCCTCAGGCGCCCACTCCGATGTCGCGGCCTCCCAGAAAAACTCCCAGGCTAAACTACTGAAGTTGCGAGCGATTCAATTGTTCATTTCGCAAGATCACAACTTATACGTGTAGATATAAATTAATGCAATCAAGCTCGGGCACCAATGACTTATAAGCGGGCCGCCGCCTTGCAGCGTGCCGAATGTGCAGGATGACGACCTCATCGGCTCTGTTGCTCACTGCATAGAAAGCCGAAATGGATATCGCACAACCGGCATCATGCGCACCCCTTCCTCGTCGGTGAGATGACCGATCAAAGGAACATCCCCGATCAGCGAACTCAACTGCTCGATGCGATCGACAACGGCCACCGCGGCGGATCGGTTACGCTCGTAGATGTAGGCGAAAATCTCTTCTAGCTCACGAAGTGCAGTCTCGGAGTAGCGTACTTTCATGCGCGGTAGCGAGCAAACGCTCTTGCGACCTCATCCTCACTCGCCAATTTGCCCTCTCGCATCTCCCGAAGCCCGCGCCGCACCGCCGCTCGTTCTTCATCATTGAGATGGTAGATACCAAGATGCTTTTTCTCAATGTCGACCATGGACTGCACAAGCTCTTCCTGTGCCTCTTCCGGCCAAGTAGCGACGTGCTCCAGGAGTATTTCAAGGCCCTGTTTTGTCATGATGGCAAGTGTATCACGGTTTGCCAGAAGGCAACATCAAGCACGCGTGTCCGTTACGCAACTTTCGCGGGCCCTGTCACACGCTGCTGAGGCACTGGAGGCGCGGCTGGTGATGGAATGGACTTGAGGCCCCTCACGAACAGCAGTCGCTTTATCAATCTGTCGATCATTGCATCCAAACGTTCTTCAACGTCCAACTCCTTCAATAACCTGGCGAGTACTGCCACGTTATAACCCTCTACTACTTCCACCGCAGCCCGAGGTCTTTCGCGTGCCCGTTTGCTCACCTCAGTCATTTTGTCAAATGCCGCCATGATTTCCTTATCGGGCTTGCGCATATCGCCACTTTCCTCGGCAACCATTCTTTTTATCGTCTCAATGACGTAATGAGAAAACTGGCCAACTTCAAAGCGCGCAAGGTTTTGCCTGCGCCAGGTCAGGCGTGCAATACTCAAAACCGTCTCTTCCTCCATTCGACCATTAGGCCTGAGGTCCGCGATGAGACCTTTGTGCAGCGCCTTGAACTCAGCAGGGTCCTCCCCGGGCAGCAGCGCAGCCTCGGAGTAGGCGCCGTGTTTTAGGGCGGAAGGAAGTCGCTTGGCTTTGATAGGCATTGAAAGATCACCTCTGGAAAGTTCGTGAAATTGATGCTGCGACGGGCAGGGTATGATCTGAAGAACCCACACGACTCGAACCAATGGCGCTGCGCTCTGCGGGATCCTGCTTTTTGACCTGTTGATCCTTGAACCATGCGAGCGCGGGCGGCTCGGTTGTGTTTATGTGTGCGGCTCGCTGCTGGGGGGCGAATACGCCGCAGCGGATTCGGCGGTTTGTACCTCTCGGCGCAACCGAAACGGCGGTTTTCGACAGGCTGGCGACCATCGATGAAGCGCCTTTGCCGATAATCGTTCCCTCCTGATGGAAGTGTAGCTCCACTTTTTCCTTGCGGATGAGTTGGTCACAAATCAGCACCGATTCCTTAAAGCTGCGCTGAAAACGGTCAACGGCATCGGCGACGATGGCCACTGTTTCGTTCTGTGCTTGGGCAAACGCCGGCATCGCGGCGAACTCTTTTCGCTCACCACGCGTCGAAGATTCGACGAGCTCATACGTCTTGATCACCTTTAGACCCTTGCGCACGCAATAATCGACTAAGCGCAGGCGCTGGGCCGCGATGGAATGGCCCTCTTCCTGCGCTTTCGTTGAGCCGCGCGCGAGAATAATCGCCTTCATTGTTTTACGCTGCCTCGCGCGGCTTGTACGGCTTGATCTTGGCCAACTGCACCGCGATGCGACGCTTGGCTTCCAGAGTGTCATAGGAATTCTGTAGCCGCAGGAAATAGCCTTCCGACAGGCCGAAGAACTTGCAGAAACGCAAATCGGTATCACCTGTGATGGCGCGGGTCCCATTGACAATGGCGTGGATGCGATTGCCAGGAACGCCAATCGCATGCGCGAGCTGGTTCTGGCTCATGCCGATTGGGTTTAGGAACTCCTCCTTGAGAATTTCGCCGGGATGGGGATTACGAAGCTGCGCCATGTTTACATCCATCGTTTTTTACTGTGGTCACGAGTGATAATCGACGATTTCGACATCATCAGCGTCGCCCTTGGACCATCGGAAGCAGATACGCCACTGATTATTAATTCGAATGCTCATCTGCCCTGCCCAATCCCCTTTCAGAGTCTCAAGCCGATTACCGGGTGGATTGCGAAGGTCGTCAACCGTGGCCGCGGCATCCAGTTGACGGAGTTTGCGCAAGGCCCGATCCTGAATGTTGCCGGGAAACTTGCGGCTTGACTGCCCTTGCCAGATTCGTTCGGTCTCCTTGCATTTGAACGATCGGATCATCGATCATCCTAATAGCACGATACGCGATACGTATCAAGTATTCTATTGCAGGCACCTAATGCGCGTTTTGAGCGGGACTTGCCTGCTGGACTATTTCTCGACGGCGTGAAAGATTTCATACGCAATGGCCCGTTCGTCTGCGCAATCTCAACCTCAACGGAACAACGACAGGCCGGCGGCGGCAAGTTGTCTATCTCCAACACTACCGTTAGGAATACCGGTTTCTTACGGCGCGCTGGACACGCCACCCACTCCCATCGGGTCCACCTCGAATCCGACGGGTCTGCAGTAGCGGCGCTGAGATGGCCCTAGGGGTGCCGATTCCGGCAGTAGGTCCGTCGGGACGATAATGCGCGAGCCGACAACGGCAATCCTCTTGAAGAGCAAGAATCCAGCAGCGCGCCGTGGATGTGGACGCTCGTCTTTGGGACGCACGGCTGCGCCGGGACGCAAGAGGCGGCCATGACGGCGTTCAGCAAGAGCTGGCGGCGGCAATGAATAAGCCTGACGTTTGTGCAGGGCAACGAGGGTGGGAAACAAGAACCCCGCCGCCTCTCTAACAAGCGGGTTCGAAACGAGGGAGGTGGATATGTGGATCATGCCAGTTCGCTTGTTCACCATTCTTTTCGTGCTCACTCTCGCAGCCTGCGAAAAGAAAGAGGTCGCCTCGCAGGAAGAAAAGGGCAGCGAGGAACCACGTAGTCCAGCCGGGTCTCCTGGCCCTCCTGGCCCTGCTGGGCTCCCAGCAGGAACGGTCATTCGCTTCATCGATGGAGAATGTAGCCAGATCTGCACGGTTGCATGCGAGGCCAACGAACGTATCCTCAATACGTTTGCCATAGGTCCGACCGGCAGCTTTGTTTTTGAAGACGAGAATCGAGCGACGTTCCGGCTACAGCGACAGGGAGCCTCGGTCAGGGTGGTTCTCGCGTGCGCTCAGAAATGAACATTCTCGCGAGTCCTGATCCCGGTCGTGGATCAGTTTGATTGTGGCAGCGCTTGACCCACACGTAAGCGCGTAGGTTTGATATCATGGCGGAAAAGCACAGGTGGAAAGCCTATGTTGCGATTTTCGCCTCCACGGCATTGGTAATGTGACGCCCGTCGCTATAATGACGTTCGATAATTTCGCTTGTCGGACGCAACCGCGGGGTCCTGACGATTTCCTTGCCTATTGCCGTAGCCTCAGATACGGCGACTATGAGCATGGAGCGCTGTACTATGGGCTCGAGCCCAAGGCCCGCGAAAGCATCCGAGCGGCGCAGGTTCTATTTCTTGGCAGCAGCAGGTTACAGGCTGCGTTCGCTGCGAATGCCACCAGGGAATATTTCCGAGCGCGCGGCATCCGCTATTTCGTCATGGGATTTGGATATGGTGATGTAAGCGCATTCGAGCAACCGGTCATGGAGCGCTCGGGCGCTTCACCCAAGATCATCGTGATCAATGCCGATCCATTCTTTGTGGAACCAAATAGGCTATCAGAGCCAGCCAAAGAGGCGATCGAGGGCGGATCGAAATACTTGTGGCGGCTCGTACAGAAGATGGTATTTCAGCGAGTTCACCGCATCATTTGTCGCGCCGTGCCACTGTGTCCAGAGAGCGAACCATCGATCTTCCGATCTGCGACCGATGGTCAATGGAATTGGATTGGACCCTATACCGAGGAACGTGAGGTTCCTATCGACCAGGAGACCAAGGAGCGTCTTCCGCAATTTGAGATCGAGCGCGCAAAGACCATCGGCGAGACGTTTCTCAGCCGCATTGGACTTGATCGGCGGTGCGTAGTGTTTACCGGCGTCCCAACTAACGGCCTAAATTCGACTGAGGTTGCGGAAGTTCTCGCGACAGCACTACATACTCGGTTTCTCGCGCCGAAGGTCGACGGTGTAGCCACTATTGACGGGGGGCATTTGAACTCGCGAAGCGCCGAGCTTTGGTCGGCAGCGTTCGTTGAAGCACTCACGCCGGTATTGAACGAGTGTCTTAGTCAACTGCTTAGGTCAAGGGGATAACTCGGAGACCCACGCACGAGGCTGCACTGGCGGCATTCGCCAAAAACTGGCGGCGGGAGTAAATGTTACTTATGAAACAAGTTCGAGAGCGAGCTGCCCTTCACTTCACATGTGCCGCGTGTACGTTCTTCCCCTCCTTTGATCGTCGGCTGTCTTCTAATGCTGGCTGCAAGGCCGGCGCGTCCGCGCAATTCGATGGTTTGGGGGAATTCCTTCGCTGCCAGGCGGGTCTTGGGTTCAACGCTGTGGCCATCGATGACGTATGTGATGCCGAACATGAGGGCACCTTTTCGAACCCCCACTGGTGAGATAACGACACGTTTCGGTTTTCGTTCCAGGAGCCGTCCCGAGCACTTCCCCAAGGCGGGTCTAATCGGATGATGGGGTTGCTTCAGAAACGCGCCTCGGCAAGCCCATCATTCTGGCAAGCCCAGATATATTCAATGCATGCCGATCGATTGGAAACTCGATACCATTGCGGATCAGCTCGTAGCGGTGGCCGAACTGTTTAAGGCCAATGAGCCTACGATTATTGAAGGCAAGACATTTCGGAACTGCACATTTATCGGCCCGGCAAATGTGTTCTTATCCGGCACAGTCAAAATCGATGGCGTAAATTTTAAAGACTGCGATTTTGTGTGCATTAAAGTTCCCGTGCGAATTGCCACCGCAATCATGATCAGAAATGTGACCTTCATCGGCTGTCGATTCCATCGCCTACTCATTATGCTCATCCAGAAGTGTCGCAGAAATTACCCAAAGATCGCTTCATTACCGAAGTGCCGTATATGCCACCGACTGAGCCGTAGGTCACAAGCCTCTGAGGCTCCCCAAACCCATCCTGACGGCCGGCCTACCCATAAACCGGTTTTCTGCAATTGCGGCTCAGTCAATGTCCGCTTTGCTCCGAAAGCGACCGAAGTGCTGCGTTGCCGCGAAATGACACGATGTGCTAAAAGTGGGCGTTCGCGTCGCAGCAAAAAAGAACCGCTATTCGATCACTTCGTCGGCCTGACGGCGCAGCGCCGTTGGTATTTCCACGCCCAACGCTTTTGCGTTCTCAAGATTGATGGCCAGCTCGAATCTTCCCTACACTGCCAAAGTTGTTCTTCTCAAGCACTCAGCCCCAAACGTCTCGCGGCAGCGTCTCCAAACGGAGACTTCAATGGCAGCTTTAGGAAAGATCGAAAGTTTTCTGCGCCAGAACGCCGGTGATTCTTATTGTGATGACTGCTTATCAAAGTTTTTAAACATTAGGCCGCGTCAACAAGTCCAGCAGAACACGGTCAACTTGCCAAAGATAATCGGTTCCGGCAGCAATCCGGCATCTGTTTGAGATGTCAGAAAATGAAGACTGTCATTGAGCTGCGCCTCCAGGTCTGTAACTAATTTGCAAAAACTCGATTGCTCATTGAATGCTATCCAACTGGCAAAGGAAAACCCCGGGGCCATGACCGATCCCAAGGGGCTTTCTTGTGCAGCGCTGATCGCGAGTCTGGCCGAATCGCGATCCGCCATAAGTCGACATTGTGCATTTCGGCAACGGTGTAAAAACAAGATTTTACAACCGTGACGTTCTAGTCAGTTGAAGGGCCACCCTTTCGGGAAATGGAAAGCCCCGGCCGCGAGGTTGGGCGACGGCGACCGGGGCTGGGGTTTGAAGCTTGCGTTCAGCATCCAGAAATTATCGCGAGGCATGTCCTGCGACAACGGCTCGACTCTGAAAAAGGTCTGCTGTGATATTTTTGCAAACTAGGACACCGTGGGGCGGCCAAAAAGTCTAGAGGCGGCTGGGGGAGCGCGACAGCGCGGCTCCGTAGGGTCGGCCAAAGCCGGGATATGCAAGCCGAGAGGGGGAGGCCGCCAACTGGGGCGGCATCTTACTTCAACGGGCTACTTTCGCATGCAGAGCCCAACTATTCCGGTTGCTGTGCCACATTTGGCACCGGCGGCGGCGCCTTGAACGGTAGCGGGACCTTCCTTGCAAATGGCCGAAACCAGCACTTCGCCCTCATTGCACGCGATGGTATCTCCGGGTCCTTCGACATGACGCAGAGCGCTTGCCGGTCCGGGCTCACCTTTCGGGCCTGGCGGTCCCGCCGGACCGTAGGGTCCCCGTTCGCCATGTTCGCCTCTCATGCCTTGTGGGCCTGCGGGACCTTGCTGGCCGGCGCTTCCCGGCGGACCGGCGGGTCCGGCTGGACCCGGGGGACCAGAAGGTCCTAGCGCACCGGCGGGTCCGGCTGGGCCGGGCGGCCCTTGTGGTCCGACGACATTCCAGGTGACCAAGCTTTCAGGGGTCCGGCAGGCCGCACCTTGAGCGACGATCCTAACCGCACCGCTGTTAGCGTTGACGCACGCGAAAATCTGCTGAGCGCCAGCGCTTATGGGCGCCAGCGCCAAAGTCACGACAAATGCCCCAGCAATTCCCGATACTCGCGTCATGATGTTTCTCCGGTTGCGTTCAAGCGCGCCGAATAAAGAAGGCACACGTCCGCTACTCGCCGTTCGCGCGCCAAATCAGGTGAGCCTGGTACGACGCCGGAACGTGTGTCTGTCTGCGTCAGCTCTAGCGTCCGCCCGCCCCCCTTGTAGAAGCCACCGCGTTCCACTGAATGGAAAGTGATCACTCCCGCCACCAGCTTTTGGCGAATGCCGTCATCGCGTCCTCGCGTGTCTTAACATAGCCGTGTGTCGGCGTGCGATCTTCGTGCTGCCCGAAAGGCAATGTCCACATCTACGGCGTTCCTACGGGCGAACCGGGTGCAGGCCAAACCTCACTGCGACAACAGGCCGTCTGTGCGCGCCCACTCCAGTCAAACCGGGTAGCCGGCCATTCACCTTCTCGCCGCCTCTGGCGGAAGAACTTCGTCGATCAATTGATCATTCGCTCGTTTGAACGGGTTGACGAATCTGACGCTTTGCAAGATGAACCCATCTTGCAAATCCTCAGTAAGTAGACACCGTACGCCGGCACGTTGCGCCGAAGCCCACAGCATCGCATCCCAAAACGGCAACTGGTGCGCCCTAACGACCTCAAGCGCTGCCGCGAGATCCTCGTCGTCGGCCGCCTGTATTGGGAGTACAGCGCGCCAAGCGTCGATCGTCCTTCGGATGTCCTCGATTGGTATTCCCGCCTTTCGGATCGCCACATTGGCGAACTCCGCGAGAGTTTGAAGCAATAAGATAGTCCATCCTGCTCGCATTGCGCGGCCGATGAGATCGCGCGCGCGCAGCGCCTTCGCGTCAGCTACCGAAGCGGTTGCGTAAACGAGGATGTTAGTATCGAAGCTGATCATTAGCGTTCGTGCATTTCTTCGCGCCTAAACCTTCGTAAGGTGCGGCCCCAAGGCAGCCCCTGCACCATCACATCGATCGCATGCTGTACGGCCTTTTCGCGTTCTGGACTCATCAATGGCGGACGATAAGGACTCAGAACCGCGACCGGCTTGTTTCGTTTGGTGATCAAGATTTCCTCACCACGTTCCACGCGCGAAAGTAAATCCGAGAATTCATGATTGGCCTGCCGGGCACTGACTGTTTTCACGCGGGTCACCTATGTAGGACATGTAGGTACAATTAGTCGAGGAATGAATGTTTGGTCAAGTGGCAATCTGACACCGCCGAATATCGGAGTCGCGCTTGAGGCTGCCAGACTGTCGGCGCTAGGTCGAAGCGGTGCGGAACGGCGTATGGGCTACGTCGGCCTCTTGTCCTAGAGCTTGAATCGGCGGTCAGTCGCCTCTATGGCGATGTTTACGTCAGCACCGTCAGCACCGTCAGCATCGTCGGCAATCTGCGGGAGAACCTGACCGATCTCATTGCCATGGGGGCCGACCAAATTGGGCGAAATTATCGTCGCGGGTCACCGGCCGATGGAGGTAGACGTCGCCCCATGGCGGGCTCCATCACTGCGGACGCTGCTGACGGTGCAGACGGTATTTTCGGCAGTCCTGCGCATCCTGATGATTCTGCTGCCGGCACGACCTTCACGGCTGAACGCAATGTCGATGCCCAGCGCCCGAAGGAACGTCCCCGCCCGCCGCAGCCGGCCCGCCAGCGCGCGGGGATTTCTGGGCCACCCGATACTGCTGCTCGGAATGCCATCGCTGTTGCAATCAGCGCAGTCCCGCAACAGGTCGGCCCTGTCCACGATCGCGCCAGCGGACCCAATCACGCCCGCGCCAGATTTTTCGAGTAATTGAGGGGTCGCGGTCGAATTGGGTGGGCTTAAACTCAACATCTTATCGAGGCATTTTTTTTGGATTCCACGTGCTATCGCGCCTGCCCGTGATAGACGCTATTCGGCCGCATGTCGGTCGCGGAGGCGAGCCGATTGGTCATGTTGTAGAAGGCCGCGACCGAGGCAATATCCCAAATGTCACGATCATTGAAGCCTGCGCGGCGCAGGCGCTCACGGTCTTCCTCCTCGACCTCCCACGGCGCATTCGTGAGCTTGACCGCAAAGTCGAGCATGGCACGCTGCCGCTTGTTCAACCGCGCGGCGCGATAGTTCATCACCATCATTTCCCCGAGCACGGGATCGCCAAGCTGGCGCACGGCGTTGCCGTGCGCGGTGATGCAGTAGAAGCAACGGTTCTGCGACGATACCACCGTCGCGATCATTTCGATTTCGAGCTTGGACAGGTTTGCAGCGTTCTGCACCAGCTGCTGCCGGTAGTCCACGAACGCCTTGAGCTTGCCGTCGTCGAACGCGAAGGCCTTGAGCACGTTCGGCACGAAGCCGAGCTTCTCGTCGCATTTCTTGAAATAGGCGTCCATCTCCG
>Ga0207684_10003891_pt1 | contig 14320 bp, 10 predicted proteins | sample KBSK5501metaG_FD_184342 | JGI IMG/M metagenome (GOLD analysis project Ga0207684, IMG submission 184342) | Corn, switchgrass and miscanthus rhizosphere microbial communities from Kellogg Biological Station, Michigan, USA - KBS K5-50-1 metaG... | ecosystem: Host-associated > Plants > Roots >...
TCATCGCGCGCCGTTTGACCGAGTCGAAACAGACCATCCCGCACTTTTATGTCAGCAGCGAGGTGGATATGACCGATGCGCTGGCCATGCGCCAGGTACTCAACGCGAACGTTGACGAAGATGGGGTGAAGGTCACCGTCAACGATTTGATTGTGAAAGCCTGCGCCCTGGCGCTCGAAAAGTTTCCCGAGGTCAATAGTACGTTCAAGGATGATCAGCGCATACAATACAAGCACATCAATATAGGCATAGCGGTAGACGTTCCATCCGGGCTGGTGGTTCCAGTGATCCGGGATACGAATATCAAGGGGGTACGCTCTATCGCCCGCGAAGCCAAAGCGCTCATCGCGAAGGCCCGGGCGAACAAGCTAGCTCCTGCCGATCTCGAGGGGGGTACCTTCTCAGTCTCGAACCTGGGCATGATGGACGCCTCGAACTTTATCGCAGTCATCAATCCACCGCAAGCCGCGATTCTGGCGGTGGCGTCTACGCGCAAGCAATTCGTACCCGTCGATGGTCAGCCGGTGATCCGTGATCTGATGACTATGACGCTCTCGGCCGATCATCGGGTGATCTATGGGGCAACCGTGGCACGCTTTCTCCAGGAGGTCAAGCGGCTGCTCCAGAATCCCTATAATCTTCTAGGCTAGGTAGTGTATTGGCATATTATGCAGAAAGGAGAGGTATACTATGGCGACATTGGAAGGTGCTGTTGTAGTTGTCACTGGTGCTAGCAGAGGCATAGGAAGCGCGATAGCTGAGGAACTGGGGCGAGGTGGAGCAAAAGTGGTCGTGAACTATGCTCGGAGCAAAGAATCGGCAGAGGAACTGGTAAAGGGGCTCAAAGAGCATGGGGCGCCGCAGGCGATAGCTATTCAAGCAGATGTATCAGATGCGGGGCAGGCTGCCAAACTCATCGAGGAGACAGTAAAACAGCTAGGCCGTATCGATGTGCTGGTCAATAACGCGGGCATTAACATTGATCGCACGCTGAAAAATCTCTCGGTGGAGGACTGGAATACGGTCATTCAGACCGACCTGAACAGTTACTTCTACACCGTCAAAGCAGCGCTCCCTTATTTCATGAATCAGAACAGCGGGACTATCATCAACATCAGTTCTTTTGTCGGACAAGCGGGCAATTTCGGTCAAGCCAACTACTCGGCAGCCAAGTCCGGCATTATTGGTTTTACCAAGACAACCGCCCTAGAATTGGCTCGTTCTCACGTCACCGTCAATGCGATCTGCCCTGGTTTCATCGAGACGGACATGTATTCAAACATTCCCGAGAAGGCGAAGGAGTCAATCCTGAAGCGAATCCCGCTCGGTCGCGTCGGGACTCCCCAGGAGATCGCTCGCGCCGCCCGTTACCTGATCGTGGATGGAGACTACATCACGGGTCAGACGATCAATATTAACGGGGGAATTTATATGTAAGAAATGGAGAGCCCATTTTGGGGAGTCCAATTGAGGGAGGATGCAATGACTCGCATCCTCCCTCTTTGCATCATTGCTGGCGCGAGATACAGGGTCACCGGCAAAGCAGTTCCGAAGGCACGTGCTATTGCCAACAGGCCGTAAGAGAAGATATCATCAAGGAAACACATCAAAGGATGATATCATGCCAACAGTTAATACCCTTATGCAAGGGAAGGTCTGCATGGTGAGCGGTGCCACTTCTGGTATCGGGAAGGCAACCGCGCTGGGACTGGCACAGATGGGCGCAACCGTGGTCATGGTGAGCCGTGACCGTGCCAGGGGCGAGGCAGCACAGAGTGAGATCAAGACGAAAAGCGGAAATAACGCTGTTGATCTCCTGATTGCAGACCTGTCTTCGCAACAATCAGTACGACAACTCGCAGAGAACTTTAAGCGAAACTACACGCAACTGCACGTTCTTATCAATAATGCAGGCGTATTCATGTTGACCCGGAGAGAAACAGTGGACGGACTAGAGATGACGTTCGCCGTGGACTATCTCGCTCCATTCTTGCTGACGAATTTGCTGCTGGATGTGCTTAAAGCCAGCGCGCCTGCACGTATTGTCAACGTCAGTTCCGAGTCGCATGAAGCAGGCTACATTAAGATGGATGATTTGCAGGCAAAGAAAGGTTACAGACCCATGCGCGTCTATGGCCAAGCGAAGCTTGCCCTGGTACTTTTCACCTACGAGCTTGCGCGCCGACTGCAGGGAACAGGTGTAACTGCCAACTGTCTCCATCCCGGCCTCGTTGCAACGAACATCGCCCAGAGGGATCTATGGCCCATTGCCCGCACGGCCGCGAAGTTGGTACTCTTCTTTGGCATAAGCCCCGAAGAGGGGGCTAAAACATCGATCTACCTGGCCTCGTCCCCCGATGTGGAGGGCGTCACTGGCAAATACTTTGTGAAGAGCATTCCCAAACGGTCAACGCCGATTTCCTATAATGAGTCGCTCCAGCAACAATTGTGGGAGGAGAGCGCAAAGCTGGTGAACTTGCCATGAAGGGTGTAAGTATATTTGTTGCAAATAAAAAGTTTGGGAAGTCAAATAACTGGAACGTTAATTGGGGTCAAATACGTGTTTATAGATAAAGTATTTATTACCTACTGAAATCGACTACAGGTTACGCTCAGCAGGCAAGAGAGGCGAAAACTATGGAGAATGATCAGCAGAATATTCCTATCCAGATGAGTAGGAGTAACTCGCCTGCTACCAATCTCCACAAAATACCGGCAGATGATGCTACCGTGCTCCGAGAAGCTCAGTGGAAGCAACAGGCGTTCGAGGCTCTACTGGCGATGGCGGAGATACTCTTCTCCCTTGACGCCGATCCTGCCGGAGAGCAGGGAAGACCCACCTCGATAGGGATAGCACAGCGATTGGCAGAACTGGCCTGCACCACTCTCGGTTGCCAGGGCGCAACGATCTCCACCCTGGAACCGGAGAACGACAGGCAGCAACTCTTGACGACCTTTGGCTTCTCTCCGAAAGAGGAACGCCGCATTCGAGCCAGGATGCAGGAAGAACCTCTCAATGTGAGCCTTGGGAATCCAGATTTTGTTGCTCGCCTCCAGGTAGGCGAACCACTGGTTATTGACCTGGCGCACCCTGCGCACTACCATAACAGGCCTACTCCTGATACTGATACAGCGCTGGTGGTACCCATGCGCCCTGGTACGCAGCTGGTGGGCTTGATTACACTGAACCATGGCGATAGGAGGCATGAGTACACGCCTGATGAAATCGCCCTGGCTATGGCGTTGGGCAAGTTCACGATATTAGTGATTGAACGAGAGCGATTGCTACGCGAGCGGGAGGAGGCCCAGTCCAGCGAACAGGCTATACGAGCCGCCACACAACACATAGACGCAATTCTCAGTAGTGCCAGCCATGAACTGAGAACGCCTCTTACCAGCATCAAGGGCAACATCCAGTTGGCCCGGCTGCGCCTGAGCAGCGTTGAGCGGGAAATACCAGTTGAGAATGATTCACTGCGCAGCCAGCTCGAAGAGATCAAAATGATGCTCGAACGCGCAGATCGCCAGACGGATACTGAAAACCGCCTGATTAGTAAATTACGGGATGCAAATAAAGACGATGCTTGAGCAGCAACAAGGCGAAGTCAAGCGACCCAACCCCTGCCCCAAATAAAGAACGCCTCATTCATCCCTACGCTTGAAAGCTGGGACTTTCTGAGGCGGAACTCGGTAAAACCAGCCCGATTCACTTTTGCAACAGCGACTCAAACTGTTTGCGGTCGAGTTGCTCCTGGGTCAGGAGCGCATCCGCAAGCAGGGTAAGTTGATCATAATGTTCCATCAACAAGCTGCGCGCCATGTTATAACCCTTGTTAAGGATGCGCTGCACCTCATTGTCGATCGTCGTTGCCATCGATGCACTACTGGCACGATTTGCGCCAGGTGCAAGCATCGCAAACAAGTGCTGGCGTGCAGATAATTCACCACCATTTATGCTCAGACGACCATCGGCATCAACGTTAAGCGTGTGGCTTTGCGCAGGCAGTTCATCCTGCTCGAGACGGCGCATGTTCATGCCAGCGCCGCCGTCTTCTGCCTGATAATCGGCGAAGACAACCCCAACCTGCTCACTCATGCCCCAGCGCGTCACCATGCGCCGCGCCAGGTCTGTAACCACCTGCAGATCGTTTTCCGCACCTGTTGTGACACGTTCTGGCCCGAAAGTTAATTCTTCGGCAGCGCGTCCTCCTAAGCCGACAGCTATACGGGCCATCAGGGTCTCGCGGCTGTAGTTGTAACGGTCTTCTTCGGCGGTGAACTGGGTAACGCCCAGGCTTTGCCCACGCGGCAGGATCGTGACACGATTGACTGTATCGGCCTGTGGCAAATGATACGCGACGAGCGCGTGTCCGCCTTCGTGGAAGGCTATAATGCGCTTTTCGGCTTCGCTCATCCCAATTGGTCGCAGGGCACCAAGCTGAACGCGAGCGAGGGCATCTTCGAAGCATTCATGGGTTACATGCTCCATGTTCTTGCGAGCCGCGCAAAGGGCTGCTTCGTTAACAAGGTTGGCCAGGTCTGCCCCACTCATGCCGGTGGTCAGGCGAGCCAGGCGTTCCAGGTCGACCTCTTCATGTAAGGGGGTACGGCGGGTATGGACGGCTAAGATGGCCTGGCGGCCGACACGATCGGGCAGCGAAACGGTAATGTTACGGTCAAAGCGGCCAGGGCGCAGCAAGGCTTTGTCCAGGATATCAACCCTGTTAGTGGCCGCTATCACAACAACCGCCTGGCGCGTACTGAACCCATCGAGTTCGACGAGCAGTTGGTTGAGCGTCTGGTCGCGTTCGTCGTTGCCCGTGATGCGCATAGTGCGTTTGCGGCCCACGGCATCAATTTCATCCAGGAAGACAACGCAGGGAGCAGCCTGTCGAGCCTGGTTAAAGAGATCACGCACGCGGCTGGCTCCCACCCCCACGAACATTTCCACAAATTCTGAGGCGCTCATACTAAAGAAAGGAACACCGGCCTCACCTGCCACGGCTTTGGCTAAGAGCGTCTTGCCGGTTCCAGGAGGTCCAACCAGTAAGGCTCCACGTGGAATACGCGCGCCCAGGCGATTGTAATGTTCTGGATTGCGCAAGAACTGCACGATTTCTTCAAGCTCAGCACGCACTTCGTCGATCCCCGCTACATCGGCAAAGGTCACTACCGGCTCCAAAGGTTTACGAGCAGTAGCCGGGGAAGGCGTAAGAGGCTTAGCACCAGTCGAAGATTTTTCGGGTACACGACGTGGCTCTTGTATCTCTTTCGCCCGGTCAAAACGGCGAGCGTGGCTTTTGCCCATTTGGGAAAAGCGATCATCTATCGAGCGAGTCCCACGCCCAGCATTACGGGGAGCCAGAATCAGGGCAAGTATCAATGCCAGGAAAATGAAAGGGGCAAACTTCCATAGCAGCGATAACCATCCAGGAGTTTGCGCAGCAGGAAGCGTATTCACCACGACGTTGTTGCTTATGAGTAAGGACGTGAGCGCCGTGTCACCACCAGTGGGAATCTGGGTGTATACCAGGCGGGATGAGTCAATGGTGGTATTGGCTGATGCGTTTGCCCAGTTAGAGCCGGTGCCAAGGTAATGGCTCCACGCAGCAAAGTCCGCCGCACGCTGATTAGGGGTGATAGTTGGCTGAGCGGACACTCCGGCTTGACCTTTTTGTAGGGGTTTCGCAAGCAATCCATTCACCTCGTTGTCCCGAATAGTAACCGCCAGTACATTGCCTGCTTTAACCTGCGCTATAAACGTGCTGTAGTCAACGGTAGTCATACCACTCGGCGCTGTATTGTTGGAGGGTCCCTGAAACTGGCTGAAAACCCCAAAGAGGAGTACGACCAGGCCAGCGAGTAGGATGCCAGCGAACAGAGCTTGTTTATGTGTTGCTAGAAACTTCGCACATTGCTTTCCAATCTTTAAAACCTGATGCTGTCGTTGCCGATCATTCCCTGATGAAAGGCCACGACTACCCTTGCCGTCCATGCATTCACCTCATCCAAGACGCACAGTGTAGATCATTATGTTGGGTTGATGAAAAACCTCCCAGGTCCCTTTAGTTGCAAGGAATACCTTTCTAAGGTTACTCCACGATCTCACATCTGTCTTTTTTCTAGATTTCTATTTCCACTCTACAGAACCAACACCATTCTCCCACGCTTCGATCAGTATAGCGAGCACGATATTCGCTCCCAGGACACCTGCGAGAGATGTCTCTCCAGGTTCAAACTGAACCTTTAGCTGGAGAATCCTTCTTATATGCCTGCGATATAATGCAGGAAAGAGGGCATAAAACAATAATTGATAAGAAAAAAGGTGCCACTCACATAGACGCCAATGCATGATGTACCGAATTTTACCACGATCTGTCCTACAATCCTAGAGGTTTTCGGTACTTTTTTCTTATTATAAGGTTATGCCAAGGTATTTCTATGGAGTGCATCACAATTCAAGGCATATCTTTATGATAACGTATTTCCCTTTTGAGCTGCCACATCTACGGAATAGATGCACACCTGACCACTTGCAGGTAATAAGGTATCCGCAACCGGCATTCAAAGAGGTTGCCACTGACTATACATCCTATTAATAATACGTTGCGAGTTACTATATCGGTTGAAGCTGGTGTCGCTATTGGTCCTTTCACGCCTGGCTTCATTGGTGATCTCTCCACGATCCAGCAACTCGCCGAACTCGGTGTGATTTTTCTCTTATTTGATGTCGGCCTGGAGATCATGCGAGAGACGCTGACTCGCCTGGGCTTCTCCGAGAGCACCGTCCAGGATTACACAGATGCCGCGCAATACGCTCTGGAGCAGGCGCCAGGTGAAGAAAGGCAGGGCGAACCGGTCAACTCTCACTCATAAGGAGTTATGGGCGAACCAATACACTTTCAGGCGAGAGGGAGCCAGACGCTGAAGGTGCTGCCTTTGCCGGGTATGCTCTCAGCGGTAATACGACCGCCAAGCTGCTCGACGAGTATCTTCGCAATAGAGAGGCCGAGTCCAGTTCCCTGGCGCGAACGCGCATGTTCAGCTCGATAGAAACGCTTGAAGATATAGGTGAACTGGACTTAGCAGCGGCGCGTCAGGGATCTCATTTCATTGCTGTCCATGTGCCACAACGTGAGCACATTGATGATGTGAGTGCTGTCCTGTTCAAGCACGGTGCTCGCCTGGTCAAATACGTCGGCAACTGGTCGATTGCCAATCTGTATCCGCCAATCAAAAGCGACAAGGGATGAAGGCCTTCTTAATCGACCATGCGGGCAAGAATCAGACACTTTTTTGGGCACGCTTGACGCCCTTGCTACAATAACCTCAACATCCAATCACCATTCCGAGCCAGGAGGCCCCGCTCTTGAGAGCTGGGGAGGAATGGCGCGTCCGTAGCTGGGGCATGGGCACCGGGGCGACCATGCCTGTTGACAACTTTCACCAACCATACTATCATTCAAAAGTGATGAAAACAACCTTAACCGCCAAGCTCAAATTGCAGACCGATCCTGCCCAGTTCCAAGCATTGCGGCACACGCAACTGGCCTACCGCGACGCTTTGAACTACGTCAGCCAGTATGCTTACGCACACGGTAAGATGAGCAACAAAGTGGGCTTGCAAGACGGCACCTATGCTGAGGTGCGTGCTCGCTTCAAGATCCCGGCTCAAATGGCTTGTTCCATCCCGCGCCAGGTGGGAGCCACCTATAAAGCCCTGTGGACCACAGTCAAACAGAACGCCGTTGCACGCAAAGCAGGGCATACCCAGAAACGCTACAAGGGCCTGGATCAGCCTCCCAAGTATGTCTCTCCCACGCTGACCTATCAGCTCGGGCATGATTATGGGTTCAAGACGGCGCAGCGGGTGAGCATCCTGACGTTGGAGGGGCGCGTGGTTGTGCCCTACTCCGGCTATCGTGAGCATATGGCTCTTCTCCACTCGGGCGCTCATATCGGAGCAGCTAAACTCTGGTACGAGAAGCCCAAGAGGCAATTCTACCTGTTGGTCTCCCTGGACGTGGAAGTAGCCGATCCGACACCCGAAAGCCATACGGGCGTAGCAGGGGTGGACGTAGGAGTTCGCTACCTGGCTGTCACTGCTACCACCAGAGGAGAGCATGCTTTCCATTCTGGGAAGCGCATTGTTGCCAAAGCCAACCATTATGCGAGACTGAGGAAGCGTCTGCAAAAGAAAGGCACTCGCGCTGCGACACGGCGTGCCGTCGTGATTAGTGGCCGAGAGAGACAGTTGAAGCAAGACGCCAATCATGTGGTCTCCAAACGTATCGTGACCAGGCACCCCCATGCGCTTATTGGCCTGGAGGAGTTGAAAGACATCAGCGAGCGAACCCGCCGCAAGAAAGGCAAGAAAACGAGCAAGAAGCAAAGAAAGGCCAATGCCGCCTCCTCCAAGTGGGCCTTTGCTGAACTGCACAGCATGATTGCTTACAAGGCCCTCTTGCACGCTTCGATGGCGATCAAAGTAGACGCGCACTACACGAGCAAGGCGTGCCCGAGGTGTGGGCATACCTGTGACGCCAATCGCCCTCACAAGGGCCTGCTGTTTGTCTGCCAGAACTGCCAGTATACCCTCCATGCGGACCTGGTAGGTGCCAGGAATGTCACGATGCGAACGCTCCTCGCCCGGCAAGACTGGGTGAGGACGGGGCAGTTGTCACTTGCCCCCGATGTGTCGGACGGTGAAGCCAAAGCGGCACGCCTTCGCCGGTATGCCGAGTTGCGGTGGAGTCTAGACACAAGCCCCGCTCTTTAGGGCTGGGTATTTGACTCTATTACACCTTGAGCATCTAAACTGAAGGCTATAGGAAAACTTCGATTTGAAAACCACCCATAGCACTCACTCGAAACGCACAGCCCTCAAAATTGAACAGGCCGCCAGGCGTTTCGAGAACCAATACACGCGAGAGCACGCCACCCTAACAAAGTTCATCCGGGGTATCCCTTCCGAAAGCGACCGCGCACGGTATGCCTCACTCATGTTCAATCGCCTGATGTTCGTCTACTTCATCCAGAAGAAAGGCTTCCTCAATAAAGATATCAACTACCTTCCTAACTGCCTGCGTACGATGCTAGAACGCAAGCACAAAGACACCTGTCTCTCTTTCTACCGCCATTTCCTGCTGCCTCTCTTCCACGAAGGGCTGAGCAAACAGGATCACTCACCTGAACTCGACGCCCTACTCGGTAAAGTATCTTATCTCAATGGCGGCCTCTTCGATGTGCATGAATTGGAACATGATAACCCTGACATTCAAATACCCGATGAGGCCTTTCAAAGAATTTTTGCCATCTTCGATGCCTACCAATGGCATCTTGACGCTTGCCTCCCATGTGCTGGCAACGAGCTTAATCCTGACGCGCTTGGCTATATCTTTGAGAAGTACATCAATCAGAAGCAGACGGGAGCCTATTATACTAAAGAGGATATAGCAGAGTACATCAGCAAGAATACCATAATCCCTTTCCTCTTTAATGCGGTCGAGCAAAAATGCCCAACTGTCTTTCAGCCAGGTGGGTCTCCCTGGCAACAACTTCAAGAGGACCCCGATCGCTACATCTACGATGCCCTCAAAAAGGGGATCGAGTTATCCTTGCCTCCTGAAATCGAGGTGGGCCTGCACGATGTCTCCAAACGCACAGCGTGGAATAAGCCCGCGCCTGCAGCCTATGCTCTGCCTACCGAAATCTGGCGCGAAGTGGTGGCGCGGCGCAAACGCTATGCCCGTATTCGCGCCAAACTCGCAGCGGGCGCAGTGCATTCCGTTAACGATTTGACCACCTATAACCTCGACATCCGCCAATTCGCCCAGGATGTGATCGATAACTGCAAAGAACCGGAACTATTGCGAGCTTTTTATACCAGCATTTCAAATCTAACTGTGCTCGATCCTACTTGCGGTTCCGGAGCATTCCTGCTTGCTGCTTTGAACATCCTTGAGCCGCTTTATACTGCTTGTATCCAACGCATGTCAGCAATTGTTGGCAATCACATCGATCTTCACGAGCATACTCTCTATAATGCTGCCAGACCCGGAGCACAAATTCTCAAAGAGTTTCGCTGTATTCTCGATAAGGTAGAGCAACATACCAATCCCCGATTCTTTATCCTCAAATCTATTATCGTTAACAACATCTATGGAGTGGATATATCAAGAGAAGTTGTAGAGATCTGTAAACTGCGCCTCTTCCTCAAACTCTTGTCCAGCGTTGAAAGCAAGAAAGACCTTGAACTACTACCCGGCGTTGATTTTAATATCCGTGTAGGCAATGCACTGCTTGGCTTTGTCTCCTATGAAGAGGCATTGAAAACGATTTCGAGCAGAAATAAATATCAAGATCGTCTCGTACGATGGAAGCAGAACCAACCTCCCCTCCACTGGTTCATCGAGTTCCATGAGATCATGCGGAATGGCGGATTCGACGTGATTACCGGTAACCCACCTTACGTGGAGTATGAGCAGGTAAGCAGATTATACCCACTTGCCAACTACACCACCTTATCAACAGGCAACCTCTACGCCCTGACAATGGAACGATGCGTGAGTCTGCTTGCACCTGGCGGACGCTTTGGCATGATCGTGCCGTCTTCTGCAACCTGCACCGATGGCTACCTGCCCCTGCAGAAGATCCTGCTGGAGCAATCCGCGCTGCATATCTCATCCTACAGTGACCAGCGGGGCAAACTCTTCGACATACCCCACCCCCGGTTGTGCATCATCATGTATCAAAAACGACCCGCTCCCAAAGGCGTCTTTGCCACGCCCTATCTCAAGCTTGGGCGAGACCTCCGTGAGTATCTCTTTCAACGGCTGGAGTATATCGAAGTCACACATCAAGTGAGGCCAGGCATCATCCCTCGTTACGGCGCGTGCGTGGAACAGTCCCTGCATACCAAACTGCACACCCAATCACAACACCTGGGCGATTATCTCTGCAAAACAGGAAGCCATAAACTGTATTACACACGCAAGCTAAGCTGGTTCGTCCAGGTAACGCCGTTTATTCCCAAAATCATCGACGAGCAGGGCAGCCTACGGAAACCATCTGAACTCAAAACGCTTTCCTTTGCATCACCCGAACAGGCAGACATCGCCTTTGTCGCCTTGAATTCCAACCTCTTCTACTGGTTCATAACCGCGGGCAGCGACTGTCGCAACTTAAATATGCGCGAAGTCCTCGGCCTGCCCCTTAGCATTGATGAGATAACCGGTCCAGCCCGGCGAGAACTGAGTGAACTAGCGACAAGGCTCGCCGAAGACTTACAAGCTCATTCCCAAATGAGAAAGATGGGTTTCAAGGATACTGGGACGCTTACAATCCAATGTACGTACCCAGCCAGGTCCAAGCCGATCATTGACCAGGTTGACCACGCCTTAGCACAGCACTACGGCTTCACCGGTGAAGAGCTAGATTTTATTATCAACTACGATATCAAGTACCGACTGGGACGAGAAAATGGTGAATGATCACCATCTAAAAATAGGGCGCCCGCCTGGCGCCCCAACAAACACATATGCTCGATCTCTATGAAACTATATTACGCGTGATCCAATCGCCGCAGCTCAACTTTCCCGTCTCGCACCCTCACAGCAAACATTGGCACCGCATAGACCGCCGGGCCATTGACCACGCTGCCGTCGCTCATGCGGAAGCGGGAACCGTGCCAGGGACACGTCACTACTCCATTTTCGCATGTTCCTTCATCCAGCGGACCGGCCAGGTGTGCGCAGACAGCGCCAATAGCATAAATCGAGTTGCCTTGTTTCAGCAGCACTGCAGGGGCGCCAGCCGCATCAACACGGGTAAGCTTTCCCTCAGCCAGGTCTTTCGCATCCATGACGGCCACATAATCATCCGAACCACCCTCCCACGCTTCATGGTTCACACCAATGCCTTTAGCAAAAGCCAGTTCACCACCTAAATAAGCTGCGAAAAGTGACGTTAGGTAGCCAATCGTCGAGAGAGCCATACCCGCACGACGCTTGCCTGTGAGTCGCAGCACCAGCGCGGCTATATTCGTCAGCAGAGCACTGCCATTGAGTAAACCATGCAACATTCCCACGCGGCGATCAGTGCCAGCCAGGTCACTCCAATCCGTCACACCTGCAACCGCCGCACCAGTTGCGCCCGCAATACCCAGCGCCAGCAAGATATCTGAATCACGGGCAATTCCCTCGTCCTCATTGTTAAGCTGGGCAAGGTCAAGCATCATCATACCGGTCCACGTACCGAGTGGCACATCGGTCAATACAGGGTGCAAAGGATGTCCTAACCATGTTCCATTGAGCAAATCCTTGATTTTGCGATTGGGCTGCCCCGGCTGCCCAAAAAGCTTCAAGAGCCAGTTCTGCAATGGTGTCGCCAGCTTATCAAGCCACCTTTGACTCTCAACGACCTGGCCTATGGCATGACGGAGTGGCGGGCTCGGCGGTGGAGTCTCGGCCCAGCTTTTCTGTTCTCCCTGCACTACTTCTGCGGTCATTGCTCTCATTCCTTTCTAAAGGCAAAAATATTCAAGCTACATGTTATTTCACTATCAGCCAACAGAAATCACACGGTGGGTTAACGCCCAACACCAAGAAAGGAACTTCCGGCTTCCGCTCTCTCAGCAGGTACTGGACCACGTTCGGATTGGAAGCATAGAAATGCCGGGCACAACGTAGGGCGCTTTGCATTGATCGAAAACGTACCCGCATCTCCTCGTGCTCTGGCAACGCAACATACTGAAAACCATGATCGGCTAGCCAGTCATAATCCTGCGTGCGCGGCCAGATAATTACAATTTTACCCCCTGGCCTCGTCACACGCTTGAGTTCTGCAAGGCCCGCTTCACCACCTTGCGCCGGTTCAGCCGTAAATGCCGAGCAAGAAATTGCCTCGTCAACACTATCATCAGCAAGAGGCAGCATAGCGAAACTGCCATGCAGCGGTACAATGCGCCTTAATGCCGGACGGTTGGCTATTTTTTGCTCCAGGAGGCCCAGCAAACCCGGGCAGGGCTCAACAGCATAAACTATGCTGGCGCCATGATACACACATTCGAATGAGACCCGCCCACTGCCTGCACCAGCATCGAGCACGATCTTTCCACATATATCCGGCTCGAGTTGCTGAAAAATACCAGGATGCAGGTACTCCCCCTCGATCAGTTCCTCGTACAATTCGGGAGTCTTCCAGTACGTCAATTCCCAAAAGAGCCTATCAAGCATACAGCGACGTGCAGCCTCCACTTGAGATTTGGGCACAGGCCTGCGCAACTCCTCCATAAAAGACGCTCGTTCCGACACCTCTACATTACGCTCGACGCGCTGTATCAACGTCTCTGGCGCATCATGCAGGCTCCACGCCAGTTTCTCTACCGTCAATCCAAGATTCCCACCATTTAGTACGCTCTGCAACTTGATATCATCAAAGACCCCCAGGTCTTCAATCCGAAATGAATTCTCAAACTGAGCAGCAACAGGAGCTTCATGCACTCTGTGTGATGGCCATGGACAACTGTAAAGCCGAGCGCATTGCAATCTTTCCTCACCCTCATTGAAAGCAACCAATTCTGGGCTTTTGGATTGTACAGTATAGGAAACTAATGACCTCATTGTCAATCCCTCCATCAGCACACCTCATGCGTTGTGCGAGAAATAGTAAGCAGGCTTTCTGATACTCTCGATGGTACCAGTTCTAGCCACCTATGGGCAAGTCAACAATGAAAAACAAGGAAACTTTCACCTTTAGTGGCCAGCCTGCCCTGTACGCCTCTGGCACGAACGCAACCTTTGTTGTGACATCGGTGCAACTTGCCATACCGTCAAGAATTCTGAGCACAATACAAACATTTGACGGTACTAATTCGTAATTAACTGATAGATGCTAACAAACAATAGCCAGCAGCAGCGCCTTTCAGAAAGAAGTATTAAACATGGCATGGTTTGGACTTGTTGTATTACTTGGTCTGAGTATATTCTTCATGGGACAGGGAATGTATGAACGGTACCTTAGAGCCCAACTACGTAAGAAAGCCGTTCCCGTGGAAGGATTCATTACCGACATCGGCAGCATAGACAGGCAGGATCGATGTCTCGTAACCTACAGCTACGAATATGATGGAAAGACCTATGCAGGAGAGCAAACGGTTAGCAAGGAGACCGCCCAGCAATACCAGGACCGTCCAGAGAAAAACGTGACTGTCTCTTGTCTCCCTGAACGTCCAGCTATTGCCAGGTTATCAGCAGACCCCACTTACGGCAGAACAGTTATATTCGCCATCGCCTGTCTCGCTGGCGCACTGGTATTCGCT
>Ga0207684_10003892_pt1 | contig 14318 bp, 9 predicted proteins | sample KBSK5501metaG_FD_184342 | JGI IMG/M metagenome (GOLD analysis project Ga0207684, IMG submission 184342) | Corn, switchgrass and miscanthus rhizosphere microbial communities from Kellogg Biological Station, Michigan, USA - KBS K5-50-1 metaG... | ecosystem: Host-associated > Plants > Roots >...
GGAATACTGCCGCTATATTTGCTTGAGGCAAACCGGAAAGCGTGATTGATCAGCCGTGGGCTTTTATCTATCCGCCCGCAGGCGGATTTAGTTCAACAACTGGATGCAGCTTACCATCGGGTGGCAGAATCAGGCGGGTTCATACTCGGGCCCGAGCTTGAGAGTTTCGAATCGGAGTTCGCTGCCTACTGCGGAGCCAGGTATTGCGTCGGGGTCGGTAATGGTCTTGATGCTCTGCACCTGACTTTGCGCGCGGCAGATATTGGTCCAGGCGATGAGGTCCTGGTTCCGGCAAATACCTACATCGCGACGTGGCTAGCGGTGTCATACGCGGGAGCCACACCGGTTTCGGTCGAACCCGATGAAAGAACTTACAAATATCGACCCTGGCCGCATAGAAGCGGCGATTACCCCACGCACTCGCGCGGTCATCGCTGTTCATCTCTATGCCCAGCCAGCCGACATAGACGCAATCGATTTCGACCGGCCAGTCGAGTGTTGTTTCGCCTGTCTTTTTGAAAAGAACGCTTGAGGCCAGATAACCCATCGAATTCTCCGCAAAATTAGTTGCCGGATGGCAAACATTCGCTACGACAAACGCTGGTTCGCCCATTCTTGCATCAATGATTTCGAATCCAGTCTTACTATTCAACAGGGCTGGCCAGGACTCCGCCGAGAATCTCCAGAAGTCCCACGCTGATCATGCAGCGGCCAGCATTGGTTCGTCATAAATAGTCCGACCGCATCAACTTTCCAAGAAATCGCGCGCGTGTGTAAGGATGGGGCCAAAATCGAATTCTGGACACCGTACGCTTTTAGCAACGGAGCATTCCTCTACGGTCATGAGATTTTTGACCGAACTACACTGCGTTCGATTAACGTCGATCACGTAGAGTTATCGCTTTGTCTTATTATGTCTCCGTTCGGCTCACTACAGCCTTCTGTGGACCCGTTCGCAGAAAGGCCGGCCGCAGGGTCAACCATCAAAGACGCCCAGGGAAACGATCCTAATTATGGTTTAATCTGGAGGACGTTGAGCGCTGATAAGAGGCGGCCGGGCGCAGGCGACCGCAGTCACGGTAATGCCTAAGCCGTGATAGTATCTAGTTGAGAACCGAAGGCAATTCAAATCATTGAGTCACGAGTCCAGACTAGAGCACCCGTGCGTGAGATCGACGAGCATCGAGAAACTCCAGCAGCTCCACTACGACAGAATTTACTCGCAATATGAAGCACACTATGGTGACGCCTGTAGCCAAAGATATCGTCAGACATTTATTCACGAGCCACTATTTGACGGGATTGAGCTTTCCGGAATGGATGTTCTTGAGGCGATGTGCGGCAACGGACAGACGACTGAATTCTTACTCTCCCGGGGAGCGAGAGTCACCGGCTTGGACATTTCAAACGCAGAGATTCATTCCTTCAGGGAGCGCTGGTCGAACTGTGACGCGAGATGTGCCTCAATTTTTGATTCGGGTTTCGCGAGTTCGTCATTTGATTGCGTCGCTGCCGTTGGCGGCTTACATCACTTACAGCCAAACATTGGCGAGGCTATTTCCGAGATTCAAAGAGTCTTAAAGGTGGGAGGCTATTTCTGTTTTGCGGAACCACACCAAGGGTCTTTCCCGGACTTAATCCGAGCATTCTGGTACAAGCATGATAATTTGTTTGCTTCTAATGAAGCATCTATCGATTTGCAAGTACTGAAGAAAGAGTTTTTTCATCAGTTCAGCGTTAGCAAAGAGCTGTACCTGGGCAATGTCGCATACTTGTTGGTGCTAAACTCCATGATTTTCAGAATACCTGTGCGATTCAAGCGTTTCTACACGCCGACGCTGATGAGAATCGAGTCTTTGATCGACAAATTTCAGGGCAGGCGATTTTCCTGCTTCGTAGTTTCCCAGTGGCGAAAGCTATGACAAGCGGTATCTCGAACTCGCCGAACGACCTTAGCTATTAAGTCTATTAGCGCCAGTATGAAGTTAGATCGTAGTTGATGAGCAGCATGAATTCAGGCAGCGACGCGCCTCAAGCGCTGAGCAGGGAGAATGGCCAACCGAAAAACGGAATCTCCTTTGGGGCTTCTTCACCGGCGCAGCCTTGGATCGGTATTAAGAACCTGGCTGCCTAGGTTACCTCTGGTCATCTGCGTCAGTCTATTTCTCTTCCACTTCTCGCTAATAGAGAAGTATGCAGTAAACATTCCTTACCAGGACGAGTGGGGTTTGATTTTTGGGGACAATCATCCAGCGTCAGTTGACCTGTGGTGGCTTTACGCTCAGGTCAACGATCATCGGACCGCAACCACAAAATTATTCGTCTGGCTCCAGTTTCATCTTAACCACTGGAATATAAGGACACAGCAGGTTCTCGACTTTCTCATCTACGGTACAATTCTCGTACTGCTGGTTCTATTCGCGCGCAGGCTTATACCACAAACCTGGATTGTCCTTTGTTTTGTCGTCTTTCTTATTTCTCCGATTATCGGCTTCGATCACATATTGGTGTACGCAGTGGCAGTGCATTTCTGGCTATTGTTCTTTGTAATCTCGGCATACTTTCTATTTGCCGAAGCTCAGAAGTGGTTTGCGTTAGTGATTGCTTGTGTGGCATCGATCTTATCTATCTACTCATTTGGCTCAGGCTTCATCACCAGCTTTGTTCTGCTGATGATGTTTAGCCTGTTTAAATGCTTCTGCGCCGTGAGAGCCTCGTCAGGAAAAGAACGGATCCATGAAGTTTTGCAGTTATCACTCGTTGCAGCATTAATCGGGGGCGCGCTGGTCACGTGGATTGTCGGGTATCACAAGCCGCCTTACATATCGTCTTTTGCATTACCCTATACTATGACTTTCTGGTCATTCTTTTTGAACCTGGTTTCTTTCAGCTTCGGCATCGACAAGCTGTCGCGGACGTTAGGAGCTATCTGTGTATTGATCGTGGTGGTTCCGATCTGTGCCGAGGTTTGGAAGCGTAAGGGCCGCTTATCAAACAATCAATGGGCAGCTTACGCAATGGCAGTGGCGATTCTCGGCGATCTCGCCGCTGTCGCGATGGGTCGCGCGGGCTTTGGTATTCTCTGGTCGAAGGTCGAGGAATATGCAGAACATGGTATGCCGCTCATTATCTTGTCCGTAGTTAATTGGGTGGTTTTTCTGAAAGGCAGGAGGAAGTTGCAAATCGCCTCCACCGTGACCTTATGGTTTTTTTGCTTCGCCGCGTTCTCGGATAACTGGGACTTTGATATCTACGCCCGTGCATCCGCACAGAGAATGGCAAACTATCGATGTGTTGAGGCCTATTACGAACAGGTCAGTAATGGGCATTGCCCTGGAACCTTTGCTGATACTCCCCATCCGGAAATTTTCCTGGAACAAGCGAGGAGGTTGAATGTGTCCTTTTATCAAGAAATGCGCCAACACATTCAGTTGAAGAGGGAAAAGGGCTCCGCACCATGACCTGTTTACTTTAGCGGATTTGCCTATTGAACACTCAGAAAACAATCACTTGCGCGTATCCCTGAACTTTGAGATATTTGGATCCAATCTTACTTGCTAGTCAACGCTTTCCGAGGCAATATCGAAGTACCTAAAAGAACAGCGATGGAATTCACGGGCGAGAGATTCGTACCTGGTCTGGGAGGCGAGATCAAGCACACGCACGTCCATCGGTATGCGCTCGCCCAGGAGTTCGTAGAAGGCAAATGCGTGTTGGACATTGCGTCGGGCGAAGGCTATGGAGCCGCCTTACTGGCAAACACGGCAAAGTCTGTCATCGGAGTAGACATTGACCCGAAGGCCATCGAGCACGCCCAGCACAGTTATGCGGCCCAGCTAAATCTGGAATTTCGCGTTGGATCATGTGACAAGGTCCCTTTACCTGATAAAAGCGTTGACGTCGTTACTTCTTTCGAGACGATTGAGCACGTCGATAAACAGGTGGAGATGATGAGGGAGGTTAAGAGGGTGCTTCTCCCCGGCGGAATTCTAGTCATTTCATCACCCAACCGCCCGCTTTATTCGGAAAGGTTTAACTTGGTGAACCCCTTCCACGTCAAAGAACTTGATCACGACGAATTAGTAAACTTGCTGGAAGATCATTTCCGATTTGTTCAACTCTACGGTCAAAAACTCGCCGCTGGATCATTTGTCTTTCCATTAAGCGATTCTTCCAACGAAGGTTTTGCGATATACGCGGATAATGGAGGCAAGATCAGCCGGAAGTCTCCCTCGCTGAAATATCCGGAATTCTTCGTGGCCCTCTGTTCCGACGCGGAGATTCGGGACCCGGAAACCTTGGAGTCTATTTATATAGACATCGAAGAAGAACTACTTCAAACCACGCATGACGAATTGAGTTGGATGCGAGCTAACTATATGAAAGACGTCGCGCTGCTTGAGGACATCAAGTCGAGTTTGGGTTTCAATTTGGTTTCGCGATTGATTTGGCCGCTCTCGCGCAGATTGGTTCCCCAGAGGCTGCGCGCTCCGATTAAGGCCGCCTTGATACGGTTGAAGCAGCGTCTTTCTTCGCCGGCGGCGTCTCAGCCCTCCAACGTTCGAAATGAACTACCGTGGTTTGCCTTTCAGACCGCGGGACTGGACGCAAGCAGTGCCGTTGATTTCATCCCTCAGAAGATCGCTCCCCTTAGACTGCAAGTCGCGGAGAACGTTCAGCGCCGCGTCAACGTTCTCATCTCGATCGTTAATCTCCAGTATTTCTTCGCGGGTTGTATGTGCATGTTCAACCTGGCCCTGCAACTGAAGCGAAACGGTTATCATGTTCGTCTGGTCATCGTTGATTCCTGCGACTACAATCCATCGCGTTGGAAACGCGAAATCGCCGAGTATGATGGCCTGCGAAGTTTCTTCGACGAAGTTGAGACCGCTTACGTATTCAACCGTGCAAATTCTCTGGATGCCAGCCCCACAGATGTTTTCCTCGCTACTTCATGGTGGACGGCTCATATAGCTCATCACGCTACCAGACAACTAAGGCAAGAAAACTTCGTCTATCTCATTCAGGAATACGAGCCGATGTTCCACCCGGGCGGATCGTTTTACGCGCTGGCGGAACAGGCCTATACATTTCCGCATCATGCGATCTTTTCAACGGAAGTCCTGCGGGATTATTTTCAACAGAATCGCGTCGGGGTGTTCGCCCCTGGCAGCAATGGGCGACTAGATGCGAACCCCGTCGTCATCCGTAACGCCGTCAATTCCTTTAAAGTAACCGAAGAAGACCTTCGCTCCAGACAGCGGAGAAGACTGCTTTTTTACGCGCGTCCCGAGCAAAACTACAACGCTCGCAATGTCTTCGAGCTCGGCGTGCTGGCAATTAGAGAGACCCTTAGGGACGGCCACTTCGATCTGATTAAGTGGGATTTTCACGGCATCGGCGCGATGAGCAAGTACCGGAGCGTGCCGCTGCATCATCGCGCTGAATTGAAAATGCTGCCGGGAGTGAGCCTGCCCGAGTTCGTGAAACTGCTGCCGACATACGATCTGGGGTTAAGCTTGATGCTCACTCCGCACCCCAGCCTGATGCCGCTGGATATGGCAGCAGCAGGTCTGGTAACCGTAACCAACACATTTGCCACCAAGACAAGCGAGAAGATGTCGGAAATATCTCAGAACATTATCGCGGTCCCGGCCACGCTCGAGGGTTTGAAGACCGGGTTAATCGCCGCACTCGCCGACGTGAACAACTTTGAAAAGCGTGTTGCCGGCTCGCGTCTGAACTGGAGCATGAGTTGGGACGAAACTTTTGGGGAATCAGTGATGACGCAAATAAAGGAATATCTTGCTTAGTTTCTTCCGCCTCCAAACCTGTGCGGTTGCTCGGTGTGCCGAATCGTCCAAGCTAAGATATCGTGGGGTACCGAGTCCTGATGATATCGTCGAGGTTGACCGGACATTCGAGCGTCGTTCCGCAAATCTTTTTTAAAAGCACCCACGAGGTAAGATAAGCAATCGATGCCTCAGAAAAATCTGTGGCAGGATGGCAAACCTTCGCCACGACAAACGCCGGCTCTTCCATTCTGGCATCAACGATTTCGAATCCGGTCTTATCATTTAACAATAATTCTTCAGGCAGCAAACGCTCGCGATGGGTGTTCTTTTCCGGATCCTTCTTAGTGCATCAGGGTCGCGAGCCACTCGCGCGGCATGTCTCCAATTCTCTCAAGACTCCGTGGGCTGGATACGAAGGACCACATGCCGAAGTGCCCATCCTAGCAGCAAACCGGCATTCCAGGGCGGACGCTGCTAGGCCTGGCTGGTTCCGACCACGAATGGCCAGAAGCGACTTGCCCCCTGCGGAACAAAGCGATGGTTTTGATGAACCGTCTCCAAAATTGTTCCGTTAAGAAGTTCGCTCGTACATCATAGAACAGCTCACTTTGATTTGCCGTACTAAGTAGCATTTTCACTCGCCGCCGGCAAAGGCAAACGGACTAAACCTAGACAATCATATTCGTCTTGTCTATAGTTTCCAGCCCAGAGTTTCCTGACCAGCTAGACCAGATTCAAGCTGTTCGCACCTGCGTTCCGAGCGCAAGACACGGGTAAGAGTGAGATCTGGAGGTAGTGGACAAACTACAGAATTTCTGTTGGGCGAGAGGCGCGAAAGTCACGGGCTGGATAGTTCTCGATCTCTACAGGGCCATGTGCCAAGAAGCTGAGTGCCCGAACGCTCTAAAGTCTTACATGTCAACGTTATGAATCAACCCATTCTTATCCCACCTTACGGTGGCAAATTAGTAGATCTTACTGTTCCCGCGGAGCAGTCGAATGCACTTAAGTCGCTTGCAAATAAGCTGCCTTCGATCCGGATTTCAGAACGCTCGGCTTGCGACCTTCAATTGCTGGCCTGTGGAGCGTTTTCCCCACTCAATAGCTTTATCGGCAAAGAGGATTATCAGCGCGTCCTCGATCAGATGCGCTTGGGCAGTGGGCACATCTTTCCAATTCCGATCACGCTCCCAGTAAATGCGAATGCCGAGATACATCTGGACCGCGACTTTGCACTGCGCAGTGCCAAGAATGAACTGCTGGCCATCCTCACAGTCGAAGAAATCTATGAATGGGACGTCGGCGAGGTGTCGCAAGAGGTTTTCGGGACCAGGGACCCAAAGCATCCTCTCGTGGCGGAGATGGAGCGATGGGGCAAGCTTAATATCTCTGGCCGGATTCGCGTGCTGCAACTTCCGCGCTATTACGATTTCCAGGACTTGCGCCTAAGCCCGGCAGAGGTGCGCGCAAAACTTGAGAGACTTGGACGCCGAAACGTTGTCGCCTTTCAAACACGAAACCCGCTGCACCGGGCGCATGAGGAGATGACGAAGCGCGCGATCGCCGAGGTTGACGGCGTGTTGCTCCTGCATCCGGTCGTGGGCATGACCAAGCCGGGTGACATCGATCATTACACCCGCGTTCGCACTTATAAGATTCTGGCGGAGCGCTACTACGATCAAGGACGAATCCTGCTGGCGCTGTTACCCTTGGCGATGCGGCTGGCGGGTCCGAAAGAAGCCTTGTGGCATGCGCTGATTCGACGCAACTATGGCGCGAACCATTTGATCGTGGGCCGCGATCATGCCAGCCCTGGCGTTGACTCGTCGGGTCGCCCATTTTATGGACCGTACGCGGCGCAGGAGTTAGTCGCGCAATTCAGCGAAGAGATAGGCGTCGGCGTCGTGCCTTTTCAAGAGCTGATCTACTTTCCCGATACTGATCGTTATGACACTGCCGTTTCTGATGCAGCTTCATCAAACGGCTTGACGATTTCAGGGACCCAAGTACGTGAAGATTATCTGAACCGCGGACGGAAATTGCCCGAATGGTTCGCGCGGCCTGAGGTCGCCGCCATCCTTGCCGAAGCTTATCCGCCAAAACATCAACAAGGGTTCTGCGTATGGTTCACCGGACTAAGCGGCGCCGGCAAATCGACTACGGCGGAAATCCTGACTGAGTTGCTGCTCGAATACGGTCGCCAGGTAACATTGCTTGACGGCGATGTGGTGCGTACGCATCTTTCAAAAGGTCTCGGCTTCAGCAAAAAGGATCGCGATACTAATATTCGACGCATCGGTTTTGTTGCTTCAGAGATCGTGAGGCACGGAGGCGTTGCTGTCTGTGCCGCGGTCAGTCCGTATCGCGCCACTCGCAACGATGTACGCTACATGGTGGGCGCCGATCGATTCATTGAGGTGTTCGTGGACACGCCTTTGGAAGTATGCGAGCAACGCGATACCAAAGGAATTTATGCTCAGGCAAGGCGAGGTCAGATTCAGCAGTTCACAGGCATTGGTGATCCTTACGAAGAACCGCTGAACGCTGAGATTACTCTTCATACGACATCGACTACTGCGGCAGAGAACACCCTTTCAATACTTGGACACCTAATTGAAAAGCGTTTTGTAAGAGCCGGCCAGTGAGTACCTTGGGACACTATTCACGTGACGATGCGTGCATAATCCTAGTCTCAATCTAGCCATTCGCGTCGGAGTTGCGGGAAGGTCAATCGATTTACAGGCGACTCCCAGAATACTTATCTGTTCGCCACCGTAAAGACTTCTGCACGACTCCAGAGAGCGAACCAAATTCGCCAAAGCGGACCTCGGCGATTCCCTGGCGTCGTTTGTTGCCGCCCAGGCGGCACTCGACCGCGCCTTAGCGCGAGCCAATCCCGCCAAAGCGGGATTCATTCATCCCTCGGAATGATTCGTTCATTCCTCGGAATCGCTGATCCATTTCTCGGAGCGGCCGATCCACTAATCGGAATGAGTGGCGGACTAGTCGGAATGAAGGTCTATTCCCACTATTCCCAGCCAACTTGCTCCAAAAAAACCTTTGGCCGTAGCCGACTGCTAACTACTGCCTACCCTCTACTACCTACTGTCTTGATTTTCCGTTCGGGTTTCAGATCTTTGAGGATCGGGAGGCCCAAACCGTTTTATGACGGGCGCTAAATATCAGAGTTGAGGGAGAGTGTCAATGGTTTTGTCCGGAACTGGTTTTCTCCGGGACTATGCTCTCAGGTATGGTATCGAAAAGAATGTGGCTCGCCGTGTTATGAAGCAGGGCAAGCCGCAGGATCAAACGAAGTGTGATCTCCCTATTGCGGGTTCGGAGGTGCCGGTTCAAGTTCAGACGCCTAGTCCGCTATTACCGGGAGCGCGGGCACACGCGCTCCCAGTGAAATCTACCCGGTTTGAAACTGAACCAGCACCCGGCGTCAAAATCCCTTGACCGGGCGCTCGTATAGAAATGTCGCGCTCATTATTGACTGACTCCGGGCGCCGTTTTCAAGTCAACAGCATCGGCCGGGAGTCTTGCTCTTGGCCGGAGAGTCACACTTCAAGACCATCCCCGAGCTTAATCACTCTATTCAAACCAAAGGAGAAACCTGCAAATGGACAAACTACGACTCAGTCTTTTCATCGGTGCTGCGCTAGTTGTCTCGGTGGCGCTTTGCTCGGCGGCGCGGGCGCGCGTCTTCGTCTCCGGTGTCGGCAGCGATTCGAATCCATGTTCCCGAACAGCACCATGTCGCACATTTCAAAAAGGGCACGACACAGTCGCCGCAGGCGGCGAGGTCGTGGCCCTGGATCCCGCGGGATACGGAGCGGTGATCATCACAAAGTCCGTCACGATCACTGGTGAAGGCTTGTAGCCGGGATCACTGCTACCTCAGGCGACGCAATTAACATCAATTCCGGTACGGCTGTTGTAGTCTTAAGGAATCTGTCGATCTATGGATTGAGCTCCGGCACTAACGGCGTTATCGTCGTCAATGCCGCAGCAGTGCACGTCGAGAATTGTGCCATCCAAGGCTTCACTAATGCCGGTTTCTGCGTCAGCGGTACTGCCAACTCAGGCATTACGACGTTCGTGAAAGATACAGTGATGCGAAACAGCCAGATTAACCGGGTCGATATGGGCAAAGCTGTCTTTGAAAATTGCCGGTTCGAGAATGATTCGGAAGGCTTGGAGGTCAACGCTAAAGTGACGCTGCACAATTGTGTGCTGGCAGGAAACCCTTTCGACGGATTGTTGTGCGCCGGCGGCCAGACGATGGTGGACAATTTCAAATCTTCGGCAATGGCACCGGTATCGATGGACTTTCCAGTCAGGTTCGAGTGTCGAATTCAAGTATCACTAACAACACGACTGGGCTATTCGTTTTTTTGGTGCCACGATTCTATTGCGCATCTCGAACAGCGTGGCTACCAACACAGTTGAGGACAACGGCACGAACGGTGCTTTTACGGGAGTGTACTCGGCCAAGTAGGGCAGCATTAAGAAAACTACTCTCTCGCCTATCCTCGAAGTGCCGCTGGCGGCGCTGAGATGAAAGACTAAAATGTTTGGTGTGCAACAGTGTGCGGCAACGCGACTGCGCGTTAGCCGCCGACCAACCGTTTAGTCCTCCTCTCAACCGAGCGGATCCCTGAGAACAAAAGAGAGGGTAGTTTCTTAATCCGTCAGCTATGGCGTTTACCCCAGCCCTCACTAAGCCGGTAGAATAGAGGTTGTACCATTTCAAGGGTTTCGCGCAGAGCTTCCAAGTTGATGGCGAAGGTCAAACCTCCAACAGTTATCATAAGCGGAATGCACCGCTCGGGCACGTCGCTCGTGGCCTCCCTCCTGGCCGCGCTTTCTGTAGATCTAGGGGATCAACTGCTGCCGGCCGACTCGCACAACCCGCCCGGTTACTTTGAGGATGTGGAGTTCCTTAGTTTTCACCAAGGGGTTCTTTCCCAATTGTGTGTTCCAAACGAGGCAGGCCATTCCGATTGGGGCTGGACAGAAAGTGAACGCCTGGACGACAGCCGATTCAGCGAGTTTCGCGATCAGGCACAACGCCTGCTGTTGGCCCGTACTGATACAACAGGTCCATGGGGATGGAAAGATCCGAGAACCACACTGTTCCTTGATTTCTGGGATAGCTTGTTGGAAGAAGGGCGCTACGTCTTGGTCTATCGGTTCCCTTGGGACGTTGCGGATTCAATGCAGCGGCTGGAGGCTGAGGTATTTCTTAAGAAGCCCGAGTATGCATACCGAATCTGGGCATTCTACAACAGACGACTGTGCGACTTTTACATGCAGCACTCAGATCGGTGTCTGCTCGTAAGCATCAATGCGCTCCAAGAAAACCTCGAGAGGTTTGTCGACCTCCTTAGCGATAAGCTAGACGTGCCCACGCGAGAATCACAACTTCAGGAGATATTCAAAGACCATTTGTTCAAGACCATCGGGGGCCAGGACCCGTTAATCGATCTGGTCACAGCCGCGCATCCAGATTGCTCTCGACTTCTTTCCGAGCTTGATGAACTGGCGGACATCTCTGGTGCTGGCCTGTGGCAGGCAAGGCCCGTCAAGAGCAGGCTATCCAGGCCCGGTGCTGCGGATAATGGGACGATTGATGTGTCAGTGGTCACCCCTTGTTATGAACAGGGAACCTTGCTCCTGGAAGCCATCGCCAGCGCCGAGCGACATGCCCCGCCGCGCTGTGAACTGATAATTGTCAATGACGGATCCCGCCAACCAATGACGCTAGAGATTCTGGATTTACTGAAGCGTTGCGGCTACTTCGTAATCGATCAGGAGAACGCTGGCCTATGGGCGGCCCGTAACAATGCTATCGGTCTGGCCCGTGGACGCTACATTCTCCCGCTGGACGATGACAACCGGATTAGGGAGGGCTTTCTTGCCGAGGCGATTCGTGTGCTTGATGGCTCTCCGGAGATTGGAATTGTCTACGGTGACCGCTACGATTTCGGGCTTCTAACCGCAATCGAACAGATACCCGAGTTTGATCTGGATGCACTGCTCGATGGCAATTACATCGATGCCTGCGCCGTGTTTCGCAAACAGGTGTGGATTGATTGCCAGGGATTCGATCCGTTAATGTGTCCGCTGGATGACTGGGAATTTTGGGTTCATGCGGCGGCGCGCGGTTGGCGCTTTCACCACATTCCTCGCGTCACGTTCGACTACCGAGTTAGGCCGGGCTCGCTAATTTCCGAAATCCGTTCGGGGGGAACAGCCGAGGGCTTTCGGAAGAGGATTCGAGCGAAGCATCCCGAGTTGTACTGGGCGAAATCAGTAAAGGAGTTGGAAGCTGTCAAACGGCTCCTGGCCGAATCAGTAAAGGAGTTGGAGGCCGTCAAACGGCTCCTGGCCGACCGCGACGCTCGCATCGAAAGAATGACCAACTCAAGAGCCTGGCGGTTGATATGTTATTACGGTCGCGTCAAGCATCGGTTTTTGTCGCCGCTTTACCGGCGATTCGGTCGAATCTCGTCGGAAGGGACCGAGGCCACAAGCTTGGTAGGCTTGGCGCCGCATGAAGCAAGCGTAAGCGAGCGACTCGGTTCGCCTGGAGACGACAGGGGAGAAGAAATAGAGGCGAGCTGTGAAGTGAAAACTTCTTACCAAAAGGAGGATTATCCGCTTCGCAACTTCAGCCGCGATCCGATCGCTCAACTGGCCGCAGATTTTCAGCAAGCTCAGCCCTTTCCGCATGCCGTCTTGGGTCCGAACGTTATTGGCGCCACGGGTGGCTCTGGCACACGTGTGTTCGCGCGCATTGTTCGTCATGGTGGCATGTTCATCGGAGACAACCTAAATGTGTCGGAAGATTCGCTGGACATCGGTCATTACCTGGATCGATGGATTGACCGTTTCGTTCCCTATTGGAGTTCACCGCTCGACACGCCTCATTTGAGCGAGATGCTCGAAGATCTAAACCTGGCAATTGAAAAACACCGGGAACGCCTTGGACGTGGCGACGCTCAACCGTGGGGCTGGAAAGAGCCGCGCAGTATTTATCTGCTGCCCTTTTTCCACTCTCAATTTCCCAAACTGAAGTTCTTGCATGTGGTTCGCGACGGTCGTGACATGGCCTATTCCTCGAATCAGAATCAACTACGCAAGCATGGCCACACGCTACTGGGCTGGAGAGACAGACTCAGAAGTCCGCCATTACAATCAATCGCGCTGTGGAGTCGCATCAATCTGCTGGCGGCAGCCTATGGTGAGAGACATCTTGGTGAGCAGTATTTGCGCATCAGGTTTGAAGATTTGTGTGCTGATCCCGTGCCAGCTATCCGGTGCATCTTTAATTTTTTTGAGTTGAGTGGGAACGTTAATGAAATAGCAGCGAGAGAAGTTTCACCTCCTTCGACGCTCGGTCGCTGGAGAACAGAAGCTCCACGCTCGATAGCTAAACTAAACCGGATCGCAGGAGGCGCGCTAGAGAGGTTCGGGTACTGAGCGCGGGATAAATCAAACTGGCCCGGAAAGGTCTCGTTTTCAGCGGCCGGATTCCATGGAAGGATTACATCTCCTCAAACTCCACTCCTGGATTCATCAACAGGGTCTCTTTAGCACACCAAAAGGCCCGCCTCGTCCCCTCCTGATAATCAACCGCCCCGATGTAATCAGTCATTCGCGGTTTAAGAATTACTGCGGAGTAACCGAGATACCGGACTATATCCAAAATAGCTTGTTTGGAAGGCAATAATACCAGTTCGGAGGCTAATGAGTTTCTGGGATCAGTTGTTTTCTCTCGAGTGACCTGGAAGTAAGAACCGGTAACGTTACAAAAAGATGTGTCAATGATAAGAATGTCACTGTTAACTTGTGCAATCTTTTCCAGCAGTAAGACAGGATCGGAGACATGGTACATCAGGCCTAGACACAGCACGACCTCGAATGGCCCGAATTGCCGGAAGTCCAGATCAAAGACGTTCCCAGCGATGAATCTATACCTGCTCAGATCAATCCCTTTGACGTCAAAGACAAAGTTAGCCTGATCGATGTGCATTTGCCTTCCGTCGATACCGATCACCTCACGGGCGCCTGCTTCGATACATGCAAGAGACCAGAATCCGGCGTTACATCCGAGGTCAAGTACTCGCTTGCTGGCCAGCGAACCACCTAAAAGTTTGACCAATGGGTCAAAGAAATAAGGCTTGCGCTGAAGGTGCCGGTTTACGCATGCTGGGTCGGCGATGGGCGTGCGGTTGCCCCGCAAGTCAAATTGATAGTGCCATCGCGGGAAAATATTTATCCTGCGAATGATTTCACTCTGTTCCATTCGTAGCCCAGGTTAATCGCCCACAGTCTGTACACCTACTCTCCTCGGCGCCGCTGACAAACATGAAAACGCTTCCGCCCTTCTCTGTGTAAGAAGAACGGAAGCGTTGCGCCCCTACAACTCCCGACAGAAGTTATTTAAGCGGTGTCGTTGGCGGAGTCACTCCATCGCCACCGGCATTACCCGCTACCTTGTTATTACCGAATGAC
>Ga0207684_10003895_pt1 | contig 14308 bp, 11 predicted proteins | sample KBSK5501metaG_FD_184342 | JGI IMG/M metagenome (GOLD analysis project Ga0207684, IMG submission 184342) | Corn, switchgrass and miscanthus rhizosphere microbial communities from Kellogg Biological Station, Michigan, USA - KBS K5-50-1 metaG... | ecosystem: Host-associated > Plants > Roots >...
CGAACCCCTACGCGGCCGCCGAGCGCGGGTACATCGACGAGGTCATCGAGCCGCGGGACACGCGGCGGCGGCTGATCCAGGCCCTCGAGATCCTGCACACCAAGCGCGACAGCAATCCGCCCAAGAAGCACGGGAATATCCCGCTATGAGCCGGTCGTGATGACCCCGGAGGAGCGCGCGCGCTTCGAGGAGGCCCGCGGGCAGTGGGAGGAGCGGACGCTCAAGCCCGCGCTGGGCCGCGGCGCGGAGCGGCCGGGACCGTTCGCGGATTCGAGCGGCGCGCCCCTCGAGCGGCTGCACACGCCGGCCGACCTCGATCGGCTCGACTACGTGCGCGACCTGGGCTTTCCGGGCGAGTTCCCGTTCACCCGCGGCGTGCAGCCCACCATGTACCGCGGGCGCCTCTGGACCATGCGCCAGTACTCGGGGTTCGGCTCCGCCACCGAGACCAACCGCCGGTTCCGCTACCTGCTCGAGCAGGGGCAGGGCGGCCTCAGCGTGGCCTTCGACCTGCCCACCCAGATGGGCTACGACGCGGACCACGAGGTCGCCCGCAGCGAGGTCGGCAAGGTCGGGGTCGCGATCTCGAGCGTGGAGGACATGGCCGCGCTCTTCGAGGCGATCCCGCTCGATCGCGCCTCCACCTCGATGACCATCAACGCCACCGCCTCGATCCTGCTCTGTCTCTACGTCGCAGTGGCCGAGCGGCAGGGGGTGCCCTCGGAGCGGCTCTCCGGCACCGTCCAGAACGACATCCTCAAGGAGTACGTGGCCCGCGGCACCTACGTCTTCCCGCCCGGCCCCTCGATGCGGCTCATCACCGACACCTTCGCGTTCTGCCGCGAGCGCGTGCCGCGCTGGAACACCATCTCGATCTCGGGCTACCACATCCGCGAGGCGGGCTCCACCGCGGCCCAGGAGGTGGCCTTCACCCTGGCCAACGGCGTTGCCTACGTGACCGCGGCCCAGGAGGCCGGGCTCAAGGTGGACGACTTCGCGCCCCAGCTGTCGTTCTTCTTCAATGCCCACAACAACCTGATCGAGGAGGTGGGCAAGTACCGGGCCGCGCGCCGCCTGTGGGCCCGCATCATGCGCGAGCGGTTCGACGCTCACGACCCGCGCTCCCAGATGCTGCGCTTCCACGCCCAGACCGCGGGCAGCATGCTCACCGCCCAGCAGCCCGAGAACAACATCGTGCGGGTGGCGGTGCAGGCCCTGGCCGCGGTGCTGGGCGGCTGCCAGTCGCTGCACACCAACTCGATGGACGAGGCGCTCTCCCTGCCGAGCGAGCAGGCGGTGCGCATCGCGCTGCGCACCCAGCAGGTGCTGGCCCACGAGTCCGGGGTGGCGGACGTGGCGGACCCGCTGGGCGGCTCCTACACCGTCGAGCGGATCACGCGGCGGATCGAGGAGGAGGCGGAGGCCTACATCGCGAAGATCGACGGGCTCGGTGGCTCGGTGCACGCGATCCCGTTCATGCAGCGCGAGATCCAGGAGGCGGCGTACCGCTACCAGCAGGAGATCGAGGGCAAGCAGCGCGTGGTGGTGGGCGTCAACGAGTTCGTCATGGACGAGCCCCCGCCCGCCAACCTGTTCCAGGTCGATCCCGCGGTGGGCGCGGCCCTCGCCGAGCGCCTGGCCGAGCTGCGCCGGCGCCGCGACGGAGACCTGGCCGCGAGGGCGCTCGACGCGGTCGACCGGGCCGCCCGCGGCCGTGACAACCTGCTGCCCCCCATCCTGGCCGCGGTGCGGGCCCACGTGACCCTCGGCGAGATCTGCGACACGCTCCGGCGGGTGTTCGGCACGCACCAGCCGTCGGTGGTCTTCTAGCGTGCGCTGGCCTCGGCTCGTCGCCCTGCCCTTACTGGTCCTGGCGCTCAGCACGCCGGTCGGCGCGGGGACCGCTGACCAGGTGGGCGCCACCTTCGACCTCCTGATCCAGGACGTGGTGGCCGCGTTCCCGCCGGTCGAGGGCCTGGTGGTGCAGGTGGACGGCGATCGGCTCTTCCTCGATCTCACCGAGAAGAACGGCGTCCAGCCCGGCCAGGAGTTCTCCGTGTTCCGCAAGGGTGAGGTCTTCCGCCATCCGATCAACGGCCGACCGCTCGGCCGTTACGAGGACATCCTGGGCTATGCCCAGATCGTCCGGGTGTACCCGCAGTACTCCGAGGCGCTGTTCGTGCCCGCGGAGGGCAAGCCGCCGGTCCAGCCCGAGGACGGGATCCGGATCACGAAGGGGCGCATCCGGGTGGCGGTGGCGCCGGCCACCGATCTGACCAAGGCGAACGCGGACCTGCGCCGGGTGCCGTTCATGCTCGCGCACGCCCTCGAGCTGACCAAGCGCTTCCAGGTCGCGGATCCTTCCACGGTGCAGGAGCACCTGCTGAGCCAGAAGACGCGCAGCGAGGAGCTGCTCGTGAGCCCCGGCAAGGCCAGGACCTCCGGCAAGACGCTGGAGGTCACCGGCTGGCTCGTGCCGGTCCTGATCGAGCGCCGCGGGGTCACCTATCTCGACGTCACCTGGGTGTCCGCGGTCACCGGGACCGCCCTGTTCTCCCGCCGGGCCGCCCTGAGCCGGACCGAGGGCACGGCCGAGCAGCGGTTCCCGTGGGAGCCCCTCCCGACCGATTAACCACCCCGGAAGCCACGGGGAAGACGGGGGTTCTGATATGCTGTGGGCCATCATGAAGACTTCTCCACGCGTGCGGTGGCTCGTCCTGGCCGGCATCCTGGCGGTTACCGTCGCCGGATGCGGGGGACGGGGCTGGCGGGAGTATCTCGGGTTGGCATCGCCGAGCGACCCTTCGGTCAGTCTCAGGGCCGCGGAGCCTAAGTGGCTCCTGATCCGGAACCCGCGGTGCTGCGACGTGGCGAGCGAACCCGAGTACATCTGGGTCGAGGAGGACAAGGTCCCCACGACCGTCAAGTCGTTCGTGTTCGGTCAGTCGACCATGCTCGCGCCACCCGAGATCGTGTCCAAGTACGGCCCGCCCCCGGGCGGCGGACGGATCAGCGCCCGGCAGGGCGGGGCCTACAAGGTGGAGAACGTGGTTCCGACGGCGCCGACGTCGAGCAGGGCCGCGGCGGTCGTGTCCAACACGAGCCGGACCGACGCGGCCACCGGCGTCGCGGCACAGCCGGCCAGGCGGGGCTATGTCGTGTTCGTGGACACCTCGCGGGTGGTCATCGACCTGGCCGCGGCCGACGGGGTCAAGCTCGGCACCGGGGTGAGCGTGCGGCGCGACAAGATCGCGATCGTCCATCCCATCACCGGCGAGCTGCTCGGCGAGCTGGACGAGGAGGTGGCCACCGGTCGCGTGGTCGAGGTCCGGGACAAGTTCTCGGTCGTCGAGGTGCAGAAGGCCGCCGCGGGGGCGCAGGTCCAGGTCAAGGACCGGGTGGTGCTCCGGTAACCGGCGGGCTCCCGCCTCCTTCGGTGAAAGCGCCCACTCCGCTCGAAGCGCTGCTCAAGGACCGCGTCGCCCTGGCCATCGGCGGCGACCTCGGCGCGATCGAGGCCGCCATCGGGCGCGAGATCGACTCGCCGGTGCGCCTGATCCACGAGATGGGCGAGTTCATCGCGGGGGCGGGGGGCAAGCGGCTCCGCCCGATCCTGCTCCTGATCGCGGCGCGCCTGGCCGGCTACCAGGGCCCGCGCGCGGTTCGCATGGGGTGCGTGGTGGAGCTGCTGCACACCGCGACCCTCATCCACGACGACGTGGTCGACCAGGCCCCGCTCCGCCGCGGGCGGCCGTCGGCCAACGCGCGCTGGGGGGACGACGCCTCGATCCTGGTGGGCGACCACCTCTACTCGAAGTCCTTCGCCCTGATGGTCGAGGACGGGGATCCACGCGTGCTCGAGACCCTCGCGCGCGCGACCGTGTCGATGACCGAGGCCGAGGTCTTCCAGCTCGAGCGCAAGCGCAGCGGTACCACCGGGGAGGCCGACTATCTGCGGATCATCACCCAGAAGACGGCCTCCTTCATGTCGGCGTGCTGCCGCATCGGCGGCCTCCTGGGGCGGGCCGACGCCGAGCAGGTCGAGGGCCTGACCCGCTACGGGCTCGACATCGGCATCGCCTTCCAGATCAGTGACGACTCGCTCGACTTCGTCGCCGACCAGGCACGCCTCGGCAAGGCGGTGGGGGCCGACCTGAAGGAGGGCAAGCGCACCCTGCCGCTCATCGCCACCGTCGAGCGGGCCGGCCCCGCGGATCGCGACCGCATCCAGGCCGTGCTCCGGCAGCGCGCGCTCAGCCCCGATGAGATCGAGGAGATCCGCCGGCTGGTGGTCAAGCACGCCGGGGTCGAATACGCGCTCGAGCGGGCCCACCAGTACGCGCAGAGCGCCAAGGACGCGCTCCGGCGATTCCCCGACTCGGAGGACAAGGAAACGCTGGTCCTCGTCGCGGACTTCGTCGTCGATCGCGACCGCTAGCCTCTCCCTCTCCGCTCGGGAGAGGGCAGGGTGAGCAGGGTGGCCGAGAGGGGCCGCCTGGGCGAGGGAAGACCGATGGCCCCCATCATCACGCTGACCACGGACTTCGGGCGGCGCGACCCGTTCGTCGGGATCATGAAGGGCGTCATCCTCTCGATCTGCCCGACCGCGCGCCTGGTGGACCTCACCCACGCCGTGGAGCCGCAGGACGTCCTGGGCGCCAGCCTTGCGCTGGCGGCGGCGCTTCCGTTCTTCCCGGCCGGTACCGTGCACCTGGTGGTGGTCGATCCCGGCGTCGGCGGCCGCCGGCGCCCGCTCGCGGTCCGGACGGGTGGACACTACTTCGTCGGTCCCGACAACGGGGTGCTCACCCCCGCGCTCGGCGGCCCCCGATGGACGGCGGTCGCGCTCTCCGCCCCGGAGTACCGGCTGCCCGAGGTGAGCCGCACGTTCCACGGCCGTGACGTGTTCGCGCCGGCCGCCGCATATCTGGCGGCGGGCGTTCCCCTCGAGCGCCTCGGAGCGATGGTGGCGGACCCGGTTCGCGCGCCCGTCCCGGGCAGCCGTCTCGAGGGCGACGTGCTGGTCGGTGAGGTGCTCGCGATCGACCGCTTCGGTAACCTGATCACCTCGATCGAGGCGGGCCAGCTCGCGGCGCTCGCCGGCGATGGTCCCGTCGCGGTGGAGGTGTCGGGCCGGCCGGTCGCGGGGCTCGTCGAGGCCTACGCCGCCGGTGAAGACGGGCAGCCCGCCGCCATCATCGGCTCGACCGGGCGCTTCGAGATCTTCGTGCGGGGCGGCAGCGCCCGCCAGGCGCTGGGCGTGGGCCGGGGCGCGCCGGTGCGGATCCGGAGGCGCGGATGAGCGGGGACGCTAGGCGGCGGGGGTGGACTTGGTCGTCTTGGTGGTCGAGGAAGCGGAGCCGGTGCCGGTGTCCGTGCTAGACTTGCTCTTCGATGACGCCGCCGGCTTCGACTCGGCGCTTCCGCCATCCTTCGACGACGCCTTCGAGGTCGACTCTTTCGCCGTCGACTCCTTCGCCGTCGACTCCTTCGCCGTCGACTCCTTCGCCGTCGACTCCTTCGCCGTCGACTCCTTCGATTCGGACCCGGAGTCGGACGACGTGCCCTTCTTCCGCGCCTCGGACGGATAGTCAGTGACGTACCAGCCACCGCCCTTCAGGATGAACGGCGCCGCCGAGAGGAGCCGGTGGATCGGGCCGCCGCAGCGATCGCAGGTCTCGAGCGCAGGCTCGGTGATGCGCTGGCGCACTTCGAAGACGCGGGGACACTTCAGGCATTCATACTCGTAGGTGGGCATGAATCAAAGGAATACATGGCGAGCATGAGGGTGTCAAGGCGCGCGGGAGTACTCGGGCTGCTCGCCGTCGCCACGCTCCTGCCCGCGTGCGCGACCTCGACCGCCGACGAGGAGATGCGGCGCCTGGAAGCGCGCTCCGCGTACGAGGCGGGCGTGAAGAGCATCTCGGAGGGCCGCGTCTCGCTCGGGCTGGCCTCCCTGCGTCAAGCCGCGGAGGTCGAGCCCGGCAACGCGCTCTACCACAACGCGGTCGGCGCGGTGCTGCTGAACGTGGGCCGATACCCGGACGCCCAGGCCGAGTTCCAGAAGGCGGTGGAGCTGGACGCGACCTACGCCGACGCCTACCACAACCTCGGCTCGGCGTACGCCGAGCAGGGCAAGTGGGAGGAGGCGATCACCGCCTACAAGAAGGCCCTCGCCCAGACGATCTACACGACCCCCGAGACCACGTACAACAACCTGGGCTATGCCTACTGGGCGCTCGATCGTCGCCGGGAAGCGGAGGAGGCGTTCCGCGCCGCGCTCCAGCTCGAGCCGAAGCTGGTGCCCTCGCACTTCTGGCTCGGGGTCCTGCTGCAACGGGAGGGGAAGAAGGACGAGGCCAGGGCCCACTTCAAGGCCGCGAGAGACCTGGAGCCGGCTTCCCTGCTGGGAAAGCGAGCGGCCGAGGTGCTCCGGGCCATCGGAGATGGCGGATAAATAGCTGATTTAACTGCTTGTACGGCTAAAGATGGCCTCCGGGTTTTTCCTTGACCCCTGAATATGATTCGCGGTAAAAAGGTCAGGCATTTTCCTATTCTTTCTTTCGGAGGGGGTGACAGGGGAAAAGACTTCGTCTCTCGAGACGTACCGTCGTTGCGCACAAAGCGGGAAGTCAGAAGTCCAAGATGAAGCAGATTGCACCTCATCGACCTGATTGAGGAGAACCTCATGAAAAGGACGAGTCTCGCCGTCCTGATGATCGCCTTGGCCATCCTGGCCTTGGCGGCGCCCTTGGCATATGCCCAGGCGCCCGCCCCGAAGGTGAGCATCACCGGCTTCATCGACAACGTCACGTCGTACTCGAACAACATCGACATCTACAACAGCGGTGTTCTCAACCGCCACGACAGCATGTGGTACGCCCGCACCCGCGGCCGCTTCGACATCATCGGAGAGGTCGGGAAGGCCAAGGCGGTGCTCGGCCTCGAGCTTGATGCCACGTACGGCCAGGCCGGGAGAGCCTCATCGAACTTCACCAACGGGGGCGGCGCCACCAGTGGCGCGATCACTCCCGCAGTCGAGAGCGGCTTCGGGACCGACGGCGGCTTCATGGTGAACACGGACATGCGTGCCCTCCTCGAAATAAAGTGGCTGTACGTGGAGTTCCCGGTGCCGCTCATCCCGGTGCCCACCACGGCTCGCCTCGGCGCCCAGCCATTCGGCACCGCATCGACCTACAAGCTCTGCGCCTTCACGTGCAGTGACTTCTCCGGCGTGAACATCACCAGCCAGGCCACGCCGAACGTGCAGATCCAGGCGACCTACGTCCAGATCGAGGAGAATCTGACCGGGACGGGGTCGAAGACGAACTTCCCCTTTGCGACAAACGGAGCCGTCACCAACCTCGAGAACCGCGGTGACGACTACGCCTGGATCATTTCCCCCGCGATCACTCCGTTCAAGGGTCTGGACCTCAAGCCGATGTTCTCGCAGACCTTCATCCAGGGCACCACGAACGGTAACGTCCGTCAGGGCATCGGTGGCCTGGGCACATCGACGGCGTTCCAGATGCCGGGCGGCACCTCCGGCGGTGGGATCAAAGAGTATCGTTACACGGTCGGTCTCGACACGCGGCTGCGGATGGGGCCGTTCTCCCTTGACCCGACGGTCATGTACCAGTTTGGTAACAGAAATGCGTTCGCGCCGGCCTCCTTCGCCCCCAGCGGTGCGGTCACCGGCAAGAAGTACAATCCGGACATCAATGCGTGGTTCGTCGATGTGCGGGGTGGATTCCAGCTGGGGCCTCTGCTCCTCGAGGCGCTGGCGATGTACACCACGGGTAACTCGTCCCGCAACAACGCTCTCGGTCACGGAACGACCAGCGGCACCATTCGCTACTACCAACCGCTGACGACGGACACGGGCTACCTCACTGACTGGGGTACCAACCTCACGTCGCTGGGTGTCGACTACCTCAACGCCTGGAACGAAGCCGGCACTCGCGTTCCATACCCGGGTGTGTCCATCGGCTACGACAAGTACGGGCGCATGCAGTTCGGCTTCAAGGCCACCTACGCCATCACTCCGGCGCTCAGCGTGTCGGGGCTCGTGGATGGCCTCTGGACGGCCGAGAAGGTGGACCGCAACAGTCTCCCGCAGGTGGGTAACGGCATTCTGCCGAATTTCGCCGGGCCGCGGAGAGACGCCCGCTATCTGGGGACCGAGCTCAACGCCCTGATCAGCTGGCGTTTCGCCGATGGGCTGTCCTGGGACAACCAGGTCGGTTATCTGATCCCGGGCAAGGCCCTGGATGTGCAGACCGATCCTACGCTCGGTCCACGCAACACAAAGGACCCGTATATGCTCAGCTCTCGCGTTCGCTTCAGCTTCTAGCTCGCGAGAGCGTAGGAACTGCGGGCCCGGGGGTTTCCCCCGGGCCCGTTGTCTTTGTATCCCCTTGATTTCCGAACCTTCGTTCGTCGAGTGGGTATATAGTGTCGACCAGTGTCCCCGATGGGGTGCCGCCCCAGACGATGAGGAGGCGCGTTGAGATGATATTCCGAGGTGTTCGCGAGGCCCTGCCCCTCCTGGCGCTCGTCCTTGTCGTCGCCGGCGGCGCCTCGGCCCAGACCAAGGCGCAGCAGCCGCCCGCCGGCCCCACCACCTCTGCACCGATGGTCGCGCTCGTGGATCAGCTCCTGGATCTCTTCCCTCAGGTCCAGGGCGAGGTGCTCGAGGTGCGCGATGGAGGCCTCACACTCGGGGCGGGCGCCAAGGCGGGTGCGCGACCGGGCCTCGAGGTCGAGCTGTACCGCGAGGGGCGCGAAATCAGGCATCCCAAGACCGGCCAGGTCCTCGGCCGGGCCGAGGACGTGCTGGGCACCACCCGTATCACGGCGGCACAGGAGGCCTTCTCGACGGGGCCGGCGCCGGCCGGCACGGAGGTCAAGCCGGGCGATCGCTTCCGAGTGCCGTCCACGAAGGTCAACATCGTCCTCCTGCCGCTGCTGGGGAGCCTCCGCGAGACCCTGGTGGAGACGGCTACCCAGGAACTGGTCGAGCGGCTCGCCGCCACCGGGCGGTTCCGGGTGACCATGGGCGACGCGATCAACGTCTACCTCTCTCAGCAGCGGCTGACCGCGGGCGATTTCCTGGCGGGCAAGGGCGTGCGGGAGGCCTCCGAGCGCTTCAAGGCCGACAACATCCTCGCGGTCCACTTCACGCGGACGCAGGGCAAGCCGTTCATGGACGTGCGCTTCTTCGCGGCGCCGCGCCCGGACGCGGCGGTGGCCACCTCCTTCTTCGTCCCGCCCTCGACCCTGCGGGCGGCCAATCCTGGGCCCCGGTTCTCCCAGGGCGGTCCCGCGAACCCCCCGCAGGCGCGGCCCCGGTCCCTGCTGCAGCGGCTCCTGGGCGGGGATCTGGAAGCGGGCAGCTACTCCCAGGGTGAGGGCTCCCTGCCGCTCCGGGAGGTGGCGAAGTTCAGCTTCCCGGTGCTGGCCATGGACATCGCGGTGTCGCCCAAGGACAAGCTGGCGCACATGGTGGTGAGCGACGGCGACCAGGTCTACATGTACCGGATCGTGGACCAGAAGGTCGAGCCGGAGTGGACCAAGTCCATGCGGAGCCTCGGCCGGGTGTTCTCCCTGCAGCTCGCGGATCTCGACCAGGACGGTACCCTGGAGGTCATCGGCAACCGTTACGTCCCGAAGGTCGGCCTGAACTCCTTCATCATCTCGGCCAAGGACGGCAATCCGTCGGTCGCGATCGAGTACGTCCCCGACTTCCTGTTCGCGGTGGACCTGAAGGGGACCGGGGTGAAGCAGACGCTGTGGACCCAGCGTTACAGTTCCGAGAACTTCTTCACTCCGGGCCAGGCCGACCAGGTGACCCTGAAGAATGGCAAGCTGATCACCGAGAAGGTGGTGCGCGTGCCCGCCTCGTTCCGCCCGATGGGCGCGGCCTTCTCCAACGCGATGGGCAAGGACACGCGATCGCTGGCCCTCGTCGACGAGTTCAACCGGCTGCAGATCGTCAACGAAGGCGTGGACCTGTGGCGCTCGTCCACCTCGGTGGGCGGGGGATACCTGTCGGTCGAGCTCCTCAACGCCTACCAGTCTGGCCGGACGGATCGGAGCAAGTCCTACAAGATCGAGCCCACGCCGCTGGCGGTCGACCTCGACGGCGACGGCATCGAGGAGCTGATCGTGCCCCAGAACGTGGTGCGGGAGGGTCTGCTCGCGGTGGTGTTCAAGGGGCCGACCGGCTTCCGGCTGCAATCGATCAACTCGGGCTTCGAGGGTAGCATCACCTGTCTCGGGGCCTACAAGACCGAGGACTCGAGCCAGCCGACGATCATTGCGGCGGTGGTGCACTTCGACGGCCTGGTCTTCAAGACGTCCGGCAACACCCAGATCATCATGACCGCGCCGCAGGAGTAGGCCCACCCTGGCGAGCCCCGACGAGACCCGGGGGCGCGAGCCCCGGCTTGATCCCTCCCCGCCCCGCGGCATGCGGGATGTGCTGCCCGACGAGGTCGCGCTTCGTGATTGGGCCATGGCGCAGATCCTCGCGGTGTATCGTCGCCACGGCTTCGTCCGCATCGAGACGCCCGCGGTGGAGAGCCTCCGCCTCCTGCTCCGGAGCGACGGGGGCGAGAACGAGAAGCTGATCTTCAAGATCCTCAAGCGGGGCGAGAAGCTCCAGACCGCCGGCCGCCCCGAGGACATAGCCGACCTGGGCCTGCGCTTCGATCTGACGGTGCCACTGGTGCGCTACTACGCCCACAACCTCGCCCGCCTGCCCCAGCCCCTGAAGGCCATCCAGATCGGGCCGGTGTGGCGGGCGGAGCGGCCGCAGCAGGGCCGCTACCGCCAGTTCACCCAGTGCGACATCGACGTCCTGGGGGTGGCCTCCGAGGTGGCCGAGATCGAGCTCATCCTTGCCACCACCGAGGCCCTCGCGGCCCTCGGGCTCAAGGACCTGACCGTCCGGCTCAACGACCGGCGGGTGCTCGCCGCCGTGGTAGCGCATTGCGGCTTCGACCCGGCCCGGGCGGGCTCGGTCTTCATCGCGCTCGACAAGCTCGACAGGATCGGGCGGGACGAGGTCGCGGCCGAGCTCCGCGAGGCGGGGCACCCGGCGGACGCGGTGGACCGGCTCCTGGCGCTTCTCGGATCGGCCACCACGCCGGGGGCACTACAAGGTCTCCTGGGCTCGCGCGCCGACGAGGGCGTGTGGCGGGGACTGCGGCGGATCGTGGACACGGTGACCGCCCAGTCGGCCGGGCGCTTCCGGCTCGTCTTCGACGCCACGCTGGTCCGCGGGATGGGCTACTACACCGGGCCCATCTTCGAGGTCCAGCACGGGGATTCCACTTCGTCGATCGCGGGCGGCGGGCGGTACGATCGCATGGTCGGCAAGTTCATCGGTCGGGACGTCCCGGCCACCGGGTTCTCTATCGGGTTCGAGCGGGTGATCGGAATCCTGATGGAGCGCGGTCCCTCTGCCGAGGGCGACGGTGAGCGAGTGGCGCTGGTGTTCGACGACACGATGGATCTGACCCCGGTCCTCGGCCTGGCCCGCGACCTGCGAGAGCGGGGCCGCCACGTGCTGCTGGAGACTCGCGGCAAGCGGCTCGGCAAGCAGCTGCAGGAGCTCGAATCGCGCGGGTTCCGGCGGATCGGGGTGATGGGCACGGACGGGGTGGTCGAGTGGCGCGAGCCTCGTGCGGGCGGGGCGGGGGAGACGAGAGCGTGACCGAGAGCCTGGGCGGCTGGCGGCGCACCCACAGCTGCGGGGCGCTGCGCAGCGAGCACGTGGGGCAGGTCGTGACCCTGATGGGCTGGGCGTACCGCCGACGGGATCACGGCGGCCTCGTGTTCATCGACCTGCGTGACCGCGAGGGCCTCACCCAGTGCGTGTTCAACCCCGGCGCGGGCGGCGGGTCGCACGCCAAGGCGGAGGCGGTGCGCGCCGAGTTCGTGCTGGCGGTGCGGGGGACCGTGGGGGCCCGGCCCGCGGGCACCGAGAATCCCAAGCTCGCTACCGGCGCGGTGGAGGTGCAGGTCACCGAGGTCCGGATCCTGAACGAGTCGCGTCCGCTGCCGTTCCAGCTCGAGGACGACGCGGACATCGACGAGACGCTGCGGCTCAAGTACCGCTACCTGGACATGCGCCGGCCGCACGTGCTCCGCGCCTTCCAGGTCCGGGACCAGGTATGCCGCGCGGCCCGCGACTACCTGCACGCCCAGGCGTTCCTCGAGGTGGAGACGCCGTTCCTCACCCGCTCCACTCCCGAGGGCGCGCGCGACTTCCTGGTGCCGAGCCGGCTGCAGACCGGGAGCTTCTACGCGCTGCCCCAGTCCCCCCAGCTCTTCAAGCAGCTCTTGATGGTGGCGGGCTTCGAGCGCTACTTCCAGATCGTGCGCTGCTTCCGGGACGAGGATCTCCGCAAGGACCGACAGCCCGAGTTCACCCAGATCGACATCGAGACCTCCTTCCTCGACCGGGACGATTTCCTCCCGATCGTCGAGGGGCTCGTGGCCGAGGTGTGGCGGGCCGTCAAGGGCGTCGAGCTCACGCGGCCCTTCCCCCGCATCGGCTACGACGAGGCGATGGCCCGCTACGGCTCCGACAAGCCCGATCTCCGCTTCGGCCTCGAGCTCCAGGACTGCTCGGCCTTGTTCGCGGGGAGCGAGTTCCAGGCCTTCGCCCAGACGGTCGCCACGGGCGGCGCGGTCATGGGGCTGCGCGTGCCGGGAGCCGGCGGCATGAGCCGCAAGGAGCTCGACGATCTCACCGCGGAGGCCAAGCAGGCGGGAGCCAAGGGGCTGGTGTGGATGAAGGTGACCCCGGAGGGCGCGCAGTCCCCGGTGGCCAAGTTCATGACCGGCATCCAGCCGCGCCTTCTCGAGACCCTGGGCGGCGTCGCCGGCGATCTCCTGCTGCTGGTCGCCGACGTTCCCGCGGTCGCGGCCACCGTGCTCGGGCGCCTGCGGGTGGACCTCGCCCGCCGGTTCGACCTGATCCCGGCCGACCGCGACGTCTTCGCATGGGTCATCGATTTCCCGCTCGTCGAGTGGAACGCGGACGAGAAGCGCTGGGACGCGGTCCACCACCCGTTCACCGCGCCGCGCGACGAGGACATTCTGATGCTGGAGTCCGATCCGGGCCGCGCCCGCGCCAAGGCCTACGACCTGGTGCTGAACGGCCAGGAGGCGGCCGGCGGCTCCATCCGCATCCACCAGCCAACCGTGCAGGAACGGGTCTTCGGCCTGATCGGCATCTCGAAGGAGGAGGCCCGAGCGCGCTTCGGCTTCCTGCTCGACGCGCTCGAGTTCGGGGCGCCGCCCATGGGCGGCATCGCCTTCGGCCTCGACCGGCTGGTGGCCAACCTGGTCGGGCAGGAGTCGATCCGCGAGGTCATCGCCTTCCCCAAGACGCAGAAGGGCACGTGCCCGCTCACCGACGCGCCCGCGCCGGTGGACGCCAAGCAGCTCCGCGAGCTCGGGATCCGGGTCGTGGAAGGGGTCGGACCCGCGTGATATGCTGCCCGGCAGAGGCATGAGCGCTCGTTGACCGAAGCCACCGGCGTCACCCGGCGGATAGTCCTGCCTCCGGACCTCAATCACCTCGCCCTCCTCGGCCGCCAAGACGAGCACCTGCGTACGCTGGAGGCCCAGCACGACGTCCGCATCACCGCGCGCGGCCACGACATCACCCTGCGGGGCGAGGAGCGCCAGGTGGCCGAGGCGGAGCGCGTCCTGCGCGAGCTGGTGGCGATGCTGCGGGAGCGGCCGTCCCTGGCGGCGGCCGACATCCGCTCGGCCCTGCGGATCGCGAGCAACGAGCCGGGCGCCGACGTGAAGTCGGTGCTCGCCGACTCGATCGCGGTGCCGTCGCGCCGTCGGTTCGTCACCCCCAAGACCGCCAATCAGCGGCGGTACCTGGAGGCGGTGCGAGGCCACGACCTGGTCATCGCGATCGGCCCCGCCGGCACCGGCAAGTCGTACCTCGCGGTGGCCATGGCGGTATCGGCCTTGCTCAAGCGAGAGGTGGCGCGCATCATCCTCACCCGGCCGGCGGTGGAGGCGGGCGAGCGGCTCGGCTTCCTGCCCGGCGACCTCGTGGAGAAGGTGCACCCCTATCTCCGGCCGCTCTACGACGCGCTCTACGACATGCTGGAGCCCGAGAAGGTGGGCTCGCTCTCCGAGAAGGGTGCGATCGAGATCGCGCCGCTCGCCTACATGCGGGGGCGCACGCTCAACGACGCCTTCATCATCCTCGACGAGGCCCAGAACACCACCTCCGAGCAGATGAAGATGTTCCTGACCCGGCTCGGCTTCA
>Ga0207684_10003896_pt1 | contig 14307 bp, 14 predicted proteins | sample KBSK5501metaG_FD_184342 | JGI IMG/M metagenome (GOLD analysis project Ga0207684, IMG submission 184342) | Corn, switchgrass and miscanthus rhizosphere microbial communities from Kellogg Biological Station, Michigan, USA - KBS K5-50-1 metaG... | ecosystem: Host-associated > Plants > Roots >...
TTAAGCGACCCGGCATTGTTTGGCCGGTTATCTGCTGTCGCGGCACGACCCTGATTGTTCGCAGTTCGATTGCCACGGCCGACGTTCGTTGGGTTTCGAGTCGAACGTGCGCCTGAACTCTGCACCACGGCGGATCGCAATGGGACAACCGAACGCACATGCGTGGGCTGAGTCGCGACGCGCGGAACTAAAGTCGAAGGATGATACGCGCCGAACCCGACTCCACCTCCGCGGTAGGCTGCTCCTCTAGAGATTGAGTAGGGCGCATTAAAACCGCCGCCCCCGAAGTGAGGAGCTCCACCGAAGCCCCCGACACGGCCGCCGCCACCAAAGTGGCCACCAGCACCGCCACCAAAACCACCACTAAAGCCGCCTCCACCTCCTCCGCCGTGGGGACCTGCCCATCCGGCGTGAGCCAGGGCGATCGTTGTGATGCCAGCTAAGCTAAATAATCTTAATTTTTTCATACCTAACGCTCGCCAGTCTTCGGTTTCTCAGCCACGGCGCGTCCGCGGGATTTTATCGTGCCACCTAAGAGTCGACGCTTGTTCCCTCTTTCGAGTGAGAGGGTTGCGTCCAAGACGCGAATATCTCAAAAGAGCGGCCAGAACATTCCGAACAACGCACTCATGGTCAGAATCGAAACAACGACTAGCTCCCACGAGCTCACACGTTGCGGTACGGAAAGATCGGCATATGGATTTGCACGCTCTCCAAAGACCAAACGTAGACTGTCGGGATGGTTATCGAAAATCAGAATGCGCCGTATTTTTTTGCCTGCCGCGTTCGTTGACGGCAGCCGGCTTGTCTTTTTGATGATGAAAATCTTTCTTTTCCGGACGCGCTGCCTGTCCCCGGACGACGTCTGAGTCAAATTCAGCTGACCTTCGGTGATGCGTCTAACGAACGACGTCGGCAACGCCATCCCTCGATAGTGACGTCTTTCCCTTTTCATCGCTCACGCTACGTCAGCCGATCGGATCGCCGCGATGGCGCGTAGGTGGGATTTTACGATCTTACGCGAGAGGCGATCACAGCCACCTCTTTCGGGAGAGCGCGGTTCGTTAAACGGTTGCTCTGGTGGAAACGCGCCGTGGTCGCACCAGGATCGGCTACAGAATTGAAACCGCCATGACGACTATAGCGGCATGATTACGCCGCCATTTTTTGGTATCGCGTCGTAGGTTGCCTTGTCGATTTTCAAATGCGCTATGACCAGTTCCGACGGCGTGTGAGCCAGCCACTCCGAAAATGAAAACTCTTGATAGAGACTACTCTTGAACATCTCCAAGAACACCAAATCCGTGTCGCCTGTGTTCTCGATGTAATGCAGCAACGTTTTTTGCACATAGCCCACGTCTCCCTCCTGAAAATCCATCGTGCGGGCCTTGTTGCCGGTCGCGACAACTGTCATTCGTCCCTTTCCAGCGATATAGTACTGCCATTCGTCCGCGTTCGGGTGCCAGTGCAGCTCCCTTAGCCCGCCCGGATGAACCGTGACCATGGCCATTGCCGTGGTTGTGACTTTGAAATTACGTGAATCGACAATCCGCACGTCACCAGACTTCGTTTGCTTGGTCGGCGGCATCTCCATCGTGCGAAAAGCAAAATCCTTCGGTGATTTTCCAAGCGCTCCGGCCGCTGCCTTCTGATCGGCCTCGAGCGAAGGGGGGACATCCGTTTGGAAAATGAACAGCTCTTGCTTCGGCACATTCGCAAAGGCCTTTTCGCCGACGGTGAAATTTTTTGCCAGCACCTCCGCCGGCAAATGAGCCATCGCATCGCTCAACAACACCGTCTCCGACTCGGAGAAATCGCCGTCGTCGAACACGAGCATGAATTCGCAACCATCGGGATTGAGACCCTGAATCGAGTGCGGGATCCCGCTTGGGAAAAACCAAAGATCGTTTTTCTTGGTATCAGCGACGAAACTCTTCCCGTCCGCGTCAATCGCCGTAATCCGAGCAGTGCCGTAGAGCATGATGGCCCATTCGCCGGACGTGTGCCAATGCAGCTCCCGGACGCCTCCGGCCGTGAGTCTCATGTTTACGCCCGCCATGTCCTTCGAGACGGGCAGCTCCCGAATAGTCACCTCCCGTGACCATCCACCTTCGTAAGTCCGCTTGTTCGCGAACGAGAACGGATACTTGAAGTTTTGGACCAGGCTCTTGGAGTCCGTGGCTGGTGGCCAGATGGAATCCGGGTTCTGGCCATCGAGCCCCGGATTGGCCGGGCCGGGATCGCTCCTGCTTCGATCTGCACCTATGACTTTTTGGACTGCGGCAAAACTGCCTACTGCGGCAGCGGCTGTTCCGATGAAACTTCGACGAGTAAATGCGCTCATAAGTTATTTCTTTCTAGGCTTCTGAGGTCGTGTTGGCGATTTTAAATTCGTTTTAGTCATGCCCGCCAGACTTGGTACAAGATGGCAATCAGGACCAGCGTCAGGCCGCCCCAAACAAATAGGATTTCCTCCATACGATTGTGTCGGACGACGGGTACATCGTTCTCAACATTTGGGTCACGATCAAAGAATCGGTGCCGACTGCGGAAGATCAGAATGCCGCCAATCAAAAAGATAATCACGGCGATCGTGAAAGCCATGCGCAGCGCCGGAACACCGGCCGGCTCAATCACCGCCATCAACGCGATTATTGGCATGTTCATTTTGAGGCTCGAACGGTCGGGCGAACCCAATCACGTCTGTCGTCGGAAATTACGACGATATTATCCGGGGCAGAGGGTCGGCGCGGATAAGGCGATCTGATCAACGCAAACGCGTTCGAAGCGAAGATCGACAATGCGATCACCGCTATCAGCAGAGAGTTGTTCGTTTTCATGCGAAAAACGTAGCGCTGTGCTCAATTCGCTTCTACGGCGCGTCCGGAGGATTTTCCGATGCCGCTGAAGGACGGATCGCAACTCCCTCTTCCGAGGTAAATTCAATCGAGATCGGCTGGAGCGTTGAGATTACGGAAAAGTCGTACCTCTTTCTTGGAAATGGGAAAGAGGCGAAGCCTGCCCGCCTTGACCAGCTTATTTGTTAGCGTCTGAAGGGAAAAATCGTTTCCTGAAAGTGCGGCGACAAGATCGACGTGGGCATCCGCCGGATAAATCGCAGCTAGCGGTTCGGCGCGATCTCCGATCATTGGGAGCGCACCACGGCCGGGTTCGATCTTATGCGATATCGCGCGCAGATAATTCTCGGTCATAAACGGCAGGTCGATAGCCAGCGCAAGTAAGTGCCCCGTCTGAATTCGCGCGAGCGCTGCAGTTAAACCGCTCAGCGGACCGCGCGACGGTGGATCGTCCGATACAAATTGCATATCGGACGGTCTCCACGGCGGATCGGTCCGTGCCGAGATCAAAATCTCCGACGGCTCGAGTTTTCGCAGAAGTTCGAGCTGAATTTGCCAAAGCGGTTTGCCGCGAAAGAAAAGCGTCGCCTTGTCTTTGCCCATGCGGCGCGATTCGCCGCCGGCGAGCAACACCGCGCTGATCTTCATCCCGCTCGTTTAGGGACCGGTGCGGTCGAACGCAATGCACCATCCGTCAAAATCCTCGCGCGCAAACCACCCCGGCCTTTGAGAAATTCCTCCGCGCCGGGCGCGATGGCGCGATCCATCCAATAACAGGGCCGGCATTCCTCCGTGCCGTGAAATCGAACTCCCTGAATTTCAAAATCCTGGCCGATTAATTCGTTAAGATCGACATCGCGCGTGATGACGTTTCGCCGGACTGATGTGGGAGAACAATCCTGGACTTGGAGCGCGCGGAGGACTTCATCGAAAACTTCCAGCGAGAAAAAAGTGATCTGCCCCTTGTAATCGTCTTTAAAACCGAAGTAGCGATCGCCCTGAATGCCGCGCCCGGCCATGCATTTGATCAAAGGAACTTCGATCATCGGATACTCATCCGGTTCGCGGCCATGGTGTCCGACAAAATTGTGGCCCCCCGAAATGTAAAGGTGACAGATTTTCACCAAAGCCATGATACCATCGCCGCCAAGCCGTTTCACATGAAAGAGCCCGGAATCGGATCGGAGAAGATCATTCGCCGAAAACGCGACGGCAAACTTGAGTACCAACCGGACGATCTAACAATCGAAGAGCCGCTCGAGATCCGCATCGGCCGCAAAAGCCTGGCAACGACGATGCGCACGCCCGGTCACGACGATGAACTCGCGGCTGGTTTTCTGGTCTCGGAGGCGATCGTACGCGAACGCAAAGAGATCGCGGCGATTTCGGGAACTCGCGAGAACATCGTCGTCGTTGAAGTCGCGGCCGGGGTGAAATTGAAACTCGGTTCCGCCAAACGTTTCGGAACCATTTCGAGCAGCTGCGGAATTTGTGGGAAAAACAACATTGCCGCGATTCGGCAAAATTTTCCTCCGATCGCGACTGTACAAAACATTCGGGTCGAAATCGAAACCCTGCTGTCGCTGCCGGCGCTCTTGCAAAAACAACAAGGCGAGTTTGCGCGCACCGGCGGAATTCATGCCGCCGGGATCTTCGATCTGAGCGGCGAACCGAAAATCGTCCGTGAAGACATCGGCCGCCACAACGCGGTCGACAAAGTAATTGGCCGTGCGTTTCTCGACGGACTCCTTCCGTTAGATCGATATGTTATCCTTGTCAGCGGCCGCGCTTCATTTGAGATCATGCAGAAAGCGCTGTCTGCTGGAATTCCGATCGTTGCCTCAATTTCGGCGCCTTCAACTCTGGCGATGAATTTTGCGAGAGAAAGCAATCAGACCTTGGTCGGTTTTCTTCGACCGCCCTCGTTCAACGTCTACGCGCACGTCGAGCGCGTCATTCTCGAAGAACGTTAGTAACGCTCGGCGGCGAAAACAGATTCGGGATCGGAACCGGAAACTTTGCCCACCGAAATCCAGCCGACGCGGCTGACCAACGCGCCGAGCAAAAAAGAGATGGCCGCAAATGGAACGAAGGCAAAGAAGCGCAAAACAAGCGCAAAGGGACCATTCAAAACTTCGCCGATCCGAATCAGCCATCCCGAGCCATGCTCGTGGATCGCGCGATCGGCGCCGCCGTGTTTATCGACGCTCAACCAAATGAGCAACGCCGTCTCAACGCCGGCCGCGTAAAAGCCAAGGAAGTTGAGCGCGGCGATCCGATGTCCGAGCAATTCCAACACTGCAGCGGAAGATCCCAGTCCGGCCGTGCCGAAGTGAATCGGCAACAGTGTGCGATGCAAAAACCACGCCGGAATTGCGGTTGCCCCGATCAACACGCCCGTATAAGTCGCGAGCAAAGTTCCGAAGATCGCCGACCCGAAGATGAAGAGGCCGGCGGCGACGCGCAGAAGTTGATCGAGTGAGTCGGGAAAAATCTGGCGAGTGTGTAATTCGAGCGCGATCAAACCCGGAACGGCACACGCGCCGAACGCGCTCAGAATCCAGGCCCCCATCGACATGGCTGATCGATGTTTAAACACACGCAGCATGTTGAGGAAGAGGTGCGGGCGACCAAGATCCATGATCAGCAAAATTGGTGAAAGAACTGCGCCCCCTACAGCCGCGACCCACATGGCCGCGCGCGCAAGATCGACCTGATGAAAGATGATCGCGCCGCTCGCGATTGCGGCCGACATTCCCGCCAGGCCGCCGAAGAAAAAGTAAAGTGGAACCTCCCAGGTCCAGACCGGCGGCTTGACCACGGGCTGGCCGTAGTAGCCGGGTTTGCGCGGAATCGGGCCGCCGGCAACATCGACGCCTTTGCCCGGAACGACGCCGTCCTTCCACGCTTGCTCGCGCAACTCTTCGAGCCGCTTTTCGGATGGCGAATCGGTTGTCATGAAAAAAATGCGAACGCTGTTAGCGTCGCGATGATCGATGCGATTGCCGTTGCGAATGCCGCGGTCCACGCCGACTTCAAATAAATCGTTGGAATCTGCGGCTTCGGCGGAAGTCCGTAGGCTTCGGGTTCGCCGAGGATCAAAAAGAACGCATGAATGCCGCGCACCGAGGTCTCGGTTGGATCGTAAAGTTGCGCGTCTTTGTAACCACTTTGTTGTAACTGCTCTACGCGCTTCGCTCCCCGCGCACGCAAGTCATCCAATCGGCCGAACACGATTGACTCGGTCGGGCAAACTTTTGCACAGGCCGGAACGAGCCCGCTCTTCTGCCGGTCGTAACAAAATGTGCACTTGAATGCGCCGCCGGCATCGGGAAGTGGCTCCGGCCGGCGGTCAATCACGCCGAACGGACACGACACGACGCAGTAACCGCAACCGTTGCAGACATCGTTCTGCACCAGCACTGAACCAACTTCAGTGCGGACGATCGATCCGGTTGGACACGCCTCAAGACAACCGGCTTCTTCGCAATGCTTACAAACGTCGGACAAGAAAACCCAACGGAACGGATCTTCCGCCTCCGCCGAGGCTACGGCGGACATGTCCGATTGCGGACGAAGGAGACCCATCGAGCCGGTAACCTGGTTTCCCTTTTGTCGATCTTGCTCGAGAAACATGACGTGCCGCCAGGTCGATGCGCCGAGATGACCGGTGTTGTCGTAAGAATTTCCCGACCAGGTGAAGCCGTCGTCCGGAACCTGGTTCCATTCTTTGCACGCGACTTCGCAAGCCTTGCAGCCAATGCAAACGCTCGGGTCGGTGAAGAATCCCACTTCGACGTGGTCTTGCACGTAGGAATGCTTCCGCTGATTCGTGCTCTGGAGGCCTTCGCCGATCATCGATTGTCGATCTTTCCGTCCAGGCCGTGACCACCACCGGCTCTGCCGCAGGGCGCGCCCGGCGGCGGTTGTTCCGGATGCAAATTCGGTGGACCGCCCTGCGGCACATATTTTTTGATCCACTCCTCGAACGCCGGTCCGCGCGGCAACCGGCCAGGCACGATATTGCAAGCGAGCGCCTTCGCTTCCATGATGGTGACGTTCGGCTCGCCCGAAATCGGAACTAAATCATTGGTAGCGTCGCCGCGCACTGGTCCGCTCGATCCGAAATGAAACGGCATCGCAATTTGGTGCACGGTTTTTCCGTTGAGATGCATCGGCCGGATGCGGCGGCTCACAAGCGCCCGCGATTCGATTGCTCCGCGTAAACTGACGATCGAAATGTAATCGCCGTTGTCGATCTTCAACTCGGACGCGAGCTCGGGTGACATTTCTGCGAACAGCTCCGGTTGCAACTCCGCAAGATGACTGAGAAAGCGCGACATGCCGCCAGCGGTGTGATGCTCCGTTAGTCGGTAGGTTGTGAGCACGAACGGAAATCGCGGGTCGCCCGGCGGCGCGAACCGGTTTTCCTGGCGGGTAAACCAATGTACAGCCGGGTTGGTGTCGCGCGAGTAAAGCGCGTTGTGCACCGGCGACTCGAGCGGTTCGTAGTGCGTCGGCATTGGTCCGTCCTGCAATCCGCTCGGGACATGAAGCCAGCCGAGTCCGTCTTCCTGCAACATAAACGGCGCATCGCCCGGAATGCCATCGAGTCCCCTCTCGTTTCCAGTTGGTCGAAACTCAGGCGACTTATCGGGCGGAAAATCGGGGACGTCGACCCCGGTCCATTTGCGTTGCCCCTGGTCCCACCAGACCAATTTCTTTCGATCGCTCCATGGCTCGCCGGTCGGTTTGGCGCTCGCTCTATTATATATGATGCGGCGATCGGCCGGCCAGGCGAAGCCCCACCCGTGCCCAAGATAATCCGTCGAGTTCCGCGAAAGCGCCTTGTTGATTTTGTCCGGACCGAGAACGCCGGAGTAAATCCAGGCACCACTTGCGGTCGAACCGTCGGCCTTGAGTCGCGGAAAACCGTCAACCTGCGGACCGTGGTGCGGATTGCCTTCGCGATCGAGACCGAACACGACTCCGTCTGCATTGGGTTGAAGATCGGTGTACCAGCCGTTGATCTCCGCCAACACAGCTTCCATTTTTGGATCGCCCAGGTCGTCTTCGGGGTACCACCAGTTAAGCACGCGCAACGGTTCGTCTACGGGGTCGGTCGATTGCTTTGCTTTGGCGATCAGACGCAAGGCGAGTTGATGCATGAACCAGCCTTCCGACCTCGCGTCACCCGGCGGGTTCACCGCTTTCTCGCGCCACTGCAGAAGGCGCTGCGTGTTGGTGAACGCGCCTTCCTTTTCCGCGTGACCGGCAGCCGGAAAGAGGAAGACTTCCGTATCGATCTCTTCCGCCTTTAATTCGCCACGGTTAATCTCAGGCGAGTCGCGCCAAAATGTGGCGGCCTCGATCTCGACCATCTCGCGAACGACCAGCCATTTTAATTTCGACAACGACGTTCGCTGAAACCGGGAGTTGGCCGCGGCAACCGCCGGATTCTGGCCCATCATGAACATGCCTTCCATTTTTCCATCGGCCATGTCGTAGAGATATTCGAAGAACGAATGGTTGCTGGTGATCTTCGGGACCCAGTTGTAGCCGAAATCATTTTCGGCCGTTGCGTTCTTGCCGTAGTACGCCTTTAGCAAGCTGACGAAGTAGGCCGGATAATTATTCCAGAGACCGGTCGGTTTTGTGTGCTGCGCCAGGTAATCGCGCAGCGTCGCTTCGCTACCGTCGCCTCGAGGCATCGCGAGGTAACCGGGCAAGGTGTCGTAGAGCGTCGGAATGTCGGTCGAACCTTGAATCGACGCGTGCCCACGCAGCGCCAGAATGCCGCCACCCGGGCGACCGATATTACCGAGCAAGAGTTGCAAGATCGCCGCGGTGCGTATGATTTGAACGCCTTTTGAATGTTGCGTCCACCCGAGCGCATAACAAATCGCCGCACTCTTGTCCGGACCCGAAGCAGCGACCAGCGCCTCCGCAACTTTATGAAAAAGCACCGGCGAAATGCCGCAAATTTTCTCTACCATCTCTGGGGTGTAACGAGCGAAGTGGCGGCGCAGCGTTTGGAAAACGCAGCGCGGATGTTGCAAGGTCAGATCGCGTTCGGGGAAGCTAAGGCCGCGGTCGCCATGGTAGAGCCAGCTCTTCCGGTCGTAGCCGCATTGCTCCCCGTTCCAGCCGGAAAAAAAGCCGGTCGCTCCTTCTTCCGTGTCGCGAAAATCTTCGCGCAGAATGCAGGATGCGTTCGTGAAGTGGACGACGTAATCGCGGAAGAAAAGATTGTTTTCGATGATGTGCCGGACGAGTCCTCCGAGAAACGCGATGTCGCCGCCGGCGCGGATCGGCACCCAGATATCGGCCAGCGCGCTCGTCCGCGAAAATCTGGGATCGACGTGGATGATGGTCGCACCCCGTTCCTTCGCCTTCATCACCCAGCGGAAACCCACCGGGTGCGCTTCGGCCATCGACGAGCCCTCGATTAAGATGCAATCGGCGTTGGCGAGATCTTGTTGCGCAGTCGTAGCTCCGCCCCGGCCGAAGGAGGTGCCCAGACCGGGCACCGTACTGCTATGTCATATCCGCGCCTGGTTGGATATGCACACCATCCCCAGGCCGAGAGTGAATAGCTTCCGAATCAGATAATTTTCTTCGTTGTCGAGCGTGGCGCCGCCGAGATGACAGATTGCCGTCGTGTGATTGATTGTCGCGCCGTTTTGTTTGTGAATGAAGGTTCGCTTGCGCGATTCCCAGAGGCGGTCCGCGACCATGTCCATCGCGCGATCCAGCGGGATTTCCGTCCATTCTTTCGCCCGCGGCGCGCGATATTTCATTTTCGTTTCGCGCCGATTGTGTGTGAGCAATTGATAAGAAGCCGCGCCCTTCGGGCAAAGGTTCCCCTGACTGATCGGACTTTCCGGATCGCCTTCGATCGAAATCAATTTGCCGTCCTTGTGAAAAATCAGCTGCCCGCAACCAACCCCGCAGTATGGACAAACCGAGCGCGCCACTTGGGCTCCATCGATGCGCGCGTGCATCGCGCGCGTCTTGTCTGACATCGCCTCGAGACCCGTGCCATCGGCGCGCTCACGAATTTGGCGAATGAGCGGCCATTTCGAGAGCAAGCCCGTGAGCGATGTCATATCGTTATTTAATCGCTTGAACGGCAATCTCCGTTGCTACCTTTTTCATGAGCAACGGCAAAGCGCGAAAAAATTCGGGCTACGACCATCGTTGAAAGACTTAATTTTGTGCCATCGGCGATTGATCTTGCGGTCGAATTGGGCGCTTGCGCGATTCCAAGAAAGCTACCAACGCGTCGACCTCTGCCGGTTTGAGCGAGCCGGCGAACGCTGGCATATTGCCTCCGCCGTTGACGATGCGGATAACAATATTATCTCGCGTCAGTTTATCGCCGACGTAGGTGAGATCGGGCCCACGACGACCGCCGTGACCCTGGATCAAATGACAATTGAGACAGGCTTTGTCATGAAAAAGCTGCGCGCCTTGGAAGACCGGGCCGTTTGTTGCCCCAACAACTTTTTCGCTCAGCGGCAACGCTTGGAAATTTGGCGACCACGGCGATTGCTGCCCTTCTATCCAGAGCGAGCCAATCATAATCACCGACAAGCACACGACCGCAATCGCCCATGGGCGTCGAGACGCAGCGCGCTCTCCTTTGTGATTCAGAACAGGAATAATCAGCAACAGCATCCCGAGAAGAACCGGCATTAGAATCATGACGTAGCCTTCAATTCTGACCGGGATTAACGCCAGCAGCGCGAAGTACCAGAGGAGGTACCAGTCGGGGCGCGGATCAGCGTCGAGCACGCTCGGATCAGGAGGCTTGTCGAGCGCGGGTGGTCCGATGAAATGCGCAAGCAGCGCTATGGTCAGAATCAGCGCCGTGCAAACGATAACATCGCGCCACGCCAGGTCCGGCCAAAATGGACGTCCGCTTTTTTTTAGCAGCTCGTCGTATTCCTTGCGATAGGTCTCTGGGTTAACCGGTTTACCGGCAGTCGGCGGCTCCGAAATGCCATGGCGTAAAACGAGCCAGAGATGCAGACCGATAAAGCCGAACATAATTCCGGGAAGGACGAAGACATGGATTGCAAAAAACCGGCTTAAGGTCGCGCCGCCGATCGTGTTGCCTCCCAGAATAAAGCGCGCCAGCCAGTCGCCGATCAACGGGACGCGCCCAGCTTGCTCCGCTGCTACCACGACCGACCACGCCGCTGTTGAATCCCAGCGCAACAGTTGGCCCGTAAATCCCATCGCCAACGTGAAGCCGAGCAGGCACACACCAGTCGTCCAGGTCATCTCGCGTGGGAATTTGTAGGAACCGAACAAGAAGGTTTGCGCCATGTGTGCGCCGACCATCAGCACCATCGCGGAGGCGCCGTAGTAATGGAGGCCGCGCAGAAAGCGACCGAACGGAGCGTCGTTGGTGATGAAGACGAGCGTCTCGTAGGCCTGCGAAGACGAAGGAATAAAAGAGAATGCCAAAACCACGCCGCTTGCCACTTGCACGATGAATGTAATCAAGGTGGCGGTTCCAAAAACGTACCACCATTTGGCATCCTGCGGCGCGATATGCTTCATCGGCTTGAGCAGCACGCTGATCCCGAACCGATCGTCGAGCCAAAGCCAGACCGTCTTGAAAAGCCGCTTCATAACGCCGTGGAAATCGGAACCACGACCGAGTTCATCTTCACTTCGCCATTTTCGACGCGCACGTCGTAACGAAAGAGCGGACGCGGTGGGGGACCGGCGGCAACGCTTCCATCTTTGTAGTAGGCCCCGCCATGGCAGGGACAGAGGAACAGTTCCGCGCCCTCCATCCAGCGCACCGGGCAACCGAGGTGAGTGCAGTTAGCCGAGAATGCGATAAAGCTGCTCTCGCTTTCACGTCGTAACCACACCGCATTCTTGGCGGTGATGCCAGCCCACGGCAATGGCGATGGATCGAGCACGGTCACGTTCACCGTCTTGCCGATTTGAAAGTCGCCCACTTTGCCGAGAGTCGCCCATTGCTCGGATGCTTTGCGAAACAATGGCGCGATCACGAAACCAATGAGTGGGAGTCCTACGACGGCAGCGCAAAAGCTGCCGAGAGCGATCGAGAGCTTTTCCAAAAAACGGCGCCGGCTCAGGACCTCAGGAGCTTCGACGCGGGCCACAGAGTGGTCAGTGATGTTTTCGTTCATAACGAATTTCCGTGATCCATCCAGTGAGCGACGCGATGAAGAGCGCAAGACCGACAACGAAGGTGACCCAGGAAGTGATCAAGCCCCAAAAGAGAAAGGCGATTCCCATCGCCAAACCGGCGGGGAAATAGGTGGGCCGCGGGAGATGTTCCGCCGGCAGTGGCTCCCAACCCGGGCGGGCTATGGGTGACTGTTCGTTAGGCATTATATTTCTCCACTTGCGGGGTTGGATCCGAATGCCAGCGAGCGAGCTGCGCCAGAATCGCGGCAACATAAATCAAGCACATCGGCACCCACATTAGCAGCCCGCCGATTTGCTGGTCCCTGTCACTCGTTAGGCCCCAGCTGCCGCGGATGGTGCCAAGCATCCCCAAACGATCGACCGGTTGTTGGTAAACCGAGCAAATCGAAACCGGCGCGAACGTCAGAATAATGCCCAGGACGCTACAAGCGGTGCATGCGGTAAACAGATAAACAATCCCCGCAGCCGGCGAGAGCCGTTCCGCGTCGCGCGGAGCGAGCACCTGCCACCAGAACACGCTTCCCATTAACAGCAGCGACGTTGTTTGAATCGCGAAGACCGCCCTCGACGTGGTTGCCGCGTTGCAGAGCGCAGGCGCGTGCCAGAGCCACATCGCACCAACGCCGGCCAGCCAACCGATAAACGGATGAGTCAACGCGATAAGTGGGCGCGGAAGCGAAAAGGACCGCGGCAAACTTAACAACAAAAGCGCGGGAACGATGAGCACGAGCAGGATGTGCTGAACCATGTGCGCGCTGAAAAGATAACCGTCGGCCAACGCATTCACCGGCGAGATAAGAGCGAAAAGAAATACGACGAGCGCAGCGCCAAAATAGGCGGGGCGACCCTGTCGCCGGAAGGCGAGAAAATATCCCGCGACAGCGAGCGCGCAAAAAAGCAGGAGAGTGGAATTCCACCTCCAGGCGGTAGTGACGAACTGGTATGTAGTCATCGAAGGAGTGGAAGGATGTAAACGGTGAGCAAAACAAAAACCCAAACGATATCGACAAAATGCCAGTAATAACCGGCGGCTTCGAACGCAGATTCGCGGCCCGAGGCAAAATCACCTCGCCACGCAAGCCAGAGAAAAATCAGGAGCGCGACCAGTCCGAGTAAAACGTGCAAGCCGTGAAAACCGGTGAGAGTGAAGAATGTGGTGGAGAAGAGGTTTGTGCTAACATCCACTCCGGTCTTAAACAATTTCCAGTACTCGGTTCCTTGACCAACCAAAAAGATGCCGCCAAGCCCGACTGTTAAGGCGAGCCACCCGAGCATCGAGCCGCGCTGCCGATTGCTCATGGCAATCTCGGATCGCCAAAAAGTAAAGCTGCTGGCAAAAAGGCAAGCGCTGAAGACCAGCGTGCGTCCCACATCGAGTTCTTTTGGTCCGGGACCGGCCTGCGGGTGGGCGTAGAAATATAAATAGGCGAGGATCAGGGCGCCGAAGAACCCGACTTCGGAGAAAATGAAAGCGAGGATGCCGGTCTTATTGTGATCGGGAAGGACGACCTGATCGTCGCCAACGACTGGATCCGGCCGATCCGGATTGGCGAGGTCCCAGAGCGGCCGACGGCTGTGGATCGGTGGCAGCGCGATAAAGTTTTCATGCGGCGGCGGTGAAGTGGTCGCCCATTCGAGCGTCCACGCGTCCCATGGATTGTCGCCCGCTACTTTTCCGCGGAAGAAGGATTGCGCGATATTCCAAACCAACACCAGCGACCCGGCGCTCATGAAAAACACACCGATAGTAGAAAGCATGTTCATCCAACCCCAGCCAGGTATGTCCGGGTAAGTAAAGATGCGACGCGGCATGCCGTAGAGGCCGAGGACGTGCTGGATGATAAAGGTCATGTTGAATCCGATGACCCATAGCCAGAACGTCCAGCGGCCTAACGATTCCGACATCATCCGGCCGCTCATTTTCGGGAACCAGTATGGCAGCGCACCGAGCATCGCGAACACGATGGCGCCGACGAAGACGAAGTGGAAATGCGCGACGAGGAAGTAGCTATTTTTGGTTTGCCAATCCAGCGCCGCGCTCGCGTGGCTGACTCCGGTAAGGCCTGCGACAAGGAATTGGATGAGAAAGGCGATGCAAAAGAGCATCGGCACGCCAAACCGGATGCGCCCGCCGACCATGGTCGCGCTCCAGTTCAATACTTTCACGCCCGTCGGGATTGCGATCAGCATGGACGTGATAATGAAGAACAGGTCCATCGGCCGGCCCATGCCGACGGTGAACATATGATGG
>Ga0207684_10003898_pt1 | contig 14302 bp, 11 predicted proteins | sample KBSK5501metaG_FD_184342 | JGI IMG/M metagenome (GOLD analysis project Ga0207684, IMG submission 184342) | Corn, switchgrass and miscanthus rhizosphere microbial communities from Kellogg Biological Station, Michigan, USA - KBS K5-50-1 metaG... | ecosystem: Host-associated > Plants > Roots >...
ACTTGCTCGCTTTGCTTCCCCTCGCCGGCGCCAGTCCGCCAGTCTTTGTGCTGCTACTTTAATATGGGCCTTGGGTGTTTGTTGTGTCTTTTTCTGAAATCCTTCTAAAGCGAGTAGGCCACACACATGTCCTCATTACTTCTTTTATGATACTGCTCCATTCATCTTGAGCACATGCTGGTACCATTTCCCACTATCCTTGACGATCCTGCGCTGGGTTGGATAATCGACATAGACCACTCCGAAGCGCTTGGAGTACCCCCAGGCCCACTCAAAGTTATCCAGTAGTGACCATACAAAATAGCCCTTCAATGGTACTCCCTGGGAGAGCGCTTCATAGGCTTTTAGGAAATGCTCTCGGAGATAATTCACGCGGCGCGGGTCGTGTACCTGACCGTCCTCATTCACGACATCGGCGAAGGCAGCACCATTCTCCGTTACATAGATTTCAGGAATCGCATAGTCCGTATGCAGGCGTACAAGCAGTTGTCGGAGCCCTTCCGGATAGACCTCCCACCCTCTCTCCGTATACTCAGCATCCTTTGGGAGGATACGCTCAACATCCTCAAACGATTTACCCGGTTTATGAGCAATACTACTTCGTTAGTAAGTAATCTCATCCTGGACCAACCCTTGGGGAGCGGAAGGTCTTCACATGATCCGTGGCAATCCACCAGAGCACCAAGTCCTGCAGGAGCCAGAGCAAGATAGTGCGATGAATCGCTGGAAGAGGAGAGCGTTTCGGGTGGCAAAAATCAGGTGGTCCTACAGGGTCTTGCTCAGTCCGCATCCGTTCAGACACCAGGAAGCTGTAGGCCAACATGACCAGGGCAAGATGACGATGCAAGCCATCCCAGCGTCGTCCTTGATAGTCATCCAGACCACACTCCTGCTTCGCCTCTTCGTAGAATTGCTCAATAGGCCATCGTCCACGAACCAATGGAACCAGTTGCTCAAGCCTCATATCAGCAGGGAGATTGCTAAAGTAGTACTTGCAATCTCCCTCTTCCCCAGGCAGCGGTTTTTCCCCGATGAGCCAGCCCTCGGCCCCTGTGTAGACACGCTGGTCCTCGAGTGTGCGAGCGGCGGTGCCTATTGCCCAGTGCATACGAACTGCCACAAACTGCTTGCGCATCGCGCCTCGACTTCCTTCTCGCCAGGTAATCGTCTGCCACTGCTCATCTGGCAGAGTCGCAATGACCTCCTGGGCCGTATACAAAGGGGCTGGATGCGCTTTGCGCGGACGGCCGTTTTTCCCCGTGCGAGGCGGTGGAGGGGACTGCTGAGCCAGAGCCACTTCTTCCGGTCGCCGGACGCCGAAGGTACATTCCACTCCACAAACATAACGCAGATTGCGCTCTTCCAGCCCTTTCAGAAAACCGGCATTGCGTCCGTATCCTGCATCAGCCAGAATCACTTTGAAAGGCACCTGCCAGCGCAGTGCTTGATCAATCAGCTGGAGGGCGATCTCGTGTTTCGTTTGTGCTGGGACCTCATCTGGCACGTGAGCTCGTTCACGGCGCTTGGTATCTGCGGTCCATGACTCAGGAAGATACAATTGAGCACAGACTGGCCAATGCAAGATGCTTTTTGTGTGTGCTTCCTCGACAATATATTCGGCGGTTACCACGGCCTGACAATTGGCCGGCTTGCCCTTCACTCCACTGTACTGGCGCGCAACGCCTACGGATTCTCGTCCTTGCTTGAGCAAACTCGTATCATCGAGAGCCAGGAGCCCGTCCTTTGGGCTGAAGGACAGCAAGTGCTGGACTCGCAGCTGATGGAGAGCCAGAGCATCCCAATCGGCATCAGTCAGCAAATGTTGCAAGCGCTCCGTTGAGGTGCCAGCCAAGGCTGCCGCTATCGTGTCGCAATTCTTGTGTGGTAAATCAGTGAGTAAACCTGTGATATATCGTTCACAGCTTTGGCGGCTCCAACTTCGACGAAACAGTTTGGTGAAGGGCTGAAGGTAGGTCTCTAGCTCTGGCAAAGGGGTAGGAGCCGCTTTCGGAACGGCTTTCATATTCATACTGCACAGTATATCACTTTACTAACGAAGTAGTAATACTCAAGGGCCAAAGAGAACCAGATCAGCCTAGCAACGAGAACCTACAATCCTGACAAATGACATACACGTTGCCAATAGAAGATGCTACAAATTTCAGCGGGGTAGTTTTGATATGACACAAAAGAGTGGGATAACATGGCAGCGTAACCAACGAGATATGGGCACCGGGTGTATTCAGCGCCCATACAGGCAAGGAGTAGGTGACCGAGGTGTGAGTTGCATGATCACGTGAGGAAATATCTTCTGGATAGGCCTCGCTGCTCCACTCCCTATCCCTTCATCAGCCTCAACTTTTCTTTGACCTGCGCGCGGCTGACCTGTGTATACCGAACAGTGGTTTGAATGGCAGGGGTGCCTTTCATCGTGACATGCCCGAGATAGTAGGCAACCTCCTCAAGAGTCCATCCCGCTTCACGTGCCCGATGGGCAAAATCGTGGCGCAAATCATGAAAGCTTAGGGAAGCAATCAACTCCCATTCTTCCTTGTTCGCCTGCTGCTTGAGCACTCGAAACCAAGAATGAATACCGTCCTCGGTGAGATGTGAGCTTCGCTGTGAGGTAAAGACGTACGGGCTCGCTTTCTCACGTCCACCATGCTGAATGTAGTCGTAGAGGGGACGGCGTGCTTCATTCAAGAGATCAATATCACGGAACTTCTCCCCCTTATGTCCGACATGCAGCCAGCCGATCTTCGGACCCACATGGGTATGCTCCATCAGCAGATGAGCTACATCACTCACGCGACATCCTGCGAAGTACCCTAACGCAAAGAGAGCTTTTCCACGCAGGTCACTCGCCTTCTCGACTAAATTGCGCAACACAAAGCGTTGATCTGGCTCCAGCACACGAGGGGCAAGTTGTTGCTGCGCTTTGATCTCAATCCCAGTGGCAGGATTGCGTTTCAAGAGGTCCTTTTCGTCAATCAGCCACTGACAAAAGTGCTTGATGACGGACTTGACACGGGTGCGATGACTCACACTATATCCTTGTTCTTTGAGCAAGGACAGATATCCTTCGACAACTGTCGCTGTGAGTTGTTGGGGCTGAAAGTGTTTGGCGTGCCCTGGGCGCTTGGCAACCCATTGGGTGAACTGACGCAAGATACGCAGGTACGCATCAATGGTGGCTTCGTTAAGCTTGATGAGACAGGCTTGGTGATAGCTCCCAATCCACTCCTCGTTTCCTGAGTCCGGGAAGGGAACAATGTTCAATGGCTCCGTCATTTTTCGTCATTTCTCCCTATAAAATTTTCTGCTGCCAGTTTTACGTCCTCATTTCTTGTTTCGTTTCTGAGATGCTGAACGCTTCAACCTGCATCTGAGCGTGAACCGATTTTCTCAAAGAAGCCCATCCACCAGCAACTGGCAGCAGAAAGCATCTTCTGCTGCCAGTTTTCTGCTGCGAGTGAGTGTAGCAGGGAAACTGAGAAAAGGCAAGTGGGAAGCAGCCGGTAGGAGAAAATGGTCAGGCGGTGGAGAAAGCAAGCAGACAGCTACCTTGCACTTCATGTCAGCTTCGCGCATGTCACCCCATATATGGTGATGTAACTTGCTAAACGTTAGAGGATCACCAAGAAGGTGCCGCTGCAAAATACCACCGCAACTGCTCTAATGCAATTCCAAAATTCACAACTGAGCACCGGCTTTTCCTATACATGAGGAGTCCGATAAAGGAACGCGGCTTACTCTGATCAGCCGCGTTCCTTTATCGTAGGTAGGTAGTGGGATCAGCAACAACTTGCTTTTCACCTTTCATGTCTTTGACTTCATGCACGCCACCATCTTCAAGGTCGCCTTTCCCATTCATGACGATGTTCATGGCGTTTTCATGACACTTCCTCGTCATACTAGCACCAAAGAGGGCGATGCGCAGTCGGTCGGTCGTAGGGCAAGAACAGCGAGTACCAGTGAGAAAGGACTACTAGAGATGTCTAAATGGATGACGGCTCCAGCGCCACGGCAATTGATAGGTGCCCATCGCCTCATCATTGCCTCTCATCGCGGTCCCGTCGAATACCAGTTAAGCCAGGAGTACACGCTCAAGCCGCACCGTGGTGTCGGCGGCGTGGTGACTGCACTAATAGACGCAGGCAGCTACATGGATAAGACCTGGGTAGCGATGGCCATGACGGAGGGAGACCGTCTCGCGCTAAAAAAAGCACGACAGGATGGCGACCTCCTGTCCTCTCCTCTGCCGGGTCAGACAATACACCTGCACTATGTCGCTATTCCTCAGTCTGCTTACCACAAGCACTATGAGCAGATCAGTAATCAATTGCTCTGGTTCTTCCAACACTATCTATATGATCCCACGCAGGATGCTGCATTTGCAGGCCAGGTGCAGGATGCCTGGACAAATGGGTACGGTGTGGCAAATAGGGCGATCGCGGATGCCGTCTGCGATGAAATTGATCGCGAGGCGACACCGCCCGTCGTGATGCTGCACGACTACCATCTCTACCTGGCACCGGGCATCATTCGCCAGCGCCGCCCATCGGTCATCATGCAGCAGTTTATTCACATTCCCTGGCCCGAGGTGCGTTACTGGCTCTTCTTGCCGAGCAACATCGTGCAGGCTATCTATCGTGGGCTCGTTGGCAACGACATCGTCGGGTTCCAGACGGAGCGCGATGCGCGGAACTTCCTGGAGGGAGCTCGTATACTCCTCGAAGGGGCTGTAGTTGACTTCGAAGTGGGAGCTGTCTGGTGGAGGGGTCGGCGTACGCAGGTACGAGCCTATCCCATCTCGATCTCCGTCACGGAGGAGCGCCGCACGGTCATGAGCGCTGCCGGCAGGAGAGCGGCGGAGAGCATCCGCCCGTTGTTGCGTGCATACACCATCATGCGTGTTGACCGCATCGAACCGACGAAAAATATCATTCGTGGTTTCCATGCGTATGATCTCATGCTCGAAGCGCATCCTGAACTGCACGGGGAGGTCACCTTTCTGGCGTTCCTTGTCCCGTCGCGGCAGACGTTAGCCATCTACCAGCGTTACAGGGCCAGGGTGCTTCACGTAATGGATACAGTCAACAGGAAATACGGCACAGAGGATTGGACACCTATTCATGCGTTCTGTGGCAATGATCGTACGCGGGCGCTTGCGGCGATGCAGTGGTATGATGTGCTGCTCGTCAATCCGATTATGGATGGGATGAATCTGGTGGCCAAAGAGGGTCCCGTCGTCAACCAGCGCAATGGCGTCCTGGTACTCTCGCGCACAGCCGGGGCATTCCAGGAACTGGCGAGGGGAGCAATTCCCTTGTCCCCGACGGATATCGTCGAGACAGCCGAGGGGTTGTACAGAGGGCTGACCATGTCGCAAGAGGAGCGACGGCAAAAAGCGACGCTGGCGCGGCAGGCGGTGGAGAGCAACGATCTCAACGCCTGGCTCACGCGACAGATGAGCGATCTCGACGCGCTGGTTGACCGTGCGCACTCCGCTCCTCTTCCCATCAAGAAACCAACTCCCATTGAAAGCGCTGAAAAGGTTACCGTCAGCGCCAGTTGATAGTTCAGTGCCAATCGGGTTATCATTGATGGCCGGGATCTTCTAAGGAACTCTCAAAGCAGGCGCTGAGACAGCCGGGACTGCTTTCTCGGGTTTTCGTCCTGTCTCTCGTCACATAAGCAACCCATCTCTCGTCTTCTAGAGTAGAAGTATACAACGTCTTCGGGGCAGGGTGAGGGAAGACGAGGAGCGCCTTCCCAATTCCCGATCGGCGGTAGAGCCCGCACGCCACTGCTGGTGGCACGATCTGGGGGAGTTCCAGAGCCGACGGTACAGTCCGATAGGAGAAGACGAGGGAAAAACAGGGGATGCACGCGCATCCTCGTGCATATCCTCCATGCTCTTTCTGCCTGCTCGCACTTCTGCCCCATAGTAGTCGAATCTCGAAAGCAAGCTTTTCTGCTTCACTGGAGTCACCGCTATGTGTTTGAAAGAAGCAATGAGACAGGCAGTTCTTGCTGCGCGCTCAGTTGAGGGACGCACAAGTCCACGGCCCCCTGTCGGTGCCGTGCTGGTGCGTAATGGGCAAATCGTAGGCAGAGGCGCTACTGCTCCTCCCTATGGTCCACACGCCGAGGTACGGGCTCTCACCGAAGCGGGTCCGGCCGCCCAGGGCGCGGATCTGTACGTCACGCTCGAGCCCTGCTGTACGATGCTTCACACTCCACCTTGCACAGAGGCGATCGTCGCTGCCGGAGTACGTCGTGTGTTCGTAGGCGCGCTCGATCCCAATCCGGCGGTCTGCACCCATGGTATACGACAACTTCAACGCGCAGGTATTGATGTTGTGCTGTTGGAGCATGAGCACGAAGCGCTGGCGTTGATTCGCCCCTTTGCGACCTTTATCACGCAGGGGCGATCCTATGTGACGGCAAAATGGGCAATGACACTTGATGGAAAGCTGGCAACGCGGACGAAGACATCTGCCTGGATTAGCGGAGTGGAGTCAAGGTTATGGGTGCATGATCTTCGAGATCGCGTGGATGCGATCCTTGTTGGTGCTCAGACAGCACGGATTGATAATCCACAGTTGACGGTGCGTCTCTCTCCCGAGCAACGCTGCTCTGAACGTACCATGCGTCACAGCCCGCCACTACGGATCGTCCTTGCCACGCGTGGGCGGCTTCCCGATCACCTGGCACTTCTACAGTCTTGCAGCGAAGCAGAGACCTGGATCGTCGTAGGCGAGACCTGTGCTGCGCAGCAGCACAAGCACCTGGAATCGCTCGGCGTCCACGTACTGCCTGTTCCCGTTGATGAACGTGCCCGTGTCAGTCTCCCCGCCACCCTACAGGTGCTGGCGCAGCAGGGAATCGTGCATGTACTTCTAGAAGGCGGGGCAACACTTTTGGGCAGCGCATTTGATCAGCACTGTATCGATCATGTCGCTGCCTTCATCGCGCCTATTTTGATCGGTGGAGGTGAAGCACCTTCGCCCATCGGTGGGGAAGGCCTGGCTGAGATGATTCATGCTTGCCAACTCCACAATCGACGAACCCAATTCTTTGGTGAAGATATCCTGGTAGAAGGTGATGTAGTCTATGAGCCACCTCCTTCCCCAGGAATCAGAGAGGAGCAAAAACTATATGCACAACCACTATGACCTGGCAGGTTGTAATCTCTCGGTTCCCGAAGCAATTCACGCGGTGCAGCAGGGAAGGATGGTGCTCATTCGCGACGATGAGAAGCGTGAGAACGAGGCGGATGTCTGTCTTGCTGCGCAATTTGCTGCGCCAGAACGTCTCAACTTCCTGTTGCATCATGCCTGTGGTCTCATCTGTGTTGCCATGGCAGGCGAGCGACTTGATACACTCGATATCCCCCTGGCGGAGAAAGCGAATGATCCCCTGCAAGGGACGCCTTTTGCCGCCTCGGTTGATGCTCGTCGGGGCACGACGACGGGGATCCCTGCGAGTGAGCGGGCCCTGACGATTCGCCGGCTTGTGGACCCGACCGCGCGAGCGGAAGATTTCGCGCGCCCTGGGCATGTCTTTCCATTGCGCGCTCATCCACGGGGCACGCTTGGCCGACGAGGCCATACAGAGGCAGCAGTAGACCTGATGCATCTCGCCGGCCTGGAGCCGGGAGCGATCCTTTGTGAGGCCTTGGATAGCAGCGGTGAATCTGCCCGAGGCAATATCCTCCTTGCGCTGGCGCGGGAGTGGGGCATAGGTATCCTCGATGTTGATACGGTTGCGCGCTACCGTGAAGAACACCGGGTCAGCTTCGTAACCGGAACATCGTTACCCACGGCAGACGCCTCTTTCCGCCTGCTGCACTACCGGGATACGATGACCTGGCAGGATTACCTTGTGCTCACGCTTGGCGAGCTCCAGAAACAGCCGGGCGAGTCACCCCTTGAAATGCGTCCTGCCAACGAAGCTGTCGCTTCTGAACTTAGACAGATTGCCAACGACGCTGCCGCGTCTACTGCTTCGCAGTCAGGCAATCTGCAAGGAGTGCGCTCCGCTCAGGCAGGACGAAAGGAAGTACTTGTACGCCTGCACTCTGCCTGCACGACGGGCGATCTCTTTGGTTCTCGTCGCTGCGATTGCCAGGCCCAGTTGCACAGGGCACTCCAGGCAATTGCCGCCGAGGGATGCGGCGTACTGCTGTACTTACCGCAAGAAGGGCGTGGCATCGGATTGGCAGGAAAACTGCAAGCGTATGTGCTCCAGGAGCAAGGCTACGACACGGTTGAGGCAAACGAGTTGTTGGGCTACCCCGCGGATGCGCGCATCTATACATGTGCGGTAGAGATCCTGCGCGGTCTCCAGGTGACCTCCGCGCGCTTGCTGACGAATAACCCAGGGAAAATACGCGCATTGTTCGAAGGGGGCATCCTGGTGGAGCGTGTGCCACTTGAAATAAGCCCCACTGAGGAGAATGCTCATTACCTGCAATCGAAATATCAACGGCTTATCCCTTTTCTGACGTCTCTGTCTCACCGACAGGGGATCAGTCCACTAAACCATAAGCAGGTGCAGGATGAATCTATCGCATCTCCAACTACCCTTGCCGGATCTTGATGGAACAGGGCTCACCATTGGGATCGTGGTGGCCCGCTATAACTGGCACATTACTGGAAGTATGCTCAAGCTGGCGCATGAAGTTTTGCTGTCGCTGGGAGTTGCAGAGGAAAACATATACATCATCTCTACTCCAGGATCGTATGAACTGGCAACCGCAGCCCGGGCATTTGCAGCACACGGAAGATGCCATGCACTCATCTGTTTTGGCTGCATCATGAAAGGTGCCACGCGCCATGATATCCTCGTGGGGGACGCGGCAGCCCAGGGAATCCAGCGCGTTGCCCTCGATACCGGCGTGCCCATCATATTCGGCGTAGTCTGCGCGGAGAATCAGCAGCAGGCAGAGGAGCGAGTTGGGCGCGCCAGGGAGTGCGCCGAGGCCGCCATCGAGATGGCGCATACGATGCTCATGCTTAAAAATATGATAGGAAAGGAATGAAGAAAGACCATGTTCACTGGGATTATCGAGGAGATCGGAACCATTCTGCGGTGCGAGCCGGTAGGGCTGGTGATACAAGCCGCCCAGGTGCTTCAAGGGATCGAGACGAAGGACAGTATGGCCGTTGATGGAGCGTGTCTGACGGTAACCGGGAGAGGCGAGGACTGGTTTCGCGTTGATGTGATGCCTGAGACCTTTCGTTGCACCCGCCTGGGAAGCCTGCAGCCAGGTTCGCATGTCAACCTGGAACGCGCTCTTTTGTCTGATGGACGCATAGGCGGACACCTGGTGCAGGGCCATGTTGAGGCAACGGCCTGTGTGCTCTCCATCCAGGGAGACGGGATTGCACACACTGTTGAGATCGAACTCCCGGAACATTTGCGTCCCTTTGTCATCCCAAAGTGTTTTATTGCGGTCAATGGTGTCAGTCTGACGGTGATCGAGCGTCTGCAGTCCAGCTTTTCGCTTGCCCTGATTCCTTATACAAAACAACATACCAACCTTGGAGAGATACAGTTGGGCACATCGCTCAACCTGGAGACCGATATCATAGGAAGGTACGTTGTACATCTTCTGGCACTGACAGGCAAAGAAGCGCCCGGGAGTGGGAACGAGATAGGCGAGACTGCCATCCGCGATATCGTTAGTGTTGCTCTTGCATCACTTCAAGAGAGAAGGAAGTTACCTGTATCCCCGCTTGCCTGGTGATACACAGCCGTTTCTCGAGATTAGAAATCGCCTGCTGTCACAAACACGGTACCCTATTCGTCTACATTAACAAAAGATACAATGTCTTCGGGACAGGGTGAGGGAAGACGAAGAGTGTTTTCCCAATTCCCGATCGGCGGTAGAGCCCGTACGCCACTGCTGGTGGCATGATCTGGGGAAGTTCCAGAGCCGACGGTACAGTCCGATAGGAGAAGACACGAACATGCCGGGGAACAGCTTTCGTTCGTATGGGGAGGTCTGCGACGCTCGCTACCTTCAGGCCTTTTGGCGCGTTCTCTTGAAGCGCTAGGCCTTGCTCTCCTCGTTGTGCTCCTGTGTCCCTCACCTTTCCCGAAGTGGTCAGCCAGTTATGAGGGGCACATATGGAAAATTTTGAGAGCTATTACCTCCTCCTGTCTGCTATTGCTCACCGGATGCTCGGGAGCCGTAGTGATGTCGAGGATATCGTGCAAGAAGCATATCTGCGCTATGCCAAGGCGGCTGTTCCAGAGATCGGTTCGCTCAAAGCGTATCTGATGACCATTGTCACGCGTCTCTGCCTGGATCAGCGCAAGTCAGCACGTCTCCAACGCGAGCAGCCTCTCGGCCTTCGATGGCCATTGGTTGCAGAAGACATCGAAGAGACCGCTCTCCAGGCGCTGGATCAACGCGAAGCGATCTCACGCGCCTTTCTTCTCCTCCTGGAGTGCCTGACCGCCGACGAACGTGCGGTATTCCTGCTCCATGACGTCTTTGCCTATCCGTATGAGGAAATTGCTCGGATCGTCGGAAAGCACCCCACCACCTGCCGTCAGCTTGCCCATCGTGCCAAAACACGGCTGATCGAGCGCCGTCCCCGTTTTGTTCCTTCACAGCAGGAACACCACCACCTGGTGGATAGCTTTCTGGCTGCCACACAACGGGGAGATATCCAGGTGCTCCTGGATGCTTTAGTGAAGGACATGACGCAGAAGGTTGAGCATGAAAGGAAGGAAAGTACGCACTCTTCATCGATGAGGGTGGAGAGAGGCAAAGAGCACACGAAAGTGTCACAACCAGAACTGCTATCCCGTCTCATTTGCAGATAATTTGTATGCCTGTCTCAAAGAAAAGAGCAAGCGGGAGACGGATGCTTGATGCGTAGGCAAATTGGCACCCCCGCGATATCCCAATTGCCTCTCGACATGATCACTTGTACAGCCTACAGTAGATAGTACCGGCAGTATTCATGGTTGAGAGTAACGTTATACTTTTCCAAGTGTAGTAGAGGAGTTAGCAAGCACCATGCAGACAGTATGGGACCGGCGCTATGCGCAGCGTGTACAACGTATGCAGGCTTCAGCAATTCGCGAACTGCTTAAAGTGACTGAAATGCCCGGCACAATCTCCCTGGCCGGGGGCATGCCAGCGGCGGAAATTTTTCCGATAGAAAAGATTGCCGCTGTGACGCAGCGAATTCTTGAGAAGAGCGGTCGGCAGGCCCTGCAATATGGCACCACTGAAGGCTATACACCCCTGCGTGAACTGCTTGCGCACCGTCTCACGCAGGAAGGCTTCGATGTCTCGCTTGACAGTATTCTGATTACTTCAGGTTCGCAGCAGGGCCTTGACCTGCTGGCGAAAATCATGATTGACGCGGGTGATCTCCTGCTGGTGGAATCACCGACCTATATGGGCGCGCTGCAGGCCTGCAATGCCTACGAGCCAGAGTATTTGGCCGTGCGCTCGGATGAGGAGGGCATTGTCACCGATGAGTTAGAGCCGGCACTACAGAAAAATCCGAAGTTTATTTACGCCCTGCCTAATTTCCAGAACCCCAGCGGCGTGACCTTTACACTGGAGAGGCGACAGAAACTGGTTGAGTTGGCGAGCCGCTACGGAGTGCCCATTGTGGAGGACGACCCCTACGTGCAGTTGCGCTTCGAAGGCGAGCCACTGCCATCGCTGCTGGCGTTGGAGAACGAGCGCCAGCAGCGGGAGGGACAGAAAGACCAGCTCTACCAGGGAAACGTCATCCAGCTCAATACTTTTTCTAAAGTGCTGGCACCGGGCCTGCGCCTGGGTTGGATAGTGGCTCCGGCGGAGGTGATTCGCAAGCTCGTGCTGGCTAAACAGGGCGCAGATCTGCATACCGCCACGTTCAACCAGATGATCGCCTATGAGATCGCGCGCGAAGGCTTCATGGAGGAGCATATTGCGCTGATTCGCAAGACGTATCGCGAGCGGCGCGACGTCATGCTGGCCGCGCTCGAAGAGTACTTCCCCAACAAGGCACGCTGGACGCGCCCCCAGGGAGGTATGTTCCTGTGGGTGACACTACCGGAGGGGATTGATGCCGCGGAGTTACTCAGCGATGCGCTGGAATATCGCATCGCGTTCGTGCCCGGCGCTGTCTTCCATCCCTGTGGAGGTGGAGCCAATACCATACGCCTGAGCTTCTCTAACGCCACACCGGAGCGCATCGAGGAGGGCATCAGGCAACTTGGCAAATTGCTGCACGCCAGGCTGATGCGCACCTGAAAACATGCGGGGACGACGAACGAAAAAGCTTGACAAGAAGGCACAAGGGCAGTATACTGGAGGCATCAGGAACCTTTGTTCTCATCAGGAGCACCGCCGCATGGGACACGCGACACGCACCACTAAGCTCTCGCTCTCCCTGGACAAGCGCGACCAGGGAGGAGCCAATCGCGACAAACGCGCTCTCCTCGGTGCCACCGCCCAGGTGCTTACCCAGGCGCGGACCTTCTACATCGACTTCTTTCTGGCCCATGCCGACAAGCTGGCCGAGCGCGTTGCCTACTATTCGGAAAAGCATTTGGAAATGCGGGAGAGGGCGATCAGTGCCAATGAGTTGCTGACCTGGGCCGAAGCCTGTAGCGTCGCAACCAAAGAGCATCCCCACCCCTGGCCGGGCTGGAACTTCACGGAAGCGTTCCCCAATATGCCCTTTGTGTACCGTCGCAGTGTCATCAAGGATGCCATTGGCAAAGTGCGGTCGTATCTGTCCAATTATGGGAACTGGGAAAAAAGTGGCCAAAAGAAGGGCAGACCTGGACTTCCTGGAGGAACCAACCATCCAACCCTCTACGAAGGGGCTTGCTCTCTCGAACTGGACGGCCTCGATCGGCGCAAGACGTTTGTGCGGCTCAAAGTGTACACCGGGCAGAGCTGGAAATGGGTCAATTACCCCGTCAAGTACAGCCGCTACTTTGAGCAGCGGCGCACCGAGCCTGGGTGGGAAGAGCACAGTCCGAAGTTGGTCCTAGGCACACACGCCGCCTCACTGCACTGCTCCCAAACGAAAGAGATCAGGGCGAAGAAGATCATTGAGAGCAAGCGCTCGCCTGACCTGGTGACGGTGGGGGTTGACCTCAACGTCAAGAATCTGGCGGTGATCACCGTCAGACAGAGGGCGGCGATCATCGAAAGCGTGTTTGTCACCGACCATGGCCTCGATCAGCATCGCTACCGCCATCTCAAGCGCATTGCCAAGAAGCAGTGGCAATCGGGCAAACCGGTGAAAGAGGAACACAGCGCCCAGCAGCTCTGGCGGCATGTTCGTCGCATGAACGAAGATGCGGCCCAGAAGGGGGCTCGCATCATTGCCCAGGTGTGTGCCAAGTATCCAGGCTGTGTGCTGCTCTTTGAACGCTTACGGAAAGTCAAGCCAAAGGGGGCCAGCAAATCACGGCGCATGAACCGCAAACAAGCCAATCAACTGCGGGGCAAGATCACCCGCTACGCGCGCGAGAAAGCGTATACGAGCGGGACCGTCACTGCAGAAGTGAACCCGCATGGCACCAGTCAGTATTGTTCCCGCTGCGGATCCCGAGGGGAGAGGTTCTCCTCGCGGGATGGCAAGCGCATCCAGGTGAAGTGGGGCAAACTTTTCTGCTGCCCTGTGTGTCGGTATGAAGCCAACGCTGACTGGAACGCCAGCGTCAATGTGCATCATAGCTTTTTCGGTGAATTTCATTGGCAGCCACGCCTCAAGCGGAGCGGGTGACGGCTGCTCTCACGCTCTCTCCAGCTATAGGGTGGAGGGAAGAAGCCTGTCAGAGGGACACCCCGCCAAAGACTGACAGGCCAGGCCGGTTGCTTTGCAACACGCAAAGTGGTACGGCTATCGTTGGTCCAACGGGAGGACGTTTCAGTCTGTATCCTCTCTCGGACATGACCTGAGTTGATAGCCTCCTGGAATGCGGCAGGAACGCCGGGAATGCTGGACTGACTCAGGGCGGCGAGAACACGGTGTCCAGGTTTGTCAGAGAAGCCGGGCTACTGTTGATACCACTCAATATCTTCCTGAGACTCAGGCATCTGCGTACCCACAGTTGCCAGTGCAGCGACAACCTGTTCAGCTGCACACTTAAAAGCTGCCGCTACAGGCGATTCTGGCATGCTCACGACCACCGGTTGCCCCTTATCACCGCTCACAGCAGTAGCAGGATCAAGCGGTATTGCGCCTAGCAGTGGCAGGCTGTCGAGCAGAGCACGTGACTCGTCACTGGAGGGAAAAATATCAACCCGTTCGCCACAGTG
>Ga0207684_10003899_pt1 | contig 14300 bp, 10 predicted proteins | sample KBSK5501metaG_FD_184342 | JGI IMG/M metagenome (GOLD analysis project Ga0207684, IMG submission 184342) | Corn, switchgrass and miscanthus rhizosphere microbial communities from Kellogg Biological Station, Michigan, USA - KBS K5-50-1 metaG... | ecosystem: Host-associated > Plants > Roots >...
CCTTCATGTCCTTGGCGGCTCGGCGCACATTCTCGATGTCGTGCTCAAAGGGGAACTCAGGCGTGTGCACGCCGATCACCACCACGCCGTGTTCCTGGTATTTCTCGGCCCAGGCGCGCACATAGGGCAGGGTGCGCAGCCAGTTGATGCAGGTGTAGGTCCAGAAGTCGATGAGCACGACGTGTCCGCGCAGGTCGGCTTCCGTGAGCGGCGGCGAGTTGAGCCACGCGGTCGCACCACCCAGTGAAGGCAACTCCCCTTCACTGGGTGCGTGAAGCTCTGCGCGGTGTCTGGCGGCGAGCCAGAGCTTGTTTGCTTTCATGATGTATCCCTTTCACAATATCTGCCTTTCATAAGCTTGGATGTGCCGGCGCTGGGCGTTCGCACCACAGAGGCACATCGGCATCGCTTCGTATACGTCGCGCCTCCTGGTTCGGGAGGGAAGCGACCAATTCACTGCCGCCCACCCGTTCAGCTGACGGCGGCGACCGCGCTCAGGATCACATCTGTGACAGCCTGTGGCTGCGAGATCATGATCACGTGGGAGCCCTCGACCTCGGTGATCGTCGCCCCGGCGCGCCTGGCCATGGAACGGATGACATCGCTGCCAGCCGCCTTGTCGCCGCTCGCCACCACGGCCCAGGCAGGCAAGGTCTTCCAGGCGGGTACCCCGGACGGCTCTGAGAACGCCCCCTCGGCCACGGGGCGCTGGGTGGCAGCCATGATGGCGGCCTGCTCGGCGGATAGATCGGCGGCGAAGGCCTCATGGAAGCGCGCCGGATTGACCGCGAACTCCACGGCGGTCTCGGTTCCCTGGCCCGTCGGATACTTGAGCGGGACCAGGGCGCTGCTCAGGACGCTGTCCTTCGAGCCGCTTTCGACGTAGACCAGGCCGACGACGTTGCTGGCTTGGGTGGCGGCGTTGGTGATCACCGCACCCGCGTACGAGTGGCCAACGGCCAGCACCGGGCCGCCAATCTGGTTGAGGAAGCTGGCGAGGTAAGCGGAGTCACTGGCGAGGCCACGCAGTGGATTGGCGGGGGCGGTCACCTGCACCCCGCGTGCCTGCAGCCGTTCGATCACTCCATTCCAGTTTGAGGCGTCGGCATACGCGCCATGCACGAGTACGACGGTCAGAAGGCCAGTGTTGTGGGTTGTCTGAGACATCAGCATTCCTTTCTCGGATGAGTATTGACCAACCAGTCAACGGGGTCGTGAGACCAGGTTGATCGCGATACCGGAGGCGCAGCCTGTCGTATGGGGCGACGGACACTGATCGCCTCGCTGACGACCGTGACGACCGATTCCGACTTCGTCTTCTGCGCCTTGCTCGCCTCCGTCTGTCGCGCTGCGGTTCCGCCTGTCCTGCGGTTCACAGATGTGTGCCCTCATGCCTCCTGGTCGGGATCCGCCATGTTGCGGGCCACTGCCCGACTACCGCCGGGCAGTGGCCCGCAACATGGCGGTAGTCGGTAGGGCGTGCAGCGCTGGGGTGTCGTTACCCTGCGGCCCAGAACGAGCAGTGGTGTTTCGAGACGAAATTAGACTCGACCTGTGGCTGCGGCGGCACAAGCGACATTATGTGCGTTTGGTCGAATGATGGCCAGGGCACTGCTGTCGTCGATGGGTTGCCACTCGCCGCGAAGTTCGCCCAGGCCGCTCGCATGTGGGCCGCGAGGGCCTCCTGGTCGGAGGTGAGTCCGTGGAACGGCGCGTCCGGCAGGTCGAAGATGTACGAGAGCTCGGACGTGTGCGTTGCCACGGGCGGGTTGATCGCGCCGTCAGCGTAGGGGTTAACCGCAGCATCGTCGTTGAACTCATAGGCGAACGTCGAAGTCTCCTGAGCGGTCCACTCATCCTGCTGGAGCGCCGTGCAGGCGAAGTTGGCGTCCCCGACCAGCGCGCTGAGGGCCAGGGTCGGCGACGCGTAGGCGGTAAGCGGATACTCGGCCGCGATCGCCGCGGCCCGCGTATCTGTCACGCCCAACACGGACGCGATCGCCTGCTGGTAGCTCGCTGCGGTCACCGGGGGCACTAGCACATAGGTGCCGCCGACGACAGCTAAACCGAGGAGGAAGAATATCCGCTCCTCCTCGTGGTTCATCCCGTTGAGGATCGGTACGTGAGCGAACCGCCCACCGGCCAGCGCCGTCCCGATCGATTCCTTGAGGACCTTACCGTCGATGATGCCGGGGATCGCGGCGCTCGCAACGTTTGGATGGAAGTTGTTCACGAGGTTAGCGACCGGCAGGCTGCGCAAGCACTCCGCAGTCTGATCCGGACAGCCCGCGCTCGTGGCGAAGGTCTGGCCGAACGCCTCGCCCTCGGCGAGGGACTGTTGCGTCAGCGCGAACGATCCACTTTCCACGATCGCCCGCTGGAAGAGCCCGCGGGAACTGGGGGAGACGAGGTGCATGAGCACTGAAAGGCCACCGGCCGACTCGCCTGCGATGGTGACGACGTCCGGGTCGCCGCCGAACCGGTCGATGTTGCGCTGCACCCAGCGCAAGGCTGCCTGCTGGTCCATCAGCCCGTAGTTGCCAGACGGCCCACCGGGCCGCGACGCCAGCGCCGGGTGGGCCAGGAAGCCGAGAGCGCCGAGCCGGTAGTTGATGGTGACGACCACGATGCCGTCCGCCGCCAGTTTGGTGGGGTCGTAATCCCGACCGGCGCCCTGTGTAAAGCCGCCGCCATGGATCCATACGAGCACCGGCAGACCTCCTCCAGGATGTCTACCCAGCTGGGGCGTGTAGACGTTGAGGTACAGGCAGTCCTCGTCTGTGGGGCCAGCCGTTAAAGAGCCCGGAGCCTGCGGGCAACTCGGCGCGAACTGGGTCGCGTCGCGGACGCCCTGCCAATCGGCTGGCGGGCTGGGGGGGCGCCACCGCAGGTTGCCGGTGGGGGGAGCGGCGTAGGGCAGCCCGAGAAACTCGTCGACAGTGCTCCCGGCGATACCGCGGACGACGCCGGTGTCGATGTGCACTATTGGGGCGCGGTCGGAGCCCGGAGCCGCGGCGGCGACGCCGGGGTCGACAGCGGTGGCGCCGGCTGTCGCGAGGGTCAAGGTGATCAGGGCGGCGAAAAGAGCCGTTAGCGGGTGAAGGCGTGAGTTTTTTCTGTTCATGATTTTGACTCCTTTCAGTTCAGGTGAGAAGCCACGCAGGATGAGGCGGGCACGGTTACGATGGTGCCACTCATGACGACATGCCTTAGCGTAACGATTTGAATGCCGCTCGCATTTCTTTGGCGAACAGCTCCGGCTCTTCCCAGGCGGCGAAGTGCCCGCCCTTGTCGGCCTCGTTGAAGTAGATCAGGTTGGGGTAGACCTTCTCGGCCCAGCTGCGCGGTGCCTGAATGATCTCCCTTGGGAAGACGGTGAATCCAACCGGCAGCGAAAGCTTCGGCGGCGCCTGGCCGGACGCAAGTGCAGCACCGATGCTTTGGGTTTCCTCCCAGTAGAGCCGCGCTGCCGACGTTGCGGTGCTCGTCAGCCAGTACAGCGTGATGTTGTCGAGGATCCTGTCGCGGGTCAAGCCGCCCACCGGCTCGCCGTCGACGAACGCGTGCGAGATCTTCTTGTAGCTGTCCGGGTCGTGGTCGAGCATCCAGGCTGCGAGCCCGACCGGCGAGTCCATCAACGAGTAGCCGACCGTCTGTGGATGCTCGCCCATCTCCACGAAGTAGCCCCTCTTGAACACGGCGGCCGTCTGATTGAATGCCACCGGTTCTTTGTTGGCCGCGGCGGCCACAACGGCTACCGCAAGTCGCTTGAGCAGTCCCTCCGGGGCAGGGATACTGCCGCCGAAGATCCCGGCCAGCACCGCAGGCGGGAAAGCGCCGAGCAAATTGAGGTGGACGCCTACAAGGCCTTTCGGAGCCAGGCGTCCCATCGCGTCGGTGACGTTGGCGCCCTGGTCGCCGCCCTGGGCGACGTAGCGGGTGTAGCCGAGGCGGTTCATCAGCTCCGCCCAGGCTCGCGCAATGCGGTCGGGGCCCCAACCGCCCTCCATCGGCTCGCCGGAGAAGCCATAGCCCGGTATCGACGGCAGCACCAGGTCGAATGCGTCCTCGGCGCGTCCGCCGTGCGCCGTCGGGTCTGTGAGCGGGCCGACGACCTCGAGCATCTCGATCACCGAGCCCGGCCAGCCGTGCGTGATGATCAGCGGCAACGCGTGCTCGTGACGCGATTTCACGTGGATGAAGTGGATGTCGAGGCCGTCGATCTTCGTCATGAACTGCGGGAGGGCGTTCAGCCTCGAATCGAGCCTCCCGAAGTCGTAGTCGGTTGCCCAGTAGCGCGCGAGCTCTTGGAGCATCGCCAGCTGCACGCCCTGCGAAGCATCTGCAACGAGCTCCTTGCCAGGAAAGTGCGTGGCGGCGATGCGCCGGCGCAGGTCGGCGAGCGCTTCTTCGGACATGTCAACGCGGAAGGGACGGACTGCGCTTGCTGTAGTTGTTTGGGTTTGGTTTTCCATACCAGGTCTCCTTTGTGTTGGTACATAACAGATTGGCCGCGTGAGGGAGCAGCTCGAAAGCCGAGAACTGCTCCGTGATACGAGTATGATGCGCGAGCTTCATGACAGCGCCATGAACATCGTGGGGCAGTCTGGAGTCGTTCGCCATGCCCCAGACCCCCCAAACAGCGTGGACCCGCCGACAGCGCATCCAACACCTCTCAGTATAGCGGGAGTGGCAGGGGAAGTCAGCCACCATAAGGTGCCAAGTTGCTTCCCTGTTGCTTCGCATTGCTGGTTGGGTGCCGCCGGGCCACGTGGAAGGCAAAGAGCACGCCCATGCCGGGACACTCTTATCGTGAGCGCGACGATGACTTTGGGCAGGCTATGTTCAAGCTGCAGCGCGAGCATGGGCCTGACGCTGCCCGTTCAGCTTTCCCCTAACGCCGAGACGCCGGTTGCCCCGGCTTTCGCGGAGATCGCAGCCTCCCTGATCGCGAAGCTGCCACCCTGGAAAACTGGCTAGGAGAAGTCTTGTCAGGATTAGTTTTGACTTCGACCGAATAGGCGCAGCAAGAACAGGAAGAGGTTGAGGAAATCAAGATAGAGCGTGAGCGCGCCTAAGATGCTGAGCTTTCCTGCCAGTTGCGAACCTTCTCCCTCGATACGGGAATCGGCGGCCAGGCGGGCAATCTTCTGGGTATCGTATGCTGTTAACCCAGTGAAGATGATGACACCAATGATGCTAATAACGAAGTTAAAGGCGCTGCTGCGGAAAAAGAAGTTGATGATCATGGCAATGATGATGCCGAACAGGCCAATGATCAGGTATGTGCCTAGCTTGCTCAGATCGGCTTTGGTTGTCAGTCCAACGATGCTCATGACGGCAAACAAGGCTGCAGCTGACAAGAAAGCCTGTGTGAGCATGCCGAGGTCGTAGTACAAGACAATGCCCGAAAGACTGATACCAGTGGGACCGGCATACAGAACGAAGATGAGTGCGGCGGCCCCGAACGATAAACGCCAGATGGCGGCAGCCAGAACGATCACTAAAATCAACTCTGCAATCAATAAGCCCCAGACAAGGAGTACGTTTTGCAACAGGTGTGGCGCATAAGCGGCAATGGCGAATGCAACTACTGCTGTGATGAGCAGGCCTAGTGTCATCCAGAGATAGACACTCCGTAACAGCGGCCTGACTTCGACTCGTGGGACGGTATATAGTTGTGGTTGCGCGACATTTTCTCTCATTGATTCACCTCCTAGAATTCACGACTGTTGAGAAGAACTCATACTGACTGGCTGTTCGAGCGATTGTTTAGGTGGTCTGGGGAGACAGCTTCTGCGTTCGCCCGACATGTGCTCTGCTCTCAAGGATGCAGTTACAGGGAGCGTCTGGAGTCTTTCGCCAGGTCCCAGACCCTCCCAAGCGGCGTGGACCCGCCGACAGCAGCATCCAGCACCTCTACCAGTATAGCGGGAGTGGCCGAGGAAGTCAGCCGCCAGAGGGTGGCATGTTGCTTCCCTGTTGCTTCGCATTCCTGGCCGGTTACTGCTGCCGGGTCACGCGGAAGGCAAAGAGCATGCCGAATCGATTCCTGTCCTCTCTGATCCAAACGATCCCTCTGAAGCAAAAATCCATTCGTTTGAAGGGCTTTGGCTTACTTCCGGGCTGGTCATGCTTCCTAGCGCAGGACTTTCACTCCTCTTTACGGATCTATTGTGTCAGTGCTGAGATAATGCAGCACCTATCCCCTCTCAGACAAGAGGAGAGAAGGATGCGTCTCGTGAAATCACTCTCCATCAAGTGGCAGGTCACTTCCACTTCCTTTCCTTCTCGGGTCAGACAACAGGAGATCGTGGGCAAGAGGCTCGTTATTTTTCAGAAAATCTGGTATTCTACAAGATGAAGGCACAGGTAATATAGAAGCATATGTTCATCGCCACCTTGACGAGTCAGTACATCGAGTAGCATACACGGATAAAGTCACAGGGAGCGTCTGGAGTCTTTCGCCATTCCCCAGATTCCCCAAGCAGCGTGGACCCGCCGACAGCCGCATCCAACACCTAGTAGCATACGGGGAGTGCCTGGGGAAGACAGCCAGTAGCAGGTGGCATGTTCCCTCCCATTCCTGTGCATTGCTGGCGTGATGGTGCCGGGTCACGCGGAAGGCAAGGAGCACGCCGATGACGCGGCACACCTATCGTGAGCGCGACTACACCTTTGGGCAGACTATGCTCACGCTGCGCACCAGCATCGGCCTGACGCAAGCCAGCCTGGCCGGCCTGCTGGGGGTCTCCCGCCGTGCAGTCGGCGAGTGGGAGGTCGGTCTCAACTATCCCAAAGCGGAACATCTCCAACACTTTCTTGAGCTATGTGTGCAGCAGCACGTTTTTACACCGGAGCGAGAGGAAGAGGAGATCCGCACGTTGTGGAAAACGGCGCATCAACGGGTGCTCCTCGACGAGGCCTGGCTCTCGGCCTTATTGGCCCGGTCGTCTGCCGCACCGGCCCCTGTCGAAGAAGCCGAGAGCGCTGCTGTGGTGCAGGCTCCTCCTGTGCCCGTTCAGCTTTCCCCACCGGCCGAGACGCCGGTCGTCCCGGCATTCGCGGGGCTTGCCGCCTCCTCCCGTGTGGACTGGGTCGGGGCACTCGACGTGAGTCACTTCTCAGGCCGCGAGGTGGAAGTGGCCGAGCTCTCCCAGTGGATCGTGCAGGAGCGCTGCCGCCTGATCGCCCTCCTCGGCATGGGCGGCATCGGCAAGAGTATGCTGGCCTCCCTCTTGGGGAGCCGCCTGGCTCCCCAATTCGAGGCCGTGCTCTGGCGCTCCCTCAGGGACGCCCCCTCGTGCGAGGAACTGGTGGCCGACTGCCTCACCTTCTTCTCCGAGACGCCGCCCACCTCCTTCCCCGCCTCGCTGGAGCAGCGCATCAACCAACTCGTGGCCCGCTTGCAGGCGAGCCGCTGCCTGCTGGTGCTCGATAACCTGGAGACCCTGCTGGTGAGCGGGGACCCTGAGGGCACCTACCTGCCGGGCTACGAGGGCTACGGGCGGTTCATTGGGCGCCTGGCTGAGTCGGCCCACCAGAGCTGTGTGCTGCTGACCTCCCGCGAGAGGCCCCGGGAGATCGAACCGCTGGAAGGGGCGCGCTCCCCGGTGCGCTCGCTGCGCCTGGTGGGGCTGGACGAACAGGCGGCCCGTGTCCTGCTCGCCGACAAGGGGCTGGGCGGCACACCTGCTGGCTGGCAGCGCCTCGTGGCCGGCTACGCGGGCAATCCCCTAGCCCTCAAGATCGTGGCGCAGGCGGTCTCCGACCTCTTCGCTGGAGATCTCGACCGCTTCCTGCAAGAGGGGGAACTGGCCTTCGATGGCGTCCGGCCGGTGCTGCGCCAGCAGGTGGGGCGTCTGTCTACGCTGGAATCCCTGCTGCTCACGTGGCTGGCCGTGCTGCGCGAGTGGACGCCGCTGGACACTCTGGCACAGGTTCTGCATCCCCAGGTGCTGCGCGCGCAACTGCTCGAGGCGCTGGAGGCGCTGAGGCGGCGCTCGCTGCTAGAACGAGGGCAGCAGGCGAGTTTTAGCCTGCAATCGGTGGTGATGGAGTTCCTCACCGATGTGCTGGGCGAACGCCTGGCCGAGGAAATCGTGCTGGGTAACCCAGGGCAGTTGCGCCGCCTGGCCCTGGAGCAGGCGCAGGCCAAAGACTATGTGCGAGAAATCCAGGTGCGTTTGTTGGTCCGTCCCCTCACCCTTCGGTTGCGCGCCGAACTGGGGGCAGACGCGCTGGTCGAGGAACACCTGCTGGGCCTGCTCGCGCAGTTCCGCTCCGAGGACGCGGCCACCCAGGGCTATGGTCCGGCCAACGTCCTCAGCCTGCTCAAGGACCTGCGCGGCCACCTGCGCAGCCTGGACCTCTCGCGCCTCGCCATTCGTGGGGCGTACTTGCAAGGGGTCCAGATGCAAGACGCGAATCTGTCCGCGGCGCTGATGCGCGAGTGCGTCTTGAGCGAGGCCTTCGATGCCATCACCGAAGTGGCCATCAGCCGTGGTGGGCAGTACTGGGCGGCCGTCAGCCGGCGGGGGGAAGTGCGGGTGTGGCGCGAGGAAGGCAAGCTCCTGCACCTGGCCTGGCAGGCCCATACCGACACGACATTTGCCTTTGCCTTGAGCCCGGATGAACACACGCTCGCCAGTGGGAGCATGGATGGCAGCGTCAAGCTGTGGGACGTCGAGAGTGGTACCTTGCTCTGGTCGGGCTGGCACACGCAGGGCACCACGTGCCTGGCCTTTTCCCCCGATGGAAGACTGCTCGCCAGTGGGGGACTTGATGCCACCGTCCGGCTCTGGGAGGCTTCGCTGGGCACGCATGTAGAGGACATACCGCATCCCGGTGCGGTCTTCTCGCTGGCCCGGAGCCCGGATGGGCGCCTGCTCGCCAGTGGCGACGTCGCGGGCACGATCCGGCTGTGGGAGAGGCAGCAGACTGGAGCGGCTCGCTGCGTGCAGATGCTCTCCGGGCATACCAACCTGGTGCGCGGCCTGGCCTTTGCCCCCGATGGCAACATTCTCGTCAGCGCGAGCTGGGATAGCACCCTTAAGCTGTGGCAACTCGCCAGTGGACGCTGTCTCGAGACACTGGTAGGACATACCGAGCGGGTGGAAGCCCTGGCCTGGAGTCCGGATGGAGGCATGCTGGCCAGTGGCGGTTGGGACACAACGATCCGGCTGTGGGATGGAAAGCTCGGCACATTGCGGGCGGTGCTGCAGGGTCATAGCGCCAGAGTGTTTAGCCTGGCCTTCACCCCCGATAGCCGCCACCTGCTCAGTGGTAGTGACGATGGCACCCTGCGGCTGTGGGAGGTCGAACGTGCGCAGTGCGAGCGTGTGATGCAGGGTTCCGTGGCCTCCCTCTACGACCTCGACTGGAGTCCAGACGGCAGGCAGTTGGCGAGTGGCGGCACGGATACCCTGGTCACCATCTGGGAGGTGGCCGGTGGGAGGCCACGAGGCGTGTTGCGCGGCCATCGCAGGCGTGTATACGGCGTGGGATGGAGTCCTGATGGGAGCAGGCTAGCTAGTAGCGGGTCGGATAGTGACATCCGGCTCTGGGACCCAACCCTGGGCTCCTGTATCCAGATCCTTGGGGACTCCGACTCCGCTGACACCATCTTCTACGGTGTGGCGTGGAGTCCAGACGGGCAACTGCTGGCCTGCGGCACCTATCAGCGTGGAGTGCAGGTGTGGGATGTGGCCGCACACACCCTGCGGTGGGCGGATCGTACGCACGGGACCTGGCTCCGGCGCGTGGCCTGGAGCCCGGATGGCACGCGGGTGGCCGGCGGGGGTGATGATGGCTCCGTCTCTCTGTGGGATGCGACCGCTGGCACGCTGCAGCGGCAGCTGGCGGGACATCAGGGAGTCGTGATGAGTGTGGCCTGGAGCCCCGATGGGCGGCGGCTGGCCTCTGGTGGCAGCGGGAGAGAGGGCGGAGAACTCTTCGTGTGGGATGCGGACAGTGGAAAGCCGGTGCATGCCTTTGAAGGGCATCCGGGGGTGGTCTCTGCGCTGAGCTGGGTTCCCGGTGGGGATCTGCTGATCAGTGGGGGCAGTGATGGCAGGCTGCGCTGGTGGGATCTGCAGCGTGGCGAGTGTGTGCGGGTGCAAGAAGCCCATCAGGGAACGGTGCAAGCGCTCAAGGTGAGTCCCGATGGCAGCCTGCTGGCCAGTTGCGGGGATGACGGGGCCATCCGGCTCTGGGACCTCGAGAGTGGCGAGCTGCAGCAAACGCTGCGGCGGGATCGACTCTACGAGCGGCTCACTATCACGGGCATCCGGGGTCTCACCGAAGCACAACAGGCGTCGCTGTATGCGCTGGGCGCGTTTGAGGAGATGAGTGTTGGTGGAGAACTAAATGCCAATGTACAAGGTATCGATGGAAGAAGCCAGATGGGGAGCGGTTTTCCCAGGTAACGCGCACACCAGTGCTCACTCTTCGCGTCGATTGCTCACTTTTCACATTATCTACCAAGTGGGTAGAGAAAGTTTTCTAGATCACAACTTGTGTTGCTCGAATGACCCCATATTTGCTTTTCTTGCCTGCAGCTACAATCAGCGCCCCTTCATGCAACTCCTGTATCTTCACAGGATGAACCCGCTCGCCTGAACGCCTAAGGATAGTCACACTTTCGTCCACACAGAGAGCAACAGGCGTAGTATCACCTGTCATGTGATGCGGGACTGTCCCTGCAATAATATACGTGTGTTGTTTCTGCGGCTGAGAAGCAACTCCCCTCACAGTTACGTGATGTCCCTCAGCCAAAAGCGTAGCGACCTGTTCTTCCTGAGATTCGAGCTCCACCTCTTCAACATGGCCATGATTCTGCTGAAGAGCACCTTCATCTTTCTGCTTATGTGAAGGAACCTTTGGCTTCTCCTCAGCAAGCGCATTTTCAAACAATGTTCCGTCATATGTGGAGGGTATTGCAACCTGCACTGCACGCGGCATGGCATCGAAACGATATGCAACCATCACCTGGTCCGCATTTCCAGCACTCTGGAGAGCTTCACGATCTGATTTGTTCAGGTAGTCCTTGAGCCATACTGCGCTTCCATCCAGTTGCAAATCAATTGAAGCCGGGACGCTAATTCTAATGCTGGCTCCATGAAAGTATTCGGCTGTTACGTTCCCAGGCCTGCGGCGGAACACAAGCGAGGCGAGCTGTTCCAAAGTCGTCAGGGGATTGCCTGCTTTAATAACACATACTTCAAGCAGTCCACTATCGAGATAGGCGTTTGGCGTAAACTGCACGAGGTTGGCGTAGCGGCGCGTATTGCCTACGATCACTTGCAAAGCTTCGCCTTTCCAAACTTTTTCCTCTTCTTGTTTTGTGCCACCTACCCATATTTCTACAGGGAAGGGATGTTGCCTGGGCAATTCTTCGGCTGCTGAGAGACCAACAGCCAGAGGGCCAACCCGGTACTTCAGGTCCTTGGAGACATGGCCCATAATCGCGGCATCCATGCCCAGGCCGGCCATCAACAAGAAATGATGCTTCGCTCCGGACGTTGCCTTCGTCTCCTTTTTATGTTCCTGCTTAGTTTTTTTGTCTTGCTGCTTCTCCTGATCATCCTGGACTGTACCAGGAAACGAGAGCCCTTCCACCTCGATATGTCCGATATCAACCTTGCGAGCTATACTGTTGCAAAGGGTAAGGGCGGCATGTACAGGTTCATTGGGTATGCCAACTTCAGCCGCCCAGACATTGGTAGTACCACCAGGAATGACACCAATGATGCTAGAATGATCCCTGGTAGTCATTACTCCATTGAGGACCTGATTCAGCGTTCCATCGCCACCGTAGCCTATGACCAGGTCGTAGTTTGCTTTAGCTGCGCTGGCCGCCAATTCCATACTGTGCCCGGCATACTCTTTAATGGCTAATTCGGTACTCCAACCAGCCGCCGATAACACGGCGATCAGGTCAGCAATTTGTGTCACGTTCTGCCCCGCGTGCGGATTAATCACCAGGCAGGCTTTTTTGGACTTCATAGTTTATCTCCTGATTATAGACGACATTAGTAGATGGATTCCTGTCACCCTGAGCGAAGCGAAGGGTCTGCATCGAGTGGCGTAGAGATGCTTTGCTGCGCTCAGCATGACAGGGCTACACTCCCTCAGCTACCGGGTAGCTCGTCAGCGACAACCCGATTCACCGCAAGCAACGGTAATCCCAGATCTCGCACCTTCATCAAAACGCCATGCAGCGCAGCCTGGTCGACATTGGTCCCGCAGAGAATAGCTTCTCCCTGCTCGACATTGGTGATGGTAAAGCCGTCAAACCATTCGTTCCATTGCTGGCCGAGATGTCCCTTGACGCGAATGAGATACGCAACTTGTGTCATGAGCGTGTTGTCCTTTTTTATTCGCACTGTGTTTTCATAGACCCTGGCTAATTGATGAGTCCGGTAACACTACATGTTTCGCTTTAATTACTCCGCGCTTACTTTTTTTGCCATGCGCGATGACCAGAGCACCATCTGATAGCATTTGAATTTGAGCAAGAGGAGCATGTGCGCCAGTTTGCGAGAGAATGATCGTGTCATTATCGATGCGAACAGCCACAGGAATCGTTTCACCCGTACGCTGTCTTACCGTACTGCCCGCAATGATATACGTTTGTCTCTTGTTCGGTACCTGTCCAACTCCGTTCACCTTCACCTGGTATCCCTGCTCCTGCAGCATGTTGATAAGATCAGAGGACTCACTCTGCAATGTTACATGGTGTTTCGTGGTATCCTTTTGCGCGCGTTGTTGATCTCCGGTAGAGCTCTCTTCCTGCCGGGCTGCATGCTCAAACAAGGTATTATCATAGGTTCGTGGAATCGCCATTCGCAGCGCATGTTGCACAGCATCAAAGCGATAGGTTACCTTGACATGCTCTCTGTTTTGCGCCTGGAGGAGTGCTTCACGGTCTGACTTGTTCAGGTAGTCTTCAAGCTGGACAGCACTTCCATCGAGATGCATGTGGATAGAGGCGGGAACCGTAATCAAGAAGTGCGTAGCAAGAAAGTGCCTGGCAGTGATTGGATCAGGCCTATGTCTGAACAACAGCGAGCTAATTTGTTGGAGCGTCGTCAGGGTATTTCCTTCCGTAATCACACAGAGCTCAAGCTTGCCATCATCGAGGTGAACGTCAGGAGTGAGCTCTAGCGTGTTTGCGTAGCGGCGAGTATTACCCAGGATTACTTGGTAAGCTTCGCCGCTCCATGACACGGGCTGATTCTGCCCATTTTCAACGATAGTTACCTCGATGGGAAAAGGATGGTGCTCCGGTAAAGATTCAGCAACGGCAAGGTCAAATGCGAGGGGGCCGACCCGCTGTTTCAGTCCTTTCGATGTGTGGCTTATGACTGAGGCGTCGATACCCAGGCCAGCCGTGAGCAAGAAGTAGTTTTCACGGCTCGCTGGTTTTTTTGCTTTGCTCTTGCGCGCCTTCTGCCCTTTTCGCCGTTGCTGCTGGCTCTCTTGAGTTTGATTGGGAAACTGGATTGCTTGCACCTGGAGTCGACCAAGATCCACTGCACGAACGTTGCTGTCGATCAGAGCAAGCGCTGCCTTTACAGGATCAGCCGGTACGCTCATCTCGGACGCCCATTGATTAATGGTTCCCCCAGGGATGACACCAATGGCTTTCCGTCGTCCCTCACCTTTAGCACCCATCACCCCATTCACCACACGATTTATTGTTCCATCCCCACCGTAAGCAATGACCAGATCGTAATCTTGTGCGGCCGCCCTGGTTGCCAATTCGATTGCATGACCAACATATTGTTTCACAGCCAGGTCAGTTTTCCAACCAGCCGCTGAAAGTACAGCAAGAACATCGGCGATTCTTGTAAAGTTGTGCCCAGCTCGCGGATTAATGATCAAATACGCCTTTTCACAACGTAAAAGGCTCCTCTTTGAATACTCTGCTGCGGATTCGTCTGAGAGTTGCGCGTGCAATTGCTGCTCACTTTCAGAGGTATTTGTAATATGCCCATCATCGTGCTCGGTTGGTGCAGGCTCTAAAGTTTGATGCGTCAGAGCGGCCTGTTCGATAGCATGCTCTGGTGCAACAGTAGGTTCTGGTGCAACTTGAATGAGTGTAGAGCTTGTACTGGTATTGCTCTGGTCATGTGTATCTGACTCTTTCACAGCTACGGATACAGGATTTTCAACAGGGTCAGGTACGTGCCGTATTTGTGCCAGGAATGTCGTTATCAGCCGATTGAGTCTGTGGAGTGCGTGATGGGAAGGTGTAGCGAGCATCAGAATTGCCTTTCTATAGAACCTTACCTATA